>Ga0080064_1005905_pt1 | contig 13768 bp, 8 predicted proteins | sample Subgrocontami54m_FD_69260 | JGI IMG/M metagenome (GOLD analysis project Ga0080064, IMG submission 69260) | Subsurface groundwater microbial communities from S. Glens Falls, New York, USA - GMW46 contaminated, 5.4 m (SPADES assembly) (version 2) ...
TAAAAGTTATTACCATGTCATTGCGAAGGAGGAACGACTGAAGCAATCCCTTTTCGGCTGGTTCAATCGTCCCCGATTGAACCGAAATGTTTCGGTTCAGGCTACAAGCCTGAACCAGCACGGAGAACGCTCGCAATGACAGTTGAAAATCTAACTTTTGGGACAGCCCCTACGTAACATGCAAATCCCTATTTCTATATTGGTATATTTATTGCTTATCAGTTATACCTGAACATCAACACCACGAACCATAAGTTGTTTATTATTTGAACAACGTACTTGAATTTTAGGTAGAATGAAAAATATCCGTGTAATAACAATAATCTGTGCATATCTCCGTACACCGCTCAGTAATCTTTGGAAGACCGTCGTATTTTGTTGTATCCTCACCTTTCTTTTCCACGCTTCATTTCATGGTTCTACCGTACTTGCCGGCGAACGCACCGTCATTGTGATTCAAAGCCAGCCGATTGCTGCCTATGGCGAGGCAATTAAGGGATTTGAGGAAGCATGCAAGAGAAACAACATTTCACTAGCTAAAATTTATGACCTGAAGGGAGACATAGATGAAGGGAAAAGGGTCATAAAAAATATTAAGGACAATAAACTCAGACCAGACCTTATCTTAGCCGTGGGTGTACTTGCTGCGACCCTCGCAAAAGACCAATTCACCGATATTCCCATTATCTTTTGCATGGTGATTAATCACGAGCGTTTCAACTTAGAGGGGGCAAATATGACGGGTATTTCTTCAGAGGCTTCAATAGAGGACCAGTTTGGTGTTCTCAAAACGCTTCTCGGTGCAGGTAAGAATGTCGGAGTTATTTATGATCCAAAAGAAACCGGAAGCATTATCTCTGAAGCTGTCCCCATTGCGGGAAAATCCGGTTTCGATCTCATCAAAACAGAGGTTACATCTGGAGACGAAGTCGCGTCTGCATTGAAGAATATGGTCGATAAAATCGATGCCTTATGGATAGTACCTGATAGTACGGTAGTAACGAAAGGGTTACTGGAAACGATCCTTAATCCGGCACTGAAACACCGCCTGCCAGTATTTTGTACTTCAAGTGCAATAGTGAAGGCGGGGGCGTTGGTTTCCATATCGCCAGATTATAGGCAGACGGGCATTCAGGCAGCGCAGCTTGCCCAGACGTTGTTAAACAGTCCAACGGTTATTTCGTTGGGTGTCAGGCAGCCGGACAAATTGAAGGTAACGTTAAATACCCAGACGGCAGGGATTATCAGGGTAGACACCTCCCCCCTTCAATCACGGCCTGATGTCGTTTTATATCCATAGCGCAGCTATGAAAAACGAAGTTTTTACAGAGTAATACTATTCTATAATGTTTGGAACCATATGATCAGTATTCGTACAAGGCTTATTGTTTTAATATGTCTGTTGATAGCCACTATCGACATACTGAGTTGCCTATTCTTTTTCATCCATACGAAAAATGCACAGGATGCGGTGTTCAGGAAATTAGGTATATCTCTTGCCACGATGCTTGCACAGGACAAGGAGGTTGAACTTGCACTTAGCCATGCACAACCGGCATTCCTGGATGCCCCCATCAAGAGGATTTTGGCGTTTGACAGGGACAAGGAAATAGGCTATTGGCGAATAATGAATACTCAAGCTGTTGTCATCGAAGAAAAATCTCCCTGGGTGGATGTTGACATGGGAAAAATCCCAGCCGGAACATACTCGCAAAATTCAAATATATCGCCCACCAATCGAGTATGGACAAGGGGTGATAAACATAGTGCGGAATCTTCCAAAAAGTCAGATACTCTATTCATCAATAACATAGTGACAGCTTCTGGTGAGGTATTTTATGACTTTTCGGCGCCGATCTTTGAAAAACAGGCCTTTTCAGAGGAGACCTTTGCTACGCAGATTTTAAGTGAAGACAAGATTCTTGCAGAAACAAAACATAATGTCCTGGGATTTGTACAAATTGGCTTGTCCACACGGAAATTAAGCGAGAAGATTCGTGAGGTCATATTATACGGCATTATCCCGCTGGGTTTCGGTATTATTGCGGGGGGCGCGTTCATCACCCTCATTCTTACCAGACACATAGTTTCGCCGCTCAAGCAGTTGGCAAATATTACCCTGGATATTGCCGGGGGGAATCTCAGCCGTACCGTAAACATTCGTTCCAGGGACGAAATTGGGCAGTTATCCATGAATTTCAACCAGATGACGAAGTCACTGGAAAAGTCGTATGCAGACCTGAAGCTGGAAATCGTCGGGCATAAACATACGGAGGGGTTATTACAGTATCGGTTAAAAATTGAAGAGTTGATAGCGACTATATCAGCGAATTTCATTAATCTTGCACCGCAGGAGGTTGATGCAGGGATAAACCGTGCACTGAAGATAATTGGTGAGTTTGGCGGGGTTGATCGCAGTTATGTGTTTCAGTATAGCGACACGGAAAGGAAGAAGCTGGATAATACGCATGAGTGGTGTGCGGAGGGGATTGAGCCGCAGATTGAAAAGCTCAAAGGACTGCCTGTGAATCATTTCCCGTGGGGGATGGAAAAACTGGAGCGATTCGAAAGCCTCCATGTTCCACGAGTGGCGGACATGCCGGAGAGTGCAAATGCAGAAAAAGAACTCCAGGAATCGCAGTCCGTGCAGTCGTTTGTGATTGTCCCCATGGTATATGGCGGGTCACTGGTTGGATTTTTGGGATTCGATTCGGTTCGAAATGAAAAAATATGGACGGAAGAAGACATAACACTCCTTAAAATAATTGGAGAAATCTTTGTAAATGCCCTGGGGCGTAAACAGTCGTGGGAGATGTTACAAAAGGCGCACGATGAGCTAGAAATACGTGTCATGGGGCGAACGATAGAACTTTTAGAAGCCAATGAACTACTGAAAGAAGAAATCTCTGAACACAAGAAGGCAAAAGCGGAATTAAAGAAGTATGAAATATTAATATCCGAAATAACAGATCTTCCGTACATTTGTGATACACAAGGAAACATATTATTTGTAAACCATATGTTCGACAAACTTACAGGCCGCAGGAGGGAAGAATTCCTTGGAAAATCATTTGCTCCTCTTTTCGACGAAGAAAACCTGAAAATAGCAACGGATGCGTACTCAAGAACTTTAAAAGGAGAAAGTCCTCTCTACGAACTTCATTTCAAGGGTACTGGGGTACTATGCGAATATAAAAATCATCCCTTACGGGACGAGGCTGGAAACATCATTGGTGTTATTGGCACTGCGAGAGATATCACAGAGAGAAAACGAATGGAGGAGATACTACGAAAAACGAATCAAACCCTTCGTGCTTTGGTTCTCGCATCTCCATTAGCTATAACTGTTTTTGATTCACGCGGGAACGTGAAGATGTGGAATCCTTCTGCCGAGCGTATCTTTGGCCAGACTGAAGAAGAGGTAATCGGGCAGTTCTTGCCTATTATACCCGAAGGCGGGCAAGATGAATTTCGCGCATTGCTTGATCGGGTGCTGCGGGGAGAGTCGTTCATGGGAAAGGAGGTATTGGGAAAGCGGCGAGACAGTTCATCAATAGATATAAGTATTTCCACAGCGCCGCTGTGCGATACGAGAAGTGAGGTTGTTGGCGTAGTCGCTATAATGGCAGATATCACGGAACGTAAACGAATGATCGATGCGTTGCGTCAGGCAAAGGAGTATGCCGAAAATCTTATTGAAACGGCTAATGTGATGGTTGTGGGAATGGACATGAATGGAAATATCCGGGTATTTAACAAAGAGGCAGAAGACATTACGGGATATAGCAAGAGTGAAATCATTGGGAAAAACTATTTCGATGTACTCACACCAAATAGTGTCTTTCCTTATATCCGGCGAGATTATAATAACTGGCAGATGACCGGGCAATTGCATAAAACGTATGAAAGTCCCATTATAACGAAATACGGGAAAAAGCGATATATTTCATGGCAGAATACAGAGGTAAGGGAACTCGGAAGAGTCGTTGGTTCGATTTCCTTCGGAAACGATATTACTGAACAAAAACGAAAGAAGGCTTTGGTCGAGCGGTTACGTTTAATGTCGTTTGTAAACGACGTAGGTGTTGCTATCAATGAAGGTAACACTATGCGTGAAATTCTCCAACAATGCGCCGAGGCCGTCGTCCACAACCTTGATGCGGCGTTCGTGCGCATCTGGACGCTTGATGAGAAAGAGCATGTCCTGGAACTTCAAGCGAGCGCCGGAATGTATACCCACATCGACGGTTCGCATAGCCGTATACCGGTTGGCAAATTTAAAATCGGCATTATCGCTCAGGAACGCATGCCTCACCTGACAAATAATTTCATCAATGATCCACACATTGGCGATAAGGACTGGGCGAAACGGGAAGGTATAATTGCCTTTGCCGGCTACCCATTGATTGTAAAAGAACATTTGGTAGGAGTGGTTGCAATGTTTTCGCATAAACCGCTCACCGAGTTTATTCAAAGGGCAGTAGCATCTGCAGCGGATTTAATTGCGCTGGGAATCGACCGTAAGTGTGCAGAAATGGCGCTCCGCGTGAGCGAAAGCAGATATAGAAGACTTCTTGAGAATCTCCCCCAGAAAATATTTCATAAGGATAGAAACTCAGTGTATGTGTCATGTAACGAAATTTATGCAAGTGATTTAAAAATCAGACCTGAAGAAATCTTCGGGAGGACAGATTATGATTTTTATCCTGAAGCATTAGCCAATAAATATAGGTCTGATGATAAAAGAATCATGGAGTCCGGGAAAACAGAAGATATAGAAGAGAAATATATTAAAGACGGCAGAGAATTTATCATACATACCGTCAAAACACCCATAAAAGATGAAGAGGGTAACATAATAGGGATATTAGGTATTTTCTGGGACATTACGGAAAAAATATTCATGCAGATGGAGGCTATTCGGACCAGACAGCTCGTATCGTTGGGTGAAATGGCGGCTGGCGTAGCGCATGAAATCAATAACCCTATTACGGGAATTATCAACTACTCTCAGATAGTAGCCAACAAGAGTATCAAAGGGAGCAGAGAAAACGACCTTGCCAAACGAATTATGAAAGAAGGAGAAAGGATTGCTGACATAGTAAGAAGCTTGCTTTCCTTTGCCAGGGCAGACGGCAGAAAAGAGAAAAAAAGCCCTGTTTACATCCATGAAATTTTATCCGACACACTTACCCTGACGGATGCACAAATACGAAAAGACGGTATCATATTAAAATTGAATGTCCCGCCCGAACTGCCAAAAGTAATTGCAAACCCTCATCAGATTCAACAGGTATTTCTGAATATTGTGAGCAATGCGCGGTATGCGTTGAATCAAAAATACCGCGAAGCGCACGATAACAAGATTCTTGAGATTTTTGGTGAAAAAATAGTGCTTGATAATTGTCCCTATGTGAGGGTTATATTTTATGATCATGGGATAGGTATACCTGCTGATATAATGAATAAAATAATGAACCCGTTTTTTACAACAAAACCCGCCGGCAAGGGTACCGGTCTGGGCTTAAGCATCAGCCATGGCATCATAAGTGAACATGGTGGTAAACTTGTTGTCGACAGCACTGAGGGAGAGGTTACAAAAGTTGCAGTTGTTCTGCCTGCAATGGTACAATCCTGACCCGAACGAGCCGGAAGTGGAAAATGCAAAATGAAAATATTTATGATATGTACATTGCCATACAAAATTATTTGGTATAAAATTTGTTATTGATGTAGCATAGATTTTAATTTATTTTTTGGAAGGGCTGCAATTAGGCATTCGGCGACTATTTTATTTGCATGTAGGGGCAATTCATGAATTGCCCCTACCAGATTGAAATTCCTGAACGTTAATCGGGTACAAACATGGGATCAAAAATTCTTGTAATCGACGATGAAGAAAGCATTAGGTATACCTTTAAAAGCTTTCTTTTAGACGAAGGATATGAGGTATTAACTGCCCCGGATTACCAGGAAGCCTTGTCCGTAATCGATACGACGGAACTAGATTTGATATTTGCAGATATTCTCTTAGAGGGAAAGACAGGAATTGATGTTTTAAGAAAAACGAAAGAAAGAAATCTACGGTGTCCCGTTGTTATGATTACAGGAGACCCTAATATAGATTCCGCCGCGGAGGCGCTTCGGTTAGGCGCCTTTGATTACATTCCTAAACCTATAAAACAGGATACGCTTTTGCGTATTACCAAGATAGCGTTAAAACATAAGGCGCTGGTTGATGAAAAGGAGAGGTACCGTTCAAACCTTGAGGCTATTTTCAGCAGCGTAAAAGATGCAATTATTGCAGTGGATAAAGAATTGTTAATTATCGAGATGAACGATGCGGCCAGAAGCATTTGTAATTTATCTCATGATTCTATTGGAAAGGCATTTAATTCTACAGCTAAGTATTGCAATGGAAAATGTTTTGATGTACTCGAAGAAACTATTAATAAAAAACAGGCCATTGAAGTATACCGTCATGAATGTCAGCTTAAAGAGCGCCCACAACAGGTTGTAACTATTACTTCACATCCGTTATTGAGTAAAATATCTAACCCAACAAATCCCTTTTCTACGAAAAGTGAACAATGTAGAATTTATCAGGATAATGCAGGTATATTCTCCGGCGTTATCCTTGTGGTAAGAGATGAGACGCGTTTGGCCAATCTGGAACATGACCTGAGGGAACGACAACAATTTCATAATATCATTGGGAAAAGCGAAAAAATGCAGGCTATTTACTCTCTTATAGATAATTTAGTCGACGTTGAGACCACGGTCTTGATTACCGGTGAAACTGGCACAGGCAAAGAATTGATTGCAGATGCATTGCACTATAGGGGTAGTCGATGCCACAAACCTCTCGTTAAAGTAAATTGCTCGGCATTATCAGAAAATCTGCTTGAAAGTGAACTCTTTGGGCATGTTAAAGGCGCCTTTTCAGGCGCTGTTCAGGATAGAATCGGCAGATTTCAAAGGGCAAATGGAGGAACTATCTTTTTGGATGAAATTGGCGATGTATCTCCAAGGACGCAATTACAATTGTTGAGGGTGGTACAGGAAAAAGAATTTGAAAGAGTGGGAGATTCGACCCCAATCAAAGTCGATGTCAGAATTGTTGCTGCTGCAAATCAGAGTCTTTTAGAGAAGGTAAGTCGAGGCGATTTTCGGGAAGATCTTTATTATCGCCTGAAGGTTGTCGAAGTAATCATGCCGCCGCTAAGGGAAAGAAAAGAAGATATCCCTTTATTGGTAAATCATTTTCTGAATAAGTTCAACAAAAAGCTAAATAAGGAAATTGTTGCTGTCTCCGCTGACGTCCAAAAAATATTCATGGATTATTTCTGGCCTGGTAATGTGAGGGAGCTTGAACATACCCTGGAACATGCGTTTATCATTTGCCGGCAGAATACCATTACCATGGATTGTTTGCCGCTTGCTCTTAAGGATTTTATAGGAACTAAACTTTATGCTTTAGGAGATCCCGGGGCTGACGAATCTCATACAATTCTTCATGCCCTGGAAAAGACGTCGTGGAACAAGGCCCGGGCAGCCCGCCTATTAGGTATGAGCCGGCGAACGATATATCGAAAAATTGAAGAATTCAAACTCAAGATGCAGCGTACGTAGAACAAAGCAATCCTTTCTCGCCGCACCACACATACTACCCGTTTATTATACGTTCACTCCATTATATAATGTGTCATGTCACACTTTTGTACTGACACATTTGTGCGCTGTCACATATTTCTTCATTTATATCCATTGTAATTCATATCCATTCATAGTAATAAAAATACCCATACTAACGGTACTATTCGCATTTCTGTAGGTAAATAGGTACATAAATATTTGTTAATAATAAATAAACTACTTGAATTATACATGGCATACAATTTGAGTAGTGTTTGGAAAATTCATTGTAATTAGTCTTAGATGTTTGTTGTTTTAAAAGGGAGGAATACATATGAACGCTATTGTATTATTCAGCGCTCTGATTTCATTGTATTTCATCGTGCGGTTATGATCCGGAAAATGAAATATTCCCGGTTGTTCCCCATATTGAGTACTCTGTAGTTACTGAAACTTTATAGTACCTGGAGGATTATTGAATTGGAAATATCAAAAGTCGTATATAAGTTAATGGAAGAAGAGATGACGAGATTATTATTATCCGACGTTACCGATCTCACGTATATTTATGATACAAATGGAAATATTTTATTTGTAAACAAGATATTCGAGAAATTTACCGGGCAAAGACCTGAAGAATATTACGGGAAACCGTTTGTATCTCTTTTCAACGAAGAAGATCAAAAAATAGTAGTAGAAGCTTTTACAAAGACATTGAAGGGGGAAAGCGCTCAATATGAACTTTGTTTTAAAAATACAGGGATATTATGTGAATACAAAAATTTTCCGTTGAGAAATGAGAAGGGGCATGTAGTTGGTATTACGGGGATAGCGAGGGACATTACCGCTCGCAAACAAATTGAAGAAGGACTGAGGCTGCTTAACAAATCTTTAGAAAAACGTGTGGTTGAACATACGGCTAAGTTAGTGGGGGTAAACGAAGAACTGATGGAGGAAATTAACAATCGCATACGGCTGGAAGAAGAGTTTAAACAAAGCATTAAGAAGATGCAAAAATCCATGAGAGGAATCGTACAGACGTTATCAGTAGCCATCGAATCGAAAGATTCTTATTCAATAGGACATCAGAAACGAGTGGCTAAACTTGCTCGCTGCATAGCTGAAGAAATGGGCATGCCAAAAGACAGGATTGAAGGAGTCAGTATAGCCGCTACTCTTCACGATATTGGCAAAATTTCAATACCTGCTGAGATTCTAAATAAATCAGACCAGCTTTCAGAGGATGAATTTAATCTGATTAAGACTCATCCGCGTCTTGGTTATGATATCTTAAATGAAATAGAATTTCCACATCCTGTTGCTCAAATCGTACTTCAACACCATGAAAGAATTGACGGTTCAGGGTATCCTTCATGTTTATCAGGAAAGGATATTCTCCTGGAAGCAAAAATTTTAGGCGTTGCTGATGTTATTGATGCCATGCAGTCTCCTCACCCGTATAGACCAGCGCTTGGTTTGGACAGGGTATTGGATGAAATTTCTCGAAACAGGGGCATCCTTTACGATTTTAATGTTGTGTACGCTTGTTTGGTAGTTTTCAATGAAAAAGGATTTAAATTTGACGATAGATTGTGTGCTACTAATCTAAAGATATTCGAGGACGTCTTAATAGGTGTTTAAGTTAACTACATGAATTGTAAAATGTCAGTAGTAATTGTTGGGGCGGATCATCTTGGGTGCATTCCAAAGGAACTTGACAGAATTGGCATCTCGAAAATTCAGCACTTAAATGGCAGGGGTGGACAGAAAATTCGCGGAAAAATGTCTGATAAAACAGACTTTATTATTCTCCTGTACGATTTTGTAAATCATAATCTGGCGTACAAGATAAAAAAATTTGCCGGTAATAAAGGAATACCTATTATCTATGCAAAGAGGTCCTGGCCTTCTATATATCTTAGTATTCAGGAGCATCGTCAGGAATTAAAAAAAGCAGGGTTAAATTTATTATAAGTACAACGGTTAAATTAATCCGTAATTTCAACTTAGCGTTTATGCACCCTCCTCCCCCATCTAATAAAATCCCTTTGTAACCTTGAAAATCTTCAATTTTTATCCTTCCTCTGTACAATTTAAACTTAGCAGTGATTTTGTTGTTATATATTCCAAATTCTTCAGGTTGTAATACATACTACAATTCAGCTTAAATCGTTTATTTGCCTTATTCTATTGGAAAATGTCGTTGACATTAATTTTGTAAATTTGTAGAATGCCAACTGTTATAGCGACAGATACTTGTATTATAAGCAGTTACAATAATTGTAAAACAAAACGAAACATTCATGTACGTTGGAATCGATATTATAGAAATAAAACGCATTGAGAGGTTGTTTTCTGCCAATGAGGGTTTTTTAAGAAAAATTTACACGGAAAAAGAAGTAGAATACTGTAAGCCCAAGAAAAACAAATATCAGCATTTTGCAGCCCGCTTTGCTACAAAAGAGGCCATGTTCAAAGCCTTAGGGACGGGGTGGGTTGGTAAAATGAAGTGGACGGATATCGAACTGTTAAACGATGAAAATGGCAGGCCCTATGTAAATCTTTATGGAAGTGTAAAAGAATTGGCAGATAGGAAACATATTGGTGATATTGCTGTATCATTGTCACACTGTCAGAATTATGCTATAGCACAGGTACTCTTGGTACCAAAAAAAGAGGAACATTCATGAAAAAACTTGTACTGATTAACCCGCATCCGATTGGGAATGTCGGCGAGGAAAATGTGTCTGTATTAAATCAGATGCCTGTAAATCTCGGATATTTAAAGGTTTTAACACCAAAACACTGGCAGGTTGATATTATAGATGAAACACAGGGGTTAGCGATTGACGATGCAGGAAATATTACCTTTGGTGAAGCCGACCTTGTTGGCGTTACATCGGTGAGCTATCAGGCCCATCGGGCATATCAAATAGCTACTGCATGCAAAAAACGGGGTATACCTGTGATTATGGGCGGCATTCATGCCACCAGTTATCCTGAAGAAGCGGCAAAATATGTGGATTGTGTGGTGACCAGAGAAGCAGTGACCACATGGGAAAAAATTATTAATGATTTTGAAAATGGTTGTCTCCAAAAAAGATACGATGGTGTCCTGACGCCTATGGAGTTATATCAGGGATTGCGTCCTGATAGGAAATATTTAAAGGATAAATATAAATACCGCTATTCTGGTATTATAACAACTGCGGGTTGTCCATTTAGCTGTGAGTTCTGCTCAGTGCCTCAGTTTCAAGGCAGGAAATATCGTGAAAGGCCGATTGAAGACGTCCTCGATGAGTTCGAATCCATTAAAGGTCAGTATCGCGGTTTGATATTAACGGATGAAAATTTTTATGGGCACAGCAAAAAATCCAACGAGCGTGTCCGAGACCTTTTTAAGGGCATGGTGGAGAGGGGCATTTATCAAAACTGGTTCGGTTTTACATCTCTCAATATCTATCAGGACGACGAAACCCTTGAATATATGAAGAAGAGCGGGTGTGTCGGCGTATTAATAGGGATCGAATCCATCAACGAAGAAACCCTCAAAACGATGAATAAGAATGTAAACTTACGCATCTCTATTGAGAATTATTTTGAAGCCATTGCCAACATCCGTAAACACGGCCTTGCTGTTTGGGGGACGATGGTATTTGGAAACGATGCCGATACCCCTGAAACCTTTAATCAGGTTGCTGATTTCGTCCTGGATTCACACGTTGATATTATGACCTGCGGTATCCTGTGCCCATTCATCAATACGCCGCTGTATCACAGATTGAATGGCGATGGCAGACTTTTCAGGACAAACTTCCCTGAAGATTGGAAGTATTACACGTCTCATCACCTAACCTATATCCTTAAAAACATGTCTCTCCAGGAACTTATTGATGGCTTCCAGTATTTATATGACAAGATTTATGCCACAGAGGTATTACGGCAAAGATTCCAGAATGCAAAAGAAGTACATAAAGATAACATGAATGCCGCCATGTTCGCATTCAGGGTAAATTTGGACTGGCAGAGTGTCTATCAACACTTGATTCAAAATTTAAAAGAACTGCAAGCATCGGGGTTTTACGATGAGGCATTGAAGCGATGTAATGCACAGAAAAAACAGGGGAAAAAGGTGGAATTGACACCGATCGAGGTATCATCATAAGAAGCTGTGAAGTCAGAAGTCAGAAGCCAGAAGCCAGCATAATTTCCTAATAAATGCTATTTCGTTATAAAAGTTAAGGTTTGTCTTAATCTTTAATTATTATAGGTCAACTTATTCGCATAGCTTGAATAGTTGACCTCTCTTGTTTTAATGCTCAGGCATTTCAATGTAGGGGTGAAGAAAAAAGAAGGCCACCCTCCTTTAATCCCTCCCATCGAGGGCGGGAGAATTAGCTGCTGAATGCCTAATTAAATTGTAGAGGAATTTTCATTTTGTTCATGCGGTTTTGCGTAGGGTGGATTAAGCGAGAGCGAATCCACCTTTCCTGGAAATAGTTTGGTGGATTCGGCGTAAAAACCAACGCCTTAATCCACCCTACTTATAACTTAAAAACAAACACTATGTCAAAGATCGTAATTACAGGATTAGGATTAGTCACACCCGTTGGAATTGGTGTCAAACAAAGCTGGGAATCGTTTGTCCAGGGCAGGAGTGGCGCCAATGAGATGAAGTCCTTCGATACCTCAAAATACAAGGTGCATCGTTCCTGTGAGATAAAAGATTTCCGCTTAGACGTTGAACTGGAAAATCAGATCAAGGAAAACACCATCCATAAATATGTCTACTATGCAGCCAGAGAGGCGCTGCAAGAAAGCGGTTTACTAAATGATAATAATTTCGATAAAGAGCGGTTTGGTATTGCCATTGGAACACTAGCAGCCGAATTGACGCCTTTTGAAAGGCTTCTGAGGTTAGATACTTCAAAAAAAGACAACGGCTTTGATAAGATAGTCGCTGCCGTTTATCCTCCCAATTCGATCACGAATATCCTGGCCCAATACTTTAACTTTGAAGGCCCAACCATGATCTCGCTGAATGCCTGTTCATCAGGAAATCACGCCATTGCCTACGCATATGAACTTCTTATGGAAAATAAGGTTGACGTGGTAATGGTTGGAGGGGGTGACATGATTCCCCAGACGGAATTTACCCACTTTCACAACCTCAAGGCATTAGCGCCTGAACGCTGCCAGCCTTTTGACAAAAACCGCCAGGGTCTCATGATTGGCGAGGGGGCTGGAATATTGATCATGGAACGCTATGAATTTGCAAAAAAACGTGGTGCGACGATTATCGCAGAAATGGCGGGTTATGGCTTGAGTTGCGATGGGTTTCACATGACGGCGCCACATCCCGAAGGCGACGGCGCAGTAAAGTGCATGAGCGATGCGCTAAAAATGGCAAATCTATCTCAAACAGACATTGGTTACATCAACGCGCATGGCACAGGGACGCCTCATAACGATAAAACAGAAACAACCGCCATAAAACGTGTCTTTGGTGAACATGCCTATAAAATACCTTGCAGTTCCACGAAATCTATGATTGGTCATCTTATGGGCGCAGCAAGTGCTGTTGAATCGGTCATCTGCTGTCTGGTACTGAGGCATGGAATAGCGCCACCAACAATCAGTTATGAAACGCCTGACCCTGAATGTGACCTCGATTATATACCGAATAAGGCGCAAGAATTAAAAACAAGGCATGTGCTCAATAATTCATTCGCCTTTGGCGGCAATAACGCCACGACGATATTCAGTAGGATGGATTAAGCAAAGCGAATCCATCAATTACGTCTCTTCGCGCACTTTGCGTCTTTGCGGTGAGCTATAATGTTTTATATCTGTACTACTATCCATCAACTTCTTGTTTTTTATGCTCGTTTTTTAAAATGCATAACCGTAAGGCATTGAATAGATGAGGCTTACGTAAAGTTTGGCGCATTGAGTTTTTTGTCATTTGAAATTGTTTCATATTTCGATATTCGTATTTCGAATTTGGTTGCGGCCAAAGGCCGCGCTAGGTTAATTTGTGGCTAAACTGTATCTCCCGTTTCACTAAGTTGTCTGTATCGTGATGCCGTTACAGAATCAGGTACAATAGGTTTTCTCTTTCTGTCAAATACAT
>Ga0080064_1005907_pt1 | contig 13760 bp, 11 predicted proteins | sample Subgrocontami54m_FD_69260 | JGI IMG/M metagenome (GOLD analysis project Ga0080064, IMG submission 69260) | Subsurface groundwater microbial communities from S. Glens Falls, New York, USA - GMW46 contaminated, 5.4 m (SPADES assembly) (version 2) ...
GCGGGCGCGCCCCCTCGCCCCCCCGGCGGCGGGGGGCGGGGGGGGGGCGCCCGCCCCCCCCGCCGGGCGGGCGGGGGGGGGCCGGGCGCCCGGGGACAGCCCCCCGACCCGGCGGGGGCAGCCGGCGGCCGCCGGCTCGACCGCCCCACCGGCCAACGCCGCGCTCCGCAACCTCCGCGACCGGCTGCAGCAGCGGTAGGCGGCGCGGCCGAGCCCTGCCGGTTAGGCGCCGCCCCGCTATTCGACATGCCACAGCGGCAATGTTTGCGTGGTGCGGCCGAGTTCTCTTGCCCGCTAGCTGAGCGTCTGCCCCGCTTCATGGGGGGATTATCTGCTGCAACGCTTCGCGGTAGCGGCCCCATTTCGATGAGTCGGTGGAGATTGTGCCGCCAGTGTTGTCGATTAAGTAGGTTTCGTGCGTAGTCATGGTTCCTTGCGACCAATTGAATTGTGGATAGTCGGTGCGCCCATCTCTGCAGGCGGATTGATCGTGCTAGCCAATGCTCGCGTTTCGCGCTTGAGCGGCGGCTGGCGCTGTCACCCGACAATGCGCGTGCTCCCGTGCGTGCGACTTGAAAGGGCAACATATGGGACTTCGATTTCGGCGTTCTTTCCGCCTCGCGCCGGGAATCCGAATGAACCTGAGCGGTAGTGGGGTGAGTATGTCTGTTGGTCCGCGCGGCGCCTCAGTCACGTTCGGCAGTCGGGGCACGTATCTGAACGCGGGAATTCCGGGAACGGGTCTTTCCTCGCGATCTCGGATTGGCGCCCCTTACGTCCCTACGCGAGAGGCAACCAGCCCACAGACCGGCAAATTCGAAGCAAACATAGTTGTCGCGGATGATGGCACTATCAGGTTTCTCGACGCAAACGGACAACCAATATCTCAAGCCTTGATCGATAAGGCTAAGCGACAACATGGTGAGGCGATCCGCAATCTCATTAAGGAGTGTTGCGACAAGATCAATGCAAAGGTCGAGGAATTGGCCACCATCCATCTGCACACGCCCGCGCCGAATGAACGGCTGCGGTACGAGCCGCGGGAGTTCGCGGTGCCGCCGCCCAAAAGGCCACTGCCACAGTCGCACGGCCTTCTTGGTTGGCTCCTGAAATCACACCGTGCACGCATCGATGAATACAACGCAAGGCGACAAGCCGCGTACGAGAAGACCGTGAAGGAATGGCAGGTGACAAAGGCTACCTTTGAAACGAAGGAGCGCGCCAGGAAAGTGCTACTTGAGGATCGTGTGCTAACCGACGTGGGGGCGATGGAAGAAGTTTTAGAGGGCGCCCTCAAGGACATATCTTGGCCGCGAGAAACGACGGTTTCGGCTGAGGTTCGCAGAGGCGGTCGCTTGGTGATGCTGGACGTTGACCTGCCGGAAATAGCGGAAATGCCAAAAACGACCGCCAGTGTTCCGTCAAGGGGCTACAAACTGACCGTCAAGGAAATGAACGCCACCAAGGTTCAGAAGCTCTACATGGAGCACGTGCACGGGATTGGCTTTCGGCTGATCGGCGAGGCGTTCGCAGTGCTGCCGTCAGCGGAGGAAGTGATATTGTCTGCGTTCAGTCAGCGTCAAAGCAAGGCCACAGGCGCGGTGATCGATGAGTATCTTTATTCTGTACGTGTGCAGCGTGGCGACTGGTCAGGGATTGATTTCACACGACTGCAGGGTCTCGATGCAACGGCGGCTCTTGAGAGCTTTGAGCTAAAGCGCGATATGATTAAGATGGGACTGTTTCGGCCTATATTGCCGATCGCGGCGAGCTGAGCCTTCCCATCCTGGCTGATCGATGCCGCGCCCTACTGCATCCTCCCACGCGCCGCGCGATCATTGGGTTACACCGCGAGAGGCTTGGTTGGTGCGAGCTGCTGCCGGTTGCCGTGTCGACCGCCAACCGGCCAACACGTTCCACAACCTCCGCGACCGCCTGCAGCAGCGGTAGCCAATGCCGTCGTTCAACTAGCGGCTGGCAACAACGATGTGCGCCCGGATGCGGCCTTCGATGGGACCATTGCCGAATTGCCGCGCCAGTGCCTCGGCCGCGGCCCGGGTGGCCTCCTCCAGGCGCGATGCGTCGCGCGCCTCGATCTCGTTCCTGAGCGGCGTTCCTTGACAGTAGGCGATCGCGACATCGCTCGGTGAGGGCGCCCGGCTGCTCTCGTCCCGTGTCTCGATTGCAATCGCGGTGAAGCCCGCGGCCGCCAGCTCAGCGCGGATTTTCTCCACATCGTGATAGCCGTGCGGGGTGCGGGCCATGAAGTGCGGTGGATCCTGCGGGAACAGCCCCGCCAGTGTCTCCGTAACAACATGGGCGAAGACGTTTTCGGAGATCCGGTCCCAGGCGTTGAAAAGGAATTGGCCGCCCGGCTTGAGGACGCGACGGGCCTCCTTGAAACCTTGCACCTTGTCGGGAAAGAACATAACGCCGAATTGGCACGCCACGGCGTCGAAGCTTTGATCCGCAAACGGCAGGGCCAGCGCGTCGGCCTGCCGCCAGCTGATCCGGCTGTCGCCGGCCTGGCGTGCCGGGGCGCGATCCAGCATCGGCTGGTTGAGATCTGTTGCCACGATGCGCGCGTTGGCGGGAAGTACCGACGCAATCGCTCGCGTAAGGACACCCGTCCCCGCAGCCGTCTCCAGAACGTCCTGCGGTCGGCCCTTGGCCAGCCGACCAGCCAGATCGCGTGCATATGCTTCGAAGATGAGGGGGACCAAGAACCGATCATAGATCTCGGGGATCGATCCCCCGAACAGCTTATCCGTCGCCACCATGGCGCTGCTCCTCGCGAACCAAACAGAAGGCTTGATGCTTGATAATACAGTTGGTGTTCGGCTGTCCCTTACCGCTTTCTTGAGCCCGACCCCGGGCGCTGCTATTGCTGCCTGCCGCAGCGCGAGGCCAGATTGCCGATGAACGCCATCTATCCGGTTGTCCTCTCCGGGGGCTCGGGCACACGCCTGTGGCCGCTGTCGCGGGCCATGTACCCCAAGCAGTTCATCCGCTTTTCCGGCGACCAGGCCTCGAGCTTCCTGGCCGGCACGCTCAGGCGGCTCGACCCCGAGCAGGGCTTCACGCGGCCCATCATCGTCTGCAACAACGATCACCGGTTCCTGGTCAAGGAGGAGGCCGAGCGCGCCGGCGTCACGCCGCGGGCGATCGTGCTGGAGCCGGTGCCGCGCAATACCGCCGCCGCGGCTGCCGTCGCCGCGTTGCTGATCGAGCACGACGACATGGGCGGCATCCTCGCCTTGATGCCGTCGGACCATGTCATCAAGAACGAGCCCGCCTTCGTTGCCGCCGTGCGCCGGGCCGCCGAGGTGGCGCAAACCGGCAAGCTCGTGCTGTTCGCCATCACGCCTGCCGGACCGCACACCGGCTATGGCTACATCCGCCGCGGCGCGTCGCTCGCCGGCTTCGCCGACGCCTTTGCCGTCGACGCCTTCACGGAGAAGCCCGACCAGGCGACGGCCGCGGACTACGTGGCGGCGGGCAACTACGCCTGGAACAGCGGCATCTTCGTATTCGGCGCGCGCGCGTTCCTGGCCGAGTTGGCGCGCTTCGAGCCTTCGATCCTCGAGGCCGCCAGGCAGGCGCTGGCGGGCGCGACGGTGGATCTCGACTTCCTGCGGCTCGAGCCAGAGGCGTTTGCAAGATCGCCCAGCATCTCCATCGACTACGCCGTCATGGAGCGCACCGATCGTGCCGCCGTGCTCCCCGTGGACATCGGCTGGAGCGATGTGGGCTCCTGGTCGTCGCTGTGGGAGCTCAGCGCCCACGACAAGGACGGCAACGCCGTCAAGGGCGAGGCGCTGCTGCAGGATACGGCCAACTGCTACGTGCACTCGGATCGGGCGTTCGTGGCCACGCTCGGCGTCAAGGACCTCGTCATCGTCGATACGCCCGACGCGCTGCTGGTGGCCGACCGCGCCAGGGCGCAGGAGGTTTCGGGCATCGTCGCCAAGCTCAGGCAAGCGAACCGCAAGGAGCAGGAGCAGCACCTGCGCAGCTATCGCCCGTGGGGCTTTTTCGAGCAGCTCAGCGTCGGCCCCCGCTTCCAGGTCAAGCTGTTGCACGTCAAGCCGGGCGCCAAGCTCTCCCTGCAGATGCACCACCACCGCTCCGAGCACTGGGTGGTGGTGCACGGCACGGCCAAGGTGACGATCGCCGGCGAGGAGAAGCTCGTGCGCGAGAACGAGTCGGTCTACATCGTCGCCACCCAGTGGCACCGGCTGGAGAACCCCGGCAGGACGCCGCTCGAGTTGATCGAGGTGCAGATCGGCAGCTATCTGGGCGGGGACGACATCATCCGCACCGACGACGTCTACCACCGCGGGCCGGAGGAGACGAAGTAGGCGCCGGCCCGCTCAGCCGAACACGTCCTGCAACACGCCGGCGCGCACCACCTCGGTGCCGTCGATGGCAATGGTCGTGCGCATGACGGGGATGTCGAAGTGGCCCGCCGTGTAGCGGCCGGCGAACTCGTTGGCGCCGGTGGAGAACAGGAAGTTGCCGGCCACCGCGCGCAGCTCGGTGCCGTTGGTGTCGCGCTTATCGTACATGGCGAGCGCCTCGTAGCGCGCCTTTTTGTTCAAGCCGAAGCCGACGTGGGAGACGGCGTAGGCCTCCCGCTCGCCCCAGGCCGCGAGGTAACCTCGCATCAGTTCCGCATCGACGCCCTCGCCCTCGATCGCCGTGACGTAGTCGGCCTCCAGCGTCAGCCGCATCGGCGCCTCCAGGTAGCGCTTGAACGTGAGGTTGATATCGCCGCGGTCGAGCACCAGCGTGCCGTTGACGGTGCCGCTCTTCGGGAAGCTGACGACGATGCCGCCCGGCCAGTGCGCCAGCGTGCCGGGCCGGTCGGTCCAGCCCCACACGCCCACGGTCGAGGCGCCGGCCATGTCGATGTCGAGGCTGGTGCCGGCGGCCGACGCCACCGTCATGCGCTTGGCCGCGCGCAGCATCTTGGCCGCCGCGCGCACGCTCTTCTCCAGGGCGCTGTCGGGCGCCATGCGCTCGAGCGCCTCGGGATGCTCGTTGGAGATCACCAAGATCCGCGCGCCGGCCTTGAGGATCGCCGGCGTCTCCGGCGCGTGCATCAGGCCCTCGACGGTGCAATCGACGACGAAGCCGGCCTGGCCCAGGGCGGCAACCACGGGCGCCAGCTTGCCGATTGCCTCGCTCGCCCCCGTCGAGCGCACCGGCACGGGATGGCGATTGCGCGGGGTCGGCACGATGACGTGAAACGGCCGCGCGCCCAGCCGCAACAGCGCCAGCTCGGCCAGCTGCACATTGAGGGCGCGCGATTGCGTCTCGGACAGGATCGCCGCCGTGTCGCCGTGCTTGATGGCGCAGCGCTCGAGCACCTCACAGAAGGCGTCGATCCACTTGCCCTCGATGCGATCGGCGAACATATGGGCCTCGCTGTGCCTGAATGATCGGCGGCGATGATAGGGGCAGCGGCGCGACGGCGGCAATGCTGCGTGAGATTCGGCGCTACGCAGGCGCCCTGGGAATGACCGCCGTCGCCTCGATCTCGACCTTGGCCCGGTCCTCCACCAGCGCCACCACCTGCACCAGCGCCATGGCCGGGAAGTGCCGGCCGATGATGCGGCGATAGGCCTGGCCCACCTCGCCAAGGCGCGAGAGATAGTCCCGCTTGTCGGTGACGTACCAGGTCAGGCGCACGAGGTGCTCACGCGCCGCGCCGGCCTCGGCCAGCACCGCGACGATGTTGCCGAGCGCCTGCTCGACCTGGGCAACGAAATCGTCGCTCTCGAATTCCTGCCGCGCGTTCCACCCGACCTGGCCGGCCACGAACACCAGTCGCCCTTCCGCGGCGACACCGTTGGAGAAACCCTTGGCCTTGGCCCAATGCTTGGGGTGTAGTAGTTGCATGGGTTCCCTCCGTTGTCATCCCGGGCCTTGTGCCCGAGATCCGCGCGTCCGTGATGTTGCTTTGTCAGGAGGTGAAAGTCCAACCCATGAGAGGTCACGCCACATGTAGCCGAAGGCAACTGCGTCGCAGCGATGCGGGGCGGCGACGTCTGGCTCGGCCCCGAGGTCGCGTCGTCGAAAACTTGGCCTCATCGCCGGGTTGAGGATGAGACGACGTCGGCCCTCTCATGCCTAGACTAGAACGTGGCGCCGACGGAGAGATACGGCAACCTCGCATGCCAGGCGGGGCGCTACAGCGCTGCTGGCGCCACCGCCTATCAGCGCCAGGCGACGGTCTTACCGGGCAGCTGTCTCAGGGCGATGCGCCCGGAGGAAGGTGCGCACGTGGCGCACCGCCAGGGGAATCCGGTCCTTGGGTTCCTTCCAAGGATAGAGGCTCACCTGGGCGTTCGGCGCAAGCAGCGCAGACTCCATGGCCACGGCATACGGGTGAGCCGGGACGTCGTCAGGTAGGACCAGTATGGACTTCTGGCACGCACGCACGAAATCGCGCGTCACGGTGAAGACGAAGTCGGCGTTGGCGCGGTACATCTTGTTCAGGAACGCGTCGACCATCTCCATCGTGATGTCGGGCCGGCGGGCGCACAGCGGCGGACCCCAACCCTTGATGTTGTTCTGGTAGAAAAGGTCGGGCACTTCCGGACGGAAGCCGCTGGGCTGCGCCAGCACAGCAGCAACGATACGATCGGGCGCCCGTCGCAACAGGTTCCAGATGAAGGGTCCGCCGATGCAGAAGCCCATCACCAGAAACCTATCTATCCCCAAGTGATCCATCAGGCCGAGCTGATCATCGGCGTACGCGTCCCAAGGCCGCTCGATCTCGAGCGGACCGGAGGACTGGCCGCCGTTGGCGTTGCGCAGGTCCATCGTGATGCAGCGATACTCACCCTTGAACTCCTCCATCGCGTTGAAGGGCGCGCTTCCGGTGAAGTAGGAGATCGTCGAGTTCAATCCCCCGCCGGGGAGGATTAGCAACGGAAAGCCAGAGCCAGCTTCTTCGTAACGGATGTGGACTGGGCCCTTTTCGTAGAACGGCATGGCATTTCTCCTATCTCAGTGAGGTGCCTGTGCATCGGGGGTGCGCGTCAAGCGAGCCCGAGGCTATCGACAATCCGGCGCAAGCCGTGGACCGAGCGTCGCGTGGTGGGGGCCGGCTCCGAGGGGGCATGCGTCTCGATGGTGAGCGTCAGGGGCGCCTCGTGTGCGGGCAACGTCGCCGCCAACAGGGCCGCGAACGGGATATCGCCCTCGCCGAGGGCAACGAAGCGCCGCGCTGCATTGGCGTAGTCCTTGAAGTGCAGAATGTCCGTGAAGGGCAGCAGTCGCGCCAGATCGGCGGCTGATGGCGGCTGACCCCTCCGATACGCATTGGCGATGTCGGGCAGCGCCCTGAGGCGCGGGTGCCGGTACGCCGTCACCAGCGCCTCGAGTTCGGCGAAGCCGGCGATGTTGCACACGCCCTCGTTCTCGACGTGCAACTTCATGTCGAATTTATCCGCCAGCGCCAGCAGATCGTCGATCGGCCCACGCAGATCATCCACGCCGTAGCCGTCGTAGGCCAGATAACTGAAGATGCGCAGGTTGCGCGCGCCGAGGACCTCCGCGGCCTCGAAGGCTTGGGCGTAGACCACGCCTGGCGCCCGGTCGCCGAGCTCGAAGCCGAACTGGTCGCCCTTGGCTTGCGACGCCTTGCCGGGCGGGCTCCACTTCAAGAGTGGTGCGCAAATGCACGACACGGAGAGCCCAGCGGCGCGCACGCGTTGCGCCGCGCCGGCCAGCTCGCCGCGTGAGAGCGCCAGCACGTTGCGGCCATCGATGACGCGCAGATCGACCGTGCCGATGCCCTCCGCGCGGGCAAAGGCGAGCCCCTCGTCGAGTGATGGCGATACCTCGTCGGTGATCAGGCAGAGCGTCAGATCCGAACGGCGCATGCGGGTACTCACGCTGAGGTGACTAACGCAGCACTCAAACTCGGGACGCGCGAACAATCAAGGCGTTGTTCGGCCTTCAACGCCGCGGCGTGCTCGGTCATCCGGACGGGGGCTGTCCGCGTCGCGCTCGTTGCAGCGGGCGCAAGTGCCGCCGCTCGTGCCGGCTCCGCCGCTTCAGGCCTCCCTGTGGCGATGCGCCGCCGAACCATGCGAGTGATCATGCTGCGCGTAGTGCTGGCGCAGCAGGTCCTTGCCGTAATCGTTGCCATTGGGCGTGCGGACCACCGTGTGAATGTGATCGCGGGACGGTGCATCATTGTCGTAGATGATGCCTGACTGGTGGTCGAACTCGACGAGGATCACCGGACTGAGGATACGATAGTAGAAGGGGCTAGCGTCGTCGAACGGGCCGATCCAAGCGAAATGCGTCTCGCTCAGGTGGCGCTTCGCCTCGTGGTAACGGATTTCGGCGTGACCCTGACGTAAGCGCCCGGTATACGTCCCCAGCAGCGCCTCGAGACGCTCACGGCCCTCCGGCGACAGCTCGTCATACCGGATCCCAGTGGGGTCTATCTGCCGGTTGTCCTGGAACGCACCCAAAAGCAGTTCCGATGGGAGATCCTTCCCGATCGTCGCCTGCTGCCGCTCGTCGACGGAGAGTGCGCGCATCAGGGCATAGCCTTGCTCCTCCTCGGCGGCAAAGACACGCGTCCCCTTGTATTTGCCGAACCGCGCCAGCACCGGCTCGGAGCCCATGAAGGTGGGCGTCATCACCAACTGGTCGCCCAGCACGAAGCAGTTGACATTGACGTGATGGCCGTCGATCTGCCAGCCCCACGGCTCGCTCGGCGAGGGGGTGCCAAAGATGCTGACCCAATAGAACCATTCCCCGTATTCCTCGGGCTTGCCGGTGATCTCGAGGGCGTGCTCGTTGAGCCTCATGACGTCGCGGGCGCTCTGGTATCCCGACGCGCTCATGGTTTCGCGCATGAGGCCGAGCGCGGCCTCGCGCTGATCATGCCCGAGGTCCGCGAGGCAGACGCCATGTCGCATCAGCCAGGGGTGGATATTCGACCATTTCCGCCATGCCTCGTCGCCGATAGAAAAGCACGCCGCCTTGCGCTGTTCCGCGGTCAGCATCGCGAGGAGGGACCGCGCAGCCTCCGCCACCGATGCGAGTGAAATGCCCGTCTTCGCGAGCGGGAAGAGCCCCGCCACCATCCCGCCACCGGTGACACCGCGGAACGGCTGCGCAAGCCCCGCGTTGGCCTGATCGAGCATGGATCTCAGGCGTGGCATCAGATCAAACGGCCGGATCGCCGGCGTCGGCGGCCTTTTCCGCAAGCCGAAGTGCGCGGACTCTCCTGCCATCCTCGGGGCGCTCCCTGTCGATCCTTGCGGTAAATTAGTCCCGTGGCGATGCATCAACAAGCGTGGCGATCTTACCGGCTTTCGCGCATAGTTCCGCTCGTCGAGTTAGAAACTGAAGGGATCATGCCCGTGCCGAATGATGCGCTCCGTACGATCCTGCCGATCGCCGGTTGGTCCGACCGGCGCACGGCGGAGGTCGCGTTCACCGGTGGTGCCGATCCTGTGCTGCCTACGCCGTTCCGCATCGGCGCGGCCGGTGCTGCAACTCTCGCTGCGACCGGGCTCGCGGCCACGGAGCTGTGGGAGGCTCGTACCGGGCGGCGTCAGCAAGTGACAGTTGACCTTCGCCAGGCCACCGCTTCGTTGCGCAGCGGACACTACATGAAGCTCGCCGGCGCAGGAATTTCACCCGCGCGAAACAGTATCATGGGCGTCTATCCGACCCGGGACGGGCGCTGGTCCTATCTCCACTGCAATTTTCCCAATCATCGCGCGGCGGCACTCGGCGTGCTCGGCGTGGCGGAGGATCGCGATGCAGTGGCGCGCGCAGTTGCCACCTGGAACGCCGCCGATCTCGAGGAGGCGATCATCGCTGCAAAGGGCGCCGGCGGGATGGCGCGGACGCAGGCGGAATGGGCGCGACATCCGCAAGCTGCCGCGGTCGCGGCGCTGCCGCTGATGGAGATCTTACGCATCGGCGACAGCGCTCCCGAGTCACTGCCAACCGGCGACCGGCCGCTCTCGGGTATCCGCGTCGTCGATCTTACGCGCGTTCTCGCTGGACCGACTTGTGCCCGGACGCTCGCCGAACATGGTGCCGACGTCATGAAGATCACCGGCGCCCATCTGCCCAACCTCGGGTATCAGGAATGGGATACCGGGCATGGCAAGCTTTCGGCCGAGCTCGATCTGCGCGCGCCCGGCGATGTCGATATCCTGCGCGGGCTGGTACGCAATGCAGATGTGTTCTCGCAAGGATATCGTCCCGGCACCTTGGCCAACCGCGGCTTGTCGCCGGAGGAACTGGCCGCGATCCGGCCTGGGCTCGTCTATGTTTCGCTCCGTGCCTTCGGCCACACCGGCCCCTGGGCGTCGCGGCGCGGCTTCGACACGGTGGTGCAGACAGTCAGCGGCATGACGATACGTCAGGCGGAGAGCATCCCGGGCAAGACCCCGGGGCCACAATTCTACCCGGTCTCTGCAATCGACTATTGCACCGGTTACCTAATGGCATTTGGCGCGATGGTGGCCTTGGCACGTCGAGCGCGGGAAGGCGGCAGCTGGCTGGTACGGATCTCTCTTGCTCAGGTCGGCAAGTGGATCGTCGATCTCGGCGAAGTGCCGGCTGCAGCGCTCGGGGATATACCTGCCGAGTTCACCGCCGACGAATTGGAGCGTTGGTCGACGACAAGTGAGACACCGTCTGGTCGGCTCGGCCACCTCAAGCCTGTCGTGCAATTGTCGGAAACACCGCCGTACTGGGCGCGGCCCTCGGTTCCGCTTGGCTATCACCGCCCCGTGTGGCCATCGACAGCTCGATGATGTTTGCTCCGAGCGGAGACCGCCTCCAGGGCGGTACCTCACACAACTTCCCTCGCACGGCGAGGACGAGTCCCTGGCCGATTGCGGCTCAGACGATGCCTTCCTCACGCAGCGCCGCGAGCTCCTTGGCGCCCATGCCGAGCCAAGAGGCGAGCACGTCGTCGACGTGCTGACCCAGCAGCGGCGACGGCTTGAGCTTCGGCGGCGCCCCGTCGAAGCGCACCGGCCAGGCGGGCATGTTGACCTTACCGGTGGTGGGGTGGTCGATCGTCTGCATAATGCCGCGCTCGACAAACGAAGGATCGTTCATCAGCTCCAGCGTGTCGAATACGGCACCCGCCGGCACACCGGCCGAGCCGATGAGCTTCATCGCCTCTTTCTTGCTGTGCTGCCGGGTCCAGGCGGCGATGATCTCATCGACCTCTGCGCCCCGCTGGCTGCGTGCCTGCTGGGTGTCATAACGCTCGTCACCGCTCAAATCCTCGCGGCCGATGACCTTGAGCAGGCGTTGCCAGTGCTCGGGGTTGGCGCGGCTGCAGAAGACGTACACGTAATCATTCGGCCCGCCGGGTTTGCACGGGAAGAGAGCATTGGGCGTCAGCCCGCCGGGGGTCGACCGGCTGCTTCCATCGCGCAGCACCGCCCGACCGGTGAGTTGGGTGCGGGAGAACGGCACGCGCATGTAGTGGAGCATCGCATCCTGCATCGCCACCTGCAGGAGGCGACCCTGACCGGTCTTAGAGCGCTTGTAGAGCGCGCCCAAAATGCTGATCGCCATCAGCATGCCAGTGCCGGTGTCGCCGAGGGAGGGGCCCGGCTTGACTGGCGCCCGGTCAGCTTCGCCGGTGACACTGAAGGTGCCGCCCGCGGCCTGTGCGATCATATCGAACGCGAGGCTCTTCTCGTACGGGCTGCCGGCGCCGAAGCCCTTGACTTGGCAATAGATGATGCCGGGGTTGATCTTCTTCACCTCGTCATAGCCGAGCCCCAACCGCTCGATCGTGCCGGGCGCCATGTTCTCGATCGTGACATCGGCTTTTTTGAGCAACTCGCGGACAATCTCCAGCCCGCGCGGCGACTTGAGGTTCAATGTCACCGACTTCTTGTTCGCATTGAACTGATGGAAGTACCACGGGTCATTGTCGGGTTTGCCGGGCTGCAGCCGACGGCCGGGGTCGCCGGTCCGCGGGTTCTCGATCTTCACCACCTCGGCGCCCAACCAGGCGAGGGATTCGGTGCACGACGGTCCGGCCTCGAACTGGGTGAAGTCCACGACGCGAATACCTTCGAGACAATCGAGTTCGACGCCAACGCCCATCGCCGGTCTCTCCCGTTGCGAGAAAATGCCGATAGCCATGCCTACCATTCCGACGGAATCCACACCACCCGGACCGACGCGCAGCAATCGAGAATCTGGCTCTGGGCTTGCAATTTCACCTTCAGTGCCCGAACTCGGACTGTCTGGCATCGCCAGCCAGTCCCGTTCCTGCGGCGTGCCTGTGCCCCTGAACCGCCATCGATGAACCCCGCAACATCGTGCATAATGTAAGCTCGCGGGCGATCAAAACAGACGGTGAGCCATGACCACGGCAGCAGAGATGATCGAGGCGTCGATGCCGGAGCTTCGGACCTGGATCGGTCGTCGCCAGGTGGTCGAGGATGAGATCGGTCTCACGACGGTACGGCGCATCGCGGCGATGCTCGACCTTGAACCCGACCGGTTCGTTTCGGGGACAGAGCTGCCGCCGCACTGGTTCTCCATGTTCTTCCACAACAATGCGATGCAACGCGACATCGGCCCCGACGGACATCCGAATAAGGGCATCTTCCTTCCTCCCATTCCTCTACCCCGCCGCATGGGGGCGGGCCGCCGCGTGAGGATCATGGGCGCTCTCAGGGCCTGCGAGCCGGCGCGGCGCGTCGCAGAGGTGGTCGGCATCACGCCAAAAGTGGCGCGAACCGGCTCGCTCGTCGTGCTGACAATGCGCCACACGATCGAAAGCAAGGGCGAGACGATTGCAGTCGATGACTTTGACGCGGTCTATCGCGAAGGCATCGCCCCGGGCGAGAAGAATCCGCTTCCAAAGCCGGCCAGCCCACCCGCCAATGCCGCCTGGTCGAAGACCTTCGAGCTCAGCAACGCACTGGTCTTCCGTTACTCGGCGATCACGTGGAACGCGCATCGGATCCACTACGACGCCGACTATGCACGCCGGGACGAAGGCTACCCCGAGGCCGTGCAAAATGGTGGGCTCACGATGCAGCTCATCATCGATGCGGCATTGCCTCACCTCACTGGTCGGCTGTCCGGTTTTGAGGCGCGGCTCACGCGGCCGCTCTGGGTCGGTGACCACGTAACGGTGCAGGGTGGCGCGGCGCACAATGGCCGGATGTCATGTTGGGGTGTCGATAAGGACGGCCATCAGTGCGCTGCCGTTGAATTGGAGTATGCCGAATGAGTGGGGGTCCACTCGCGGGCATCCGTGTTGTCGACCAAACCTCCGTGGTGGTCGGACCGATCTGCACGCGCAGCCTCGCCGACCAGGGCGCGGACGTGATCAAGATCGAGCCGCCGGGCGGCGATCTCCTGCGCACGCTCGCCCAAGGTGCCCGCCACGCCGGTATGCCGGGCAAGTTCCTCAACTTCAACCGCAACAAGCGCTCGGTCTGCCTCGACCTCAAGCACGCCGATGGCATGGCGGCACTGCGCCGCTTGATAGCCGGCGCTGACGTATTCGTCTCCAACGTGCGGCCCAAGGCGCTGGAACGGGCAGGGCTTGATTTCCAGAGCCTTGCAGCAGAGAATCCGCGGCTCATTCACTGCTCGATCCTCGCGTTCGGCCGCGGCGGGCGCTATTTTGACCGGCCCGCCCATGACCCCATCATTCAGAGCCTCTCCGGCGGCGCCGGGGCGGTCGGGGGCGCGACCGGGGGGGCCCGCCTCGTGCCGGG
>Ga0080064_1005908_pt1 | contig 13756 bp, 7 predicted proteins | sample Subgrocontami54m_FD_69260 | JGI IMG/M metagenome (GOLD analysis project Ga0080064, IMG submission 69260) | Subsurface groundwater microbial communities from S. Glens Falls, New York, USA - GMW46 contaminated, 5.4 m (SPADES assembly) (version 2) ...
TCTGCCGACACCTGGACTAAGCTCTGCAAAAAGCGCAAATGCATCGCGGTGGGCTGTTTGGCGATGACCTCGGCCGCGTCAGCCAACTTCTGCGCTGCCTGGAATTCGCCGTCGGCGTGAATAATTTTGGCGCGCCGCTCACGTTCCGCTTCCGCTTGCTTGGCCATGGCCCGCTGCATTTCTTGCGGCAGATCAATATGTTTGAGCTCGACCAGGACGACTTTCACGCCCCAGGGTTCGGTTTGAGCATCGAGGATCGTTTGGATTCGGGCGTTGATTTTTTCTCTTTCGGCAAGCAACTCATCGAGTTCTCCCTGGCCGCAGACGCTGCGCAAAGTTACCTGGGCGAGTTGAGAAGTGGCATAGAGATAGTTTTCAACTTCACGGATCGCGCGGGCCGGGTCCAGGACTCGGAAGTAGAGTACCGCGCTTACTTTGACCGAGACGTTATCTCGAGTGATGACATCCTGGGGCGGTACGTCCAAGGTTACGGTGCGCAGATCGACGCGCACCATTTTTTCAATTAAGGGAATAACGTAAGTGATCCCCGGGCCGCGCGGCCGGACCATCCGTCCCAAGCGAAAGATGACGGCGCGCTGGTATTCCTTGAGGACCTTGATGCCGCTGATGAGAAGGATCGCTGCGACGACGAACATTGTGCCGGCCGGTCCGAAAATTTGGCGAAAGAACTCAAGCATGATTTCACCGTCATCCGTGGTTTAAGTCGTTCAAAACGTTCAAGCCGTTAAAATTGTTTCCGCACAAACGGTCCTCCGCTATCCTTTAATACAAATCACCGGTTCGAGCCGGGCCACGGTGCGCGCCAAACCGGCACGGTCCGTGGCATTGACGACTTCGCTGACATCTTTATAAGCGCCGGGCGCTTCCTCGGCAATGCCGCGCATCGACCGGCTGCGGATCAGGATTCCACGCGCCGCGAGATCGTCGACCACTTTTCTCCCGTTCCATTTTTTTGTTGCCTCGTGCCGGCTCATCGCCCGGCCGGCGCCATGAGCCGAGCACAGTTCACGCCACGCCGATTGCTCGCGCGATTCGCCACCGCCCGCGGCCCATATGCTGCACCAGTAACGTCGAAGATTTTTGACTTCGTTCTCTGATAGATCGGGCTCGAAGCTGTCCACCAGGCAGTCGTCAGGATAAATGCGAACCAGCAGTTGCCGACGCGCTCCATTTGCGCCGGCTGCCGATGTGAACCGAGTCTCCAGCCGGACAGGGAAGAGAAGAATCGGATAGTCGGCGTCGAGAGCGGATATCGCACGGCGCGGATCGACCACTGGCTCCAGCAGCCCGCTGATGCGAATCCACTCATCAACAGCGGCGCGCTTTTGTCGCCTCAGGCCAGCAACTCTCCCTTCGCTTTCGGCGATGGCCTGGCGGAGTGTCGCCATCTGGCTGCCCTGATGGTCGTCATCGGAATCAACGCGGCGCGACAGCCCGGCAGCTTGTTCGCGCAGCCGGGCCAGCCGCGTGGCCTCCGCTGCAAGCGCGCGGCTGGTTGCATCACTCCTTTCGCGTTGTTCGCGGGCGAGACGCAGGAGCTCATTCAGGTCAGCCATGGATTCATGCTCCTTGTGTTTGTGGCAGCATCTCGGCAGCATGCACCGCTACCAACACGGGCAGTTGGTAGAGCACATAAGCCACGTCAGCCGCATTCGTATTGCGGTTCCACCGCACCTGCTTATCTTCCAGATGCTGGGCCAGTTCCTCCGGGCCCTCAGAGGGCGGAGGCGGAGTTGTGAGTGTGTACTCGTTCATACCGGCGTTGATGCGCAAGATGGAGTTGGCTGTGGTGACGTCGGGCCACGCGAGATCGCTCCAACTATTGATCGGGGCACCATCGCGGCTGATATCGAGGCCGAAGCGCGGCTCGCCGGGACGTTCCTTGATCACGAAGAACCAGCCGGCATCGTTCGTCGCCGGATTCCCCTTGGCCTCTTTGGCGGTGAGGTCGAAGCCGAGAAACGTAATGTCGGGGTCCACCTTGGCGCCGTAAAGCGGATTCTTCAACTTGTCCGGCGGGGGATCGCTCTCCTCGTCCGGTGTGAGCGCAACGGGTACGCGGATCTTCGATTGATCAATTGAGCCGTCAGGTTTGCGTTGCCAGTCCGCTTTGTGGGCGTAGATGACGGCAGTCGGATAGCGCTTCAGTAGCTCGCCGCGGATCGACAGGACGACTTCTTCCTTTGGCGGCGAGCCCGGAGGCTGCCGATTATCGTGAGCGCCGAGCGGTGACGCCGCAGGCCAGAGGTGCAGTTTGGGAATGTCGTACAGCTTCTCGCGAAGCGCATCGGGAGACAGCCCTTCTATGTCCTTATAGCCGCTGGCGTCCCAGAACTGACGGAAGTAGCTGCCGCGTTGATCGGTGGGATACTCACGCCATAAAAGTTCGCGCGCGAACTCATGGTTCAAGCCCACCATGTAGCTTTCAATGAACCGCTGGTTGGTCTCCAGCAGGCTGATGCTGTTCGGCGGGATGAGACCGACGTTGGGCAAAAGCAGGTCGCCGCTGATGTCCGCCAGGGGCCGATACATTGGCTTATCGATGCGGGGGTAAGCCATCGCTTCAACGAACGCCTCGCGGAGCCCCCCTTTGATACGGCCTGGGAACAGCACCGTTTTGTAGTAGAAGACCGGGACCGATCGAGCGGGATCGAGAGTGAGGACAGTTTGACTCGCCGCCACTTGAATACTCAGCGGCTTCCGTACAAGGGGCACGACGGCGAGGCGCGCTTCACTGTCGAACTGAAGCGAGGTGGTGAGCGCGTCTTTGAACCGTACGGCAGTGGCGTTGTCTCCGGCGCCTGCCGCAGGCACGCTCGCGACTGTACCGAAGGGTTCGAGTGTGAAGGCCGGATCCAGAGGAAGGCTCGCGACGTAGTCAGGACCCTTGGTCTCCGGCCGCAACGTATCGGCGGCTCTCAGGGTGTCTGCCGCCTGCTTCAGCCAGTAGTAAGCTCCCACGGCGGCCGCTGCCAACAGAACGGCGATGACAAACGCCCCAAAAAGAAGCAGCAGGAGCGCTAACACGAGTCCGCCGATCAGAACCCACAACGGTAAGTTGGGGTAACGCCGCAGTAAGTCGACGAGCCATGCCGGTACGCTCTTCGCGACATCCCGAGCGAGGCCGCCAACCGATGGCGCGCCGGGTGGAAGAGAGGGCGGTTGAGCGGTGATCAGCGTGCCATCGTTCAGCCCGCGCATGATCTCTCCCGGAATGGATGATGCGGGCGCCGTTCCTGCCGGGAGTGAGCGAATGAGCCGGCCCGAAGGCCGCAGCAGGCGCCTCATCGCAGTCCCAACGAAAGCAGCCGGTATGGTGCTGACGGTGATCGCCCTGCGAAGCGTCACCTCGTCCATCATTACCCGCTTGGACAGGGGCGCTGACAGCAGTAAAAGACGCTCGGGCGCCTTGGTTTCAAGAGACGCGAAGTTTCGCGTGAACCACGCGAGCGACACCGCCATCGAGAATTGGGCCAGCCGCATCTTGCGGTTCGCTTCCAGCACTTCGCCGATCTGCTCCCACGCGGCGTTCATGTATTCTTCTTGCCGCTTGCGTACCACTTCCGTGCCAAAACCCGCCGCAGTCCGGTGGCGCGGGTCCAGATTCAGTTCATGTACCCAGTTCCACGTGTTCGGCACAGGAGAGCCGTCCTGCTTGAACAGCAAGCGCTTCGTCAGGGCATGCCATGTTCCGTACAGAGGCGGAGTGATCAGCGGATCGGGATCGGTGTCGCCATTCAGCAGCACGCCGATTTCGTCAGGCACGGCGGGATCGTTGTGAGCGGCGAGCGCGGGACGTGTGGCGTAGTCGTCGGCCAGATTGATAAAAGCCGCAAGATCCATTTGAAACTGATGCGGCCGCGGCTGATCCCAGTTTTCAAACCGCGCCGCCTCATCTTTATCGTGCTGCGGCAACGTTTCCTCGGGGATGCGCAATGCGCCGCCCAGCCGCAGGATGCCGTTAGCATCGGGTCCGGCGATGCCGGCTAAATTGCTGCCGGGCTCCTGAACATCGATATCGCGGCGTCCGACGCGAACGTCCATTGGCTGCGGCTTCAAGAGGCGGACAAGGAATTCAAAATCGCCCTTGTTGCCGGTCCGGAAATACCAACGGTAGTAATAGGGGAAGCTGCCCCCGGCGAGATTTGCGCGCTGAGGGTGTGGCTCTGCCGCTCCGCGGAGAGCGTCGTCCACCTTCGTGACATCCAACTTCAGCCCGGCAACCCGGCCCGTCTCGAATGCCGGCATGAGAAACGCGTGGTAGGCCTTGTTGGGTTCCAGTTGCCGTGGGCAGACGATTCTGGAGTAGGCCAGGTCGGGATTTTCGGCAAGAGTCGCGCGCAGCTTATCCGCGATTGCGGGGCCCGTGTCGCTCACGATCGTCGAGTCGCTCGCGCCCAGGTTACGGTTGACGTGAACGTGCGCCCATGCCCACAGCTCTGATTTCACGGGTAGCTTATTCAGGTTCGCGATGTCGATAAATGGAGCGGCCGTGTCACCTTTGCCGTCGGTGAACTCGCCTTCCTCGAGTACAACCAGCATGATCCAGGGGAGGTGCCGGTGCGTGGAGCTATTGGCCCGAGCCGGAGTATAGAGCCAAGGGAAGTCTTCGTCGTAAAACTCGATGTGAGCGAGATTGTTCGGCTCAAAATCGGTGATCCAATGGCGAGGCTCCGTCTTGATCAACGGCAATTCTTCGATGCCCAGCAACTCGCCGGGGCCGTACAACTGGATCTTGTTGGTTGCAAGATTCATGTCCGGCACGGGTGCGCTGATACCCTCAGCGCGGACCGTCAACTGAACACCGATGGATGCGCGAAGGTCGGGGTTCGGCGTGGTCTCGGTTTGCTGAATGCTGAGACTCAACCCCTGGCGCATCCATGGCAAGAACGTGTAGGTGGCGAGCGGATGGCTCATTGTGTTGCCTCCCAAGCGGGGACGACGTCGAGATTGCGTCCGACCATGGTCTCCAAACCTTGCAACGTTTGCAGGTGGCCATGGGCCGCGGCGGAGCTCGCGAATTCCGTCACCCCGCCGATCACGCGATTGGTGTCGGTGTCGACGATGGTGTAGGCTTCGCCTTTGACTTTGACCTTTTCCTTCGGGAATGGGTCAAGCTTGCTCTTGTAGCTGGCGCTGAGGGAACTGTACGTGACAGCGCTGCCTGCCAGGTGATGTGCGAAAAGGCCGACGGAGAGAATCCCCTTCGGGATGTGATGCCGGAACTCGCCATCGATGAGCACTATTTCATAGCGGACAATGCGCCGGGACATGTGGCTGGTTGCCATTTGAGCGCCGGCCGCGCTCAGCTCCAGGCCGCCGTTGCCCGATTCGTAGGAGGGCCGCGAGAGTTTGGTCGCATCGTCCATCTTGACGAACTGCGCCATCGCAAATTTCTCACGAGTGTCGCCGATCTTTGCCAGACCTCCGCCGCTCACCAGAAGTTCAAAGCGTTTTGCATCACTTGGTTTTTGCGTCCCGAACTTATCGAGCGCTAGCGCCAATGGCAGCAGGCGCTGGCTTACGCGCAGAGAGCCCAGGGGGTGCATCACCAGTTGGTTGGGCATCTCAGTTGCGGCTCGCAGCGCGACCATCAGTTTCCTACCTGCGGGCAGCGCGGCGGTCCAGTTTTCCCTCTTGTCGAATTCAGCCTGCAGCAGTGGAACGATGGCAATCGGCGGCAGAGTGGTCTCGGCGCTATCGCCCCATGTGACGTCGAAATCGGCGCTGATCTCGAAGAACAGCAGCGACACGTGGCCGGTTCCGCGGGCTCGCCATGGCGAAGGTCCTTCGAGACTCAAGTCAACGCGGACGCTGAGGACGTCGAGGCCGAAGACGTTGAGCCGGAGCGAGATGTTCACTTCGATGATGAAGTAGAACGGCGAGAACTGGAATAGGGCGTCGAACCCAAGGTGGCCTTCGATACCGAAGTCCTCTAACCCGAAACGGATTTCGGCAGCGGCGCCAATCTGGACGGTGTTGCTAGTGACGGCAAAATAGGCGATGACCCGCACCATCTCGGCGGGCGTGTTGATGATCGTAATCGCAAGCCGGTCCGGGCTTGGAAATGGAAGGGGCGGGGGATTGAAGCGCGGGTGGAAGCCGCCCACTGAAAACACGAACGAGGCATCGTCTCCCCAACCGAGCAGCAGCCCCATGCCGCCTTCCAGGGTGAGGAAGAGCAGGCGGCTATCGAAGAGCGTGGCGAAAAAGAAGAGGCGTTTGCGATCAAACTCGATGGCACCGGCGAACGCGACTTGAATGATGATGAGCGCGGCGTCGGGCGTTGGGATTGCCAGCCGCAAAATGCCAATGATCGCGATGTTCCCAGGGATTTCGATGATCACCCCCAGCGAAACGCTGACCAGCGTCGGCGTTCCCCAGCCCAGCTTGGCCATGGGGCCGATCAGGAATCTACCGACATACGGCGGGAAGATAGCGCGAAGGTCGCTGATGATTCTTGGCGCGTTGGCGATGATGTCGCCCTGCGGGAACATGATCGAATTGATCGTCCCCGTGCGAACGCCGTTCATCAGCGGCTCAAGCAGCATGGTCCGGTTGAGACCAAGCAGACCACCGAGGCCGATGAGTGTGAACCCGAGCCCCAGCTGTATGCCGGGCACGAATTCGACGCTGATGATCACCAGCAGGCTGAAGTTGCTGGAGCCGTCGGGCATTCGAGTGGTGATCAGCGCGATGGCGGTGATCGATATCATCTCCAGAATTTTCAGCTGAAGAACGCCGGCGTATTCTTCCTTCTCGAAGTTGAAGTAGAGGTATCCGCCGCCACGGACGGCTCCGGCGTCGATGGAAAGGCCAACGCCCTCGGGCGGCTTGAATCCAAGCTCGAATTGCACCGGCCCGGCATTCCCGCCACCGTTCGCGGGCAGCTTGAAGGCGCCCTTCGCGCCCATTCGTTCGACCACGGCAACGAGCGGCCCAAGACTGAACTTGAGACCCGCCGATAGTTCGAGCGTCACCGGATCAGGATCGAAGAGGCGAGCCACGAAGCAGATGCTTTGGATCTCGAGCGGGCCCAGAGAAATGTGGGTCGGTAGAAGAACTTCTATTTTCCCGCTGCCTGTCACAGCGAAGCCATCCCGATTCAGACGGCCGGAGAGACTGAATTCCGCTTCTATGGAGCTCGCCGGAATGGCGCTCTTCAGGAAGCCGTCGCCTCCTGAAAGCGAAATGACAAGCTTCATGTGGTCGAGCGCGGCGGTAACTTCGGGCGAGACATCCGCTGTGCCGGTAGCGGTATTGAAAGCGACGCGCACACCGACGCCGGCAGTGATCTGCGCAACTTCGAGCCGCGTGCCGCCCGGAAGGCCGATGATCTGCATCGCTCCGGAAGGCTTTCGTCCGATGAGAGATGCGTTCGCCGTTGCGTTGACTGTCCCTGTAGGCGGGCGCACTTTGAAGTCGCCGTTTGACTGCACCAAGCCCTGCAGTCCAGCCGCGTACGCTCCGGTGAAGCTTACTTGCAATGACCAGGGCCCCACTAGCGCGAACGGTTTATTCACGGAGTAGCTGGCTGGGAGCCGCAGCTCGAACCCCATGCCGGGAGGCGCAACGGCGGTGTTGGCCTGCATTGACAACAGCATGGATTCAAGAATCGGAGGTTGCCCCGGCGGCTGCAGGATAAAGGCCGGGATCTCGTAGGATCGCAAGTATCTTTCGAGACGAGTTAAGAATGCGCGGCCGTCAAAGGCGGGGTCGCCCCATTGATATAGTTCTCGCGTGAGACCTGCCGGGTCCTGAAACAGCTTGACGAGATGATTGAGGTCGAAGGCGCGGCGGACGTGCGGAGGCGAGGTGAAATCGCCGGGAGTTCCTTGCGTGATGGTGCTGGTGGCAATGCCGGTGACATCGAGCAGTGCGGCCAACTGCGGCAGTTTCTTTTCGAGAGTCCGCAACGCCATCAACTCGGTGAGGCGGGCGAAGAGCTTATCGACACTGGCAGTGAAGTGCGCCTTTTGCGCCGGCGTCAGGGATCCATCCGCCGTCGCGGCCTGACCGATAGTATCGCCCAATTGCTTCGACGCGGCCGCCAACTCTGCGATGCGCACGCCTAAGGCGGCGCCCTTGGCGATGATCGTGATGGCATTGCCGCTGGCCGATGCGGTGGCGAGATCCTGGGCGGCGGGCGTGAGCGCGCGCGCGGCCGAGGATACATGGGTCACCGAACTCGATATCTGTCCGGACCACGCGGCCGGGATTCCGATGCCCAGATCCTGCAGGAGCGTGGGCGTGAGCTCATCGGCAAGCGGGGAAAGCGCGCCCGCCAACTGAGACAGCAGCCGTTCGATGGTGCCCTGTTGTTCAGGCATGCTGTAACTCGCGTGCTTCGAGCAATTCGACGACTTCCAGCAGAGTCTTGCCCTGTAATCGCACCACCCACGGCAGAGTTGCGTGGAGAGCCGCCCGCAATTCGCGACTGGCATGGGTCTCGAGAGCCGTTACGATTCGTGCGGCGCGCACACCGATTTCCTCACCGTCTAATTCGAGGGGCAAGGGGACCTCCTGGATCATGGTGGCGCGAATCACATGATGCAGCAACAGCGGGCCATGATTGCGATGCCACACGGTGGCAATGCGCTTCCGGGTGTTGACCAGCATGCGCGCCTCTTCCCAATGCGCGCGGCCCAGTTCGTAAATCCGCTGCCCCTCTTCGGTGCGCAGCAGACGCCACAAAGGCGTGCCCTCCTCGAGTTGCGGAAGGCGGGGGCCGGCCAGCGCGGCTTGCTCGGCCAGCGACTCCCGGGCGCGGACACTTGGCATTGCGGCGCTCGAAACATCCGGCAGGCCATTCTTCACCAAGGGGTCATTCAGGATGGCGATGATATCCAGCTTGCCGTTGCCGTAGTCGTTGTTGTTGCCAGGGCCTGTGAAGCCATCTTTGCGCGCATGGTTCATGAGAACGGCCTTGACCTGCGCGTGGGTCAGCGACGAATTGCGCTGCAGCATCAGCGCCGCGGCGCCGGTGACGTGCGGTGCGGCCATGCTGGTGCCGTCCATGCCGATGTAGGAATCGCAACAGCAATCGCAGCAGCAGCCATCGTGAAAATCGCGCGCGGCCGAGGTGATGGTTTCCCCAGGCGCGCACAGCTCCGGCTTCTGTGTGGCGGGTTGCGCTGGCGTGGCATCGAGCAAGGGCCCGCGGCTGGATGAATCGGCAAGCTGGCCCTTGTTTTTTCCTTTGACGTAGCTGCCAACCGCAATAACACCCTTGCAACTCCCGGGCGATTTGATGGTGCTGGCGCGGGAAAGGTCGTCGGTGAACCGGTCAAACTGCTCTCCGTTGATCCACGCGTTGTAGGTGATGGGAGCGGCCCCTGCATTGGTGAACTCGATGGTCCAATCGCCCGGCTGATTCTGTCCGGCGGCCGCGGACTTGATGCTAATGTTCACGCGCCGCTTGTTCGCCGCAGCGTTCACGATAGAGCCGATAATCTGGCAGGAACTGTTCTGGGTAGTCTCCGTGAAAACGGGGGTGGACGCATCGGGCGCGGCGGTGTTGGTGCCGGTGATGTTGTTGCCCGGAGGGGTCAGTTTGCAGCCAACGCCGTTCGGGGCAGTGAAGCGCATTTCCACCAAGGTTTCGACCTGGCCGGTCTGCCGGCGTAGGGGGTCGATCGCGGAAACGTTGAAATGCAGCGCCTTGGCTACGCCGCCCACGGGAATGGTTCCGGTGGCGTGTGAATCGTCACCATTTACATTTACTTTTCCTGCCGCAAAGTGGCCGCCGCTGTTTCCCGCCGATGCCACCAACACCACGGGCGCCGCTCCGGCGGGCCGAGCCGCTAGCCAGGTATCGATCATCTGATCCACCGGATCGGTTCCATCGTGCGGACCAATCGAGTGACCCAGGCTCATGTTGATAACCGCAGGAGTGGAGCCGCCCGGAATGGCCGCGGCTTGGTCGGCGATGAACTGGATGGCTGCCTGGAGGCTGGCGGTTAAGCTGCCGAAATCGTGCTTGACGATAACCAGCGTTGCCTCCGGCGCAACGCCCACATACTTGTATTGTCCCGAGCAGTTACCCGCGATGTGGCCGTTTCCAGCCGCGATGCCCGCGACATGCGTGCCGTGTTTGTGATCGTTGGTGCCGGTCTGAACCCGCGGCGTGCCCGCGCCAGGCTGGATGATCTGCGTGCTGGTGGCGATCGCCGCTTCGATTTGCCCCTTGTTAAACGTCACGGCCGGCGACTGCGTCTGATCGAGGATCGCCAGAATGCGGGATTTGGTTTGATCGTTGGGGAGACGGAAGACAGGATGCAGGATGTTGATGCCCGAATCGATGATGCCGACGACGACTCCGAGGCCGGTGTACTTGTTGGTACCAGAGAATGGAAAACTGGAGTTGCGCACGGAGCTACAGTGAATTTCGGGGATCGAGTCATCCAAGGCGGGCTCTCCAGCACGTTCGATATGCGCGTGCACAATGCTTGCGAGATCAGCCAACGCTTCGACTTTGTCGAGCGGGATATCGGCGGCATAGAACAGCCCGAACAAGTGCTTGAATTGCACACCCGCACGAACCAGTTCGCTTGTGTCCGCGGAGTTGAGCTCGATCAAGACGGGCACCAGGGGAATCTCGCCAGGCTTGCGCGCTTTGGCGCGCGTAGGCGTTTCCTTGCGCCCTCTGAACTCCCAATCCGCGATCATGGCGAGTAGATGCGGCGAGATCTTGGAACGGCGCAGCAGATCCGCGTCCTTTTTATCTTTTGGCTCGCTGGGCCCCATTGGGCCTCCTTCGCTTACGACGATCTAATTAGTGTCTGTCTGGCAAAGAGCGTTACGGCCGCTAATGCAATATCTAGAATCAATGGCGTACTTCGGAGGGGAATAAGATCGGAATCCACTGCCGTCTCTCGAGTGATAAATGGTGGTTAAATGGTCGACCGCGCCCGAAGGCACCCTGGCCCGATCCACCGTCGTAATATGGTAAGAGTTTGGGCCAAGGCTGGCGACGAACTTCGCGCCGATCACATGAATTTCTTCGCCCATGTTGGGGAGAGAGACCGCAAGCCGCTGGACGGTGTTGATTGAATTCGATTGAGCTTCGTTGTGTTGGGCCGTGAGTCCTTTGTTTCAAGCATGGGCCGCCTCTCGTGAAAGTACTGATACTAGTTAAATAACGGAACTGAGCGTATCACATCCGGGTGCCAATTCCTAGTCCAAGTCCAAGTCTTGTCGGCCAATTTCTTTCGTAATTATTGGCAACCGTCCAGGGATCGCTCGTCGCGGCCCCTGCGGGAGTTCCGTCGCTCAGGGGCGGCGCGCGATCACGGTGTAACCTCCGATGAGCCGTCCCCCGGTGTGTTGCGAGATACGGAAGATGCGGCATTCCTTAGGTTTGAGGCCATCGACGACTACGTGGAAGAGTAGCTCCAGCTCATCGCATCCGCGACGGAAGGAGATCCGCTTCTGTAGCAGCTTTGCAGCCGCCGGTTCGACGCCGGCGAGACTCGCTTTGGATGCGTCGGGGCGGACGAGGGTCGCGTAGAGCACCCCCGCCACTTCCTGCGCATGCGCCGCGCGCCGATAGCCGTGTTCTCTCGAACCAGCCAGCACCGCGAGCCACGCAACATCGCCCGGCGACACTTCCTTGACCTCGACCTCCGCATCTCCCGGCGGTTCGGCGCAGCCGAGTCTGATGTTGAGAGTGAGCACCGCGGGAGACGCCGCGTTGACCACTGAAATATTGCGCTGGCCGAGATGCCGGTCATCGCCGGCGTTCCATGGGTCGGCGGTCAGGGGGTCGGTCAGCGGCTCGAACGCCCGCACCATCAGACATCCCGTCCTCCTTTGACTATTAACCAGTGCCGGTACCGTTCAGGGGGTGGCCCATACTTGAAACAAAGGACTCACGGCCCAACGCAGGGAGCTCAATCGAATTCCATCAGCATCCAGCGCCTGCAGACGGGCCGCATCCAGATGCCAATTCCTAGCTGCCGAATTGGGCTGCATTGGGCTGCCGAATTGGGCTGTGCCGAATTAGGCTGCGGCTTGCTTTGACAGCAGCTTGCTTTGATGGTTGAGCTCGTGAATGCGGAAATCGGCATTCGGCGCGACGTGGCGGCGAAGCCAGTTCCCCAGGGGTGTGCGACATAGAAGCGGAAAGGGCGCCGTCCGCGCCCCCAAACGGGCCAGAAACACGCGGGTTAGCGCTGCGGACGGCAGCTCCGTTTTGCGCGTGTTACTCGGAAGGCGTGCCCCACTTCCAGTTCCGGATTTCCGGCACGTCCCATCACGTAGCGCTGAATCGGTTCCACAAACGCGATGCGCGGATCCTCGCAGCCTCCGCCACCTTCGGGCCGCCGCTCATAATCGGCTTCCGGCTCGAGCGCAATGCCGAGCCGCTCGACCCCTTCCGGATCTCCGGCGTCATTGAATCGCACCCGCGCAATACCAATACGCGAGTAATTCCCTTTCGCAACCAGCCGCGGGAAGAGGTAAAGCTCACCGTCCGGACCGCGAACCGCGGCCGGATTAAGGACGCCTTCGATCTCCTGCGGATTCCCTGGCTCCGGTTCCATCAGCAGACCCAGGCGCCGCAGCTTGAATCCGCTCATCACACGGTCACGCTTGCCGATCGCGAATCGAGACACGCGATGATTGCCTCGGTAACCGGTTTAGTCTCGCTGGGGCCGCGCACTGCGATCGAAACAACACCTGCTTGTTTGGCCGGATAGTCGTTGCCTCCCACGAATAAGGCATCACCGATGAAGATCATGTCCTCCAACGGAATTCCAAGAATGTCTCTTAGCTTGCGAATTCCGTAGGCTTTGTCGATGCCCGGCTTGGTGATATCAATGGATGTCGCGCCACCCATCCGGACAGAAAACTCCGGAATCAAGGTATCGAGGATCGCTTTGATCGCCTTCCGTTTGGTGAAGTCGGGGTCCCACTTATCCTTGTGCTCCAGAGGGGCCTGCTGCCCTAATGCGGAAAAGGTGACCTGGCTGCCCCGGTCTTCTATTACCTCTCCCCAGACCTGTTCGGCCTTGAAGCCCGATGCTTGGACCGCCTGCTCTAAAGAGCGTACGATTTTCTTTTTTTCATCCGCGCTGAGATCTTCCGAATAGATCTGTTTCCAATCCCCTTTGTATTGGAAGAACTGTGTTCCACATGTGGGAAGAAGGGATAGGTTGATCAGGCGTTGGTCGTGGGGAAGATTGGAGAGGAGTTGTTTTTCAAATTGTGGCCAGCCTCCTCCGGAAATCACGGCCACTTTGACGATACCGAGAAGGTCGTGCATCAATGCCGACATGTCGGCGCCAAGAGGCGATTTGCTTTCGGCAAGTGTGCCGTCCAGATCGAAGACAATTAGTTTCTTCATTCTCCTTTTACCCCTGGTTCCGGCAGCGCAAGTTCCAACAAGGTCACTGTTCGAACCGGCCGGAAAGTGCACGCTCCAACTGCCGCCGGCAAGAGCGATACTTCGCCTTTTCCGATGGCGTCTGCGCCGCCGGCGTGCTCAACCTGCCCCGCGCCCCCGATGCATACCAGCACGCGTGGTACACCCGCCGCGCCGACGGTAAACGGTGAGTGTCCGCGCAGGCGCCATAACTTGAAATGTTCACAGCGAAAGAGATTCTCGCGCTCGGCGGGGGAGGTCGCCTCCCGCACCCGCGGCTCGGGGCTTGAAACGCCTCCGCAAAAAACAAAAAAGGGAAAAGCCAGGTCCCCCCTGAGGGGCCGCGGCCGGCCGGGCCTTGCGGCAGCAAGT
>Ga0080064_1005909_pt1 | contig 13753 bp, 14 predicted proteins | sample Subgrocontami54m_FD_69260 | JGI IMG/M metagenome (GOLD analysis project Ga0080064, IMG submission 69260) | Subsurface groundwater microbial communities from S. Glens Falls, New York, USA - GMW46 contaminated, 5.4 m (SPADES assembly) (version 2) ...
TATCTTTTGTTCATGTTCATTCCAAACCTCATCACTTCGCGGATAACGCTGGCGAAGATATGCTAAACGTTCAGAAGTGGTGACTACTCTTTCCTGTAAAACACGTAAGTCGGCATAATGGACAATAAGCTGTTCCCAGGTGGGATTTTCATTCTTGGAACTGCTCACATTCCGCAAAGATAAAGCCAATTCCGGATACAGATCTTTAAAAATCTCATAGGCCATCTCGCCTTCGTAATGATTCGGATATTTTTTTTGCATCTTTTCCCAAAATTCTTTTTGTTCCGACGTGATGACAGCTCCTTTATGGAACTCATTTTTTCCAAAATCTTTTATCACCACCATCTTGCATAGATCATGGAAATACGCCAAGCAACTCACAAATTCAACATCCACTGTTTTTTTTTTTCTGTTCAATTGTTCAGCTAAAAATACTGCCACTTCCCGCACCTTGCAACAATGACGGAAGATATTGCCAGGTACTTTATACTCTGTAAAATAATCCAAGCACTGCTGTCGGGTTGGAAGTCTAGTCATTTCGTTGCACTTCTTTGGAGATTTTCATAATGTAAAATAAAATAAAAAGAAAAGTTAAAAGCTTATGCCTTCTCCTTTTTCTTTGACTGAACTTTTTCGCTGAATTCTGCATCGACTACCTTCTCTTTGCCGCCATGGCCAGAGTGGTCATCCGAGGAACTGTCTTCAGGATGAGGCTGGTGCTGTTGTTCAGCGGCAGTCTCCTGGTAGATTTTAGAACCGATTTCCTGCACGGTCTTGTTCAGCTCTTCAATCTTAGCATTGATCGCTGAGACATCGCCTGCTTTTTTTGCAGTCTCTAATTCTTCAATCTTTGCTTCTATTTTTTTCTTTGTTCCGGCATCGATCTTGTCCTTGAACTCTTCCAGGACTTTTTTGCTTTGAAAGATAAGCGATTCAGCATTGTTGTCTGCTTCAATCTTTTCTTTTTTCTTGGTATCTTCTGCTTCATGCAGTTTTGCATCTTCTTTCATCTTTTCTACTTCTGCTTTGCTCAGATTTCCGGTCCCGGTGATCTTGATCTTATGTTCTTTTCCTGTTCCTTTATCTTGAGCGCTGACATGTAGTATTCCGTTAGCATCGATGTCAAAAGTGACTTCAACTTGAGGCACTCCACGAGGAGCAGGTGGTATCCCTACTAAATCAAAATGTCCCAACATTTTGTTATCGGAAAACATCGGCCTTTCTCCTTGCGCGACACGAATAGTTACCGCGGTCTGATTGTCAGCTGCAGTAGAAAAAATCTGCGATTTTTTCGTAGGAATAGTTGTATTTCTGTCAATCAGCTGCGTAAACACGCCACCTAAGGTCTCGATTCCCAAAGACAAAGGTGTGACATCTAAAAGCAATACGTCTTTGATATCTCCAGCAAGAACTCCTGCCTGAATCGCTGCTCCTACTGCTACTGCTTCATCAGGATTTACAGATTTGTCTCCTTCTTTTCCGGTAAGTCTCTTCACCAGCTCTTGCACGGCAGGAATCCTGGTCGATCCGCCGACAAAAATGACTTTATCAAGTTTTGCTGAAGTGAGATTCGCATCCCGTAAGGCATTCTTTACCGGCCCTTCTAGTCTCTTGATGATGTCAGCAATCAATTCTTCAAATTTAGCTCTGCTTAATTCATCTTTGATATGTTTTGGCCCATGCTGGTCGGCAGTTATGAAAGGGATGCTTATTTCCACTTTCATCTTGGATGATAATTCTATTTTTGCTTTTTCTGCCGCTTCTTTCAATCTTTGCATGGCCGTAGCATCCTTATGTAAATCGATGCCGGTAGAATTTTTGAAGTTTCTGATAAGATAATCAATCACTAATTGATCTACATCATCTCCCCCAAGAAAATTATCTCCAGAGGTAGATTTTACTTCGAAAATCCCATCTCCTAATTCCAAAATTGAAACGTCAAAGGTTCCTCCGCCGAAATCAAATACTAAGATAGTATGATCTTTTTCTTGTTTATCTAAACCATACGCTAATGCTCCAGCGGTAGGCTCGTTGATGATACGAAGAACATTCAGTCCGGCAATCTCTCCGGCATTTTTGGTCGCCTGTCTCTGCGCATCATTAAAATAGGCAGGAACAGTGATGACTGCATTATGCACGGTCTGGCCGAGGTATGCTTCTGCATCGCGCTTAAGTTTTTGCAGGATCATGGCTGATATCTGTTCAGGAGTATATTCTTTTCCGTCGATGTCCATCTTTTCGTCTGTTCCCATCTTTCTCTTGATAGAGCGGATGGTACGAGAAGGATCGATGATGGCTTGATTCCTTGCTACTTGCCCGACAGTGATCTCTTCATCTTTGATATGTACGACGCTAGGCGTGGTTCTTGTTCCCTCTGAGTTGGGAATTATTGCTGGCTTTCCACCTTCTAATACCGCTACTGCAGAAAAGGTTGTACCTAAATCAATGCCGATGGTAGGGCCTGAAACTTTTGTATCTTTTTGTGTATCTGTCATTTTTATTGACCTCCTAAATCAATTATTTTTTATATTCATTATTTTTTTTGATTATCTTTTGAATTAGTATTTTCCGTTGCTCCTGTGGCAGAACCTGCGCTAATCTTCACTTTCGCGTGTCGTAGCACTTTACCATACATAGTAAAGCCTTTTTGAAATTCTTCGATGATTTTATTTGCCGGAAGTTCTGAAGGAACTTTCATCAAGGCTTCATGGCAATAAGGATCGAAATTTTTTCCTACTGTCTCAAGCTGTACGATCTGATTGTGGCGGAGCACTTCTAAAAACTGTGAATGTATCTGCTGCATGCCTTCCAGAAAGTTTTTGAAAGTTCCTTGGATTGCTTCTGCAGGCACTGTTTTTAAGGCGAGCTCGATATTATCAAGGATTGGCAATAATTGAAGGACAATATCTCGTGCCGCCATTTTTCTGAAATCTTCGATATAAGCTTGATTCTGCTTGCGATAATTTTCAAAATTAGCCTGCGTTCGCTTGACAAGGTCAGTTAATTCTTCCACGCTTAGCCCTTTCGTTCCTTCTGAAACTTCAGTTTTTTGCGAAGAACTATCTTCTGCTTGGTTTCCAGTTTTTGGTTTGGTTTCGACCATGGTAGGTTAGATTTAAATCTTTTTTGTGTTTCTTGTCGACCTAAGCTCGACCTAGTTGATTCAAAACGAGGATTATATATAAATATTTCGGGTAAAATTTAAAAATGCCATTACTATTTGCTCACCATGATCAAAAGAGTGACCGTAGTCAAAATTCGCCGAATACCAGAAGGGAATGTTAATGCTGACCTCCAATGGCTGGGAAATTCGTTAGGACTTTTCAGCCTACGAGATAGAGACAGCAGCTGTTTTAGAATCTTTATCACTTTAGTCAGAAAAAATGATAATCCCCTTTCTTCAGATGAAATTGCCGAAAAGCTACATTTGAGCCGCGGAACAGTTGTACACCACCTTACAAAACTTATGGATTCAGGAATTGTGCTGCGAGAAAAAGAAGGATACCTTCTTAGAGAAAGTAGTCTCCTCCGCCTCATTGAAGATTTGAAGCGAGATACCGAATCTGTTTTTACCGAACTTAAAGAAGTGGCTAAAGAGATTGACGAGAAAACTCACTGATTCTAATCCACTTCAAAAAAGATAATTATTTATAGGCTATTACTTTCTATTCCACCATAGATGGTACTAAAAAAGAGGACAATAATATTATTAGCTATACTTCTCTTGTTAGTAAACATTGCCAGTTTTTTTGTAGTATTTGTCAACACTGATGAAAAAGCCACAGGGGCTGTTTCCGCAACAGCGACCGGAAGCGCTACCTTATGCAATGCCAGACTACCCACAGTTACTACTATCGCTGGCCAAACTGCCACTGTAGGAACTGCATTCACTCAACAAGTAGCTGTTACGTTTTATGGAACGAATACCAGCATTTCTTATTTTGATGATTCTTCTCTTTTTGACATTAATGGAAGCGGATACATCAGTTTTATGCCACTGACCGCAAATATTGGAACCAGCAACCCCATTATTACCGTCCAAGATGCCTCTAATTGTAATATCGCTGTAAATACTACCACCACTTTTTCACTGGTCATACAAGCCGCAGGCGGCGGATCTGGTGGTTCAGCTGGATCTGGAGGAGGAGGAGGTGGCGGCGGTGGTGGTGGCGGCGGAGGAGGCCCTTCGAAAAATAAAATAGATATCACACCGTCCACTAACCCACAAGATTTTGAATTAGACCTCGCCAGCGATCTTGTTTTTATATGGGCAGGAGAAGGACACACCATTAAAATTTCAAAGATAGAAGGAGAAACAGTCACACTGGGCATCCAGTCAGCACTTCAATTTATCACCTTAGATCTAGGAGAGAGCGAGGAAGTAGACCTTGATGGAGATAAATCCAAAGATATATCGATATTGCTGGTATCTGTAGAAAAAAATGTTGTAAAATTAAAAATAAAAATAGTGCGAGAAGGAATACTCTTAAGCGACGATGTTCTTAAAGTCAGCCTGCACCAATCCCAGCTTTTGGAACGGAAGATTGTGGTAGTACATGATTGGATGGAAGAGCTGCAAGTCGATCTTGTGACTTCTTTAGAAAACTTGCTAACAATAGACCCAACTTTTTTTCCACTTCCAGTAAAAAGTAAGCAAGCAGTAGTATTGGCTTTTAACCCGCAACGGGATGCTGCGTTCGGAACGTATACCGGAACAGTGACGGTAACCGCAAAAGGAAAAGAAGAATTTACTAAAATAGTCACAACCATAGTTGAGATCGAATCAGACGCCGTGTTGCTTGATGGAGGCCTAGACGTGCGGGATAAGGTACTTCAGGCAGGAGATGATTTACGAGTTGCCGTATCTGTTTTTAATTTAGTAGATGTGCCTGTGCAAAATGTTACCTTACTTTATGAAATTTTTGATCAAGCAAACACTGTCAAATATAGCCAAGAAGAACAGACCAATATTGACAAACAAGCCTCATTTACAAAAATCATCCCTCTCCCTTCCAGCCTTGCTCCAGGTCAATATGTACTTTCCTTGAAGATGATCTATGCGGATTCGTTCGCGACAGCCACAGAAATCTTCACTATCAAGGAAAAGGAAAAAATGTTTGCTTTGGCTGGATTAGCGGCATTTGCAGGAGGAAGAACTCTGCTGGTAGCCATACCGATTATGTTTATGCTTATCGTAGGTATTGTGGTCGCCTTGTTCCTTACCCAGCGCAAGATTAAGAAAACAAAAACGTCCACAGTCATCAAAGAAAGAACCGTGGTTAAACAAAAAACGATTCAAAGAACTATCATCCGGCCAAAAATAATCATAAAAAGAGATATGTCCGAGTACCGGCGAAAGTTAGCAACATTACGAGAAGGTTACAACAAAGGATATATCAAAGAAGAGACTTATAAAAGACTTAAAGGAAAGTTAGAAGAAATTATCAGGAGAGGGAGTTAACTCCGAGTTTATTTAGGAAAGATAGCGACTTCAAAAGATTTATAAACAATTACTATTTAAGTATATTGAAAAAAGAAGTGGACACACATGGGATTTTGGGATAAGTTCAAGCGAAATAAAGCAGTACTTATCCACGAAGAGAGTCAAGTTCTAAGCCCATCTCAAGGGCAGAATGAACTAATGCCAAAAGACCTGCAGTCCGGCGCTTCTTCAGCACCAAGTCAAGATGGAGTTCTTAAGGCCATCAAAAGGAAAAGAAGAGCGAAAAAGAGAAAGGTTATGAAAAAAAGAGTAAAGCCAAAACACAGGAAAGCAGCTACAAAGGTCTCTGGGTCTCGTTCCTTGAAGATGGAAGACGGTAGTTCTTCTAAAAAATGGCTTAAAAAAGACCGCGAGCTTCTGGGCGGCGCTTTGAAAGATTTAAACCACGAGCTGCAAGGCCTGCGCAACGCCAGAAAAAGATTAGAATTAAAGATGGCTGATTATTCTTCTGAATTAGGTAATACTCAAGACCGGGAAATTTCCTTGCGAAATAAAATTTCTGAACTTATGAAAAGAGAAGCGGCTATAACCAAGAAAAAAACAACCGCAAAAGATAAGATCGCTCTGATGGATCAGAAAATCGAGAAAGTCAAGACCATCCAGACCGAGCTGAAGAATATCTGATTGATTATTTTTTCTTTTTCAATAGCTTTCATTTTTATTAATTTTATATAGCTGAACTTTAACATTTCTACAATGAAGGTTCTTAAAAAAAATAAGTTAAAAAATACCTGAAAAAAAATGAATGATATAAAAAAAATAAAGAATTCTTAAATGGAATGAGCAGAAATCTCCACTATTCATAGTGGGGGATTAATGCAGTTAATGATTTCGCTACATTTCATTTTAGAAAATCCGTCTCGGAAGAGCGGCATAAATTTCCACCATTTATGACCGAGATAGTCGCTCTTCAGGATTTTCTTTAATTTGATGCTAGACGCCAGATTGCCTTCATTCCCACAATTATTGCGCCAGGAACGACAAAGACCACAATGTTGCTTAAGCTTGGCCGTAAGATGTCTCCTACGCCGTAGACAAGATTAAGATTTACGATCCCTGCCAACATCAAAGCGACTGCTGCGGTCAAAAAAGGAGTAGTTTCCTTAGCTGTAAGATTAAACAATCCAACCACTGTTCCCAACAAGACGAAAGTCGTGACATAGACACGAGATGCTTCTGAGCCCAATAAAGAATCAAAAACTCGATGAAAAATGCCCACCAATAATGCTAAGGCAATTCCTACAAAGAACGCATAATGAGCCAAACGATGAAGCTCAACTGTCCCTTTACTTAAGGATGATCCACTTTTTTTAGATACCATTCTCACTATCACCTCTAATAATGACGATAATATACGTCTTGAAAATACATTTATGTATTTAAATCATTCGGTCAGTAGAGTTTGAAAAAGTCGTCGTCTAGGCCAAGATGTGAGTGAGACCCTGGATAAAGCAACGACTTTATCTGGGCACAGAAAAGATCGTTGTCTTTTCTTGTGAACTATGATTCGTAAGAAGTAATTATTGTTTGGTTCTATCGGATAAACATTTTATGTTCCTATTTTCTAAACATACAAGAACCAACCAAACGAACGGCCAAGACGACTTTTTCTAAATATCTTATTAAAAGCGATTAATTTTATATAAAATCAAGAGAATGTAGAAGTATGATTGAATTCACAGTAGAGAAATGTAAAACCAAAGCAGCCTATTCAGCAAAGCTGAAAAAGCCACGGCACTTGGATTTACAGAAAATAAAAAAGAAATTTATCGTAGTCTTGGAAACACCCATTTTGTTAGTTATTAAAGCTGAAGGGGTAGAAATAATCGTGCACGGCTATGGAGAATTATTGTTTAAGAACTGTGAAGACCAAGAACTGATGAGAAAGATTGCGGAGAAGGTGTATGCAGCCGGATTATGAATTAGATCAGGAAGTGGAAAGGGCAGTGGAAGAATCTGTCCGAGAATTTTTTCAGATAGTCTCTTTTCTTTCTTACCTGCACCCCTACGATAGGATTAAGGAACAATTAGAACAAAAATATGATGACTTTGCCAAGTTACGCGAGAAAGGGATGCTGGGACGATGTGATTTAGAACACCTGCGTTGGGATGCCATCACTCCTGAGCCGGTCATTCCCGACCAAACTTATGAAAGAATTTTAGCATCATTTCTTCAGAAACTTCCCCCACAGCAACCAGCCAAGGTAAGGGACGACACCGAAAAGCTGTCCTTAGAAGAACTAGTACGATTAGGTAAAGATTATGTCCGTGACGTGGCGCGGTATGCGCTTAAAGAATTTCCAGACTATGCTGTGGAACCAAAAATACTGATAGCGGCCTGTTGGGTTTATTATGAACGAAAGCAAGAGTTAAAGCGGTTAGATGAACAAGAGACATTGATTTTAGATTATTTCGCAGACCAGCTCATAGAATTTAATGCCAGCGAAAAAGGTACCGCCTATGCCGGCCAAGGATTGTATATTTTATTAGACTTTTATGATTTTATAAACAGAAAAGACCAAGAATTGCCAAGTTAATTGCAAAGTTGAAAAGCTATAACAGTTATAAAGAGCGCCCCGGACCAGATTCGAACTGGTGACCTTGTGGTTAACAGCTTCGTGGATTTACTCACACGCTCCACCACTAAGCTACCGGGGCATAAGGCTTTTAGTAAGCAAACGATTTATAAATATTTCTTTATCAAAACGCAATTATGGAAATAAGCAAAGGCATCAAAATTGTGGACACGGCGCTATGGTTTGAAGCAGAAAAAACGCTGATCATCAATGATCTCCATATCGGTTATGAAGAAGCGCTCCATCGCAAAGGTATTCTTGTCCCCAGATTCCAGCTGGAACAGATCATAGATAAGCTCAAGATTATTTTCAAAAAAGTAAGACCGGTAAAAGTCATCATCAACGGAGACTTAAAACATGAGTTCGGCAAAGTCCTGCGTCAGGAATGGAAAGAAGTGCTGGAATTGTTAGATTTTCTGTTGGCAAATGTGAAAGAAGTGATAATCATCAAGGGGAATCATGATCCAATTGTGAAATATATTGCAGATAAGAGAGGAGTTGCAGTTGTGAATGAATTCAAAATTGGAGAAACTCTTATCGTTCACGGAGACGAACTGGTGGAAACGGAAGCAAAAAGAATCGTTATCGGCCATGAGCATCCGGCCATCACCATCCGCGAAGGAAGCAAATGGGAAAAATATAAATGTTTCTTGAAAGGAACGTGGAGTGGCGAAGGAACTGGAAGAAAGGGCAAAAAATGGAGTAAGGAACTTATCGCCGTCCCCAGCTTTAATCCCTTGCTGGAAGGAACGGATGTGCTGAAGGAAAAGCTGCTAAGCCCGTTTTTAGAAGAGATTGAGGATTTTGAAGTATATGTGGTGGGAGAGAAGGAAGCGTATTTCTTCGGAAAACTGAAAGATATCAGATAATGCCCATTTCTGGCATGACAAAAAATTTAAATACTAATTCTGGTTTAGTTTTACTAACAAAGATGTGTATTTACTAAGTAAAGCTAAGTATTACTAAGTAAATCAATCATGGTTAGTAAGGCGATAAGATGAAAAAAGAAGCGAAGGTCAAGAAGTTTTTACTGGAGATTCCAGAACAGACCTGGAATAGCTGGAAAGATACCATTCCACGTTCTATCACATTAAATAAGGCATTGATTGAATTGCTTGAAAAAGAAGGAAGTAAAAAATGATAGATAAAAAGGCAAGTAGGATAAAGACCGACATTCAGGGGAGACAGGTTTTAGTACTTCTAATGATTTTTTTGCTGACGATATCCGGTATTGCCGAAGCTGCTCTTATTTCTGACCAAGGCACAGACGTAAAAACAAGATCTACTGGAAATGTTCTTTTGGCAGGAAACCTAACTATAAGTATTTACGACAGCTCGGTCACTGGAAACCTGATATTCAATCAAACATTTGTAGATGCGATTGCGAACGGCTCTTGGAATTTGATGATGTCACCAACTCTTGAATTTGGAAAGAGATATTGGAAAGATTATATGATCAATGCGGATGATCTTGATTTTAATGGAAGTGAGCGGCTGGAGTTTGAATCCTCATCAGGATTAATAAACAATCTTTCATTTATCAATCTTTCATTGATAGATTATGGTGGTTATAATGTCAGCAGAGTGAATGCAACTGCCTTTCAAAATGAATCTGGAATCTTAGGAATTGTTTCTTCTTTTATTAGAAATTTCATCCAAAGTGTGGTGGTGCCGTATGGAGGCTATAATGTCAGCAGAGTGAATGCGACTGTTTTTTCAAACGAATCTGGAAATTTAGGAGTTAATTATACTTATTTCAGAGAAATGCAGACTAATACATCTATCCTTTTTGATACTTTAGTTGCCACAGATTGTTCTGGCACAGATAAAATGACGGGAGTTGCGGTTGGCGGGGCAGTGGTGTGTGGAGCAGACATTTCTGGAGGGGGAAGCTCAGTCTTTTACAACAGCAGCAACGTCAATACAACAGTATTTACAAATCAATCGGGAGTATTAGGTGTTAATGTCAATTATTTTGCGGGATTAGCAGATCAAGGGTATAATGTCAGCAGAGTCAATACAACTGCATTTCAGAATGAATCGGGGAAATTAGGAGTAGTATATTCTTATTTTAAAGGTATTGTTGATTCGATAGCGGTTAGGAATGCGACGAGTGCCAATTTTACTGGTATTAGTTTACTGAACAATTTTGATTTAGGATGGGCCAATTTGAGTAATTACCCTACTGCTTGTTCAGGAGGACAATTTGTGCAAGGGGTCGGAGATACTTTGACCTGCGCCACACCTAGTGGTGGTTCTGCAAGAACATTCCATGAATTGAAAGAAAACCTAAATACCATAAACATTACTGTCTTTAATAGAACTCTTTTTACTCTTCCGGTTTCAGCAAGTACCAATTATACCTATGAATGTGATTTAATTGGCAACACTTCCGTTACAACAGTTGGAATTTGGTTAAATGTAAGTGTTCCTTTCAGTCCTCTTTTAAGTGCAGTTAGTTTTGTGAATCCGACAACTGGTACTGCTCCTCTTTATACTGTTTGTTCTGGCAAGCAAAAAAATTGTAATTCACAGCCTACTGCTGGAGTAGTTGATCAAGGAGCACCTATTTCCATCAAAGGAAGATTGATTAATGGAATAAACGCTGGGAATATAATTATCACTATGAGAGCAGAAGCGGCGGGAACGGTCATAATAAAAACAGGCAGTTATTGTTTTATGGAGAGTGAAAATCCTACAAATTGATGATGAAATATCTTGCACCTGAAGGGATTGAAATGGTCACAAAAGTGAAGAATATGTGAATTATCTTATTTTTTGTACTACTTGCGCTATAATTTCCTGAGAACATTTGTCCCAAAACTCTAAAATCTCCCGAGCCTGCGCAACTGCTACCTTAAACCCACGATAATTTGCATCATTGCGTATTGTTTTAAAGCGGCTAAGATGATTTAGCCGAACTTTTTCAGTAATATCAATCTCTTTTAACGCCTCCATGCTCACTTCGTGATTTCGCGGTTCATATCCTAGTGTCCACCATCTAGCATCCCCTAGCTGCCTAATGGATTCGTATGTTTCTCTGAAAATAAGAATAGCGCTCTGCTCTGTAAGTGGAATTGTTTTAACAATACCCATATTAGTAGTTGCTGATTCAATCATCGATTTTACTTTTTCCTTATCAATGGATCGCTTCCGAAGTTGGTCTGTTTTTACTAATAATCCTATTAATTCTTTTTTCATGGTTTTACCTCTAAGAAACCTATCAACACGATACCATTGGCAATATTATTGAAAACATGAAGATCAACATTTTTTTTTGAAAAAAAATGAATTTGTATTCGTCGTTGGATAACTTTTTCAAAATCAGCTAACTCTCGCACTGTTGCTGTTTTGTATTCCTCCATATCATCAGTTTCAATAGCAATATCTATGTCTGAGGTTGAAATGTCTTCTCCTCCCCTGAAACTTCCGAAAAGAATCACTGCTTTAGGATTTCCAAAGTACTCATTAAGAAACTCTACCAATCCGCTTTGATAAATAAAATTAAGGTTATAGATCATTTTACTTTTCACAAAGTTCCAGTTTTGTTGATTTGCTTTTATTCGCCAGATCTTAGTTAGTTTAGTAATAGTAATGAAGCCGAGCTGTTCAAATTCCGTTAGAGTCGCTCCAAGATGCGGTTTAGCCACTCCTGCTTCCTTTGCTAAGTCAGAAAGGCTGAATTCTTTTTCTGGGTAGCGAAAGAGAACTTCGAGAACTTTCTGCTTAGGACTTTGAATAAACAGGCGTAGGTACTTTTCCGTAACGAGTGGTTTCATTGTGTAACATATGTTACTAATTGGAACTATATAAATATTCCGCTTAAGAAGCGGTTTGGTCTTATCAATCAAATGGATTTTCTAGAAACTTTTAAATATCACTTATTCTTACATACGCAGTAGAAAATATTGGACTAAGTTGGTAAAACCTTACATAGACAGTAAAAAGAAGGATGTTTTACTAGATGAAAAACTCCAAGAAAACCTTATTCTGAAGGAATTTATCAAGGCAAAATTACATCTTACTGAAAAAGAGATCGCCACAATCATTGAGCGGGAAAAGGAAATTGTCCTTCCCATCTCTATTTTTAGGAATAAGTTAAGCACTTTAGAGATCATTGTAAAGTTTCTGAAGGAAGTAAAGCTGCTCAATTTTTCTGAAATATCGCGCCTGCTGGGTAGAGATGAAAGAACCATCTGGCATGCTTACCAAAGAGCGATCAGAAAAAATATTGAGATTACGGTTGCTGATTCCGATATTACTATTCCTGTCTCTCTTTTTGCGTCAAGAGATTATTCTCCCCTTGAAACTGTAGTCGCTTACCTCAAAGATTCTCACCAACTAAAATTCAACGAAATAGCTGCCTTGCTGGACCTTAGTCCGAAAACGATCTGGACCGTCTACAACAGAAAACAAAAGAAAAATGTCCCGAGATAAATCGCTAACAATCTGGAAGAGGAAGAAGAGTGAAGTAGAGACACGCATCTACAAACTTGAGTCTCTGCGGAAAGAGTCGATTGCCTGGCTCAGAAATGCCAGCGAAAATCGAGTGGAACTGCTCTGGAGAAGAAAAGATTATCTCAATTTCATCCAGAAACAAGATCGGCTTGATGTAGTTATCAGAGATACCGCTACAAAATTAGGTTTAGCTAAACAAGAATTAGTAGAGATTACCAGGCATATCCAGCAACTTGAACAAGGGCGGATGAAAACTATACCCCTGCTAGCGACGCTGGGAATTATGTTGATACTTGGATTAGGGATATTATTTACTGGCGTTGATTCTGGTTCAGGAATTACCGGATTAGTAGTAAGTGAAACCATCAGTGAAAGTATCGGCATCCAATCTGGAACGGACAATTGTCATGAAAAAATAAGTTGCCTAAACGAGACAATTACAACTTGTAGCAATGAAATAGTACAAAAGTGTGATTTGGCTTGCGTGAATGAAACTAAGCAAGTATGTTCAGAACAATGCAAACCAGAATGCCATAAAGAGAAAATCAATGGAATAGAACGTGAAGTCTGCGCGAAGAAATGTTCCGAAACATGTACAGAAGAAATGGCGCAAAATTGCGGCAGTTGCGCTGATATAGTTGAAGAGAGATGTACTTCTGAAATCGTTGAACGATGCAGCACCAAGACCGTGTGCAAAGAGAGTACAGAAAACAGTAACATTGACGGAGCAATGACTGCAAATATTGTCCAAGAGGTAGAAGAAGTGAGAATATTACCAATAGAAGAAGAGACTCCTGAGCCAAGCACAGAAAAACTCACCCAAAGTAAAACCGCCAATGACCCAAATCATCTCATTATTTCCATGATAGATACTTTGGCGAAGGGAACAGATTATATGTTGCAAATGTTTACCTTTTCCTTGCAGGGAGGGAAAGCAGGTGGAGCAACGTACGAAGCAAGAACTTTGACTTATACCTCCTCCGGAATAAGCAACTCCGCTGGCAGCTTATTTACCGCCAACATCGGATTTTTTAATCAAACGGTGATTGCGGTTGCTAATACTGCGCCAGTGGTTAACTTTGTTGCTGCAGTTTCTCCGCAAAGCGTTAGTGAAGGAACCACTGCCCTCTTTGCCTTTAAGTTTAACGTCACTGATGCTGATGGGTGGCAAACCATCAATAACAACTCGGCGACAGTAAGAATAAATTATACGGGT
>Ga0080064_1005912_pt1 | contig 13746 bp, 12 predicted proteins | sample Subgrocontami54m_FD_69260 | JGI IMG/M metagenome (GOLD analysis project Ga0080064, IMG submission 69260) | Subsurface groundwater microbial communities from S. Glens Falls, New York, USA - GMW46 contaminated, 5.4 m (SPADES assembly) (version 2) ...
GATCCGCTGGAAATCGACGCTGACATGGCAACCGCCACCCGGTCGCGCGCTGACCCGATAGTCGATCCTGGTCCCGGGACGGAAGCTGGCCGACTCAACCAGGGTCAGGGTTACCCGGCCCGGCTCCGACCAGTCGTAGCGCTCGCGGCCCCAGACACCACCGATGACATCAGTCCCTTCCTGGACGTCCGCCCAGTGATCTCCCAGCTCATGAACCTTGAAGAACTTGGCCGACAGGTTCGGCCACAGCTCGGGCCGGCGTGGCGAGAAGTCGGTCAGGGCAGCGATGAAGCGCTCCGGGCTGATCGTCCCGTCGGCTTCGTAGTGGATCCTGGCCATCCTGGCTCCTTTGGCGGGCTCGACGCCTCAGGGTACGTCGGTTCGCGCCGGCTGGGTTCCGCAACCAATATGCAATCTTCGACATTCATGCGCATGTCTTGCATTCGAGGCGTCTCTTCTGCTACGGTCCGTGCATGACGCGCATCGCCAGCTTCGAGCTCAAGCGGAAGCTCTGGCGGCCCCGCCGGAAGGCACGGGCCCTGGGGCTCTGAGGCGCGCGTAACCAAACGCACGGAACGGAGCCCTCCAGGGACGGAGGATCCGAGGGCCGCGACACCACCTGGTGCCGCGGTCTTTTTGCGTCCAGGTGACGACCTCGACCTCCGACCCGACCGGCTCTCGATCGATCGGAAGGACGACATGATGAACATCCTGATCTTTGGCGACGGTCTGCTCGGCCAGGCGATCGCGCGCGCGTTCGTCGACCGTGGCGACGGTCCTCCGACCGTGATCGGGCGACCCGGCTCGTCCGGGCACGACCCGCGCGAGCTGCCCCGGGTCGATGTCGTCGTCGACGCGTCCCGCGCCGAGGCGGTGGTTGGCAACACCGCCGCCGCGATCGATGCCGGTGCCCACCGGTTCATCCTGGCCACGACCGGCTGGGCCGACAATGCGGACGCGGTCACGGCGCTCCTCGTTCGGCACCGGGCGAGCGCGGTGGTCGCGCCCAACCTCAGCCTCGGGGTCGCCCTGTTCGGCCGCCTCGTCGAGCGCGCGACCGCCCTGTTCGGCCCATTCGAGGACGTCGACCCGTACGTTCTCGAGTGGCACCGACGGGCAAAGGCGGACCGGCCATCCGGGACCGCCCGGGACCTCGCCAATCGGATCCTGGCCAACCACCCGCGGAAGCGTCGCCTGGCCGACCCGGGGGCCGATGGGCCGCCTGCGGCCGACGAGCTCGAGCTGGCGGTCCTCCGGGCGGGGGCATCGCCGGGGATGCATCTCGTCGGGTTCGACGCACCGGGCGAGACGATCGAATTGCGGCTGACCGCCCGCGATCGGTCGGCCTACGCCGCCGGCGCCCTCCTCGCGGCGGACTGGCTGATGGCGGCGCCGCGCGAGCCGGGTATCCACCCATTCGACGCCGTCGTGGACGACCGGCTGGCGGGCATCGACAGGCCCGATCCTCGGCCCGCCGCCATTTCGGTCCTGGCCGCCCGATGAACCACGACCCCGCCGGCCGCCGGTCCATCGATCCAGCCGATTCCCCCGCTTCGACCGATCCATCTGGCCCGCTCCACCCGATCAACGAAGGAGAACCCGCGATGACTCCCCTGACCCGCACCGCCCGCTCCCGACGACCCGCCCTCCAGGGCGCCCTGACCGCCCTCGTCACGCCGTTCCAGCGGGACGGCGCGGTGGATGAAGCCGCGTTCCGGCGGCTCGTGGCGTGGCAGATCCTGGCCGGGATCGACGGCCTCGTCCCGTGTGGCACGACCGGCGAGGCACCCACCCTCAGCTCGACCGAACGCGACCGGTTGATCGCGATCGCCGTCGAAGTCGCGGCGGAGCGTCCGTCGCGGCGGCGGGTGCCGATCGTGGCCGGCACCGGGACCAACGACACGGACGCGACGATTGCCGCGACGCGCCGGGCCGCGACGCTCGGCGCCGATGCCGCACTCGTCGTCGCGCCGTACTACAACCGGCCCGATCAGCGGATGCTCGAGGCCCACTTTCGAGCCGTGGCCGACGAGGGCGACCTGCCGATCGTGGTCTATAACGTCCCGTCGCGGACCGGCACGAACGTCGAGGCCGACACCTTCCTCCGGCTGGCCGAGCATCCCCGGGTCATCGCGATCAAGGAGGCGTCCGGGGGTCTCGACCAGATCGCCCGGATCTGTCGCGACCGACCGCGCGATGTCGCGGTCCTGGCCGGCGACGATGCCTGGACCCTGCCGGTCATCGCCCTCGGCGGCGATGGCGTGATCTCCGTCGCCAGCAACCAGATCCCGACCCAGATGGCAGGCCTGTGCGCCGCGGCCCGGGCCGGCGATTTTGACGCTGCCCGCCGGATCCACGAGCGCTGGCTGCCCCTGATGCAGGCCAACTTCCGGGGCGGACCGAACCCCGTTCCGGCCAAGGCAGCCCTGGTCCTGATGGGTCTCCTCGACACGGACGCCACCCGGCGACCCCTCCTTCCGCTCGACGACCGGCCGCGCGAGGAGCTCGCCCTGCTGCTCCGTACCCTCGGTCTGGTCGCACCGCCGGCAGGACGGACCGTCCGGACGACGGCCGGCGGCGGGACGGCTGCCGCCGAGGCCGTGGCATGACCAGCGCGACCACCTCCATCCTCGACGACCTCGAGACCGGTCGACTCCGGGCCGCCGTCCCGGATCCCGACGCAGCCAACGGGTGGCGGGTCGATCCGACGGCCAAGACGGCGATCCTCGGCTGCTTTGCCGATCGCGAGACGCGGACCTGGGCCGCGGGGCCGCTCGGGTTCCGGGATCGGATCGGCGTGCCGCCGAAGTCGATGGCCGACGCCCCCGACGCCCGGTTCGCCGAGGCCGCCGGTCGGCCCTGGCGGGTGGTGCCCGGTGGAACGAGCATCCGAGCCGGCGCTCACCTCGAGCCCGGGGTCGTGGTCATGCCACCGGCCTTCGTCAACATCGGCGCCTGGGTCGGTGAGGACACGATGATCGATTCGCACGTCCTTGTCGGGTCCTGCGCCCAGATCGGCGCCCGGGTCCATCTCGCGGCCGGCGTCCAGGTCGGCGGAGTCCTCGAGCCGCCGGGCGCTCGACCCGTGATCGTCGAGGACGACGCGTTCATCGGCGCGGGCTCGCTCCTGCTCGACGGCGTCCTGATCGGCGCCGAGGCGGTCATCGCGGCCGGGGTCGTGCTCACCGGGACGTCGACCGTCCACGACCTGGTCCACGAGATGATCCTCCGCGGCACGACCGATGCGCCGCTGGTGATCCCGCCCCGGGCGGTCGTGGTGGCGGGGACGCGCCGGCTCGGTGGCGCGTTCGCCGAGCGCCACGGGCTGGCCGTCACGAGCCCGATGATCGTGAAATACCGCGATCCGGGAACCGATCGGCGGGTCGCCCTCGAGGATGCCCTCCGCTGAGCGCGAGCGACTTGGGTCGACAGCCGCGCGGGGCGCGGCTAACCTCGCCCGGATGGCTGCGCCGATCGCCCTGATCCCGGCCTACGAGGAAGGCCCGCGGGTGGCCGACGTGGTCCGCGGCGCGGCGGCGTTCCTGCCGGTGCTTGTCGTTGACGACGGGTCGACCGACGACACCGCGGACCAGGCTGAATCCGCCGGCGCCACGGTCCTTCGCCAGCGCCCGAACCAGGGCAAGGGCGCGGCCCTGCGGGCGGGCTTCGCCTGGGCGCTGGCGCACGGGTTCGACGCGGTCATCACCCTCGATGGTGACGGCCAGCACGACCCGGCCGAGATCGCCCTGTTCCTGGCCGCCTGGGGGCGGACCGGGGCCGACCTGATCATCGGACGGCGCGACTTCGCGCTGATGCCGCCCGCCCGCCGGCTGGCGAATCGGCTGGGCGGCCGGGCGATGTCCTGGGCGGTCGGACAGGCGATCCCGGACAACCAGTCCGGCTACCGGCTGCTCGGACGACGCCTGATCGAGCGGATCGCCGACAGCGACGAGGCCGGCTTCGAGTACGAGATCGAGATGATCACGACCTGCCTGCGCTCCGGGTTCGCCCTGGCCTGGGTGCCGATCCGGACGATCTACGCCGGCGAGCCCAGCCACATCCGACCGTGGCACCACCTGGCCAGCTTCGCCCGGATGGTCCGGACGACGCGCCGGGCGATGCGCACCCCGCTTCCCTGACGAGGCCGCCGACGCAGGCTACGAGGCCGTCCCCGCGATCCGCAGCGCCGCGGCGATCTCCGCGATCCGCTCTGGCCCGACCCGGCAGCAACCGCCGACCAACCGCGCACCGAGGGTCACCCAGCGCCGTGCGGACACCCCGTCGACGTCGGGCTGGGCGCCGGTCGGGCGCCAGCGTCGGGTGGCCGCGTCCCAGGTCTCGCCGCGGTTCGGGTAGACGACGATCGGCTTGGCGGTCACCGCACGGGCGCGGGCGACGAGCTCGTCGATGGCGCTCGGGGCGGTGCAGTTCACCCCGACCGCGACGACTCGGTCGGCCCGGTCGGCGAGGGCAAACGCCTCCTCGACCGGTTCGCCGCGACGCGTCGTCGCCCCATCCGCGCAGCTGAAGCTCAGCCAGGCTGGTGGGCCGTCCCTCTCCGCCAGCAGCTCGACCAGCGCGGCGCCCTCCTCGATGGTCGGGATCGTCTCGATCGCCAGGAGATCGGGCCCGGCGTCGGACAGGATCGTCAGTCGCTCGCGATGCCAGTCGGCCAGCTCGCGCCGGCTGCGTCCGTAGTCGCCCCGGTATTCGGATCCGTCGGCCAGCATCGCCCCGTACGGGCCGACGGACGCGGCCACCAAGACCGTTCGGGCTGGCTTTCCAGCGGCGGCCAACTCGTCCTCGAAGCGTTGGCGCGCCCGGCCGGCCAGCTCCACGCTGCGCCGGAGCATCGCAGCGGCCTCGGTCCGGTCGAGTCCGCGGGCCGCGAACCCTTCGAACGTTGCCTGGTAGCTGGAGCTGGTGGCGACCTGGGCACCGGCCCGGAAGTAGGCCAGATGGGCCGCGACGATGGCTTCGGGTTCTTCGACCAGCAGCCTGGCCGACCACAGGCGATCCGACAGGTCGTGGCCGGCGGCCTCGAGCTCGGTTGCCAGACCACCGTCGATGACGACGGTCGTGTCGGCAGCCAGCAGGGACGCGAGTGGATCCGGGCGATCGAGCCTCATCGGCTCAGATTAGACTCTGCCACGGTGGAAGCAGAACGGGTCGCGGTCGGGTCGATGGGTCGGCTGGCTGCCGTCCGACGCGGGCTGGCCGGGCTCGCCGCAACGCTCGTTCGGGCCCCGGAGTACCCCGCTGCAGCGGACGACCGGGCGACCCTGTCGTTGCTCGGTCTGCGTCTGCCGACCCGGGCCACCGTGGCCGTCATCGTGGTCACCCTGGTCGTCCTGATCGACCACGGCCACGACTTCCTGCCCCGCGAGGTGGTCGGCGGCCGCGGCGCCGGCGACATGCGGGCGCTGGCCCTCGAGCGGTTCGTTCTGTTCGGACTCATCCCCCTGGCGACGGTGGTCCTCGTCCTGCGCGACGACCCGCGTCGCTATGGGCTCCGGCTGGGTGCCTGGCGGATGGGCCTGGCCCTGGCCGTCGGCGCGGCGGCGGTGATGACCCCGATCGTCCTGCTCGTGGCGCGGATGCCCGAGTTCCGGACGTTCTACGCCCAGAGCGCCGCGCCGGTCCCCGATCTGCTCCTGACCAACGTCCTCGACCTCAGCTCGGCCGAGTTCCTGTTCCGCGGCCTGCTGATGTTCGCCCTGCTCCGGGTGGCCGGGCCGGTGGCCGTCCTCGTCGCGACCTTCCCGTTCGTGATGACCCACCTCGGCAAGCCGGAGGCCGAGACGTTGTCGACCCTGGGCGGCGGGCTGGTCTTCGGCTGGATCGACTGGCGGACCGGGTCGATCGTGTGGAGCGCCGCCTTCCACGTCTGGATCCTGACCCTCGTGGTCATGGCGGCGGGATCGTCCTGAGTCGCGGTTGCCGCCAGCGCGTGGCGCGGGTCAGGCGTGAGGGGCGCGGTCCGCACCCCAGCGCTCGACCTCGGCATCGAGGTCGAGCGGCAGGATCGCCCCCTGGTGCTCGTACTCGCCCCAGGCCTCCCGTGGGACGCGCCACATGATCTCGAATTCGTTCCCGTCGGGGTCGCGACCGTAGAGCGACTTCGAGACGCCGTGGTCGCTCGCCCCGCCGAGCGCGCCAGCCTCGGACAGGATCCCGGCGGCCGACGCGAGATCTCCGATCGTGGGGACCTCCCAGGCCAGGTGGTACAGCCCGACGGAACCGCGTGGCGCGTTTGGCGCCGCCGTGCCAACGGAGAACAGGCCCAGATCGTGGTGGTTGTCGCCGCCAGCGGCGCGCATGAACACCGCCCGGCCACCCATCTCGGTGCCTACGATCTCGAAGCCAAAGACACGCCGATAGAACTCGGCCGCGACGGTCGCGTCGCGGACCCACAGGACGGCGTGATTGAGACGGGCGACGGGGATGCTCATCGTGTGACTCCGATCGAGGCTCAGGCGGCTCGCACCACGACGTCGGCCGGGACGCCGACGATCCTCCGGGCGGTGAGCACGTACCCCTGAGGGTACCCGCAGCGCGATCGGGGCGCCGAGCAGTGGACCGATCGCCGGACATGACGGAGGGGGTGTGCCAGGTGGCACACCCCCTCCGGGTCTCGGGGACCCTAGGTCCGGGCTCCGGGTCGGGACCCTCCGGGATTACTCCCGGCGAGCCCGCCGGCGGGACCGATTGGAAGACGGGCTGAGCAGCCCGAGCGTCACGGCGATCCCGAGGAGAGCGATGAGGATGATCGGCAGGGCGGAACCGGTCCCGCCGTCCGAGCCGTCGATCGTCGCCGTAGGCGGCAACGTCGTCTTCGGGGTTCCGGTCTGGGCCTCGACACCACCGGTCGGCTGCTCGGTCGGAGGAGCCGTGGCGTCCGGCGTCGACGTCGGGTTGTCCGTCGGGGCGTCGGTCGGCGTCGCGGTCGGGGCTTCGGTCGGGGTCGCCGTCGGCACCGGGGTCGGCGTCGGGGCGGCCACGTCGACGTGGGCTTGTGAGCTGTCGTGGACCTGGGTGTTGCCGTCGAAGCCGACCGCAGTCGCGGTATCGGTCGTCGGCGTGGCGATCGTTGCGGTGCAGGTGAAGATCCAGGTCTCGGTCAGATCGAGCTTGCTGTTGCCGTTCGTATCGCCCGAGTCGAGGGTGATCGCGCCGCACGACGGGACGTCACTGACGCTGACGTTGGTCAGCGCGACGTTGCCGACGTTGGTAACCGTGAACTTGTAGGTGACGTCGCCACCACCGGCCGCCACGATCGTCGGATCGGCCGACTTGACGACCTTGATGCCAGGCGTGCAGGCGATCTCTTCGAAGATGTCGCTGAACAGGCTCGGCAGGTCGTTGCCGTCGAGGACCTGGTGGTAGCCGCTGGCCGGCTTGGCCAGCGATGCCATCAGGACGAGGTCGACCTGGCTGGCGCCCGTCCCACCCTGACCGACGGCGATCGAGTAGACCGCGTCGGCGGAGGCCCGGAAGCTGTCGATCTGGGCCGGGGTCGGGCGGCCACCGGTCGGTCCGGTGTTGTCCGGGTTCGGCCGTCCGTCGGACAGCAGGATGATGACGTGCTTGACGGCCAGGCCGTTTCGGCTGGCCTCGCCATTGGCGGCCATGTCGCCAGCGCCAGCGGCCATGCCCTGGCGAAGCGGGGTGTTACCGGAGGCGGCCAGCGCGTCGATGTGCGACGTGACGACCGAGGCGCTCGAATTGCCCAACGGCAGATCGACCGAGGCGGTCGTGCCGTTGAAGACGGACAGTCCGACGTGGTGAAGACCCGGGCTGCCGACGCCACCGGTCCCGTCGAGCGAGCTGACGAGGCCGTCGGCGGCGAGCTTGGCCCAGTACAGCCGCACGTGGCCACCGCTGGAGAAGTTCGCGTCGTTCATGCTGCCGGAGCGATCGATGATCAGCTCCACGTCGAGGGGCTTGAGGCCGCAGCCCGCGAGCGGGTCAGCGCCCAGTACAGCCGGCGCTACCTGTGAGCCGACCGGGATGGTCAACGCCGAAGCCGCCAGGAGGGCAGCCGCAGCGGTCGTTCCCGCCGACCGGAGGTGCTCGCGCCAGCGAGCGGTCGTTGCCGTCATTCGATCCCCATTCCCTTCCATGCGCCGAAACCGGCGGACGAGTCCTGTCGCCCTTGGACGGCCGGTCGTCTAGACCCTTGCGAGTCGGCGGCGGCGCGGTCCCCGAGGAGGCGTTCGGGGGGACCCGGATGGGTCATCCCCGACTAGTACCTTAGTCAGGGATACTTAACGGCCGACATTACATTCACCCTCGAATCGGCCCCTTCCGTTGACCTTCCGTTGCCTCGGCGCCACGCTCTGGGCGGTGCTGCTGAGATGGGTCCGGAGAGCGGTCGATGGGGTGGTTGGCGGGCGGTCCGGGGCGGTTGGCCCGACCGGCCTGCGGGCTGGGCCGGCGGACGCGACGAAGCCCGCCGGGGCCGGCCGGCGGGCTTCGTCTGGACGGGTCGGGACCGGGATCCCGCGCCCCTGGGGTCAGATCAATATGGGCGGTCGTCAGGGCAGCTTGATGAGCTTCGTCCCGCCGACCAGGGCATTGGCGGCCGCCTTGAAGATCGCCGACAAGTCGGCGCTGGCGCCGGAGGTCTTGGGGATGCAGTAGAAATGATCGCCGTCGTCGTTCGAACCGCCCGGGCAGCCAAGGTCGACGGAGTTGGTGGCCATGCTGGCGAGCATCTGGGTCGCCGTCTTGTTATGGAATGGCCCCGAGCCGTCCAGGCATGCGGCGTCATTGCTACCGTCGAGACCGAACCCGATCGTGAAGACCTCAATCCCGGCGTTCTTGGCCACGGTGGCCGCATCGTTCGACTTCTGGCAGTAGTTGTAGCCGGCGGTGAATCGCCCGCCGGCCACGGAGTTGTTCGGCTGGCCGTCGGTCATCAGGATGATCCCCTTGGTGATGCCCGAGCGGCCATTGTTGAGCAGCTCGTAGGTCGCCATCGGGATGGGGTCCGTCAGGTCGGTCGCCACGGTGCCGCTGCCGCTGGCGAAGCACGCGATGCCCTGCGCGAGCGTGCTGCCCGAATTCGTGTAGCTCTGATTGATCGGGGCGCCAATGCCGCTGAGGGCAATCGGAACCCACCGCCGCAGGTCGCTCGGGATATTGGCGGTCCCGAGCGCAGGCGCCGGTGCGGTGAGGCATGAGCCCGCCGTCTGGCTTGGGCCGATCATCCCGAATGCCATCCACTGCTCTACTGGGTTGTAGGCCTTGCGGACCGAGTCGGCGGCGCTGCGGGCGTTCGCCACGTCAGCTCCGTCCATGCTCGGGGTGCGGTCGACAAGGAGCACCAGATCGACCGGTACGGACGGTTTGGTTCCGCACGGGCCTTTGCAGGCCGCCGACAGGACGGTCTGGGTCGTGCCGGTCGTCACTCCGACTGCGGGTCCGAAGTTGTAGGGGACGGTCGCGGCGCTCTCCAAGACGACGGTGTTGCAGATGTCGCCTTCGGCCGGGAAGCAGGGGGAACTGGAGATCGTGGCATTGGAGGTCCAGATCGCGTTGGGGCCCGGATCGCAGACCGACGGTACATCGGACAGACGGGGGGCGCCGCCGACGCTTCCGATCACGCAGCGGAAGCCGACGGTGACGCCCGACGGGAGACCCGCGGGGTAGTTGTCATCGGCGTACTGAAGCGCGATCGCCTGGGCATTCGCGGCGTCGGCCGGCAACTGCGAGGCACCCGCGAGAGCGCCCGCATCGAGCGCGTTCCACAGGTTCTGGTTGGCGTTGCGCAGGACGCCGACGTCGATTACCAGGGCGGAGAAGCCCATCAACACGACCAGGACGAGGGCGAACAGGACGATGATCTGGCCCTGCTCGCGCTTCGGACCGGTCTGGGGCTTCGACATTTCGTTCCCTCTCGATGTCTTCGATCTCATGTCGTCGATTGCCTACTCGATCCGCATCTGGACGGTTGATGACAGGTCGAGGCTGTTCCCGAGGGCCAGCGGCCAGAGCATCTTGTAGGCGTAGTCGACCTTGACCACGACCGCGTCACCCGACTGGTACTGGGCGCCGCTGCAGGGTCCGAACGTGGACGGCCCGGTCGGCCGCTTGCAGCTGATCGTTACGGTGAGCTTCGTCTTGTCGAGCCCGCCGGTCATCGCCTGGACCCGGTCGTCGACCGCGGTCGGGATGTTGGCCGGGTCGACGATGCCCACCCGGGCACCCTCGCGGGCGGCGTTGATGACGGTCATCTGGGAATACAACCCGATGCCGAAGTCGACGACTCCGGCAAGGATCAGCAGGAAGACCGGCAGGACGACGGCGAACTCGACCAGGGACTGACCCCGGCTGCGATTGGCTAGACGGGTTCGGCGACCGACCATCAGCGGGTCGCGTCGGGGGCGTCGGGTCGGTTGGATCCGGCTCATCTGCGCTGGACTCCTTGACGCCATTGAGTGGCGTCTGCGGTTCACGTCGCGAGGTCCCAGGCGGGGCCTGTCTGGAATCGCGACGTTGCGCGGGCGAGCTTTCAGGGGAACTTTCAACGGTGTCCGATGGCACCATTTTCTGGTGTCTTGGGACACCGCCTCCGAAAGCGGATCCGATCCGATCCGGGCCTGGTCGGGGCGATGTGCGCCGGACGCGACGAGACCGCCGGCAGGGAAACCGGCGGTCTCGCCCAGGACTCCGATGAGCGGGTGCAGCCCGCCCTCCGGATCAGGGCACGATCAGGTGGACAGGGTTGCCCTTGATCTGGACCTTCCACGTCGTCACATCGTTGGAGGTACCCGACCCGGACATGTTGTACTTGATCTTCCACCAGCCGCTCTGCGGCGCGGTGTAGCCGACCGGGATGACGATGTCGATCGTCAGCCAGCAGCCATTGAACTGCGAGGTTGGGTTGGACGTGACGATCGAGCTCACGCCCGAGCCGCTGTTGGAGCCGCAGGCGGTCGCGCCCGCGTTCGTGGTTCCCGGGGTGGCGGTGTAGTCGACGTTGGTCGCCGCCCAGCCGCCGCTCGTCGGGATCTCGATCTGGACGTTGGCCGACAGCGGGTTGGTGTCGCCCGGATCCCAGAGCTTGATCTCCATCGTCTTGCCGGCATGAACCGCGTCGATCTGGGCCAGATAGAACTCGGAGAAGGTCGACCCACCAGCCGAGCTCAGCGGCGTGAACATCTGCATCGCGCCCAGGCCATAGACCTTTGGCGTGCCGCCGCTGGCGCTGGCGTAGACGGCGAAGCTGCTCTCGCCATTGGTGTTGCGCTGCTGGGTCACGTCGGCAGGATCGGTCGAGTAGGTGTGGAGTCGATAGACCGTCCCGCTCGCGCCGCCGGTCAGGCCCGAGTAGAGGCGATACCAGCGATCGTGGTAGTCGCGCCCGTCACCGTATGCGGTGTCGGTCGTGTACTTACATTCAGAACCGCCGGACCCGCCCATCGACGTGTCCGAGGCCGAGATCTGCTTGAACAGGGAGCCCGATGACGTCACCGAGGTGTCGTCGGCGATGTCGTACAGGGTGTTGTTGGTGTTCAGGATGTCGTACATCGCGGTCACGCCGTTGGTCCCACCGAACCAGCGGTCCCCGGTGCCCTTGCTGACCGTCACGGCGCAGAAGACCGGGTCGTAGACGTAAACGCTGCCGCTGGTGCTCCCGGCCGGCATCTCGATCGCGTAGTTGTAGTAGTTGTCCGAGTCGTAGCACGCCTTGTCGCCGGTCGCCGCGGAACACACTGGGGCTACGGCGCTCGTGGGCGTGTCGTAATAGGGCTGGAACGCGTCGCCGTTGACGTTCGCCGCGCCCTCGGTGTTCATCGTGGCCCAGAAGCCCCGTGGGTTGAGAGCCACGCCGTCAGCCTCGAAGCAGTTGGCGACGCCGGTGGTGCAGGAGCTGCTCGGGCCCTTGAGGTTCTGGTCGGCCAGGGCCGTGGTGGTCGTCACCGAGGTTACCGTGGTGGTGGCCATGCTCCACGAGGCCCGAACCTCGAGCATGTCGTCGTTGAGGGTGAGCCCAGCGGTCGCGCAGCCCTTGACGGCCGTGAAGCGGAGCCGGAAGTTGGCGTCGCTGAAGTCGTTGCGGACCCAGGTGTGGGCACCCCACGACGCGGTGCTGGTCGCTCCGCCCGCTGCCGGCAAGGTCCAGTCGCCGGTGCTCGTGTTGGTCGTCAGGGTGCCGGTCGCCTGGACCGTCGACCAGTTGGTCCCGGCGTTCCAGGACATGTCGATGTTGATCTTCGAGTTGGCGCAGGCGGCCGAAATGAACGCGTCCGAGATGCGGACTTCGAGGCCCACCATCGTGAGCACCTGGCCGCCGCCCGGGCTCGGGATCGCGGAGCCACCACTCAGGAAACCGAACGTGCCCCACTGCTGGGTCGTGGCGTTGGTGCTGGTCCGGGCGTAGATGTTGTCGTTGATCTTGGCCGAGTTGATCAGGGTGCCACTCGAGGCCGTCCAGGGCGTGCCCGCGGGAACGGCGGTGTCGAGCGCCCAGCCGGTGTCGCCGGTGGTCGTGACCGTGTTGGACACCAGCGAGGTGCTGGTCGAGGTCAGACCGCGGGTCAGCCCGAACACCCCGTAGTAGTTCTCGGGACTGCCCATCGGCACGGGCAGGACGTACTCCGCCTTCGACGTCCGCGAGGCGGTCAGCGACTGGATCCCGAAGATCTTCATGAAGAACGTGTTGACCGGGGCGGTCACCGTCACGAACAACCGCCGGCTGTTCAGTGAATCCTTGATCGCGTAGACCGTCACCCCATTCACGCCATCGGTGTAGCCATTCTGGGTGGCTGTCGTCGCGGCGGTGCTGTAGGCACTGCCCGGAGCTCCCGGCAGCCAGACCACCCCGGCCAGGGCGGCCGCATCGGCGGCGCGCTGGACGCGCAGGGTATTGGCCCAGTACCAGCTGATGTCGACCACGACCGCCGTGATTCCGGTCAGGACGAAGATGCTGACCACGAACAGGACGAGCATCTGGCCACGGCCCCGGGCGGTCGCCCGGATCGTGGCGAGGCGGTTGCGGAAGCGGTCCAGCGGACCCATGGGTGACATCTCCTAGCTCGGGTTGAGCGCCATGACGGTGTGGTCGGACATTGCGAAGGCAGGCGTGCCCGTCATCCCGAGGAAGATCCCCAGCGGGCTCAGCAGCCGATAGCTGTAGACGATGCTGACGCCGATCGAATCGGGGCTCGAGCCGTTGTCACGCGTACAGGCATCCCAGTTGACGGTGCTCGACTTGAAGACGAGGGCCACCGAGTCGACCGTCGGGCCAGCGCCCGGGATCCAGGTGTTCGTGGTGCTCGACCCGACCTCATTGCCAGCGGCATCGGCCTTGTAGATCTTGATCGCGCTGATCCGGGTGATATCGACCGGCGAGCCGGGGCTGGTCAGGACGCGCTGGACGCCGGCCATGATCTGATCGTCGACCTGGGCACACGGGACGTTGGCCGTCCCCGGTCCGAGGGCGGCGCCAGTCCGGGCGCCCTCGCGGGTGGCGTACTCGAGGGTCATGTTGTGGCTGAAGGCCAGGCCGAACTCGAGCATCCCGAACAGGAGCACGATGAAGACCGGGACCATCACCGAGAACTCGACCAGGGACTGACCGCGGCCGGTTCGGCGGTTGACGCGATTGGCTGAGCTCACAGCACCGGCTCCATTCGCATGGCGTTCGATTCGACCAGGGTGTAGTTCGTCGAGCCGATGCCGATGAACGAGCCGAGCGGGGGGAAGGCGCTGTAGCTGTAGGGGATCTTGACCCCGATC
>Ga0080064_1005915_pt1 | contig 13743 bp, 13 predicted proteins | sample Subgrocontami54m_FD_69260 | JGI IMG/M metagenome (GOLD analysis project Ga0080064, IMG submission 69260) | Subsurface groundwater microbial communities from S. Glens Falls, New York, USA - GMW46 contaminated, 5.4 m (SPADES assembly) (version 2) ...
GGCGGCCGACGTCGCGCTTTACCAGGCCAAACGCGGCGGGAGGAATCGAGTTGTCTTGTTCGCGGAAAAAGCCGGGCAAATTACGTTGCAGCGTTCGTAGCACCGAGGATCAGAATCGCATGTCCTTGATGATCCGGTAACACTTGCAAGCAGCTGCCTCGAGACCCTTCCGATCAAGAATTCTGATATTGCCACGGCTATAGCTGATTAATTTCCGTTTCTGCAGAGCGCCGGCCGCCATGGTGAGACCGACTCGTCGCACGCCCAGCAGGTGCGGGCGGGCTTTGCCGGAAATCCCTGCGGAAGGGCGCTGATTTCATCGGCATGACCGTACTTCTTGCGGGCCAGGGCGGCAAGCAGTCTGTTTGCAACAGGGCTCGATTCGCAACCGCCATTGGATTCTCCTAGCTAATTCGCGGTCTGGTGAATCCATGACCGGCAACCGGAGATGCAAGATTACCTATCCGATGTCGCGAGCCGATCGTTGCATTGGCGATGCAATCACGTCAGGCGCCTCGAATGTAGCGGCGACCCGCGACATGACGGGAAGGTACAGCAAGATTTTTCTGCTGTATGTACGCAGACACACACAGCGCCCGGATTGCGAAGTTAAACTTAAAGCAAGACTTTCCCCGTTTCAGGACAGGCCGCGCCCGCATGCTGGAAACGTAGCGCACGGCAACCGCACTGGGTGGCCGCGCAAGCCGTCAAGCGACGGGAAATAACCTTTTTCTAAAGGCAAACAACCCCGCCAGCCCGAAGCCGAAAAGCAGAGGTCTTAAAAACAAAAACCCCGCCGCAGCGGGGTTTTTGTGGTTACAGAGTCCGATCAAGCAGCGGTATTCGCACCTCTGCGACGGCGCACCGTGAAGCCCATCAGGCCCAAGCCAGCCAGCAGCATCGCGTAGGCCTCCGGCTCGGGGACGGGCAAGAGCGTGGAGGTCAGGACATGAATACCGCCGGAAGATCCGGTGGCGGTCCCCGAAACCTCGTAGTAGTAATCGGAGAACCCGCCCGCCAAGCCAGTTACAGTATGGGGAGTGCTGCCGGTCGTGCCGTCGAACGAGTAAGAAAGTTTCAAGGTATCCGGAATAAGATCGCCGTACGTCCCTTCCCGGAGACTCACCATGCCGCCGGTGATATTGAGGACCGAAAGCAAATTATTGGAAACCGCCACGCTGGAGAGTTCGCCGGCGGTGCCCGGCATGGTAAATTTAAAAAAGTCGTCGAAAGCGCCTGGTGGCACGAACATTACCCCCACTTCCACAAAGTCGTGAACGCCCCAATCGGTGACGGCCGCCTGCGCCGCCGGCGCCGAGAGAGCTGCCGCCAGCGCGACCGCTTGCGCAACGTGCTTCAGGTCGAACTTGAATTTCATGGCTGTAACTCCTTTTCAGTCAAAAACCCCGCGGCAAGCCGCGGGGTTTTTCATTTAGGCAGCATTCTGTTTTCTACGGCGTGCCACGAAGCCCATCAGGCCCAAGCCAGCCAGCATCATTGCATAGGTCTCGGGTTCCGGCACGGGGACGAACGGAAGGAAAGCGGGAGTGCCCCCAAGTTCTGAAACCGTAAGACCGCCGCCGCAGCCGATGCCGATGGTGTTCATAGCCATGGTCACTGCAGCAGTATTCGCCAAGGCTCCACCGCAACCATTTGTTGCGCCGTTGTTCAGGGTGATGCTCGCGAGCGCAAGAATGTTTCCTGCGAACGAAGTGGTTGTGTCAAGGGTCGCGGAACTGCCGACATCCCAAAACACGCCGGCACCTGAACCTGTATTGATCACGTTAACTACCGAGCCAGGCGAGGTGATCAGCGTGCTCGGCATCTGGAAAACCCAGGCCGCGTTGGCGTTGTTCTGACCGTCGAGAGTGAGTGTTCCCGTCAAATTACTAGTCCCCGCGGGAACCGTATAGACGCCCGGCGTGAGCGTGAGTCCACTCAGGTCAAAATTTGCTAGGGTGGTACCGGACCCCATGAGTCCCAGACTAGTCCTCGCACTGGCGAGTTGACTCTGAGCCAAGCTCGCGAACGCATCAGTTGCGTGTGTAACCCCTGTAAGGGTGATGGACTCCGCACCAGTGATCGCACTACCTGGGCTGATACCCAGATTTCCGGTGAGGGTGGTCGCGCCGGTATTGGTCACCGCCGAGGCACCCAGGACCGCGAAGCTCGCCAATTCCGAACCCAGAACTGGCATAGCCAATCCTTGGGCGGGGCCGTAAGCAAGTGCGACGAACAACGGTATTGCCAATTTCTTAACGTTCATTTTCATGCTCCTTTTTGGGATGAACAACGGTACTGCCAATTTGATAGCGTTCATTTTCACGCTCCTTTTTGGTCCTGAACGTCATCAATTGGCGGACTATAGTCCCCCGCCGCAAGCTGCTCTGTCCGGTGGCCCACATAACGAATAATATATTTCAGGCTCAACACTACTGCCCGGTTACCAGCGCTTTATGCACTCGCTGCGCCAGCTTCGCCTGCGCGAATTCGTCGAAGGCCCGCGAGAAGGTCGATGGGGCAGGCATCCGCTTCCACATCGGAAAGCCGCATATCCGCCGCAGCGCCCGGTCCACCTTTAGCCGTTCGATCAGCGCCTCTGTCGTCGTCAAGCCCAGTACCGCTTTGGCTACAAACACGCTCCGCGATCAGAACATCAACGAAACGCTCAGGCTGCCGATAGTGTCGCCGAATTCGAACCCGGGGTTGGTGGAAGAACGCGAATCGCGCTCCAGGCTGGCGCTGAAGAATACGTAGCGCATAGGAGACCAATCCACCGCCACCTGCGCGCTGCGCAGGGTGTCGCTGCGCACAGGGCGGAGATCCGCGATCACCGGGCCGCGGTAATCGATCTGCATGCGATCGAAGCGTACGCGCACCGCGATCTTGGCGTCCACCTGCCACGTCGGCGCGAAAGACAGGGTGTCGGTCACTTTATAGCTCGAGTCCGCAGTAACGGAGCCCAGATCCCACCAGGAACCGATGTCCCGCTTGGCGGAGAAAGCGAGCCGCAGCTTGCCAGTGGGCGTCCAGGTGTAGTCGAGCTGGCCGGCCGTGCCGGAAAAATCGCGCTGGGCGAAATGCTCGTGACGGCGCTCGAGTGAGGTCAGACGGCCGTTCACCATGGACTTCCCGCTCAGGTTCCAGGCCGCCTTTATTTCGGTCTCTTCCTGGCGGAATCGGTTGTCAAAGAAGAAGACAGGGTTGACCACGCGGTTGAGGAAATCGCCCTGGCTCGATCGCCGGGTGACGGCAAGCGAGCTGCCGGACCCGGCCACGTATTTGACTCCTGCTTCGCCGCTGGTTGTACGGGAGTCTCCTTCGGCCAGGAATTGCACACTGTTTTTTAATTCGGAATGCGCGGCGCCCGCGAGCAGGTGCCAGCCGCCGAATACCCATCCGTCGAGATTGAATCCGCGGCTGTCGGTGGTGCGCACGTTGCGCTCGAAGCCCTGGAAATCGGCGAAGGGAACGAGCGCCTGCTTGCGTTCGGCGCTGAGCGTGCCGCTCACGCGCGGGGTCAGGTGCCAGAGCCATGCGCCCCGATATTCGAACGCATCGAAATCGAGAAAAGAAAAAGTGTTGTAGCGCGTGTAAATGCCGGTGGCGTCCAACTGGAAACGTTGCTGCGCGTAAGGCTTGTCGATGCGCACACCGGCATAGGCAACGCTGATGCGGTCGGACTTGGTGGAAAAGCCCGTGAGCGGAGGAGAATTGTCCGGGCGCCGGAACACGTTGGCATCGTGGGTCAGGGAAGTGCCGAGCACCAGGTTGATCGCGTCGTACTCGTCACCGAGGGCGGGCGGCGCCAGGAACGCGGCCGCCAGCGCGCACGCCGCTGCCGTAACGAGGCTGCGTCGGGCCAGGCGTCCCGGGAATCGCATCATCACCAGAACCGCCAGTTGCCGGTCGCCATAATCCACAACGCGAGTGCCGCGTTCGTGGTGGCATGGCTGATGATCGGCAGCCATAAATTGCCGGTGCGCACGTAGACGAGGTTGTAGACCAGCCCGGCAAGCAGGCCCGCAAACCATAAGTTGTGTTCCGACGCAAAGAGCAGCGCGCAGATGAGAATTGCGCGAATACTGACCTTGCCGGGGTCCTGCGCCAGGAAATCGTGCCGATCGATCCAGCGCAGCAGGAAAGACCGCCAGAACAGTTCTTCCATAACCGGCACGACCAGCGCGAGGCCGATCACCCGAAAGACAACAAACCGCCAATCGAGACCGGAACCATCGGACAGGGTGGGATCAAACGCGCGCGCCTGGCCGACCGTGGCCCAATCGTAATCGAGATTGACCCACAGAAAAAATACCGCGACCCCTGCCGCCAACGCGATTAATAATCGTCGGCTCGTAATGCCGGAAAAACTTTGAATCTCGGTGTAGCGACTCCAGAAAACAAACAATACCAGGGCCACGACAATGGTTCGGGCCGCATAGAGCCAACGCGTATCCAGTCCCGACGCGTGCATCCAGTCGCCGGCCAGGGTCTGCAGCACGATGAACGCGATAAACAGCGCGAACGGAATGACTCTGGCAGCCGCTGGAGTTACAAGTCCCGCTGATATCGATGAATTGTCCATTAGGTTTCCGTCGGCCGCGCAATGAGTATTTTTCCTGCGATGCGCTCCAGAATGACGTGATCCGGATGGACTTCCGCAAGCCGGACGCCGGGAGCAACGTCCGTACCCTCGTGCACCGCCAAACTCCGCTTCGCATCGAGTTGCACCACCGCGTAGCCGCGCCGGCCACCTGAGGCGGCCACGACGCCTAGCAGCCTGATCGCGATTCCCGTCGGCGCGGTGTTCTTGTTGCGCGGAAACTTCCCGAACAAAGCGTTCGCGGCCGCGACACCGCCGCTTTGCGCTGCCGCGGTTTCAATGCGCGGTTCCGCGCGCGGGGCAAACCACACCCAGGTCCAGTACGCGAGCGCGAGGCCCAGCAACGCCAGCGCGGCGAGCGTCAGCAATGACACAACGGCCGTTTGCGCAAAACTCGATCGTTCGAGGGAGATCGCTTGCATCTTTCGTCAAGCGGAATACCGCCTGCAGGATGGGACACATCGTAGGATAGGACGAAATTGCTCCTCCGTATGTGCGCCGGCGCACAGAACATTCACGGGCGATGGCGATAATGACCATAACCGGAATTTGAAAAGCAAGGAGGCTATATGGCGCAGATGGATGAAGTCAGGGCAAGGTTGCGTGATCACTCCCCCAATCTCCTCGGCCGAAGCAATGTCGTGGCCACGGGGGTAGGCTACAAGGTCACGGCGGGGAAGCGCACCAAGGAACTCTCAGTGGCGTGCTCGGTTGCCCAGAAGGTGCCGCTTGAATCACTTGCCGTCCGCGACCGTGTTCCGCAGGAAATCGACGGTGTCCCCACCGATGTCATTCAGACCGGTGTCATCCGCGCACTGGCCACGCGCACCGAGCGACAACGTCCGGCGCCGGGCGGGGTGTCGATCGGCCATCGTGACATTACCGCCGGCACCCTCGGTTGTCTGGTGAGGAAAAACGGTCAGGTCATGATTCTTTCCAACAACCACGTGTTGGCCAACAGCAATGACGCGCAGGTGGGCGATCCTATTCTGCAACCCGGGCCGATTGACGGTGGCAAGCTTCCCGCTGACCTCATCGCCGAATTGCAACAATTTGTGCCGATCTCTTTCGGCGAACCCCCGAGCGACTGCAAATTCGCGAGCGGCATGATCGCGCTCTTCAACGCCGGCTGTCGCGCGATCGGCAGTCGCACGCGCTATCGCATCTATCGCATTGAAGCGGCCGACAACCTGGTGGACGCCGCCATTGCGCTTCCACTGAAGGCCGCTGACGTGAGCAACGACATTCTCGATATCGGACGGATCGCGGGCCTGGGGCGCGGCGAACTCGGCACGCCCCTGCAGAAGAGCGGGCGCACCACGGGCCTCACCCGGGACGAGATCACGCAGGTGGCGGTCACCGTCAATGTGAGTTACGGGGCGGGGCGCGAGGCGCGTTTCACCGACCAGCTCATGGCCGGCGCGATGAGCCAGGGCGGCGACAGCGGTTCGGCGGTGTTGGACGGCGACAAGCGTCTCGTCGGATTACTCTTTGCCGGAAGCGACAACAGCACTATCATCAACCGCATCGAGCACGTCTTTTCCGCCCTCGGACTGTCGTTATGAAGCGTTGGGTTGCAGCAATACTGTTGTGTCTGGCAGCGGGAGACTTGTTGGCCAACGGAGATCGCATGCCACTGACCATTGAGCAAGTGAAGGCCTCCCATGAGCGCGAGTTACTGGCCCAGCCCGGGGTGGTTTCCGTCGGAATAGGGCGCGACGATCAGGGCCGGCCGGCGATCGTGGTGGGTCTGGACAAGCCGCATCCGCAAACGCAGGCAGCCCTTCCGCGTGTGCTCGATGGGTACGCGGTTCGGACTGAAATCGTCGGCACAATACGAGCGCGCTAGCGGCGCGTCACAGCAGAGCGATAGCGATAGGAACTTCGGTTCATCCTGATTGCTGCGCGTCTTCGATCCTCGTCCCGTGCGAATAGCACTTTCGCCGGGTTCCTTCGCGACGTATCCGACTTGTCAATGGTGCCCGCATTTGCCCCGTCCAGGCAAGCGCAGGCAAAAGGGAGGACTGGCCCCGCCCGGCCTCAGGCAGCACGGGTGGTGCGCGCTCCTGCGCCTCGGGCTGCCACAATCCCAGTGCGTGAGGATCTTGCGCACCACGATTGGATCGTCGATCAATGCGATCACCCGCATCGGCCCGCTTTTTACACTTCGGCACTGCGGGCATTCGAGCGGGTCGGCTTCGTAGACTTTGCGGATGAGCCGCGCCCAGGCCGCCCTCGCCCGCTGCGCGAATTCGTTCAGGACCTCGGTCACCAAGTGCTCGTAGCGGTCGGGAATATGTTAATTGCGCTTGAGTCCCAGATGTATCTTCGAGCGGTAGATCACCGTGCCCGTCGCCCCGTCGTAGGTTGCCGGCAGGACACACAAGCTCCATGCGACGATTATCCAGCAGCCGAGGCTCGCGGTGCCGCGTTTCAATTGTTCTGCGCTCCAAGTCGTCAAGTCTTGATCCAGATCAAAACAGGGACGCGCGATTGGTATCCAGTATTGAAGATTCTGCCGCGTTCGCGGCGGGCCGCGAAGAAGGAGGCAGGCTATGGACATGTTGACGATGTTCGTCTTGCTGGCCGCACTTGCGACCGCAATCTCGCTCTTCAACGGCATCACTTCGATGGCGCATGGCGGTGAATCCGATGCGCGGCAAAGCCACTGGCTGATGTTCAGGCGCGTCGGCTGGCAAGCGCTCACGGTGCTCTTCCTGCTGTTGGCGCTAATGTCGCAGCTCAAATAGCAGGGTGAACATTCTTCTCATTTATCCACGCAATCCGGACAGCTTCTGGAGCTTCCAGCACGTCCTGAAATTCGTCTCCAAGAAATCCGCGTTCCCGCCGCTGGGGCTGCTGACCGTGGCGGCGATGCTGCCGCCGGCGTGGAAGCTGCGGCTGGCGGACCTGAACGTGCGGCCGCTGGCCGACGGCGACATCCACTGGGCCGACTACGTATTCCTGAGCGGCATGATCGTGCACAAGACCTCGGCGCACGAGATCGCGGCGCGCTGCGCGGCGCTCGGCAAGACCGTGGTCGCGGGCGGGCCGCTGTTCACCACCGGGCACGCCGAATTTCCCGAGATCCGTCATTTCGTGCTCGGCGAGGCCGAGAACGTGGCCGCCAGGCTGGTCGCGGACATCGAGCGCGGCGTACTGGAGCCGTTCTACCAATCGCCGCGCTGGCCCGACGTACGCGGCACGCCGGTGCCGCGCTGGGACCTTATCGAGCTGCGGGATTACGTCGCCATGCCGGTGCAGTTCTCGCGCGGCTGCCCGTTCAACTGCGAGTTCTGCGACATCGTGGTGATGAACGGGCGCGTGCCGCGCACCAAGGAACCGGCGCAGGTGGTGCGCGAGCTGGAGGCCCTGCGCGAGCGCGGCTGGCGGGACATGGTGTTCATCGTGGACGACAATTTCATCGGCAACCGCAAGCGCAGCAGGGAACTGCTGCGCGAACTGGTCGGCTGGCGCGCGCGCACCCATCCGGCGATGGGCTTCTTCACCGAGGCCTCGGTGAACCTGGCCGACGACGCCGAGCTGTGCGAGCTGATGGTGCAGGCCGGCTTCAAGAAGGTGTTCCTCGGCATCGAGACCCTTCGGCCGCGGGCCTCGCGGAATGCGGCAAGCGGCAGAACCAGGCGCGCGACCTGGGCGACGCGGTGCGGACCATCCAGCGCGCCGGCATGGAGGTCATGGGCGGGTTCATCGTCGGCTTCGACAGCGACCCGGTCGACATCTTCCGGCGCCAGTTCGAATTCATCCAGCGCTCGGGCGTGGTCACCGCGATGGTCGGCCTGCTCAGCGCGCTGCCGCAGACCGCGCTCTACCGCCGCCTCGCCGCGGAGGGCAGGATTCTCTCGGAGACCTGCGGCAACAACACCGATGCGGCGATCAATTTCGCGACCCGGCTGGACCCGGAGTTCCTGCGCTCGGGCTACCGCAAACTGATGCGCAGGCTCTATGAGCCGGCCAACTACTACCGCCGGATCCGCACCTCGAGCTGGCCCAGCGCCTCGCCACCAACCTCTACTCGAACGTCCGTGTGCTGGGCTTTTTCGACGACCGCGACCCCGAGCGCCTCAGCCATCGCGACGAGTATCCCGTGCTGGGCAAGATCCAGGATCTGCCCGCTTACGTCAAGCAGCATCACGTCGATTTGATCTACGTCTCGCTGCCGATGGTTTCGCAGCCGCGCATTCTGGGCTTGCTGGACGCGCTGCGCGACACCACCGCCTCCATCTATTTTGTTCCCGACACGTTTGTCACCGACCTTATTCAGGGCCGCATGGACGCCGTGAGCGGCATACCCGTCGTGGCGGTGTGCGAAACACCCTTTGTCGGCATGGACGGAGTGATCAAACGCGGCAGCGACATATTGCTTTCGCTCCTGATACTGTTGCTGATTTCGCCGCTGCTGCTGCTGATCGCGCTTGCCGTGAAGCTGACTTCACCCGGGCCGGCGATTTTCAAACAACGCCGCTACGGTCTCGATGGCGATGAAATCACCGTTTACAAATTTCGCTCGATGACCGCGCTGGACGACGGCGGCAAAATCGAGCAGGCCCACAAAGGGGACTCGCGGGTGACACCTGTGGGCGCTTTTTTGCGCCGGACATCATTGGACGAACTGCCGCAGTTCTTCAACGTTCTGCAGGGACACATGAGTATCGTCGGGCCCAGGCCGCACGCCGTCGCGCACAACGAGATGTACCGCAAGTTGATCAAGGGATACATGCAGCGGCACAAAGTCAAACCGGGAATCTCCGGCTGGGCCCAGGTCAACGGTTACCGCGGCGAGACAGATACCCTGGAAAAAATGAAGGCGCGCATCGACTACGACCTGGAATACCTGCGCAACTGGTCGCTGCGGCTCGACCTGTACATCATCGCCAAGACGGTGTGGGTCGTGCTGAAACGCGACAATGCCTATTGAGGTCTCCTCGCCGATGCATGCGGCGCCCTGGCAGGCGCTGCCGCATACAACGGATAGGAGAATCAAGTGCGAGCGCGAAGTCTGAACGGCCTACCGGCACGCTGCATTCAAGTGGTTCGATCTGCCCCGGAGAGCGCACAATCTGGCTTATGTTCAATTTCACTTCCCCGTCACCGGCCGAAGGCCCCGATCGGGGCGGGTTACTGGTAAATTGTTTAATCAGTTGCTGGATCCCCGCTCTCCGATTAAAACATTCGGGGACAGGTTCCGCGGGGATGACTTACTCAGAGGTTCCTTAGAATCTCAACTCATAATCCTTTGGTCGTTGGTTTGAACCCAACACGGCCCACCAGGACAACCGGCTACATCGTTCCGCGGCGGTGATTTCTAGGAGCCGCCTCCGGCTGGTCTGAGCGCACGCGGCAGCGACGAAGTTGGAACGCCGCGTGTCCAGCCCCCGAGACCGGCCCAAGCATTCAGCGCACCGGAGCCTCAGCGGGAGGTGGGGGCGGTTCCGTGCCGCGGGCAATGTAGGGCGCCCGGCGCGCCATTTCAAGTGCTTCGCGGATGCGTTCCGGATCGTTCATGCGCAGCGCCTCAGCCAGCGATTGCGAGGCGTCGCCTCGCAGTTGCGTGTATTTTCTCAGGACCTCCAGGGTCATCGTCGACGGCGCCGCCGGGTCGAGATGCAGCGCAGAAAGCTGCTCGAAGCTTTCGCGGTATTCGCGCGTGACATCGGCCTCGATTCGCTCCGCTAGCTGCTCGAACGACGCCCCGCCCTGCCTGCCCGCGTCCAGAATCTGCTGCCAGCGGTCGATGATGCGCCGGTCATCGCCGAGGAACTCGCGAATCTCCTCGCGCGCATGTAACTCCTCCTGCCAGCGATAGCTCGGCGCAGGGATCGAGGAGACGAGTGCCATCACCGCAAGGGAATAGGCGCCGACGGCCGCCCAGCGGCTGCGCCCGATCTTCGGGCTTTCGGCGGATAAGGGGCGGACCAGCGCCACGCCGGTCAGCGCGCCGGAGATCAGGCCGCCGATATGGGCCGCATTGTCGATGCCCGGAATGAGCAGCCCGAGTCCGATGGTCACCGCTGAAAAGACCGCAGCGCCGCCGAACAGCCAGCGGAACTCGACCGGATGGACCTGCAGGCGCTCGCGCCACAGACAGACTAGGAGCGCGCCGTAGACGCCGAAGACGGCGCCGGAGGCACCTCCGGAAACGGCCTGGTCGCCCTGCACGATCAGCGATACAAGATTGCCGGTGAGTCCGCTGGCGAAGTAAACGACGACGAACCGTATCGGACCGTATAGGCGCTCGACGAGCCGCCCGCCATCCCAGAGCGCCCACATGTTCATGGCTAGATGCACGAGCCCGAAATGCAGGAACATGGCGGTGCCCAGCCGCCACCACTCGCCGTCCTTGGTGGCGGGGCCGAAACCCGCGCCCCAGGCGAGCTGGACGCCGTTTGGCGAATGCCAGAGCCCGGCGCCGTGCACGAGCATCGCCCCGAACACCGCTACGTTGATGCCGACCAGCGCGACGGTCACTGGCGTAAGCGCAAGGTCGCCGCGCATCAATTCGGCGATTTTCGGCGATGAATCTTCACCCGACTCAGGACGCGTTTCGCTCATTTGCATGCTTTCGCCGCACGGGCTGACCACGCGTGCCCGACGCGGCAGGCGGCGTCAATCAACATCCTGCGCGTTCCACGCGGCCCGGACGGCCCGAGCAATATACAGCGGCAGGCGACGGCAGAGGAAAACGGATACGGACGGATAGGAGAATCAATGCGAGCGCGAAGTCTGAACGGCCTGCCGGCACGCTGCATTCAAGTGGTTCGACCTGTCCCGGAGGGCGCACAATCTGGCTTATGTTCAATTTCACTTCCCCGTCACCGGCCGAAGGCCCCGATCGGGGCGGGTTACTGGTAAATTACTGAGCAATCTATTCCAACTGCCATAGCAAGGCAAGTTCTGTCCCGCACCCCAGTTGATCCGGGGCGTTGTCTTCGTTCAGCAACTCAGCCGATGTCGGGAACGGGATGGCAGGTGAGTTCGCGCACCGTCGGTTTCGGTCCGACGGTGGCCTTTCTGCCTCCAGGTGGCGCGCGCTGATTCTGCAGCGCCCCTGTCTTGAGCAGCGCCGCTTCGCGCCGGACCTCGGAGAAGACTTCCCCCGTACGCGCGTCGTCGTCGAGAGCGTCAGAATCGAAAGCATGAGCGGACATGGCGTACCTCCGTCCAATTTAAACATTTCAGTTGATCACCAGGCTCTGGACGGGCTTCGAGTTCCGCAGCCATGTCCAGCGAAAGCCGAGGTGCGGCTCAACGTTGCATGAGCGCGGTCAGCTTGGCTGAGGCGCCTTTTGGACGGCCATGACCACTCGATCCCGCCCGCCGCGTTTGGCCTGGTAAAGCGCGACGTCGGCCGCCTTGACAATCGCCGCCGCCTCGGACGCATGGTCGGGGAAAATGGCCACCCCCAACGACAGTGTAATGGCGCCCAGGTCCCGATTGGCATGACTTACGCTCAGAAGCCCGGCGTCCTCCCGAATTTTCTCCGCCCGCTGCCGCGCTCCTTCCGCGGTCGAGGGGGACAGGATCAGAATGAATTCCTCGCCTCCGTAGCGACAGGCAATATCGCTTCCCCGCACGTGTTTTTTGAAGAATGCCCCCAATGCACGCAGAATGGCATCGCCGCCGTCGTGACCGAAGTTGTCGTTGAACTGCTTGAAGTGGTCGATATCGATCATGATGACGGCCAACTGCGCATCGTTGCGCTTGGTCCGGTGCTGTTCCTGCGCCAGGGTCTCTTCCATGTAACGGCGGTTGAAGAGCCCCGTCAGCGGATCCCGGATCGACAGGTTGCGCATGTCTTCGCGCAACTTCAGGTTGGCGATGCCCAGCCCGATGTTATCGGCGAGAATTTTCGCCAACTTGCACTTTTCCGCCATGCGCGCTTCATCGGCTTTGCCGTTTTTAACCGGGCCGTCAAGTAGATGCAGGATGCCCAGCGTCTCACCCTGCGCGAGCAGCGGCAGGCAGACATACCTGTGTCCGTCGTCGGTAACATGGGGACACCATCGCTCATGACCGATAGCGAGATGAATCTGTCCGCGTCGATGCGCCCAACACTCGTTCGGCGGAAAGATCAGCTTGGCCGGCGGCAGCGGGCCCCACACCGCGGCGGCTTCCAACATATCGCGCGAGGCGTTGAGCACGAACACTGCGCCGGAGTCCTCGGGAAACAGCTGCGTCACGGTTGCAGAAATGATCGAATAGGCCTCGGCTTCGGTAGTGCTGGTCTGCAGAAAGTCATTCATCTTGCTGAACAGCGTGATCTCCTGATTGCGCTTGGAGAGCTCTACCCCCTGGTTTCTGAGTTCGTCGTTAGCCGCATTCAGTTGGGCGGTTCGTTCCGCTACGCTGATTTCCAGATTGGCTTTTCCGTGCGCCAGTTCGGCGGTCCGCTCCTGCACCGTCTGTTCCAGCACCTTGTTGTAATCATCAAGTTTCCTGTACAACAGCCGCACTTCCAGCATGTTGTGGATGCGCGTCTTGACTTCCACCAGATCGAACGGCTTGCTGGCGAAATCCTTTGCGCCGGCCTGCAACGCGCGCAGCTTGTGACCCGGTTGGGCAGTGAGCACGATGACCGGAAGGTAGCCATCCGCATCGTTTGTCTTGAGGCCTTCCATCACCTGAAATCCATCCATGCCGGGCATCTGCAGGTCGAGCAGGATCAGGTCGTAGCGGTTCTTGCGATGCAGCGCGCAGACCTCCTGTGGATTCATCGTTGAGGCAACGCAGGCGTAGCCGGCCTCACTCAGCAATTGCTTAAGCAGACTGACACTGGACGCCTGATCGTCAACAATCAGGATGCTGGCGTTAAGAATGTCGGGTGCACTAACCAGCATGCTTTTTCCTCTTTATTTGCGCGGGCCGATTCCGTTTTCGCAAATTTCAGTGCCACGTCCAGCGTGTCCATGAACTCATTGACCTTGATGGGTTTGGTGAGATAGCGGAAAAATCCCGCCTCCAGGCCGCGCTCGATGTCGCGGGGTAGTGCATTGGCACTGAGGGCAACGACGGGGATGTGCGCCGTTGCCGTGTCGGCGCGCAGGATTTGCATGGCTTTGATCCCGCTCATGCCCGGCAGATTGATGTCCATCAGTATCACGTCCGGCCGCGAGGCGCGC
>Ga0080064_1005916_pt1 | contig 13742 bp, 8 predicted proteins | sample Subgrocontami54m_FD_69260 | JGI IMG/M metagenome (GOLD analysis project Ga0080064, IMG submission 69260) | Subsurface groundwater microbial communities from S. Glens Falls, New York, USA - GMW46 contaminated, 5.4 m (SPADES assembly) (version 2) ...
GAGGACACGCGGCGCCGCAAGCCCGGCAAAGAGATCGCGAATCGGCGACAGCACGCCCGTGTAAGTGGAAGGATTGGAACGGGGCGTCCGACCGATGGGTTGCTGATTAATCATAATAGCCCTCTCCACGCCCCCCCGATTGACAAGCCTTCTTAATTTTAGCGGACCGCGCCCCCGTGAAACACCTAATTGCCGGGCCAGCGCCACGTAAAGGGTCTCAATAACCAGGGTGCTCTTTCCTGAACCGGAGACGCCGGTAACGGCAGTGAAAACACCCAGGGGGACGCGCACATCAACATTCTTGAGGTTATTTTCAGAGGCCCCTTCCAGCACAATGAAGCTGTTTGCCTGGCGGCGTTTTGACGGCACGGGAATGGCGAGCCTGCCGGATAGATAGCCGCCGGTGATGGAATTTTTATCCTGATATATCTCTTCCGGCGTGCCCTGAAAGGTCACCTCGCCCCCTCCAATACCGGCGCCAGGCCCCATATCGATGATGTGATCCGAGTGGAGCATCATGTCGGCGTCATGCTCCACAACGATTACCGTATTCCCCATGTCGCGCAGCCTTTTCAGCGTCCCGATAAGCCGGACGTTATCGCTCTGATGGAGCCCCACCGTGGGCTCGTCGAGCACGTAAAGCACCCCCACTAGACCGGAGCCGATCTGGGTGGCCAGGCGGATGCGTTGCGCCTCACCGCCGGAAAGGGTGGCTGCCGAGCGTGCCAGGCTGAGATAGGCCAGCCCCACATCGAGGAGAAAGCGGAGTCTTTCTCTGATCTCCTTCATGATCCTTTCCGCAATCTGTTGCTCCTGGGCGGTGAGACTCAAGCTATTAAAGAAATCCATCCCTTCCGCAATCGACAGGCAACAAAGTTGATGGATGTTCTGCCCGGCAATCGTTACCGCCATGCTTTCCTTTTTTAATCTCGCCCCGTGGCATACCGGGCATTCGGTCAGGCTGATGTATCTTTCCAAATCTTTGCGCACGGCCACGGAATCCGTCTCCCGGTAGCGACGATCCAGGTGATGGACAACCCCCTCAAAGGGCTTGGTATGAAAAAAGCGTTGGCCGCCTTTATCGAGGTGGAAACGGATTTCTTCCTTTCCGGAACCGTGGAGGATGACTTCCTGCACACTGGCGGGCAGGGAACTGAAACTGGTATTGATGTCAAACTGATAGTGTTTGGCCAAAGTTTCCAGCAGGTGATGATAGTACAGCGAATGACGCCCCGCCCAGGGAGCAATGGCCCCTTCCCGGAGCGAGCGTTCGCGATCCGGCACCACCAATTCCTCATCAAAATACATTTTGCTGCCCAAGCCGGCGCACTCTCCACAGGCCCCATAGGGGCTGTTAAAGGAAAACATGCGGGGCGCCAGTTCCGGTACGCCGATCCCGCATTCCGGACAGGCATATTTTTCACTGAACAGCGCCTCCTGTCCACCCGCATCCACCTTCACCAGGCCACCGGCCAGGGCTGACGCCAGCTCCAACGAATCCCGGAGGCGTTTACGGATCCCCTCCTTCAGGATAAGCCGATCCACAAGCACGTCAATGTCGTGGCGTTTGTTTTTTTCCAGCGCCGGCTCGTCGGCCAGTTCCCTGAGTTGACCATCAATGCGGACGCGGACATAACCCTCCTTCTGCAATTTTCTTAGCTCTTTTTGAAACTCGCCTTTTTTACCTCTGACGATGGGCGCCAGGACGGTAATCTTTGTCTGGTCAGGATAAATCAGGACAGTCTCCACCATCATGTCTATGGTTTGGAATTTTATTTCCCGGCCGCATTTGTAGCAGTGCGGAGCACCGAGGCGGGCAAAAAGCAGGCGTAAGTAATCGTAGATTTCCGTTACTGTACCCACGGTGGAACGGGGGTTGTGACTGGCGGAACGCTGTTCAATGGCAATGGCAGGCGACAGCCCCTCGATCGACTCGACCTCCGGCTTGTCCATCTGGCCGATAAATTGCCGCGCATAGGTGGAAAGGGATTCCACATAGCGCCGCTGTCCCTCGGCGTAGATTGTATCAAAGGCCAGAGAAGACTTGCCGGAACCGCTCACCCCCGTGATTACAACCAATTTAAGCCGCGGAATATCAAGGTTGATATTCTTCAGGTTGTGCTGTGCCGCACCTCTGATCTTAATATAATCCATCAGGCCCCGGTATAATCTCGCGGAAAGTTTGCCACTCCATCATAATCTATCTTCTATGTGAGACTTCTTCCGCAGCCCCTCCAACCAATCTGCAAATTTCTCTCCCATCTTCTGGTCTTCAATTTTGGCCCGGATCTCGTCGCGCACGTCTTCTATCGGCTTGAGACCGTCCCCTTTTTTATCTAATACCTTGATGATATGAAGACCCGACGACGACTCAATTACACCGCTTACCTCACCCTTATTCAGACTGAAGGCAACCTTCTCCAGGGCCGGAAAAACCGTTCCCTTCACGATAAATCCCAGGTCACCGCTGTTCGCGGCAGTTTCGGGAGCAAGACCGGCCGTCAACATCTCGAATGATTCCCCCTGTTTCAGACGCCTGTCCATCTCTGCTGCGGCTTTTTCTACCTTCTTTTTCGCCTCCCCATCTGCATCCCTAGGAAAGGCAAAGAAGATCTGCTCCACCCGCACTGCTTCCTTACCCTCGTAATCATCCCGATTTTTCTGATAATATTCACCGATTTCTTTATCAGTAACAATCACTTTTGATTTTAGCTCCCGCTGCACCAGACGCATCTTGACCATCTGCTCCCGAATGTCATTCTTATAAAATTCCAGAGAAGTGCCTCCCTTGAACAATTCTTCGGTGAAATCCGCCAGGGAGATCTTTCTTTTGTCGATGATATCCTTGATCACCGCCGTCAACTCTTCGTCTTTAACGGAGATACCCTTTTGTTTCGCTTCCTGCTCAATCAGGCGGCCATCAATCAGCCTGCCCAGGAAAGCCCGCTTTGCCTCAGCAAGGGCGCCCGCACGATCCTTGCCCTGATAGGCCGCTTCGACCTTACTGCGGTAGGGTTCGAAACCGGCATCCATTTCCGAAAGCAAAATAATCTCATCATTTACCACAGCGACGATTCTATCCACCACCGCCGCATGCCCCGGCGGCACAAGAAAAAACATGATTGCCAACAAGAACCCACCTGTAAATTTCTGCACTATGTCCCCCACGGTTTTGTTATATTTTTGCCATCCTAACCCAATCTGATTTATTCTTCAACCCCGATAAGTGACGGTCTCGTAAAAAGTCCAAAATCTCCTCCCCCTTGACGGGGGAGGGTTAGGGTGGGGGTGATAAGTGGCCGTATTTCCGTATGTTATTCCCCCCTCCCCTCAATCCCCTCCCGCCAGGGGAGGGGAAGCGTGACTTTTTACGAGTTCATCATAAGTGGATGCAAATTGCATCATAATAAATGTTACCCAACGGGTGATTAAAAAGGGCGAAAAAGATGTTTTCTTTTGAAAACATATGAGATATGCTTCGCGCCAGATCTCAGGTGATAATCCTTGGCAGTCTTTTGCTTTTTGCCGTATCTTTTGCGATAGCCCGCAATTAAGAAACCATCCGCCATGTCGGCCACCGGTCGCCGCAAAGTAATTAAGGGCGGTGCCATCTTGGACAAGCGGGGCGAATTTTTTTCCGTCGGCGCCTTTTGTCATTACAGAGGAGCAATACATGGGAAATACATCCCGAACAAGCCAAGAACTAATCAAAGATATTTCCGGCTTAAAACAGAAAATCCGGGCATTGGAGCAATTGGCGTCAGAGCACAGGCGGGTCGAGGAAACGCTCCGAGAGAGTGAGGAGAAATTCAAGACAATTTTTGATAAGGCCAGTGACGGGATCCTGATTGCTGATGCTATAACCAAAAAATTTCTTCAAGGGAACGCTGCCATATGTTCCAGGCTGGGGTATACAAAAGAAGAAATCGGAAGTCTCACCGTCAATGATATCCACCCGCCGAAGGATATCGCCCATGTTCTCGAGGGGTTTGAAAAACAGGCAAAAGGGGAGACGATTCTTGCCTATGACCTGCCGGTATTGAGAAAAGACGGGGCAATCGTCTATGCCGATGTAAGCGCTTCCCCTGCCATCATCGGGGGAGCACCTTGTCTTATCGGCATCTTCCGGGACATCACCGAGCGCAAGGAAGCACAGGAGGCCCTCAGAAAAAGCGAATCCCTGCTGAGAGGCATAGTACAGTCAACGGCAGACGGGATACTGGTCGTGGGCGGCAAGGGAAAGGTCCTGCTCACCAACCACAGCTTTGCTGAACTCTGGCGCATTCCGAAGAAGCTCGTTGCCAGGGGAGATGACAACGAACTCCTTCGCCACGCGGTTGATCAGTTGAGCGATCCCGATGCATTTATTGCGAAGGTACGCGAGCTCTACATATCAGACATCTCCAGTTTTGACGCGTTATTCTTCAAAGACGGACGCACCTTCGAGCGTTTTTCGATCCCGCTCATCTCCGATGGCAGGATCGAGGGGCGCGTCTGGAGCTTCCGGGATATTACCGCCCGCAAGCGGGCCGAGGAAGAGTTGCGGCTGAGTGAAGAGAGATTCAGGAACATCTTTGATGAAGGACCTGTCGGGATGATTTTGGCGAATCGGAACCGTGAAATTGTCACGGTTAATAAAGCGTTCTGCCGACTGTTGGGCTATAGCTTACAAGAACTCGTCGGCCAACGATTGGTAGATTTAACATATGAAGAAGATAGAGAGAAGAGTTTGAATTTCGCAGCGCAATTATCAGCAGACAAAGCCCCACAGACGCAATGGGAAAAACGGTACGTCAGAAAGGATGGCGGGATTGTGTGGGCTAAGGTTACAGCCTCCACCATACATAGTAAAGAGGGGCGCACGATTTACCATATCGGCATCATTGAAGACCTCACGGAAAGCAGGAAGGCGGCAGACAAGATACACCTGCTGGCTTATTATGACAGCCTGACCGGCTTGCCAAACCGCACATTTCATAAAGAGCTTATGAAGAGGGCAATTGAACATGCCAAACGCCATCACGAAATATTTGCCCTTATTTACCTCGGGTTAGATAACTTTCAGCGGATTAACGACACGTTCGGCCATAGCATCGGGGATCTCCTGTTGAAGGCCGTTGCTGGCAGGCTTACCGCCTCTTTGCGAAAAAGCGACTACGTTGCCACCTCATATGAAGGTGAAGCAACGGAAGTTATATCTCGCGTAGGTGGAGACGAGTTTATTTTATTGGCGCCAGATCTCGCGCAGGCGCAGGATACCGCAAAAACGGCCTCTCGCTTGCTCAGGGAAATATCCGAACCATATGATCTGGACGGTCGTGAGGTATTTATGAGCGCCAGCATCGGCATTGCCCTGTATCCCGATGACGGAACGGAAGTTGATGACCTCCTTAAAAATGCCGACACTGCCATGGGGTACGCAAAAAACGAAGGGAAAAACAACTATCAATTTTACTCAGCATCGATGAATTCCTCAGTTCTTGAACTCCTGACGCTGGAAAACGACCTGCGTAAGGCCCTGGCACGGGACGAACTGGTGCTCTACTACCAGCCGAGGGTGGATGCGGCAACGAGAATGGTCACGGGGATGGAAGCGCTGCTGCGCTGGATACATCCCCAGAAGGGCTTGATTCCGCCCATGGACTTTATTCCCCTGGCCGAAGCAAATGGCCTCATCATCCCCATTGGAGAGTTTGTAATCCGCGCCGTCTGTGAACAAATCAAAACATGGCAGGAAGCCGGTTACAAACAGACGCCGGTTGCCTTGAACGTGTCTGCTCGCCAGTTTGATCAAAAGAACTTCGCAGAGGTGATAAGGGAGATATTGCTCGAAGTCGCGGTTTCTCCACAGCGCCTGGAGTTGGAAATAACGGAAAGTACCCTTATGCGGAACTCGGAAAAGGCCATTCAGACCCTGAATGAACTAAGCGTGATGGGGATGGGAATCGCGGTTGATGATTTCGGCACGGGATACTCATCCCTGAGCTACCTCAAACGGCTGCCTCTGAACTTTTTGAAGGTAGATAAATCCTTCATCGATAATCTGACCTCAGACCCCAGCGATCAGGCCATCGTCGAGGCAACGATCACTATGGCGCACGGCTTGAATTTGAAGGTCATCGCCGAAGGCGTGGAGACGGAGGAGCAGTTATCCTTCCTGCAGGAAAATGGATGCGATGAAATCCAGGGCTACTTCTTCAGCCGGCCTTTGCCGTCCGAGGAGATCCCGGGGATTTTGGCGAAGGGATACCTATAGATGAGGGACGTTTTGAAAATCGAAACACCTTCTGATTCTGTCTTGAGGCGCTTGACGCAAGGGAGTTTGCTCGCCGTTGTCGTCATCAGCGCCGCGTCTTTTATCGGATGGGCGTCAGGTTCGACATTCATTACCGGTTTAAGTCCTCATTACGTCCCCATTGCCCCCAGCACGGCCGGCTGTTTTTTTATTCTGAGCGCTTCCTTCCTCGGATGTGTGCTCCATCCCGGGAGCCCGTCGGCAAGAACGCTCGCAAGGTTATGCGCCTCCTTCGTCATACTGATCTGTTCAATCATTCTAATTGCCTTTTTCAAAGGCATAGCTTTCAAGGCGGAGCACCTGGGATTTTATCTACCGACAATATCCGCTGACTTTCCTGCAGGACATATGTCGCCCATTACGGCAACGGCCTTTATTGCGGCATCATGGGGAGTTTTATGCCTGATATTTTCCCCCAAAGGTGGACAATGTTATAAAAATGCGGCGGCCTTTCTGGCATTGGCCTTGCTTGCAACTGCCTTCAGCATGATTCTCGGTTATTTGTACGGAACGCCGCTTTTATATGGCGGCAGTACAATACCGGTAGCTTTTCCGACGGCGGTGGCTTTTGCGTTTCTCGGTCTGGGACTGCTGACAGCTTCCGGGCCGCACGTTCCACCGGTGAGAGTTTTTTCCGGTCCATCAGTTCGCAATCGTCTGCTCCGGGCTTTTCTTCCTCCGATAATCGCTTTCGTCTTGATTTATGGGTGGGCCTGTAAGACGGGATCACTCCTGACGCGTAATCCCGCTCTGATATCATTGTTAATCACCATCTTGTCCGCGGTGTTCATGGGCACATTAATATCCAAAATGGCGCATTCCATCGGCGCCGAAATAGACCTTGCCCACGGAGAACGCGACAAGCAGACAGAGGCGCTCCGGGAATCCCTGGAAAAGTTCAGAGGTTTGGCGGAGCAGTTGATTGTCGGCATTGCTATCATACAGGAAGGGGTTTTGAAATACGTAAACCCGAAGTTCGCGGACATGTTCGGTTACACCGTTGCTGAATGTCTGGATAACATGCCCTATCAGAAAGTTGTATTTACCGATGATCAGAAGATAGTCACAGAACATATGCAGAAGGGTGTGACAGCGGAAAGCCCCTCAACTATTTACGAGGTCAGGGGAGTAACAAAAAGTGGCCAAATTATAGATATCGAGATTTACGGAGCGCCGATTCTCTACAACAAAAAGCCTGCGGCAGTGGGCACTATATTGGATATCTCCCCGCGCAAGTTTATGGAAAAGGAACTTAAAGCTCTCTCAATAACAGACGCCCTGACCGGTCTGTACAACCGCAGGGGTTTTATCGCCCTTGCAGAACAGCAATTTAAGCAAACCGCAAGGAAGAAGGATGGGCTAACGCTCGTATTTGCCGATCTTGATGATTTGAAACAGATCAATGATCGCTTCGGCCATACGGCAGGTGATAAAGCGCTTGTTGAGGTTGCCGAAGTTTTCCAAGAGGTTTTTCGGAAAATGGATATCATTGGCCGCGTCGGGGGCGATGAGTTTGCAATTCTGGCCCCTGAAACCTCCCTGGAATATTCGGACACCATCAACAATCGTTTGCAGGACCAGCTTGCTATCCACAATGCCCGCGCAGGCCGTAATTATAATATTTCCGTGAGCGTCGGCATGGTTTACTGCGACCCAGAAAAACCCTGCTCCCTTGACGAGCTGATGAGTCGCGCCGATTCATTGATGTATGAACAGAAAGCTAAACGTTTATAGGGACAAAATAATCTTTTCTTGAGTCAGATGGTAAAATGGCCGGGCATCACTTTGCCCCCTGTTCCTGAGGACAGTCGGCAACTGTCTTTTGCCCCGCTTGCAGAAGCTGCAGCAACCCCCTGGCCTCTTTCAGAATATCCCCTTCCGGAAGGTCCGGCAAAGGAATGTAAAGTTGCAGATCGGGCGTCAATCTAAGGCCCGGCCATTTTTCCCTGGCCAACTGAAGAATCCGGGCCGGGTCCAGCGAGCTGTCCCTATGAAAAGAAACGACCATATTCTTCTTGTCGTAGCTCATCTTTTTCCCCCGCAGGCTTTGCAAGCGATGTTTGATGCCCAGCATCTCCAATAAACTGGCCAACTGCGGCGGGATGAAGCCGTAACAATCGAGGAGTTCCTCCTTGACCGCCGTGAGCTCTCCGTCCGTCTCCGCGGTGGAAAGCCGCTTATAGGCAATCAACCGCTGGCGGACATCGGGCATATATTCTTCCGGGATGAACGCCGCCACTCCCAGGTGTATCTCCGGTTTTTGCTCCGCGACGGGTATTTCCTGCCCCTTGATTTCCCGCAGGGTTTGTTCCATCAGCTCGGTATAGAGTTCATATCCCACCGCCGAAATATGACCCGACTGGGAAGCGCCCAGGATATTGCCGCCGCCCCGGAGCTCCAGATCCTGATAAGAAATGCGGAAACCAGAACCGGATTCGGAAAAATCCATGATCGCCTGCAGGCGCTTGCCCGCTTCGCGGGAGAGCATCATGCCCTGGGGGAGCAGAAAATAGGCCCTCCCCTCTTCCTTCCCCCGGCCCACCCGCCCCTTGATCTGATAAAGCTGTGCCAAGCCAAAGCGATCGGCACGATTGATGATGATGGTATTAGCAGTGGGGATATCCAGACCGGCGCCGATGATTGTCGTGCACACCAGCACATCGCTGTCACCCCGGACAAAGCCGGTCATGACCTCCTCAATTTCCCGGGGTTTCATCCGGCCGTGGACAACACCTATTTTGGCTTCGGGCACGAGCTTTTCCACAAAGCGGGCCATGGTATAGATGGAACGCACCCGGTCATGAAGAAAAAAAACCTGCCCGCCCCGCGCCAGTTCATCCCGAATCGCCTCCTTGATTATTTCTTCATCGAATTCCAGGAGATAGGATTTAATGGGCAGACGGTCTTCCGGGGGGGTGTTGATGACGGTGAGATCCCGGAGGCCCACAAGAGATAAATGCAGGGTACGGGGAATCGGCGTGGCCGTCATGGTCAGCACATCGACCTGGGTGCGGAGCTTTTTCAGCTTCTCTTTATGCGCCACCCCGAACTGCTGCTCTTCATCGATGACCACCAGGCCCAATTCCTTAAAAGTGACATCCTGCTGCAAAAGACGGTGGGTACCGATCACCACGTCCACCGTCCCCTGCTGAAGCGCCGTCACGATATTATTTTGTTCCGCTTTGGTCTTGAAGCGGTTCATCACCTCCACACGGATCGGCCAGTCCTTCAATCGCCGGGAAAAGGTCTGATAGTGCTGTTCCGCCAGGATCGTCGTAGGCACGAGGACGGCAACCTGCTTTCCCTCCATGGCCACCAGGAAGGCGGCCCGGAGCGCCACCTCGGTTTTGCCGAAGCCGGCATCGCCGCAGATCAACCGGTCCATGGGTTTGGCATCGGCCAGATCGGCGGCCATATCTTCAATCGCTTTGGCCTGATCGGGCGTCTCCTCAAATTCAAAACCGGCGCAAAATTCATCGTATAAACCACCGGGCAGCGAGAAGGAATGGCCCGCCAGGGACTGCCGCGCCCCATAAATGGCGGCCAGTTCCTCTGCCATTTCCCGCACGGATTTCTTAACCTTTTCCTTGACGACATCCCAGGCTTGGCCGCCCAGCTTATCCAAAGGCGGCAGAAAACCCTCGGGACCGAGATACCGCTGGAGGATGTCGAGGCGATAGACGGGGAGATAAAGTTTGTCGCCGCCGTGATATTCCAGAAGCAGAAAATCATTCTCCAGGCTGTTAATCACGAGTTTATGCAGCCCCCGGTAACGGCCGATGCCGTGGTCGGCATGCACGACGGGATCGCCATCCTTCAGGTCGCCAAAGGATTGCAGAAAGTATCCCTCCCGGAGGGGCCTGCTTTTGCGGCGGGCAATCTTTCTGCCGAAGAGCTCTTCCTCCGTCATCACCACCAGGTTCCAGGCCGGAAAATGAAACCCGCCGGAAAGTTTCCCATCGGTAAGAGAGATTCCCCCCTTAGCCTGATGCTGCTGTAAGTCCTCCCAAAATGACAACCCATCGGCGAACCGCTGGACGATAAGATCGTGCTGGGCCAACAGGTGGGTCATGCGCTGCATCTCTTCCGCACCTGAACACAGAAAAACGGTAAATGCCCCTTCCTCCAGGTTTTTTTTCAGTTTCTCCACCAGGAAACTCAAGGGACCAGCCTCGGCCGTGGCATGCTGTTTCCAGACCTCCCGTGGAAACATGTTCTTCTCCGTACGGAACTTCACCTCGGAAAAAGGTGTACTTTCCACCCCTTCCCGATTAACGGCATGTGCACCGTCCAGGAAGATTTGCCCAAAATCTGCCCCCCGGACCCGCAACGCCTCGCTGGTGAGATAAGATGTACCTTTTTCGAGGTAGAAGGTCTCCTCCTGCTCCGCTTTCAGAAGCAGATGATCCAAATGATTCTCAATCTCCTGCTGCGTTTGCGGCCAGAGGAGAAAATCATCCAGCACCAAGCGGGTGTCGGGAGACAGGTAATCAAAGAAGGCGCCCGGCGCGTCTTCCTGTCCGGCGTCTGCCTGCCCCAGGGACGCATAGAACAGGGGGTGAAACAACGGGTTTATGGAAGATGGCAAGCCATTGGCGGCGGCGTCCGCCAGGCGGTTTTTGAGCAGCATCGAAAGTCCCAGTTCATTGGCCCGCCTGCGGATATTGGTCACCGCTAACTGTTGACGTGCTGGTGAAAGGATGACATCCCCCGCCGGGAAGAGGGTAAAATCGCATAATTCTCCGGCAGAGCGTTGCGACTCGGGATGAAAAGTACGAATGGATTCCAGTTCATCCCCCATGAACTCCAAGCGCAGCGGATTTGCCGCCGCCGGAGGAAAAATGTCCAGAATATTTCCCCGGACGGCAAACTCGCCGACTCCCTCCACGAGGGATACCCGGCTATACCCGCCGGTCAGCAATTTTGCCGCCAGCTCTTCCCGGTCCCGCATGTCGCCCAACGCGACAGTCTCCACATAATCCACCAAGTCCCCGATCGGGAGAACCTTTTGCAGCAACGCCTCGAGCGGCAGCACATAAATCGCTGCCTGCCGCCGGTAGAGACGACATAAAATCTCTATCCGCCGGAGCGACACTTCTTGTTGCATGGCAAACATGTCCGTCCCCTGGACGTCCCAGGGGGGATAGAAAAACAATCGCTCTTTTTCCAGGAAGAAGGATAGATCATGATATAGATTTGTCGCCTTTTTTGCCGTGGCGCTGATAATGACCAGCGGTTTTTCCAACTGGCGAAAAAGCGCTGCCGACAGAAAAGCCGGGGCTGCCGCTTCCAGACCGCGCACCGCGATTTTCCTGTCTCCCCGCTGCACAAGGTCACAGAGCTGCCGGAAGGGATGGTCGAGAGACAGATTTTGGGCAGCGCTTTTTATAGAGGTGATTTTCTGTGCTTGCTTTCCATTTAACATCAAATTACCATGGCCCAACAGGCTTTTATATTAACTGCCCAGAGCATCCCCGGGCACAGTAGGAAGGCGTGTAAATAAGGCCCCCCGTGCACCTTTGTCAAGGTCTTTATAAATAACGTCCTAAAGGAGATTTTCATGGGAAATTTCACTATTGCCACCTACAACGTCAATTCTTTGCGTTCCCGCCTGCACATCGTCATCCCATGGTTGCAAGAAAACCGCCCCGATGTCCTCTGTATGCAAGAAACAAAGGTAGAGGACAGCAAATTCCCGGCGGATGAATTCCGCGCCGCCGGTTACCATGTGGTCTATAAAGGGGCCAAGCAATACAACGGCGTGGCCATCGCTTCCCTCGCCGCGCCGGATGAGTTTTCCTTTGGACTGGCGGGCGGCGGCCCGGCGAATGATGAACGGCTGGTGCGATGCGTCTTTTCCGGTCTGGTTGTCCTGAATGCCTACGTTCCCCAGGGGCGGGATAAGGAAAGCGAGCATTTTGCCTATAAGCTGGCATGGTTCCGGCGCTTCCATGATTTTCTGAAAAAATCCGCGTCGCCGGCGCGCCCCCTGGTTTGGTGCGGCGACTTGAACGTGGCCCCGGAAAGCATCGACGTCCATGCCCCGAAAAGGCTTTTGGGGCATGTCTGCTTTAATCCGGAAGTGTGGGAAGCTTTTGCCGCGGTCAAAACCTGGGGGCTGGTCGATATCTTCAGGAAACATCATCCGGGGGAGGCGGGCCAGTATACCTTTTATGACTACCGCGTCCCCAGCGCCGTCAACCGGGGCCTCGGCTGGCGCATTGATCACATCCTGGCCACGGCACCGCTGGCGGCAAAATCGGTCCACTGCACCATCGACCTGCAACCGCGCCTGGAAAACAAGCCTTCCGACCACACAATCATGAGCGCGGTATTTGATCTTTAACGGCTGACAAATATCTCCCGCGCCATCTCGGTATCAACGGCAAACTCCGCGTAGCCGACCCGGAAGATATAGGAGGGGAAGGCTTGCAGCAAGCGGATGCGATTGCCAGGCAGCACGCCCATCGCCACCAATTTTTGCATTTTTTTGCTGTCCTCCGTTTGGATATAGGCGATTTGCCCTTCTTCATGGGGATTAAGTTCCGTAAGGGGCACCACGCCCAAATCGCCGCTTTGCTTAGCCTCGCGGCAGCAGTCGCCGGGCGGGATGGCCTTGCCGTGCGGGCAGGTGGCGGGATGATTCAGCATCGCACAGACGCGGGCATCAACCCCTTCGTTCAGCAGGTGTTCGAACTGACAGGCTTTACTGTCACCATTTTCTCCCCTGATATTCAGGACATCCATCATCAAACGCTCGGCCAGACGGTGGCGTCGGATGGTGCTCCGCCCCTCATCCTTCCCTTCCGGGCGGAAATAGACCCGCCCCTCTTTTATTTCAATAAAGGCCAGTTGCTTCAGCTCTTTATAGGCCGGGTCACTGGACGCAATGCCAATTTGCTCAATCTCCGCAAATCCCTGCCCCTTCTCCTCGGCGGCAATCCACATGGCTTCCAGAATCTCTTCCGCTTTTTCCGACAGCTTCATACGTCACTCCTTTTAGTAAGTTGGCGTACTTGCCTTCCGATGGAAAGCAAGTACGCCAACGCGCTTATCCCGCTTACCTGTGACCTTTAGGTTATCGGGCTCAGGAATCATGGCCTGGATGTTAGCACTTTCTCTATGAAAAATCCTATTTATTGAACAGCTTTTTCAGCCTTCCGATCCACCGGGGTTCGGGAGGAATTTCATAGTTGCACCGGGGACATTTCACCATGCGGCAACCGGCGCTGACAGGACAGCTTTTGCAGCCCCGGTTGCCTTCCTCTTCCTGGAATTCATAACCACAAAAATCGCAACGCATCACAGGAACCTCGTCGCCAAAAGCAGCTTGTTCAGCAGATAACCGGTCCCGAAGGCAAAGGAACTCACAAAAATCCCGATGGCGGCGGCAACCTTCATCCCCCGTTCCTTTTTCACAACGAGGAACTGGGCTATGCAGGGCAGG
>Ga0080064_1005918_pt1 | contig 13736 bp, 21 predicted proteins | sample Subgrocontami54m_FD_69260 | JGI IMG/M metagenome (GOLD analysis project Ga0080064, IMG submission 69260) | Subsurface groundwater microbial communities from S. Glens Falls, New York, USA - GMW46 contaminated, 5.4 m (SPADES assembly) (version 2) ...
GTCTCGTGGGTTCGAATCCCCCCTCCTCCGCCATTCGACAAGCTCATGGCAAGCCAGGAGATTGTCGAATGATCCTGAGCGAGTAAAGCGAGTCGAAGGACCTCAAGAGTTCCAGACCCGTCTGTTCCGCCACACAATCTACAGATTATTGCTTTTGAGCGAAGATGACAGCATCAACCGTTCTGGCGCCGGCTTGTTTAAGTGTCTTGGCCGCCTCTTCCAATGTAGCGCCAGTCGTGACCACATCATCAACCAGCAAAATATGTGCCCCACGCACGGCGTCTGATTTGGCCAGGCGAAAGGCGCCAGCTAACTGTTTGTAGCGCTCCGTGCGCTTAGTGCCAACCTGGCGTGATTGGCCTATACGTCCAAGGGCGTTTACGCTCTGCAGCCCAGTGGTTCGGGAAAGCTCCCTAGTCAGCAAATGCGTGTGGTCATACCCCCTCTGCCGCAAACGACGGGTGGCCGTCGGAATGGGCACGAGTAAGGCTGGTTCTATATACGGCAACGTTTCTTGCATATAATCGGCAATGATTGGTGCCGCCGCTCGCGCGCCAGAGAACTTGAGCCTGTATACCAGACCCTTGGCGGTGCCATTATATTCGGTCCGCACCCAGACATGCTTGAGGGCACTCACCCGGCGGCATTTATGGCACGTCCGATTATTATCAGTGATAGATTTGCAACGGTAACAGCGCGATGGCAGGCTGGGGCAGGCATCTGGCAGACACCAGTTACACAGCAGTTTGCCTTCGGTATCACAGACCAGACAGCTATGGGGTGCGACGACATTAATAATGCGCTCTAGTAATGCCATGTTGTTGATTTTGTGTTGTAAATATACCTTTAATAGTTGAAGGGTACCATAAGCTGGTCTATACTGCTAACTAACACAAAAAACTGAAAAAGCTAACAGCTTTTGGCTTACAGCCTGCCTGCCGGTAGGCTAGGCTGACAGCTAAATTAGGAGGGTAACAACTATGGCTCGAAAAGGCCGTGATGAAGATCTATTAATGGAAGATGAGCTGACTGCGGCTTTCCTGGGCGAGGACGACGCACCGGTCGAAGACGCGCAGACACCAGCCCCTGCAGCCGACGATTGGGATGAGGAAGAAGCAATTCCCGGGCAACTGGCCGTAGATGTGTACGAAACCAAGCAGAAGTTAGTGGTTAAAGGCCGTGTGGCTGGTGTGAACAAGAGTGACCTAGACGTTAGTATTGCCGACAATACGCTTAGTATCCGTGGCACCTTATCGGCCGGCAATGAGGACGACGTAGAGAATTATTTTGTGCAGGAGTGCTACTGGGGTGAGTTTTCACGCAGTATTACCCTGCCGGTAGCGGTCAAAGAGGACGAGATCGAAGCTGTCCTAAAAGACGGCGTGTTAACGATATCATTTACCAAGCTCCAGCAGGACACGGTTAAAAAGATACAAGTTCTGTAGTATTCTGTCTTTGTAAGACATAAAATAACCCGCCTCGGCGGGTTATTTTATATTATGCTCTACTACCCGCCGGTGACCGAACTATTGACCTTCGCCAATACATAACGGACCAGTATCTGCGCCAACGCCACCACTACTAAGCCGATTATGGCATATAGTATGGTGTTTTTGGCGGCGCCGACATTTGTGGCATCACCGCCAGAGGTAATATACTTAACGCCGCCAATGATGATCATGATGACGGCCACGATGCCAACAACTATAGAGAATATATTGATGACTAGTGTCACAATGTTGTTGACCGAGTTTTCGGCGCCCGGATCAGTACACCCCGCCGCATCGCTAAAGCTAAGGTTGGCTCCTCCGCACAAATTATTTTGGATCTCTGCGGCATGCACCAAAGCGGGTACCGCAACGGCTGGCAACAGCAATGTTAGGCCGGCAGAGATAGAAACGATGAAAGTTTTTAGTTTTTTGAACATAATTATTGTTTATACCTTTCTTTATAGTCCTTTGAGTTATACCATAGACAGTTTCCTATTTTCAAGACTGACAGTCACCGGGTGCTTTGATTTGGGTTCGGCCGGTCGGGCAAGAGGGCAAAGTGGTTTTGTGCAACACGAACCGTACGATAACCTGCGCCATCGCTACTATCACTAAGCCAACGATGGCGTACAGGATTGTATTCTTGGCGCTGCTGACATTATTAGCATCGCCAGAGGAGGTGACGTACTTGAAGCCGCCGATGATAATCATGACGACGGCTGTTATACCGACAATGATACTGAGCGTGTTGACTACGGCTGTAACCACTCCATCTATAGTTGGGCTGCCGGCTGGTGGGTTGCACCCGGTATTGTTGTTGGCAAGCCCTACACCCGCGCAGATGTCATCCTTGGCGGCCGCAAATACGAGTTGGGGACTTGCCAAGCTTAAGGCAAGCGTGGCAGCTAAAACTAGTGCCGTTGGTAGGAGTCTTTGTGTTATTTTCCCCATGGCCTATTCCTTTTTTAGTCTAACTTAATACCTTATTTACTATAAGGCTTATTATGGCTTGCGCCGCAAGGGCGATAACCAGCCCCACAATAGCATACAGAATAGTGTTCTTGGCATTGTTGACATTATTAGCATCGCCAGAGGAGGTGACGTACTTGAAGCCGCCGATGATAATCATGATGAGTGAGGCTACACCCACGATTATGCTTACAATCCGGGCTGCTTTTATCAGTATGCCGTTCGCCCCATAGATAGGGTTGCTGCCTGCGGATTGTGATCGTTGCTCCTGACACACCGTAGAGTCGGGTTTGCTGACGCAGACATCGCCAAAGGGGTCAAAGGCTGTCGACTCACGGGGGGCTAGGGCTATAAGTACAGTGAGGCTTAGGAGTACGGTGGCAGCAATAGTTGTAATATATTTCATTGAACTCATTAGACTTTGTCCAAAACAAACGTTACTATCGAAAAGGCCAAGACACACACCGCTAGTCCAATCGCGGCGTATATGATGGTATTGCGCGCTTTGCTGACACTTTCGGGGTTCCCCTGTGACATCACCAGGCGCAGCCCCGCTATCACGATAATGAGCAAGGCCACGGCACCGGCCGTAGCAAACACAATGCTCATACCGATTTTCAGGGAGGTATCAGTTCCACCCTGTGGGATTCTTAGCTCGTTGGGCGAAATTATTGCGGCAAATTTAAATAGATTCATATTACTATCCATTGCACTATATACGTTACGACAACTGTGGCTATAAGGGCAATCACCACGCCTATTAGTGCGTTGATGATGGTGCCGCGGGCTGCCCGGGCGCGATCCGGCTCGCCCTGGCTCAAAATATACTGAAACCCGCCATATATTACGAACCCCACGGCCACCAGCGCGGCAATGCGCAGCAATATCTCTACCACCGCCAGTAATATTAGGCCAATGCCGTCAGGAAACGCAAAGGCAACGCTACATTTGCCTGCTACCTTCTCGCCATCGAGATACTTGTACCAAGTCGGGAAACCCAAAAAGCTGCCGCCACTACCAGGCTGTAAATCGCAAGTCACAGCAAAACGCGTCAATAGATTTGAGAGCGGTATAAGCATTAGAATATCCCCCCGGGCACCACCCACTGCAAAAAGGCAAACATAAATATAAATACCGCCAGGGCCAGCAGGGCATTGATTATTTTGCTCTTCGCGGCCGAGACCTTCTGCGGGTCATCGCCGGCAGAGGAGTATTGTATACCACCTACAATTATCATGATAACAATTACTACACCCACAATGCCCGATAGAACATTTATAAACAACACCAAATAGCCCACGATACCACAGTTTTTGCTTAAGTCAGCATCTTTGCAGTCGCCCGTTAGCCCAGCCCATGGAGTAGTGTTAGCCCCAGCCGAATTCTGCGCGAATATTTGCTCAACTTCTGTACAGGCGCGCTCCTCTACTACCGCACTTATCGAGCTAGCGTTGGCTATGTAGCATTTGTTTGCTTGTGGCCCTTTGCCACCAGGAAATAAGCTTTTATCTACACTTTTGCAATCAAAGTATTTATAAGTATTGGTTGATAAACACTTTGCGGCAGCCGCATTGACTGGTTGCGTTTGGATGGCCACAGCCAAGCTGGCTAATGCCAACATAAGTGCAATGCCCAATAAAGATTTACTAATGATTTTTGTCAGTTTGTTTTTTATGCTTAACATTTGGTTTGATTATAGGACCGCCTACCCGTTTGGGCAAGGTCATAAAAGCCACTTCAAATATAGTAAGATGAAAGACGCTACTTATCTGATAACAAAAATACCATTATGCTATAGTTTAATCAAAATGAAACATAGAATATTGCTACTTGGGTTTACGTTTTTGTTGCTTGTAACAATGGGCATGGGGCTTATACCTCACAAATCCTATGCTGACCCCAATCTGACCACTGATATTAATATAGATAAAGATCGGCAAACGCTTATTGCCGCTAACCAATGTTTTGGTAGAACCGATGTAATTGAAACAGGCGACACTAATAAATCTAAAAATGTTGATGAAGCATACAGCAATATTGTTCGCGGCGATGGTCATGGTAAGCCAAAAAGCATAGTCGTAGGTTTTGACCTAAATGGTGATAATGGCGTAGATTCTTGTCTGAATCTTATGCCTAGGGCACTAGCTATTGCCCACGCTAGTTCATTTGGTATTACTGCCACAGATGAAGAATCGGGAAAGCAGGTTATGCTGCAACAATACGTTTTGCAGGGCAATAAATTTGTTGCTAATACAGGTTATAAAGCCAGGAATACAGACAACAATAATAGCAAAGCTTTATCCGCTTACATAACCAATGCTATTAAGAAAATTCCACCACCAAACTCTGACCTACTAGTTACACGCATTGCGCCGCTTGTAGGTGACTGTTTTGGCTTTACATCTGATGCAAATCCACCAAATTTTAATGATGGAAAAGGTTCTTTCAAGGTAGCCGGGCTAGGTACATTTCTGCAGAATGAAAATATTGATTGGAAGAAAGATTTCAATTGGATACACACCGTCGGGCTTAACGAAAGAGCCCATATTGGAGATATCACACTCGGATTTACAGGTATAAAGGCACCTAACGCTAATTTTACAGAGGATAATAGTGAAAGTAGCAGTGACTTTTATCCATTGGGACCCGAAATATCCCAAACAACTAGCTACACCGCTGGTGGCAAAAATGATAAAAACGACCAAAACGCACATGGTGCTATTGTTGACTGTCATTTTGTCAAAAAGAATGCTGATTGGATTTTTGCTGATCACACATTATGGAGCACAGACACAAACGGTAATGTGATCTTTAAGGGCCAGCCGACTGGGAATTTGCCAGGTGGTACTACAAACAATCCCACCGGCCAAACCGATAACAGCTGCGAGTCCAAAGGCGGCAGTTTGAGCTGGCTGCTTTGCCCTGTTTTGAATATGCTCGATGGAGCCATTACCGAACTGGATGCCAAAATCCAAGACTTATTGAACGTCAAAAATGAGTACTACGACAACCCTGATATTGAAGCCGCCTGGGGGCGACTGAGAAATATCGCCTACATAATACTTGTGCCTATTATGCTCATAATGGTGATTGGTACCGCATTGGGGTTTGATTTCATCAGCGCCTATGCTGTTAAAAGAGCCTTACCCAGATTTCTTATAGCCGTACTCTTTATTACGGTATCGTGGGAAATAACAAGCTTCCTGATTACTTTCACCAATGTAGTCGGACAAGGCGTACAGGGGTTAATTACCTCCTCTGTTTCAGGCGCGAGTGACATCAACCTTGCCGCGCTTTTCCAGCCTGATCAAGGAGATAGCTTCAAAGTTGCAGGTTTCGCACTATGGGGGCTAGCGGCGTTGATAGCAACAACTACGATCGGTATCATCTTGAGTTATCTATTTGTCGGTGCCGTTATATTATTTGTCGCATTCCTGATCTTGGCATTCAGGCAATTTTTGATAATCGCTCTCGCCCTTGTAGCCCCTTTAGCAATACTGGCATGGATATTCCCAGGCAACGATAGGTTGTGGAAGCTATGGTGGGGGAGCTTCTCCAAGTTATTGCTAATGTTCCCGCTTATCGCACTGCTTATTGGTACGGGAAAAGTGTTTGCAACTATAGTGAATCAAGCGGGAGGGAGTGAAGCTCCTCTTGTTAATGCAACGCTGAAGCTCAGTGCTTATTTGCTGCCCTACTTTTTTATACCATTCACGTTTAAGTTTGCGGGTGGCGTGTTTGCTACAGTAACTGGTTTTGCCCAGGATCGCGGCCGTGGCTTCTTTGATAAACAAAGGAAAGGACGCCAAGAAAAACGAGCCGAAGCTGGTGCGAAAAATCGCAATTATTCGCGGTTCTCTGATAGGAATAGGTTTACCAGGGGCTTAAACGCTGCGCTTGGTGCAGGAGTACATCCTAAAGATGTTATGAGAGGACGGAGGGGTATTAGAGCAGGCATACAATCAGGAAGAATAAATCAAGGAGCCGCGGCGTTCGAAAATGATGCGACAGTTAAAGCACACCAGGGTGACGACAACTTCTTGCTTGCGCTAACTAACGAAGACCTAGCAAAACAAAAAATAGCTGTGCAACGAGCTAAATATGATAAAGCGATGGCGGAGCACGGCGCAGATTCAGACCAAGCAAACGAGGCGCGGAGTGAGTTTGACGCAAGATCCAGTGCACTTGCAAATGCTCGACGGGTTAGAAGCAGATACTCCAATGGAACACGTTTGCAAGCACTTAATGCGCTTGCACGAACGGGCTTCCAATTTGCCCCTGGTGAAGCGGGCTATAAAGAACTATCCGATACTGTTACTTCTATAACGGGCGGTGACATGGGGGCATACTCAACGGCCATGAACGAAGCACAGTACCATCTAAGGAGTGGTGGGCGGCTTGAGCTAGCTGGTATAAATCATGGCGCCGGGATTGATGCAAAAGAGGGCATCAGAAAACTTGGAAATTATGCCAGAGGCCAGAGCAAGGTTCAGACCTATTACGGCGGCGCGGCCGCCTGGCTTGGTGTAAGCTCAGTTGAGGCTGACGGTAAGACAGCTGAGACAACTACCGCGTTAGCTGAGGGTATTGGGCGTTCGCTTGCCAACGGTGAAACTTCTGTTGAAGATGTAGTGCAGTGGCATTCTATGCTGCTAAGAGATTATGAGAGCGCAACGGATGTTAACAAGCTTGAGATTAGGAAGCAAATTGATGCCATTGAGTCTACAAGAGCACCAGGAAGTCCTACAGATATAGCTTCGGGATCACCAGGACCTTTAGCACCGTTAATTGCGCAAAACCGGGAAGAATTAAGAAGAATAAGTGTTGATCCGTCAGAAATTGATAAGTTGAATCAACCCCCTGCGTAAAAATAATAAGTAATTATGTTATATAATTGACAATATCTCTACTTTATGCTACTATGTTTTCATGGAAACAATACCAACACCGATAGACATAAATGCGCCAAACCCCGAAGCTCAACCACGGCATGAAGTCCTCACTCTTGTAGCCGAGGAATTAACGCTAGCTTATCATGGAATCAGGGCATTTATTGCAGAGCGACGTATGGTACGGGCTGGCAGTAGAATGGAAAAGACGGATCACAAGGACGCCCTCTATAGTGACCTCAATGAGCTTGCCCGTACTGGTCAGAGGACCGAAGCCCCAACTGCTTCGGGAAAACCCGCTATGCCCCGCACTATTGCTGAGCGCTTTATGGACCGCCGACTTGATAAGCGGAGTCATAAAAAAGCCGTGGCAGATACTTATGCATATAGAGCGGAAAAGGTTTTTAACCCACACCCACAAGAAACACTACCCAGGCTAAATAAGCGTGAACGACAAGTCGCTAAGATGGGCCTAAAAAGGCGCCTTGGTAGTATTGGTGTTAAGCAAGAGGAACAGATATTAGCTGGTGAGCGCAGGGTAGAAGCAACCAAAATTGACGCACAACCTCTTAAATTTGGCGAACAGATGCGTAAGCAGGCAAGTAAAAAAGAAAAGAGAGCCAACAGAAGGCTCGGTAGAACAGTTAATCAACCTGTGCTGTCCCGTTGGCGAACAATGCGGCGCAATAGGGCGGTTGGTCACATACAGCGCTATCATGCACGGGCCGAGAAACACCATATAAAACAGGGAGAAATTCGCGCTCAAGGGCAATCTCTGCGCACTGCTAAAAGAATTAATGCAGCCCACAAGAATCCTCAAGTTCCACCTCGCCCAATAGAGCGAGTAACTTATATGGCAGAGCCCCATTATGGCTTGCGTGGCCGGTTGGCTGGCGTAAGAGGAGCTGTGTATAGGGGTATGTCAGAAAGAATTGCTAGACGCACAGATAAATTAGAACAAACCAGCCGAGTTGATGATGACGAGGCTCAGTATGTTGTGGCGCAAGATAGACAAAAACAGGCTCGATATACAAAAAGGGCACGAAAAGCACGACTTCAGCAGTTGCGTGCTAAACATAATAAAGTAGAAGTTGACGTTACAGGATTAGTTTAAACACTAGCTTTATTGATCCAGGGTTGATCCAGGGTGTCTCCCTGGAAAGTGGTATAGTTAGTGTATGCCAGGTCGCATTTGGGGTGAAACTTTACGGTTTAATATTGTTGATTACTATTATGATAAGATAAGTTCATGGATGATGACACGATTGCTGATTTAAAACAGTTTATTGCCGCTACACTTGCACAGGAACTTTCAGGCATTAAGACGGATATGGTGGAAGTTAAAGCTGACCTGTCTAAGTTAAATAAAAAGGTAGATGACGGATTCGCCGGTGTTGGCGATGCTATCGAGGAGTTATCTAATCACGTTCAAGGGCAGCTCGATAACCACGAGACTCGCATTACTGTTCTAGAACACCCTGCTTAAATAAGAAAACTGCGAGTATCGTGATCCAGGGTGTGATCCAGGGTGTGATTGATCCAGGGTGTGATCCAGGGTGTCTCCCTGGAATGTGGTATAGTTAGTGTATGCCAGGGAGAAACCTTGAACGGTCACGGGTAACTGAGGGCTACTTCCATGTGTATAACCGCGGGGTAAACCGGGGGATTATATTTAAGAATTCTTCTGATTACGTTTACTTTGAAAGTTTGTTTGCGCGACATCTGGGTACGAGGCCAGCGAAAGATGCCAAAGGCAGAGAATACATCTGGTTTAGACCACGAGTGGAGCTGTTGGCGTACTGTCTCATGCCTACGCACTTTCACCTGCTGGTGTATCAAAAGGACGACGAACAATCCTTATCTAAATTGCTGCAGAGTATCTGCACAGCCTATACCATGTACTTCAACAAAAAGTACAGACGGCGCGGCCCGTTATATGAAAATAACTTTCGATCTAGCCACATCCTTGCTGACTCGTATCTGTTACATATCAGCCGGTATATACATCTGAACCCCAAGGGTTACGCTGATTGGCAGCACTCCAGCTACGGCGACTATATAAGAGACACTTCTAGGGACTGGTTGGCTACAAAGCCAATGTTGGAACTGTTTGCCGACAAAGCAGACTACGCCGAGTTTATAAAAGACTACAAAGCTCTACACGACGGGATGGAAGACCTAAAGTACGAGCTGGCAGATAGAGGACAAACCTATTAAGACACATTCCAGGGAGACACCCTGGAATCCCTCCCTGGAATTCCGACGGGGCAAGCACTCAAGCAGTTTACTAAAATAATTGTTGAAAATTAATAATATTTTTGTTAATATATACACATGCCAACAATAAGTATTTCACTGGACGAAAAAACCAAGGCCGATATTGATCGCCTGGCTAAAGAAGCTCGCAAATCCCGAAGCGATATTATCCGCGAGCTATTTGCATACCGCCGCCTAGAAAGAAGTATGCAAAGGCTCCAAGCTGAAGCAGCCCCCATTCTTGAAAAACTTGGTCTTGAAACCGAAGAAGACATAGCCGCCTATGTCAAACGGCTCAAATAGTATTAAAATTGTCGCTGATACAAGCCTTTGCGTTGCAGGAGGGCTCAAACCCGGCTATGCCCGCGACTTTTTGCTGCAGCACAATAAAACTATACCCAGATATTCACTGTTCACTAGTGAGGCAATCTTGCTGGAGCTGCAGCACAAGCTCGAAGAGTTAGGCCTAACAAGAGTAGAGGTTGTTGATTATGTAAACAATCTGAGCAGCGTTACCCGAGTTGTTCGCCCCGCGCAGAAAGTCAGCGTTGTACGCGATCCGGATGACAATAAAATAATAGAGTGTGCGTTAGAGGCCAAGGCTCACCTGATAGTTTCGTTCGACAAAGACTTGCTTGACCTAAAAGAATACAGCCACATTAAGATTGCACACCCGCGCATGCTCAAGCATTGGTTCCAGGCAAAGACTTAATATCTAAACCTTTTTAAGCCAAAGGGTATCGAAGCAGATCCTCCTTCGTCAACCTCCTCCGTTAAAACTAGGGAAGGTCTAGAGGCTACGGAGGTCAAGAAAGCTGCGAAAGACACAGCCCTACTACACCAAGGTTTCAAAGGACACGATAAGTTTTCTAGTTGGCTGAGTGCAGAGCATTATAGTTTCAATAAAAAATTGTTGACTGACTAATCCTGAAGAGTGTAAAATAGTTTTATGGCTACCATTAGTTTCTCAGTTGAAGATGAAATTAAGCGCGATGTTGAGCGTTGGGCAAAGCGCGCCAAAAAATCAAAGAGCGACATATTCAGAGATATGGCAGTGACATACCAATTTAACGAGCGTCTGGAAGAATTCACAAAAAAAACCGAAAGTAAGCTAGCTGAGCTTGGCATTGCCAGCGAAGAAGAGCTTTATGAATACCTGAAAAGCAATAAAACCTATGAAGATCGTATTCGACACCAACGTGTATCTGGCGGCCGTCCAACGAAGTAGTTATGCACGCACTCAGTTAAAGCGGTCGCAGCCAAATGGTGCCTACCAATTATTTATATCGCCAGAGATAATTACGGAAGTCCGACGTAAACTGGAAGGTAAATTCAATTATTCTGTACAAGAGTCGGCAGAGTATATTGAAATGATCATGTGCTATGCCAAATTAGTCCACCCAAAGCATAAACTAACAGGTATACTAAGCGATAAAGACGATCATAAAATCCTTGAGTGTGCGCTTGTAGCCAATGCCGATTTAATCTTTACGGCAGATAGAGGACTTTTAAGGCTTAAAGAGTATAAGGATATTAAGATTGCCCACCCAAGTATGCTCAAGTATTGGTTCCAAACAAAGACCTAGTTACTTAAGTCTTTTTACTTTTTACCCTTTGCTCTCAGCTCTCTGGGCCCAAGCAGTTTATTAGTGCTTGATAATGTAGGCATGTAGGCATATAATGTAGGCATGAAGACAATTCAATATACATTACGAAACGTCCCGCCTGATATTGATACGTACTTGCGCCGAGAGGCAAAACGTTTGGGTAGATCTCTCAACAAAGTCGCGGTGGACTATTTAACCCTGTCGGCCAACGAACATGTTGAAATGGGAAAATTAGTAGAAGCCTTTAATAAACCGACATCTGGCCACTGGATTGATGAGTTCGCCATGCGTGGTACGGTTGACGACAGCACAAAAAAAATCCTTAAGGAGCAGGAGAAGCTCGACAAGCAACGGATGAAACGTGAGTTCTAAATTCGCCGTGTTGGACACCGTGGCATACTCCCACATTGAGCGTAACAACCCCAAACTTATCATGCTGCTTAGTTCTTATGAGCGGCTTATTCTGCCCCTTAATGTACTAGCTGAACTACAGTCTGGTTTTCGGCTTGGTACCAAAGAAAAAGAAAACCTTCATACTTTAAATATATTCATTGCAAAGCCACAGGTTGGGATAGTATTACCGGATGAGGCAACACTTGAGCCCTATATTTTACTGCACACTCATGCTAAAACACGCCATTATACACTTTCACATAATGATCTTTGGATAGCCGCGTTGGCTGAGCAATTTCAATATGACTTGGTCACGTTTGATAAAGACTTCGCGGTTTTCACCAACCTGTTTAAAGACCGTCTGCATATTCTTGACACACAAAACTAAATGTTGGTTCCAGCCCAAGAGCCTTTTTACTTTTTACTTGCTACTTTCTACTACCGCTTGATACCTGATACATTATACGTAATACTTTAAGCAGTATGGCGACATATAAGGTATTACAAGACATAGAGGCCGAAGATAAGTTTGTTGGGCCGCTGACGCTTAAGCAGTTTATCTTTGCTGGTATCACCTTTGTTAGCGGTTATTTGAGTTTCTTCTTTTTGGCCAAGCACATCTGGTTTTTGGTCATACCGCTCCTGCCTATCATGCTGGTAAGTGGGTTTTTGGCCTTCCCATGGAGTAGGGACCAGCCCACCGAAATTTGGATGCTGGCTAAAATACAGTTTTTCTTCAAACCCAGACGGCGTATTTGGGACCAGAGCGGTATACAAGAATTAGTTACTATCACTGTACCTAAAAAGGTTCAGGAGTTCTTGGGCGACAACCTTAGCCAAACCGAGGTCAAAAGCCGGCTGAAAGCACTAGCCAATACGATTGACAGCCGTGGCTGGACCGTTAAAAACGTTAACGTTAATTTGTACACACCGCCCACTGCCCTGGCCGTGCCAGCCAGTTCCGACCGACTGATTGACGCTTCGGCGTTACCCCAAGCCGTCGCCAATACCGACATTCAGGCCGCCGATGATATTTTGGACGAACGTAGCAACCCGACTGCCCAGCATCTAAGCCAAATGATAACCGCCTCCGCCCAAACCCACCGGCGGGAGGTGCTTACGCGCATGCAAACGGCCGCCAAACCCCAGACAGAGACAAAACCCACTGCCGGAAATGGCAAAGATGGCCCAGTGCCAGACTACTGGTTTATGAATCAGTCCGAGCCCAAAACCGCTCCAGCTGGCTATGCAACCTTTGACTCGCGTACCGTGCTGCCGGGTGTGGATGACCATGCGGGCACAACCGGCTCCCTAACTCCGACCGAACAAGCGCTGTTGGAGCAGCTGCATATTGACCAATCTAAGCCGTCGCCGGCCTACGGCCACACTAAAGTAATCCAACCTCTTTCCGTCAAGCGGAAAAGTCACCAGTCACCACTCACCAGCCTGCCTGCCGGTAGGCAAGGTCTCCAGTCATCACCCAGTTATTCACCAGTGACGGGCGACAAGCGGCCAGCGACTAGCCCCCACACCCCTGATCCTGCTATACTAAACCTTGCCAATAACGACGACCTGAATGTGGCTACTATTGCGCGCGAAGCCAACAAAAAGCGCAGTCCGTCATCCACTAGCGGTGGAGGCGGAGAGCCGCCAAGAGACGAAGTCGTAGTGCCGCTGCGCTAGGTCTTGGGGTAGGTTGTTTACTACAGAGTGGGGTACTATGCAAACTTCAAAGATCAAAATTCAAAATTCAAAATTCAAACAGTTTCAGTTTGATATTTGGGGATTTGGGATTTATCTGTCTTCGACTCTGAGGGATGAGTCCTCAGGCTCAGACTCGAATGAGAGATTTGAAATTTGGGATTTGAAATTTCTTCACGGAGTGAAGCCATGAATCTCGTTAGACACCAAGAAACTGTCAAAGGCAGTATGAACGTCGAAGCCATTGCTAATTTCCTGGCACAAGTTTACAAAAGACGGGTAGGTGGAGGTCTAACGGGATGAACCCGATACAGCCAAACCAACCAACGAATCAAAATAGTGGCACGCCTCCGTCGGGTATGCCAACAAATATAGCCCCGCCCCTGGGGGCGCCACCATCGGCTGGCCCTCCATCGCCATATACTATGCAA
>Ga0080064_1005919_pt1 | contig 13736 bp, 10 predicted proteins | sample Subgrocontami54m_FD_69260 | JGI IMG/M metagenome (GOLD analysis project Ga0080064, IMG submission 69260) | Subsurface groundwater microbial communities from S. Glens Falls, New York, USA - GMW46 contaminated, 5.4 m (SPADES assembly) (version 2) ...
CCTCTGGCCCCGCCTGCCGTCGGCCACACCCACAACACCCGCGCGGTCGTGCATTCCCCCCCCCCCGCCACGCCTTCGCCCTTCGGGCTACGGCGGGCGACCTCCCCCTTTCAGGGGGAGGTGAAAGAAGAATTTCTCATGCCAGACCCTTCTCTCACCCGCCCCCAAATCGTCGCGGAAGCGCGGGCCTGGATCGGCACGCCCTATCGCCATCAGGCTTCGCTCAAGGGCGTGGGCTGCGACTGCCTGGGACTCGTGCGCGGGGTCTGGCGCGCGGTGCTGGGCGCGGAGCCGGAAGCGCCGCCACCGTATGCACCGGACTGGGCTGAAGCTGCGCGCGGCGAGCCGCTGGCGGAGGCAGCGCTGCGGCATCTTGTTTCCATTGACGTTGTGAGCTTTGCACCGGGCGACGTGCTGCTATTCCGCTGGCGCGCCGGACTGACCGCCAAGCACGCGGCTATCGTCACCGCGCCCGAACTGATGGTGCACGCGCATGACGGCGCGGCGGTCGCGGAAGTGGCGATCACGCCGTGGTGGCGGCGGCGGCTTGCTTATGCGTTTCGCTTTCCTGGGATCACCGACTGATGACCGCACTTCTCCTTTCCACTGCCGGCGCCGCCGCCGGCGGCGCCATCTTTGGGCCGATCGGGGCCATGGCTGGGCGGCTGCTTGGAGCGGTCGGCGGCAACATCATCGATCAGAGACTATTCGGCGACCGGCGCGAGCGTCAGCTCGAAGGGCCGCGGATGTCCGATCTCGAGGTGATGGCCTCGACGGAAGGCGCGCCGATTGCGCGGGTTTTTGGCCGCGCGCGACTCTCAGGCCAGGTCATCTGGGCGACCAATTTGCAGGAAGTGGTGACCACGCGCACGCAGACCACGGGCGGCGGAGGCGGCGGCAAGGGAGGGCGAGGCGGCGGTGCGCCGGTGACGACGACGACCTACAGCTATTTCGCCAATCTCGCGATCGCACTGTGCGAGGGGCCGATCGGACAGGTGCTGCGGGTATGGGCGGACGGCAAGCTGCTCGATCTGTCGCCGTTCAACTATCGTATCTATCGCGGCACCGAGGAGCAGACGCCGGACCCGCTGATCGTCGCCAAGCAGGGCGCCGACAACGCACCCGGCTATCGCGGGCTCGCCTATGTGGTGTTCGAGCGGATGCCGATCGAGACATTCGGCAACCGGATTCCGCAACTCTCGTTTGAGGTCATCAAGCCGGTCGGCCAGCTAGAACGGGCGGCGCGGGCGGTGACGCTGATCCCCGGCACGACCGAATTCGGCTACGAGCCCGCGACCGTGGTGCGGACGCTGGGGGTGGGGCGCTCGGCGCCGGAGAATCGCCACGTCGCCTATGCGCCGTCGGACGTGGAGGCATCGCTCGATGAATTGCAGTCGGTCTGCCCGAACCTGGAACGGGTTGCAATCGTGGTGGCCTGGTTCGGCTCCGATTTGCGCGCGAGCCATTGCACCCTGCGGCCTGGCGTCGATAACAGCATCAAGACAACCCACGGCGGCACCTGGTCGGTGGCCGGGCTTGAGCGCGCGGAGGCCTATCTCGTTTCGACCGTGGACGGGCGCGCGGCTTTCGGCGGCACGCCGTCGGACGACAGCGTGACGCATCTAATCGAGGAACTGAAGGTACGCGGCCTGAAGGTCACTCTTTATCCCTTCGTGGTGATGGATATTCCGGCGGGGAATAGCCTGCCCGATCCCTGGAGCGGCGCCGCATCGCAGCCGGTCTATCCCTGGCGCGGGCGCATCACCTGCGATCCGGCACCGGGCCAGCCGGGCTCGCCGGACGGCACGCCGGCGGCGGGGGATCAGATTACGAGCTTTTTCGGCGGCAACGGCGCCGATGATTGGACCTACCGGCGCATGGTGCTGCATTACGCCAACCTGGCGGCTGGTGCGGGCGGCGTCGATGCGTTTCTGCTTGGCTCGGAACTCAAAGCGCTGACCCGCGTGCGCTCGGCGTCCGGCATTTATCCGGCGGTGGATGAGCTGGTGCAGCTTGCCGCCGAGGTAAAGGCGGTTGCCGGCGCGCAGACGCTCGTCACTTACGCCGCCGACTGGACGGAATACGGATCGCATGTGGTCGATGCGGCGGCGAACGAAGTACGCTTTCCGCTCGATGCGCTGTGGGCGTCTTCCAACATCGACGCCGTCGGCATCGACTATTACGCGCCGCTCTCCGACTGGCGCGACGGCGCAGGACATTTCGACCGCGCGGTCGCGGCCTCGATCTACGACAAGGATTATCTTGCGGGAAACCTGACCGGCGGCGAAGCCTTCGATTGGTACTACGCCGACGCCGCCGCGCGGACGGCACAAACGCGCAGCGCCATCACTGACGGTCTCGGCAAGCCGTGGACCTTCCGCGCCAAGGATATTTGGAGCTGGTGGTCGAATGCGCATTACGAACGGGTGGGCGGCGCGGAGTTGACGTCAGCGACCGCCTGGGCGCCACAAGGCAAGCCGATCTGGCTCACCGAGCTGGGCTGTCCCGCGGTCGACAAGGGCGCCAATCAGCCGAGCATTTTTCCCGATCCAAAATCGTCCGAGGCGGGGCTTCCGTATTTCTCCAACGGGCGGCGCGACGATCTGATCCAGCGCCGCACCATCGAGACGGTTCTCACGGCTTTCGATCCCGAGTTCGGCGCGACGGAAGAGTTCAACCCCATCTCGCCGGTCTATGGCGGACGCATGGTCGATGCCTCGGCCATTTATCTGTGGACCTGGGATGCCCGGCCCTATCCGGTGTTTCCAGCCGCCACGGAATCCTGGAGCGACGGAGTGAATTGGGCGACGGGGCACTGGCTGACCGGACGGCTGGGCTCGGCGCCGCTGGATGGACTGACGGCGGAAGTTTTAACCGAGGCAGGGATCACCGATTTTGATTGCGCGGCGCTGGGCGGCGGGGCGGACGGATATCTGCTCGACCGTCCCATGGCGCCGCGCGCCGCCATCGAGCCGCTGGCGCTGGCTTATGCCTTCGACGCGGTTGAAGGCGAAGGCAAGCTGCATTTCCGCCCGCGCGGCGGCGAGCCCGTCAAGGAAATCACCGAGGACGATCTGGTGCTGCCGCCGAACGGCGCACCGTTCCGTCTCGTGCGCGCACAAGAGACCGAGCTGCCGCGCGAGGTATCGCTCGGTTTCACCGACGGCGGCAGCGATTACCGGCGCGCGGCCGTGACCTCGCGCCGCCTGGTCGGAGGTTCCAGCCGCACAAGCCACGCCGATCTGGCGGTGGTGACGAATGACGCCGCCGCCGAAAGGCGGGCGGAAATCTGGCTGCAGGATCTTTGGGCGGGACGCGAGAGCGCAGAATTCGTCTTGCCGCTCAGCTGTCTTGCGCTGACGCCGGGCGATGTCATCGGTCTGACGGCGGGCGGCAGGCGCCGCCTGTACGAGCTGCGCGAGGTGGTCGATACTGAAAGCCGGCGCGTGAAGGCGCGATCGATCGACCCTGAAGTTTTCGACTTGCCGTTGTCGGCGCCGCGCTGGGTTGCTCCGAAGCCGCCGGTTTCAATCGCTCCGGTGCATGCGCTGGTGCTCGATCTGCCGACGCTCGACGCCGAGGAGCCGCCGGTACTCGCGCGCATCGCGGTGTTCGCCGATCCTTGGCCCGGGCCGGTGGCGGTCTGGCGTTCCGCCGACGGCTTGAGCTATGAGCGCGCGGCGCTGGCGCTCGCCCCCGCAATCATCGGAGAGACGCTGGACGAATTGCAGATTGGGCCGGCCGGCCGATTTGACGATGTGAGCCGCGCGCGGGTGCAGCTCTATGGCGGCGCGCTGGCCTCGGTGTCGGATTCCGTTCTTCTCGGGGGCGGCAATGCAGCAGCGGTGCAACGGCCGGACGGCGCCTGGGAGGTGCTGCAATTCGCCAATGCGGAACTTGTCGGCGACCTGACTTACGAATTGTCGCGATTCCTGCGCGGCCAGGCGGGAAGCGAATGGGCGATGGGCAGTCCGCTGCCGGCGGGCGCTCCCTTTGTTATGCTCGACGAGCAGGTGGTCGCCATCGCGCGCGGGCTCGACACGCTGCAGCGTCCGATGCAACTGCGCGTCGTCGCGGCCGGGCGCGACCATGGCGATCCGGCGACTGTGGCCATGGAAGCGACGCCGCAGCCGACCGCACTACGTCCGCTGTCGCCGGTCCATCTTCGCGCCGTGCGCACGGGCGATGGCGTGCGCATCTCTTGGATCCGCCGTGCCCGCCGCGACGGAGATTCCTGGGCCGCGGGGGATGTGCCGCTGGGCGAAGAGCGCGAAGCTTACGCGGTCGACATTCTTTCCGGGTCAACCGTGCTGCGGACGCTCAATGCCACGGAGCCGACAGTTCTCTATCCGGCCGCCGCTGAAATCGCCGATTTTGGCACGCCGCAATCGAGCTTGAGCGTCAGCATCGCTCAACTCTCGGCCACGGTAGGCCGCGGCTTTCCCGCCAGCGTGACGCTCCAATTCTTGTCGTGACCGACGCAATGTCTCTCTTTCCCGTCATCCTAATCCGTGAGCGACAATGACCGACACCGCCAATCTCGACCTGCCCTATATCGAGGCAGCGCAGGCGCAAAAGCATGTGACCCACAACGAAGCGCTGCGTATTCTCGACACGCTGGTGCAGCTCACCGTGCTCGATCGTGACCTTGCCGCGCCGCCCGGTGCGCCGAGCGAGGGTCAACGATGGATCGTGACGGCAAGCCCGACCGGCGCCTGGGCCGGACATGCCACCCATGTCGCGGCATGGCAGGACGACGCCTGGCAGTTCAGCGTTCCGAAGGCCGGCTGGATCACCTATGTCGTCGATGAAGGGACCCTGCTGGTTTGGAACGGGTCGGCGTGGGGAGATTTCTTTTCAACAGTCACGGCGGTTCAAAACCTGGCCCGACTCGGGGTTGGCACGACCGCCGATGCGACGAACCCGTTCAGCGCCAAGCTCAACAATGCTTTGTGGGTGGCCAAAACGGTCGCCGAGGGCGGCGACGGCAATCTCCACTACAAGCTCAGCAAGGAAAGTTCGACCAAGACGCTGTCGTTGCTGTTGCAGGACAATTTTTCTGGACGCGCTGAATTCGGGCTGACCGGCGACGACAATTTCCACATTAAGGTGTCGTCGGACGGCTCATCGTGGAAAGAGGCGCTGAGCATTGACGGCGCATCGGGCAAAGTTGGGCTGGGGACCGCAGCCGCCACGCAGATGCTCGATGTGGTCGGCAACAGCTCGACCGCTGCTGCGATCTTTGACAACGCCTCATATTCCGCCGGGAAGGGCGGCGCCGTCCTGCTCCAGCATGCCAACGCAAGCGGTTCCCGGGTGACGTATGCCTCGCTGAATGCCTACGCCACGACGGGCACGGCTGGCGCCGAAGTCGGCGATCTCGTTTTTAAGACGATGCAATCCGGGGCATTGACTGAGGCGTTGCGCCTGACAGGCGCTGGAATCGCGACTTTTGCCGGTACCACAGAAGCCACATCAGCCAGTGCGGCTGCCGCGATCTTTGCGGGCGGCGTCGGCATTGCGAAGAAACTCTTCGTTACCGGCGCGACATCGTTCGCCGGCATCATGTCGATCACTAATACGACTGGCTCCACCTCCACCACCACGGGCGCGCTCACCGTGGCGGGTGGTTTGGGGGTGGCGAATAAGTTATTTGTTGGCGATTCTATAAATCTCAAGCAATCCCAAAATGGCATCGGCGGCGGCATCCGATTTATTAGATCCGACAATACGGATTATTGGGATGAGTATGTTGGAGGTGACAGCAATTTATATATCCAGTTTGGTAGTGCTGCCTACATTACGATCAGCTCCGCTGGCGCTTGTAAGTGGTCCGCATACGGTGCAGGTTCGTTAACGACGGACGCCGGCGGCAACATCACAGCGGCCTCTGATGCGCGCAAGAAGACTCGCGTCGCGGACTTTACGCGATCGGTCATCGATCTTCGCGCGGCGGGTCGTGCCTCGATCTACGACTGGCGGCCTGACAGCGGCTTGGCCGGTCGCGGCGTCGGCTGGCTGCTGGCAGACGGCGAGGGCATGTGCGCGGCCATCCCCGAGGCAGTCGGTCGCGGGCCGGATGGCTTCTTGACATTCGCCGACCGCCCGGTTCTGGCGGCTGTCGTCAACGGCCTGCTTGACCACGACGATGAGATTACCGCGCTCAAGCAGCGCGTCACCCAGATCGAATCCGCCCTCTCATAGGAGTCCATGCTGGCCCGCATTAAGACAGTCTCGACTACTATCGCCGCCGAAGAAGATCGCATGTCGGTCATTGAGTCCGGCGCTCATTAGGAAACGAAAGAATCGATATTGTTTCGGCAAAAATACAGGAGACTCCATGAAGCTCACCATCGGAAGAGCCCACAGCCTGCTTGTCGGTCTTAACGCGGTTGATCGCGACGACAAGACCAAGCTCAACGGCGACACGCGGCTCGCGCTTGCGATCAACATCAACCGGCTGCAGCCGATTGTCGCGGCCTACGAGAAGGCGCGCAACGCCGTCCTGACCGAGACGGTGGGAGATGGTCCGCTCACGGCGCTAAAGGAAGCGCAGTTCTCCGCCGCCGACTCCGATCTCCGCGAGCAGGAGGAGGAATTCGACCTCAAGCGGATCAGCAAGGCCGACCTGCGGCTTGAGGACAACCCGCGCATTACCGGCGGCCTCATCGCCATGCTGGCGCCGATGCTGATCGACCTCGACGGCTGACGATCGCACCGCAACTTTGTTTCTCGGCTAAATCCGCTGCGCCGTCTGCGGGCGGCTTTCGCATTTCTGGAAGTCTGAACATGGCGGCATTGAGCTACGACGAGGCGCTGCGGCGCGTGCTGGTGCACGAGGGCGGCTATACCAACCATCCCTCCGATCCAGGGGGGCCAACGAACTTCGGCATCACGATCTACGATTATCGGAAGTACGTGAAGCCGGGTGCGACGGCGGCCGATGTCAAGGCGATGAAAGTCGAGGAAGCCAAGGCGATCTACCGTGCCAAGTATTGGGGCGCGATGCGGTGCGACGATCTTTCCGCCGGACTCGATTACGCGGTGTTCGACTACGGGGTGAACTCCGGCAACGCGCGCGCGGTCAAGGTGCTGCAACGAATCCTGGCGCTTCCGGACAGCGGCAAGATGACGGACGCAGTGATCGCCGCGGTCAAGAGAAGCGACGCCAGGAAGCTTGCCGTTGCGCTCTGCGATGAGCGGCTGCGCTTTTTGCAAAGTCTCAGGACCTGGCCGGTGTTCGGCGCCGGCTGGGGCCGCCGCGTGGCTGAAGTAAAAGCGGCTGCGCTTGGCATGGCCGATGCTTCCGCTGCCATGCCGCAGTCCGCAGCGAAAGGCGCGGGCAAGGGTGTTCTCCCCACCGCGAGCGGGGCTCAGAAGAGTACGGCTGGAGTGATCGCCGCTGCCGGCGCGACCGCCGCGCAGCAAGCGCACGAGGGCGGCGCCGGCATCGGCATGGTCGTCGCCATTGCGTTGATCGGCGCCGGCCTTGCATTCGCAAGCTGGTTCACCTGGCACTGGTGGCAGAAGCGGCGGCAGGAAGTGCCGGCTTTGCCGAAGGAGAAAGTTCATGGACTGGAATGAGGTCGCGAAATCGGTGATCGGGCTGGGCGCTCCGATTCTGGGCACCGCGCTCGGCGGTCCGCTCGGCGGGGCGGCGGGGAAGATTCTGGCCGACGCGCTCGGGGCCGCGGATGCCACGCCGGCGGCGGTAAGCGAAGCGCTCACCCGGGCGCAAGCCGACGCCACGGCAGCTGTGCAAGTTGCGGGCGCCGCGCAGGAAGCCGAGGCGCAGTGGCTCGCCGCCCTGGCGGAAGCCGGCAAAGCTCAGGTGGCGGAGGTGGGGCAGACCATGCGCGCGGAAGCCGCGAGCAGCGACGCCCTGCAACGCTGGTGGCGGCCGCTTTATGCGCTGGAACTGACGCTGCTGGAATGCCCCGGCTTCGCGGCCGTGCTGGGCCACGGCCTGTGGGACGGCAAGGCGGAAGTCATCAACGGCCTCGCCAACCTCTCCGGCCTCATTATTACCTATATCGCCGCCCGTTTCGGCGTGCTCGGGGTCTATGTTTCCGGCCGCACCCGCGAAAAGCAGGCCGCGTTGACGGGCGGGGCGGTGCCTTCGCTGGTTGGGGAGGTGGTGAGGGCCGTCGTCAGGAGAAGGTGAAGCTATGTGCTGACTCCGGTCGCCTGGGATGGCAGAGTGAGGCGCACGAACGGCGGCGAGGCACAAGTTCCTCACGCCGTCGCGTAGACCGGAGACCCCCGTGCGGCTTCTTGTGATCGAGGACGATCCCGACCTCAACCGCCAGCTCGCCACGGCGCTGGGCGAGGCCGGCTATGTGGTCGATCGCGCCTATGACGGCGAAGAAGGCCACTACCTCGGCGAATCCGAACCCTACGACGCCATCATCCTCGATATCGGCCTGCCCAAGATGGACGGCATCTCGGTGCTGGAAGCCTGGCGGCGCGGCGGCCGCATGATGCCCGTGCTCATCCTCACCGCGCGCGACCGCTGGAGCGACAAGGTCCAGGGGTTCGACGCGGGCGCCGACGACTATGTGGCCAAGCCCTTCCATCTGGAAGAAGTCTTGGCGCGGGTGCGCGCGCTGCTGCGGCGCTCGGCCGGCCACGCCAAAAGCGAGTTCATGTGCGGGCCGGTGCGGCTCGACACCCGCACCGGGCGCGTGGCCGTGGACGGCAATCCGGTCAAGCTCACTTCCCACGAATACCGCCTGCTCTCCTACCTGATGCACCACGCCGGGCGCGTGGTCTCGCGCACCGAGCTGGTCGAGCATCTTTACGACCAGGACTTCGACCGGGATTCCAACACCATCGAAGTCTTTGTCGGCCGCATCCGCAAAAAACTCGGCGTCGACGTCATCCAGACCGTGCGCGGGCTCGGCTATCTGCTCACGCCACCGGCCGATGCGCGTTGACGCGCCATGCGCGCCAACTCACTCGCGCTTCGCCTTTTCCTTTCCGCGACCAGCTGGACCGTGGTGATCCTTTTCGCCACCGCGATCCTGCTTTCCACCCTTTACCGCCAAGCCGTGGAGCGCTCCTTCGACCACCGGCTCGGAGTCTATTTGCGCTCGCTGATGTCCGATGTCTCTTCCCCAGACGTCCCCGCCGACCAGTTTCCCCAGTCGCTGGGCGAGCCATTGTTCGAGCTGCCGCTTTCCGGCTGGTACTGGCGGGTGACCCGCATCGATGGAAAGAAGGCGGACGTGCGCTCTTCCCGCTCGCTCTGGGACCGCCAGCTGCCGCGGCTGCAACAGCCGCAAGCCGCCGCTGACATCGGCGAGACGCGCGAGGGCTACGTACCAGGGCCGGAGGATCAAAAGCTCCGGCTCATGGAGCGCGCCATCGATCTCGGCGAGGACGGCCGCTTTCTGGTTGCGGTCGCGGGTGACGCCACCGAGATCTACGATGAGACCAATGCCTTCTATCAGGCGCTTGCCATTACTTTTGGGGCGCTGACGGTCATCCTTATCCTCACGACCATGTTCCAGGTGCGCTTCGGCCTTGCGCCGCTCAAGCGCATTTCGGAAAGCCTCACGGCCATCCGATCCGGCGCGGCGGAACGGCTCGAAGGCAATTTCCCCGATGAAATCGCCCCGCTTGCCCGCGAGACCAACGCCCTCATTGACGCCAACCGCCAAATCGTGGAGCGCGCGCGCACCCATGTAGGCAACCTGGCGCATGCGCTGAAGACGCCGCTGTCGGTCATGGTCAACGAAGCGGCCTCGCGCGGCGACGACCCGCTGGCCGTCAAGGTGCGGGAACAGACTGACATCATGCGCGACCAAGTCGCCCGCCATCTCGAACGCGCCCGCCTTGCCGCGCGCGCGACGGTCGTTTCCACACTGACCGACGTCGCGCCGGTGGTGACCGCGCTCGCGCGTTCGATGGAAAAAATTTACCGCGACAAGCAGATCGCCATTGCCATCGAGGCGCCGGAGCATGCGAAGTTCCTCGGCGAACGCCAGGATCTGGAGGAGATGATCGGCAATCTGCTCGACAATGCCTGCAAATGGGCGCAGGCGCGCGTGGCGGTGGAGGCCGTTTGCGATCGGCCAGGGGGCAATGCCAATCCTCAGGTGTTGCGCATCATCGTCGATGACGACGGCCGCGGGCTCTCTGCGTCCGAACGCACGCAGGTGGCGCATCGCGGAAGCCGGCTTGACGAAAGCAAACCGGGTTCAGGATTTGGCCTTGCGATCGTGGTCGAGCTGGCCAGCCTCTATGGCGGGTCGCTGAGCCTCGGCGCCGCGCCGATCGGAGGATTGCGCGCCGAATTGGTGCTGCCAGCGGGATAATATATTCGGCCTTCCGGCGGGCTATTTACCGCATTGCCGCCGCCCAAAACGGCTTTCCGCCCCGCCTGGACAGAGTTTCGCCCCAATCCATCCATCTAGCTAGCGGCCTCGCGGCCCGCTTTGGCGCCGGCTAAAATGAATTGATCGAACCGGGGGATCACATGTCTTCGAGCAAAATCATCGCGATGACCGCATTGATTGGAATCACCCTAGCGGGCTGCGCGGGCGACCCGCGACCGGGGGGAGCCGGCCCGAAGCAAAACACCGGCACGCTGCTCGGCGCGCTCGGCGGCGCGCTGATCGGCTCGCAATTCGGCGGCGGGACGGGTGAGCGCATCGCCGCAGGCGTAGCTGGCGCGGCCATCGGCGGCATCATCGGCAACCAAATCGGCGCGTCGATGGACGAGGAGGACAAGCGGCAGGCCTATGCGGCGCAGATGCAGGCGCTGGAAAGTCCTCCCGGCGCTCCCGTCGCCTGGCGAAATCCGAATTCTGGACGCTATGGGTCGGTGGTTTCGGCGCCAGCCTACGAAATGGCCGGCGCGCAGTGCCGCCAGTTCACGCACACGATATACGTAGACGGACAGCCGCAAACGGCGCGCGGAACGGCTTGCCGCAACCCGGACGGCACCTGGACTCCGCAGACTTAAAGGGTTGGTTTTGCCGGCGGCCGGCGAACTAGGCTAAGCCGCGACGCTGAGGGAATCCTGCACGGCGCTCAGCAAGTCGTGCGGCCGGAAGGGTTTGTATACGCTCTTCGCCGCTCCAAGCACGGCGGCCATCGACAGAATGTCGGGCCCCTTGTCCGGTGTGTCCCGGAATGCATAGAGATCCATGAAGCCCGAAATCGCGATGATGGGGACCGAGGGCCTGAGCTTACGAAAAGCCTTGATGGTCGCAAAACCGTCCATGCCCGGCATGAAAATGTCGACGATGACGGCATCGAAGGGCGTTGTCTCAAACGCCTTGAGGCCCGCCTCGCCGCTCTCCACGGCGCGCACCTCGAACCCTTCGTGTTCGAGCAGGATCTTCGTCGCCGCTCCCACGGACGGTTCGTCGGCGACAATCAAGATGCACTGCATGGAGCAGCCTCGCGAAAGTTGAACAGGTCTCGCTCTGGTTGATCTATCACTTTCGCATCGCGGAAGCGTGGAGATCGTGACTAAAAGTTGAATCAATTTGTAAAGCCGCCGGTGCGAGCGCGCCCGCTGCTTCGGCCCGGATGGCTAAAATGCCGTCCGCATCCCTGGTCTCGGCATCCGGCGCCCGGCGGATCATGTGCGTCCCTGATTTTGGGCGTTGCGAAGCAGTCGCGGCCGACTGCCCGCCGCACAGGTCGAGATCACGACCGCAAGCGCATAGAAATAGTTAAGCGAAATCAACAGAAAGCCGCGGCAGCTCGGGCGCTATCCCTCTGAAATTCCATCACTTACGACTTCTTAAGGCCGGCAAAGTATGAGTTGATCTGATGCATCAAATGCAAGTGGTGCGGTGATGGCCAGCGAAGGACTGCCCGCCGAACGATTGCGGGAATGTCTCGGCGAGCTCAAGCCGGAAGCACGGGCTCTGCTGATCGCGGAGCTTGAGCGCGGTCTGCTGCGCGGCGACGAGATGCCCGGCACCGACCTCATCCTGCAAGAATTGCGACGAACCATACGCGAACTGGCTCACCCCCCGCCGCGCATCGGCAACCCCGCCCGGCTCTTCTTCAAACCGATCGAGCCTTTCCTCGTTGACGACGATCTCAATCACAAACACCCTGGCCGCATCGCGCGCGCGGCGCTCAAGCCGATCTGGGCATGGATTTGCCGAGATTTGTTGGCGGCAGAGGCCAAGGCTTTTTCCGACGAGGTGAGTCAGGCGCTCCTGACGAATGACACGAATTATACCGAATGGTTGACGCGTGCCTTCCAAGATCAAGCGGTTCAGCGGCTCCAGGAAGTCTTCGCCGCGATCCAGGGCAATGAGATGGCCGGGCGGCGTCTCGCCGGCCAGATTGGCATACCCGGCGCTCTGAAAATCATGAACGAAGTTTTAGGTATCTTGCAATCGAGAGACGCGTTCGCTGCTTTGGGCGCACGATTGCCCGGCCGCATCGATAACCTTGCCGACGAGCAGCTCGAGAAAGTGAAAATGTTGCTCGATGAGCTCAGCGGCAAAAAACCTGACATTTTTCTCCATGGACTTTTGTTGGTTATGAGCCGGCTGGCGGCGCCCTGGCAGTTGATCCGGCTCGCCACCAAAGCTGCGGAAAGCGACAACGCGGCCCGCATTGCCGCGAGCCCTCATGCGGCCGCGGTCACGATCGTGCTCGCCGAGGTGGGACGCCTGGTTGGCGAGCTTAGAGCCGATTTGAAGAGTGGCCGCGGCGTCGCCGTCATCGCGCTGCTCAAGGTCATCCATGATGCCGCGCGCGGATTGCGCACCGAAATGGATCTGTCCGTGGATACGGCGTGGGGCCGCCAGCTTGTGGCCATGCGCACGGAGATTTCAAATCTTCTGAAATCCGAAATCGAGTCGGTGCCTGGCCGCGTGCGGCGTTTGCTGGGGACGCGGCCGCTGAACGAGATTTCCTCCGACTACGTGCTTGATGCCGGGGATGTGGCTAAAACCGAGACCTTGGTCGGATTCGTCGATGCGTGCCGCAAATATGCCAGCGAACTAGCCGTCAACGAGATGACGCAGCGCACCTATTCGGAACTGCAGCAGTATCTCGAAACCGGAACCCCGGCGCTGATCGACAGCCTGCGCAATGCGGGCGAGGGAGACCGGAAGTTTCGCCAGTCGCAGGCGGAGGCGGCGGTACGCTTCTGCGGCAAGGTGTTTGGGCCGGAATACGCCTTGCATCTGGCGAGAGCCGCCGAGGTCGCCGCCAACAGCGAGCGCAAGGCCGCGGCGAAGGCGTGATCGCGCCGATCCTTCCCTTTTTTCCCAGCCTTCAAAACCCGATCTAGAGTCTGATCCGATTAGATTGAATCGGATCAGACTCTAGATCCCTTAGTTTGTCGCGCAATCTTGCGGCGAACCGGTTCCCACCCCCGGATCAAGTCCGGGGGCAGGCTTCGCCGGATTGCGCTCTAGCTTGTGACGGCGCCGCGGCGGCAAGTGAATCGCTTACGCCGGAGGAGAGGGACCGGCTCACCCGCGTTATTGATGAGACCGAGGCCTGATTTCCGCTCTAAGATATTGAAATAACATATAAAAAATAGCCACTGCCACCTTACCAAGTTTTAATCTGACCGACAGTGCGTGGTAAGGCGGCAATCCCCATCTTTGCCTGAACAGCGCCGCGGCGCTTTCCGAGATTTTAAGATGGAGAATACATCATGATTGGCGGCGACAAATTCGCTCCGAAGCGCGCTCTTTCCGCGCGCCGTCTCATCCTTCTTGCTACCGTTGCTGGGCTCGGGCTGACCG
>Ga0080064_1005922_pt1 | contig 13726 bp, 9 predicted proteins | sample Subgrocontami54m_FD_69260 | JGI IMG/M metagenome (GOLD analysis project Ga0080064, IMG submission 69260) | Subsurface groundwater microbial communities from S. Glens Falls, New York, USA - GMW46 contaminated, 5.4 m (SPADES assembly) (version 2) ...
GTGGGTTTGATGAACTTGACGGGGCGTTGTTTTTCGTTGCAGTGCGGGCATTCGCCCATCTTCTTGATCTTGTTCAGCGCGTGCGCGGGGTGCATGAGCCGTCCGCACTTGCGGCAACAGGCCTTGAGCAGCTGGTAGATGGCTTTGGCAAAGCCGGCGTGCACCACGGGCCGCACCAGTTCGATGTGGCCGAAGTGGCCGCCGCAGTCGCGCATGCGTCCGCCGCAGGTCTTGCACTTGAGGCCCGGATCGATAACGCCGAGGCGTTGGTCGGCCAAGCCGCCGGAGATGGGGTAGCCATCTTCGTCGTAGGTGTCCGGCACGGTGATCTTGATGGCCGACATGCGTCGGACTTGTTCGGGCGAGAATACGGAAAAGTGCAGTCCATCGATTACTTTCATGCCATCATCGCCTCAGTTCACGAGCGGTCCGCCAGCTTCATCTGGGGAAAGATGCCGATGGACTTCATTTCATCCAGCAGCAGTTTGAACGCGTAGCTCATCTCGACTTCCGTCGTCTCGGAGCTTTCGCAGATGGGGCAGTACCGTTTGTTCTTGATGCGGTCGTACACGGCCAAGGCCCCGCATTTGGTGCAGACCAGTTGCAGCGTCTTGTCGGACGAGTCGATCATGCGTTCTTTCAGCAGGGACGCGGCACCGAAGCCGATGAAACAGTCGCGTTCCATCTCACCCAACCGCAATCCGCCTTCGCGGGCGCGGCCTTCGGTGGGCTGGTGCGTCAGCATCTGCACGGGTCCGCGGGAGCGGGCGTGCATCTTGAGCGTGACGAGGTGGTGCAGGCGTTGGTAGTAGATGACGCCCATGAAGATCTTGGCGTAGATGCGGCGGCCGGACTTGCCGTCGTAGAGGATCTCGCGGCCGGTGTATTCGAAGCCCCGCTCATGCAAGGCGGTTTCAAAATCCGTCTGCGTCTGGCCCGAAAAGGCCGTGCCGTCCTTGAGCTTGCCGTCGAGGGACGCGGCTTTGCCGCCCAGCATTTCCAGCAGGTGGCCGGCGGTCATACGGCCGGGGATGGCATGGGGGTTGATGATGAGGTCCGGAACGACGCCTTCCTTGGTAAAGGGCATGTCTTCCTGGGGTACCATCAAGGACACGACGCCTTTTTGGCCGAAGCGGGACGAGAATTTGTCGCCGATTTCGGGGATCATGGTGCGGCGGACGCGGATCTTGATGAACTTGTTGCCGGCGGTGGACTCGCTGAGGATGACGGCGTCCACGATGCCTTTCTCGTTGCCGCGTACGGACACGGAGCTTTCGCGGCGTTTTTCGGTTTCAACGTCCAACGCCGAGATTTCCTTGAGGAAGCGCGGAGGCGAGCTCTTGCCGACCAGGACGGCGTTGCCGGCGACTTCCGACTCGGGTGGCACGATGCCGTCAGAATCGAGGTGGGCGTAGGCTTCTTCACCGAGGTAGCCTTGCACGAATTCCTGGGGCTTGCCGACCTTGTCGCGTTGGCCGCCGGGGTAGCGGCGCTCTTCCGCGTTGTACGTGCGGAAGAACGTGCTGCGGGCCATGGCGCGTTCGATGGCGTTCTTGTTGACGACGACGGCGTCGTTCATGTTGAAGCCTTCGTAGGATAGGACGGCGACGACGAAGTTCTGGCCCGAGGCGCGTTTGTAGTTTTCCAGCGCGTTGTACACGCGGGTCTGCACCAGTGGGGCTTGAGGGTAATGCAGGACGTGGGCTAAGGTGTCCATGCGCAAGTTGAAGTTGGACGCGTACAGGCCCAAAGCCTGTTTGGTGTGCTGCGCGGCCATGAGGACACGGGGCGCCATGTTGTATTCAGGAAATGGGACTTGCGAGGACGCGTAGCCCAGGATCATGGCCGGGTCGATTTCCAGGTGGGTGTGTTCCGGCGAGAGGTCTTCCTCATGCAAGGCGACGAAGGCGTTTTCCTCTTCTTCCGCGTCAAGGTATTCGATGATGCCGCCTTTGACCAAGTCGTCCCAGTTCAGTTCCTTGCGGTTGAGTTTTTCCAAGTGGTCGGCGGTGAAGGCCGGCTTGCCGTTCTTGACGACGATTAAGGGGCGGCGGGCGCGGCCGGCGTCGGTGTTGACGAAGACTTCGTCCGTCTTGGGGTAGAACGAGATGTTGGACTGCGGGTCCAGTTCCCCGGTGCGGCGCATGGCGCGCAGCTCGTCGACGAGTTTTTCGCCTTTGTCATGGAATCCGACGAAACGACCGTTCAGATAAACGCTGGTTCTCATGGTGTCACCGTGAACTTTTCTTTTTCCTGAAGTTGGATTCCGGATTCGGTTCTTCCGACTTGGACGTCTAGCCTTGTTTTTTTGCGACGCTACACCCGCATCGTCAGGCCCAGTTTCTTGAGGGCCGATTCCACGGGTTTTTCCGACGCGCCGGTCGTGACTTCGCAGAACAGCGCGAGGTTCTTCACCAGGCCGCAGTTGGGCCCTTCCGGCGTCTCGTTCGGGTCGAGCCGTCCCCAGTGTGTGCCGTTGAGGTCACGCGCCTTGTAGTGCGGGTGCTTCTTGGCCAACGGGGAGGTGACGCGTTTGAGGAAGGACGCGGCGGAGATGAAGTTGTAGCGGTCCAACGGTTGGGATACGCCGGTGTGGCCGCCGACCCAGTTGCCGGTGGCCATGGAGTATTTGATGCGTTCCGTCAGCGCGTCGGGCCGCACCAAGGCGAACATGCTCATGCGCCGGCCGCGGACGTTGGCGCGTTCGATCTGGTAGGCCACGTCCTTGACCAGGAAGCCGAAGGCGTAGCGGAAGAGTTCTTCCATGAGTTTTCCGGCGATCTTGAGCCGCTTGTTGGCGTAGTGGTCTTTGTCTTCCACGGCGCGCTTCTTGTTGGCGACGAGGATGGAGCGTTCGGCCATGCGGCAGAGGAAGTAGGCCTTGGCGAGGCGGTCCTTGGGTTCGACGCCGATGTGCGGTAGGAGATAGCGGTCAATCAGGAGTTCGGCGCGTTTGAGTTGGTAGTCGACGGGTTGTCCCGGAGCGGCGCGCTTGCCGATGGTCTCCAAGGCGTCTTTTTTGTTCTTGACGGGGTTGAGTTCGAAGTTCAGCAGGATGTCGTTGTAGACTTCCTTTTCCTTGGAGAATACTTCCGTGACCTTGTCTTCCTTGTCCAGGCCCAAGGCGTACAGGATCATCATGAATTCGAGGGACTTGTTGTACGACGGCAACGTGATGGTGATGCGGCCGTCTTTGGCGCGGTCCACGGTGCAGCGTCCGCGGAATCCGGCGCGGGTGGAGAAAATCTTGCTTTGGACCGTTTCCTCGTCTTTCTCGCGCGAGACTAAGATGCGGTTGGGCGCCAAATCTTCGAGGGTCATAAGGCTTTTCTCGGTGCCGTTGATGACGAAGTATCCGCCATGGTCCTTCGTGTCCTCGCCAGCATCGGCCAGTTCTTGTTTGCTTTTGCCGTTGAGGTAGCACAGTTGACTCTTGACCATGACGGGCAGCTCGCCGATGAACACGTCTTCGGGCCGCTTTTCGACGCCGTTGACCACCTGCGTCATTTCCAAGAACAGCGGAGCGGTATAGCTCAAGTCGCGCAGGCGCGCTTCCATGGGCGCCAGGGGCCGGCGGGATCCGTCCGCTTCAGTGACCATGGGTTTTTCTGCGCGGATCTTGCCAAGTTTAATCAGGTAGCCTTCCACTTGGGGTTCGATCACGCCTTGCGCGTCGACGATTTCCTGCATTTTTTCTTCGAGGAACTGGTTGTAGGAATCCAAATTCTGCTGCACCAGGCTTTTCTGGCGCAGATACGCTTCGGTGAGTTCGTGATATACCATGAGCGCCTAATCCACCACCAATCGGTAATAGAGCGTTTTTTCGCCCGTCTGCCAGCTGCGGCGTTCAATCTTGACGACGTCGCCGGCACCCACGGACACGCCGGAGAGGCCTGCATCCGTCATCTTGATGTGCGGCAGCTGGGCTTTGGTGACTTTGTACGTCTTGCAGAGTTCGTCCAGCTCGTCGTCCGAGGCTTTCTGGATGGTTGGCACTAAATAATTTCTAACCGGTTGCTCAAGCGTCGTACCCATCCCACCACAATAGAATCCCGAGTCTAGCCAGAAACTAAAAGACGAAGCTGGACCGGGCGTTTGTGCACAAGCTCAATCCTTATGCTAGGATGTGTTTTTAAACCTATTTGCGGGATTTACCGGGTTTTTTTTGGGAGGGTACTTTGGGGTTTCAGGCCGGTTCGACCCGAATTCCTTCGGCTGCCACGGTGTCGTGCAGGTACCGGTCCAGCGTGAATCCACGGTTCTTGGTTGGTTTTTTTTCAAAACTAGTGTTAAAAACTGGTCGGAACTATTGTACCTAACTTGAAATGAGGATTGAATCCATGCTCCGTCCTGATATTATTTCGATGCTCAAGGGCAATGGCTTGAAACATTACCGTGTTGTGGAACCCCGTTCCGGTAGGAAAGATTCCAAACTAACGGTACATTTGTTTTTGACCCCGCCCCGGAAACCAGTGAATTTGGAAACGCCCTTTAGCCATGATTTTTGGGCCTCTCGCTATCCAAGTTTCCAACCGGGTGGCCGCGACTATGTCGCCCCAAGTCCAATGGCTGATCCTCAAAGTTTGATTCGGTCCGGTATTCCTTTGCTGGAAAAGCAAATCAAGCACGCCACCCTGATGGGCCAAAAAGTAAAAACGCGCGTTAAAGTCCTCTCGGATGTAGACGTGTTTCCCGTACCGATAAGCCTGTCCGTTCAACAACGCGGCTTTTGGCCAACCTATGTCGCTCTGGAAGCGGATCCGGGCACCGATGGGGAAGCGTATCTCCGTAAGCTCGTTGAAAATTTGAGGTCTCAAAACGTCTCCGAGTGTACCGACGGGAGCAAGGCCACGAAATGGTTCCAAAAACTGCCAAAGCCCTAACCTAAGGCTGAACTGAAAAATCCAGTCATGCCTAGTCTTCGTAGCCTGTTGATCTGTTTCCAATCGTTTCGGTTTGTTTACAGGTACACGACGTCGTCCCAGGCGTGGCGGTACAGCGGCTGTTGCAGGCGCTTTTGGTCGATGGCGTGCCCGATGATGCCGATGCTTCTGCCTAAGGCGAAGAAGGCGTTGAGCACGCCGATCTGGATGAGCTGGTCTTTTTCTTCCTCGGTGAATTCAGGGCAGGAGTCGAATAAGTCCAAAAACAACGCCGCAATGCAGCCGTCCACGTTGAGGATCAAGTTGCCCTTCTTCTGCGTCGTCAGCGCTTCGACCCCGAGGGCGAAGTCCAAGTGCTTGCGGGACTTGAAGTGCGCTTTGGCGTAGGCCTTCAACGCGGCGACGCGCGCGTCGGGGTTGGTTACCGACTTAATGCGGTGGCCGATGCCTGGAATCAGCACGTTTTGTTCCTTCATCTGGTCCACGAATGCTTTCGGCGTCTTTCCGGCCTTGACCGCCGATTGCCAGTAGCGCGCCGCGTCGTCAATGGCGCCGCCAAAGCGGGGACCAATCGTCAACAAGCCGGAGCACAGCGACGAGACGAGGTCTTTGCCTGCTCGGGAGGCCACGATGGCGTTGTGCGCGCCGGATACCGCAGGGCCGTGGTCGGCGGTGATCTTGAGCGTCATCTCCATGAATTCCGTCGCGTATTTGGGCAGTTTTTTCTTGAACCACAGCGCGGCGATGACGTCGCCCACGCCCGCGCCTTCGTTCAACAACTGGGTGAGTGGCACTTTGTTGTAGAGCACGTCGTCGCCACGGTCGTCCGAGATGCTGGAGACGATGGATGCAGGCCGCCGGACTTTGTTCTTGGCGATGGCGTCCTTGTACTCGGCCGGCAGGGCTTGCGGCTGTACGCTGTCTTTGGGCACCGGCCCCACTTTCTCGACGAAAACCTTGTGGATCAGTTCGCCGAAATCGTCGTACGACTTGGGAACGAAAGCGCCGGCTTTGCGCAAGGCGTCGTTCTTGGCTTGCGCGGACTCCTTGTCCGATCCGGATTTGGCGCCGGCGTGACCGAACTGCACTTCCGTGGGAAAGACCGTGGCGCACGTGCCGGTGACCCATGCGACGAGCGGTTTCTTGATCTTCTTGGCGGTCATGGCCTCGGCGATGCGGTACTCGTCCGTTCCGCCTAGCTCTCCGAGGACCACGATCATCTTGACGGCCGGATCGGCCTCAAAGCGCAAAGCGTGATCCAACAGGCTGGTGCCGGGGAATGCGTCGCCGCCGATGGCGATGCCTTCACACACGCCGTCCGTGGTGTTGCCGATGACGTTGAACATCTCGTTGCTCATGCCGCCGGACTTGCTGACGAAGGCGACGGAGCCAGGCCGGTGGAGTTTGGCTGCGATCATGGCTTCGGGCGTTCCCCCGCTGTTACCGATTTTGAACGTGCCGGCACCGATGCCGCCGACGGTCGCGGGGCCGATGAGCACTTTCTTGAGTTTCTTGGCTTTGGCCGCGAGGATGCGCGCCTGGCGTTCGGGCACGCCTTCGGCGATGACGACGAGCGTCTTGAACGGCAGGTCGAGGGCTTCGTCCGTGGTGTCGTACGCCGATCGGAACGAAGCGAAGTTGATGAACACGTCCGATTTGGTCTTTTCGTACGCTTCGGCCGTGGTCTTGAACACCGGGATCAGGATTTGCTTGGAACCGAAGAAGGCCGTGGTGATTTCGGACGAGGAGGGGTTAACGACGGCCGCGACGGACGGGACTTTGCGTCCGCACATCCAGTCGAAGTCCAGCATTCTTTGGAGGGCGGCGGCCTGCATGCCGTAGATGACGGCGGTCGTTTCCTTCGTGAAAAGCGGCATAATGGAAAGCACCTTTTGTTTTACGATTTCAACTCCGCAAGCGCCATGGGCACGATTTTGGTCATGTGTGTTTCGGGCCCGAAGACCTGGATGGGGATGCCCGTCTTCTGCCCCAATTGGCGCATCAAGTCGAGGCCTTTTTCGTAGTTGGGCCCGCCGCGGCGGACGAAGATCTTGACCCCCGCTTTCTTGAGCGCTGGCGCCTGTTCTTCCAATGCTTGGATGATGCCCTTGAAGGTTTTCGCGACGTCGGTGAAGTTGGCGATGCCGCCGCCGATCAGCAGCACTTTTCCGCCGCCTTTGACCATCACGTCCAGCACGGTCTTCGCGTAGAGGTACGTCTCTTCGTCGTTGGGGTTGCCCGAGTATTCGCCGTAATTGGCCATCTCTATGCCGTAACCGAGGTCCACTAGGGTGTCGGCGTAGATGACGGACGCGCCGCCGCCGGCCACCAACGTCCAGATTTTGCCTTTGGGGTTGAGGATGGTCAGCTTCAAGGAAGCGCCGGTTTTTTCGTCCAGCGACTTGATGTACTCTTCCTCCTTGCTCAAATCGCGGCCGAACGGCGCTGGAAAATCGACGTCCCAATTGCTCTTGAAGCCCGCGGTGTCGTCCAGGCGCGCGACGGAACCCAGTATGACGGCTTCGCCGTTGACGATGGTGAACGGGTTGAGTTCGAGGAACGCGAAGTCGTAATCACGGAAGACTTGAAAAACCTGGAGAACGAATGCTTCCACGGGTTTCTGGTCCGCGGGGTTGGGCAATTTCGGCAGCTTCAGCTGCGGCTTTTCCTGCAACACGTCGACTTCGATGCGCTGGACCTTCTCCCAGTGCTCTTCGATATCGATCCCGCCTTCGGGTGAAAAGAGGATGACGTCCTTGCCCTGCTCGGTTTGGAACGCAACGTAGTACTCGGACTTATGCGGCACGAATGGTTCCACCAATACGTGCGTCAGGGTGCCGCTGACTTTGCCAACGGTTGCGCTTTTTCCGATTTTTTCCTTGCAGAATTTCTTGACCTGCTCTACGTCCGCGTCGAGCAGAAGGAGGTTGTTCTTGCCGCGTTTGCCGAAGCACATGTCGGGTTTGGCGACCAGTTTGTCCGTCTTGAGCCAGGGATTCTCTTTGACAAGCGCGGTCCAATCCGTTTCGGCGGAAACGAGGGCGCCTTTTAGCTTGGTGCCGAGGGCTTCGCTGAGGATCTTCTTGCCGTCGTATTCGCGGATGGATCGTTGGGCCATAAACGGAGTTCACCTGTTGGGATGAAAGGTTCATCCGGCCGCGAAAAGCAAGGACCGGCGACGAAAAACGGTTGAAGCGGTTTTTGGCTTCCGTCCTTTTAACCCATGTTCTGGATCATGGCGGCGCCGAATTCCGAGCACTTGACCTCTTTGGCACCTTCGACCTGGCGGGCCAAGTCGTAGGTGACGATTTTCTGTTGGATCGTCTTGCCGAAGGCTTTTTCGACCAATTGTGCGGCTTCGTCCCAGTTCAAGTATTCCAACATCATGACGGCGCTCAAAATCAGGGAGCCGGGGTTGACCTTGTCCTGGCCTGCGTACTTAGGCGCGGTGCCGTGCGTGGCTTCGAACAAGGCGATGCCCGAGACGCTGTAGTTGATGTTGGCGCCCGGCGCGATGCCCAATCCGCCGGCCTGCGCGGCGGCGGCATCGGACACGTAGTCGCCGTTGAGGTTGGTGGTGGCAATCACGTCGTACTCATCCGGGCGCAAGAGCAACTGTTGGAACATGGAGTCGGCGATGCGGTCCTTGATTAACAGTTTGCCAACGGCTGACTTGCCTTCGGTCACTTCCTTTTCCGTGATGACCTGGTCGCCGAATTCTTTCGCCACTTCGTAGCCGTAGGCCATGAACGCGCCCTCGGTGAATTTCATGATGTTGCCCTTGTGCATCAGCGTTACGGACTTGCGTTTGTGTTTCAAGGCGTATTGGATGGCGGCGCGTACGAGGCGTTTGGAGCCGGATTCGCTGATGGGCTTGATGCCGATTCCGGAGTCGCTTTTCACTTTCTTGCCGAACGAGGCGAACAACTCGACGAGCTTCTGCTGCTCGGGCGTGCCCTTGGCGTACTCGATGCCGGCGTACACGTCTTCGGTGTTCTCCCTGAAAATCACCACGTCCAGTTTCTCCGGCTCGCGCATGGGGCTGGGTACGCCGGTGTAGTAGCGGACGGGCCGCACGCAGGCGTACAGGTCCAACACCTGGCGCATGGTCACGTTCAACGAGCGGAAGCCGCCGCCGACGGGCGTCATGAGCGGGCCCTTGATGGCCACGAGGTGTTCTTTGATGGCATTGACGGATTCGTCCGGTAACAGCTGTCCGGTGGCCGTAATGGCTTTCTCGCCCGCTAGGATGGGCTTCCAGTGGATCTTGCGTTTTCCGCCGTACGCCTTTTGCACCGCGGCGTCGACGACTTTCTGCATGACGGGCGTGATGTCCACGCCGACGCCATCGCCCTCGATGATGGGGATGATCGGCTCGTCCGGCACGCTCAACACGCCGCTTTGGATGGTGATTTTTTCAGCTGCCATAGGTGTTTTTCCCTCTTTTTGCACGTTGGCCCTGTCGCGTCGACGCGTGTGCGGCTCCCGTTTTTGCGTGAATTTCCGTATTTTTTTTGCCTTTCGAGGACTGACCGTTGCGTTGTTGATCTTAGGCCAATGCGTTTTATGCCGCTGCCGGCGCCGCGTTCTTCTTGCGCGTGTGGTTCAGCAAACCACCGTCCAGAATGATGGCGCGGTCGCGTTTGGACAAGTCCAACTTGGCTTGGTAGATTTTGCCTGTCGTCTTGTTCGTGACCGTCACGCTGGTGGCGCCGGTTTCAAAGGCCTTTTTGACGTCCGCCAACTGCAGTTCATGGTCTTGCTGCACATCGGCGTACGCGGCTTCGTCCAATTCCAACGGCACGATGCCGAAGTTGACCAGGTTCGACTTGTGGATGCGGGCGAATTGCCGCGCCAGCACGGCTTTGACGCCTAAATACATGGGCGCCAACGCCGCGTGTTCGCGCGAGGAGCCTTGGCCGTAGTTTTCGCCGCCGATGATGAAGCCACCGCCGCGTTCTTTCGCGCGTTTGACGAATCCGGCGTCCACGTTGGTGAACACGAATTCCGAAATCTTGGGCACGTTGGAGCGCAAGGGCAGGATCTTGGCTCCGGCCGGCATGATGTGGTCCGTCGTGACGTTGTTGCCCGTCTTGATCAGCACGAAGCCGGACAGGTCGTCATCCAATGGTTCCTTGAGCGGCACCGGCGCGATGTTGGGTCCGCGCAGCACTTCCACCGCTTCGGGCGTGTCCGACGGCGCCAGGATCATGGAGTCGTCGATGACGATCTGTTCCGGCACCACGATCTGCACGGACGGCAGTTTGCGCGGGTCGGTAATCTTGCCGGCGATGGCCGACGCAACGGCCATTTCCGGCGAGCACAAATAGACCAAGTCGTTCTTGGAGCCGGAACGGCCTTCGAAGTTTCGGTTGAACGTCCGCAAGCTTACGGCGCCGGTGGCCGGAGCTTGTCCCATGCCGATGCAGGGTCCGCACGCGCTTTCCAGCACGCGGACGCCGGCGGCGATGAAGTCCGTAAGCGCCCCGTTGCGCGCGATTTCCTGGAACACTTGTTTCGATCCCGGCGATAGCGCCATGCTGACGCTTGGATGCACTTTTTGGCCGCGCAGGTACGCCGCGACGGTCATGAGGTCTTTCAATGAACTGTTGGTGCACGAGCCGACCAGCACCTGTTGGACTGGAAGGCCTTCGACTTCCGTCACCGGCACGACGTTGTCCGGCGACTGGGGTTTGGCGATCAGCGGCACCAGTTCGTTCAAGTCGATTTCAAGCACTTCGTCGTACGCCGCGTCGGCGTCGGGGTGGACTTGCACGAACGCGTCTTCGCGGCCTTGGCGGCGCAGGAATTCCTTCGTGCGCTCATCCGTCGGGAAGATGGACGTGGTAGCGCCCAGTTCGGCGCCCATGTTGGTGATGGTGGCCCGTTGGTACACGTCGAGGCTCGACACGCCTTCGCCATGGTATTCCAGCACCTTGCCTACGCCGCCTTTGACGGTGAGGCGGCGCAACACTTCCAGAATGATGTCTTTGGCCGCGACTTGCCGCTGCAGCCGGCCGGACAACTTGATGCCGACCACTTTGGGCGCCTTCAAATAGAATGCACCGCCGCCCATGGCCACTGCGACGTCGAGGCCGCCGGCGCCGATCGCCAGCATCCCCATGCCGCCGCACGTCGGCGTGTGGCTGTCACTGCCCAGCATGGTCTTGCCAGGGGTAGAGAAGCGTTCGAGGTGGACTTGGTGGCAGATGCCGTTGCCGGGCCGCGAGAAGTACAAGCCGTATTTGGACGCCATGCTTTGGAGATAACGGTGATCGTCGGCGTTCTCAAAACCCGTCTGCAGCATGTTGTGGTCGACGTACGACACGGCGACTTCCGTCTGCACGCGCGGGATGCCGAGGGCTTCGAACTGCAGGCACGCCATGGTGCCCGTGGCGTCCTGGGTCAAGGCCTGGTCGATCTTGATGCCGATTTCCGATCCTGCCTCGAGCTTTCCTTCGACCAAATGGTTTTCGAGAATCTGATACGTCAGCGTTTTCCCCATAGTGTCAGCACCTTCCGTTGCTTTGACGGCCAGTCCTATGCGAAACCCTTTTGGGGTAAATCCCAGCTGGCACGCCCGGAACCATTCAAGCGCGAATGCTTTGCGTTGGTCCTCATGCAAGATTATGACACAAAGGTTTTAAGGCCCGCACAGGTCCGACGGGAGACGAAGTGCCAGATTACCAGCCGTAGTACTTGGCACGGGAATAGCCGAACGCCTTCATGGCATCATTGAGGCCTTTTGTGAACAAGCCGGGCTTGCGCGTCAAGACCTTGAAGCCGAATTTCATGCGCTGACCGGTCGAGACGTGCGCCAATTCCGGCGGCATGATCGAGCCGACGAACTCTAACTCCGCATCGCTCATCTTGTACAAGGCGTGTTTGCCGCCGATGATCTTATCGTACTCCGGAAATTCTGCCTTCCAGAGGCGCTCGTATTCGGACAGCACCGCTTTGCCCGTGTCGTTTTGCTCAATCGCTTTTTTGGCGACGTTCGCGGCAAACCGACCCGACATCAATCCCAAGTGCGAGCCGCCTTCGAACAATGGAGATGTAAAACCGGCGGCGTCGCCGATCAGCATGACGCCGTCGTCCACCGTGTTCTGCAAGGGACCGGAGGCCGGGATGAGGCCGCCGAACGTCTTGACCACGACTTTATCGGTCCAGCCCATCTTGGCGACGAACTGGTCCAAGTACGTCTTGGCCTTGACGTTCTCGTTCGTGACCAGGCCCACGTTCGCGCGTCCGTTGCCTTTCGGAATCATCCAGAGGTAGCCGTGCGGCGCCAACTCCGGCCAGATGAAAAAGTCCATGTAGCCGTCCGTCGGGATGTCCTTCATCTCGTACTGGATGCCGATGACGCTTTGGAAGCGGGGGTTGAGGTTGAGCAAGCGGGACACCAATGCGGCCACGCCGGTGGCATCCATCACAATCTTGCTTTGGAATTGCGTGCCGTCGGCGCACGAAACGGTCCATACGGCGTTGTCGCGTTTGAGGGCCGTGACTTTCTTGCCCAATGCCAACTCGACTCCGGCGGTTTGGGCCTGCTTTATGATCCATTGTTCGAACTTGTGCTTTTCCAGCACGTAGCCTTCTTCCGTCAACTTGGTGGTCTTGTCGCCGGGAAAGATGACGCGCACGCCTTTGACGGGCATGGCGATGGCCTCGTCCGGCAGTTTCCAACCCATGCGGTCGCACGCCACCTGGCTCAAGCACTCGCCGCAATGCACGGGTTCGCCCACCGCTTGATGCTCTTCGACCACGAGCGTCTTCAAACCGTTCTGCGCGCAGTGCCATGCCGCCGACCCGCCGGCCGGGCCGGCTCCAATGATCAAAACGTCGTAAACGCCTAAAACCGAAGCGTTGGCCGTTGCCGCACTTGGCACGCGGGCGTCATTGACGTTGTTGGGCTTGTTTTCGTCCATGGAAACCATTGCTGGAAAAATCAGTTGTCTTTCTTGGGCCTGCTCCGGCTTTTTTTAGTTTTGGTTGGTGCCTCGTTTGTTCGCCAATCGAAACCCATTAAAAACGCGACGCCCACAGAACTAAATCCAACACGTCTGCCTTGGTAGTGTAGTGGTCCAGCATTCGGGCTTGTCGAGCCTGCGACCCGGGTTCGAATCCCGGCCAAGGCGTTGTCATTGAAGCTCAACGTGTACCGGGTTCAACCCGTTTGTACAAGTTGAGCTTCGTTCTCCGCTTACGGCCAAGGCGTTTCATTTTTTCCGCCTAGTCCGGGACCTTTGCCCCGGGGTCCTAATTAAGTCCGAAATCGTTCTAATTGTTGTAGTGCCAATTTCCATAACCGAATCCATCGCGATTGAATCGAGGTCAAACGAACCATGCCCTTCAAACAACTGGGTCTTATCGAGCCGCTCTTGCGCGCGTTGCACAAGCAGGGCTACGTCAAGCCCACGCCCATCCAGGAAAAAGCCATTCCCGCACTTTTGGATGGCCGCGATTTGATGGGCGTTGCGCAGACGGGCACCGGCAAGACGGCCGCCTTCACCCTGCCTATCCTGCAATTGCTGTCGCAGGACCCGGACCCGACGGTGCCCCGCTCACCCAAAGTGCTGATTTTGACGCCGACGCGTGAATTGGCCATGCAGATCGACGAGAGCATCGCCGCGTACGGCGAATTCCTCCACGTGCGGCACGCCGTCGTCTTCGGCGGCGTGGGCCAGAATCCCCAGGTCCGCGCGCTTTCGCACGGCGTGGACTTCTTGACGGCCACTCCGGGGCGGTTGTTGGACCTCATCCAACAACGCCATGTCCGGCTGGACGGCGTGAAGTTCTTCGTGCTGGACGAGGCGGACCGCATGTTGGACATGGGTTTCATC
>Ga0080064_1005923_pt1 | contig 13724 bp, 12 predicted proteins | sample Subgrocontami54m_FD_69260 | JGI IMG/M metagenome (GOLD analysis project Ga0080064, IMG submission 69260) | Subsurface groundwater microbial communities from S. Glens Falls, New York, USA - GMW46 contaminated, 5.4 m (SPADES assembly) (version 2) ...
GCTGGGAGCCGAGCCAACCGAGGCCGATGCAAACCAGCACAAAGACCCAGAAGAACTGCCGGTAAAGCGGCCGGTATCGCGCCGAACGCACGCGCGACGTATCGAGCCACGGCAGGAAAGCCAGGATGACGATCGAAGCGCCGAGCGCCGCCACACCCATGAGCTTGTCCGGGATGGCGCGCAGGATGGCGTAGAACGGCAGATAGTACCATTCCGGCACGATATGCATCGGCGTCACCGACGGGTTGGCGGGAATGTAGTTGTCCGCGTGGCCCAAAAAGTTCGGCATGTAAAAAACAAACCAGGAAAAGACAATGAAGAAGCAGGCCAAAAAGAACGAGTCCTTGATGGTCGCATAAGGCGTGAATGGCACCGTGTCCTTTTCCGTCTTCGGCTCGATCCCCGTCGGATTGTTCTGGCCGACGACGTGCAGCGCCCAGATATGCAGCACCACCACGCCGGCGATGACGAAGGGCAACAGATAATGCAGCGAATAGAAACGCTGCAGCGTCGGATTGCCGACCGAATACCCGCCCCATAGCCAGGTGACGATGGATTCGCCGACCAGCGGAATGGCGGAGAACAGGTTGGTGATGACGGTCGCCGCCCAGAAGCTCATCTGCCCCCAAGGCAGCACATAACCCATGAAGCCGGTGGCGATCATCAACAGCAGCAGGATGACGCCGAGGATCCACAACACCTCACGCGGGTCCTTGTAGGAGCCGTAATACATGCCGCGGAACATGTGGATATAGGCGGCGAGGAAGAACATCGACGCGCCGTTGGCGTGCAGGTAGCGCAACAGCCAGCCGAAGTTCACATCGCGCATGATGTGCTCGACCGACTTGAAGGCGAAATCGACGTGCGGGGTGTAGTGCATCGCCAGCGTGACGCCGGTGATAATCTGCACGCCGAGCATCACGGAGAGGATGCCGCCGAATGTCCACCAGTAGTTCAGGTTGCGCGGCGTCGGATAGGCGACGAAAGAGGAATGCACCAGGCCGGCGATGGGCAGCCGCCGTTCTAGCCATCGCATGAAGGCGCCCTGCGGCTGGTAGCTTGAGTATCCGCTCATGTCGAACCTTTAGGAAAAACGTTGCGGATCAGCCGATCCGGATTTTGCTGTCGGAGACGAATTCGTAGGGAGGAAGCGGGAGATTGCGGGGCGCGGGACCGCGCCGGATGCGGCCGGATGTGTCATATTGCGAGCCGTGGCACGGACAGAAATAACCTTCGTAGTCGCCTTGGTGCGCGAGCGGAATGCAGCCGAGGTGCGTGCAGATGCCGATCAGCACCTGCCAGTCGTCATGACCTTTCTTGACGCGCTCCTGGTCGGGTTCCGGATCGGGCAAGCTCGCCACGTTCACGCTGCGCGCCGCCTCGATTTCTTTCTTCGTGCGGTGATTGATGAAAATCGGCTTGCCGCGCCAGAACACCTTGATCGTCTGGCCTTCGGTAATCGGGGCAAGATCGACCTCGATCGGCGCGCCGGCGGCTATCGTCGAGGCATCGGGATTCATTTGCGCAACGAGCGGCACCAGGGCCGCGGCGGCGCCGACGGCGCCGACCACTCCGGTGGCGATATAGAGAAAATCGCGGCGTGTCGGTTCCGCCGAAGACATGGTTGTCACGGTGAGTCTTCTCCCGCTACCTGGCGATGAGGCCGCCTGCGCTGGGAACCGTTGGGACGGCCGGCGGCAGTCCTAAAGGCGGCGGGCGGGCCGGGCGCGGCCCATCCTGAAAGCGGCAGGACGGCGCAATCCAGCGGCGTTTTATTGGCACCCTTGGTGACCTAGCGCAAGCCCGCTATAGCTGGGGAAGCCTGCTGTCCGCTAAACCCTTGCAAGAGGCGGCCGCTGGGGCCGCCGGCGCCGGCCAAGCCACTTTTTTCAGCATGCGAATTGCCCTTTTCCAGCCCGATATCCCGCAAAATACCGGAACGATTCTCCGGCTTTGCGCGTGCCTGAGCGTGGAGGCGCATATCATCGAACCGGCGGGATTTCCCGTATCGGATCGCGCTTTCCGCCGCGCCGGGATGGACTATCTCGATCAAGTGACAATCCGCCGCCACCCTTCCTGGAAAGCCTTCGAGGACTGGCGGCGCGGCGAAGGGCTGCGAATCGTGCTGTTCACCACCCGCGCGGCAGCGTCTTATGTCAACCACGCATATCAGCACGGCGACATCCTGCTATTTGGGCGCGAGTCCTCCGGCGTGCCCGACGAAGTGCATGAGGCCGCCGACGCGCGGCTGCTGATTCCATTGCGGCCGGGCCTGCGCTCGCTCAATGTGGCGGTCAGCGTGGCCATGGCATTGGGCGAGGCGATGCGGCAGACAGGCGGCTTCAGCCATGCATGACAGCAAAATGCTCGAAGAGCGCAAGTCGCGCGCGTGCAAGTGGTTTGAATCCCTGCGCGACGACATTTGCGCAACTTTTGAGGCGATCGAGGGCGCATTGCCCGCCAACGCGCCCCTCGCCGCCGGCGCGCCCGGACGCTTTACGCGCACGCCCTGGAGCCGCACCGATCATACCGGCGGGCTAGGTGGTGGCGGCGTGATGTCGCTGCTGCACGGCCGCGTATTCGAGAAGGCCGGCGTGCATGTTTCCACGGTGCATGGTGAGTTCGCGCCGGAATTCCGCAAGGATATCCCCGGCGCCGAAACCGACGCACGCTTCTGGGCCTCGGGGATTTCGGTGATCGTGCATCCGCACAATCCGCATGTGCCGGCGGTGCACATGAATACGCGCTTTGTGGTCACCACCAAAGCCTGGTTCGGCGGCGGCTCCGATCTCACGCCTCTGCTCGCCGCGCGCCGCAAGCAAGACGATGCGGATGCCATTGCGTTTCATGCGGCGATGAAGACGGCCTGCGACGCTCACGCCAAGGTCGCGCCTTACGACAAATATAAAAAATGGTGCGACGAGTATTTCTATCTCAAGCACCGGCAGGAACCGCGCGGCATCGGCGGCATCTTCTATGACTACCTCGGCAGCGGCGGCTGGGACGCCGACTTCGCCTTCACGCAGGACGTTGGCCGCGCCTTCCTGAAAATCTATCCCGAACTGGTGCGGAGGAATTTCGCAAAGCCTTGGAGCGAGGCCGAGCGCGAGGAGCAGCTCGTGCGGCGCGGACGCTATGTGGAATTCAACCTGCTTTACGACCGCGGCACAATCTTCGGACTGCGCACCGGCGGCAACGTGGAATCAATTCTCTCTTCGCTGCCGCCCGTGGTGAAGTGGCCGTAACTTCATTGTCATTCCGGGGCACGAGCGGAGCGAGTGAACCCGGAATCCAGACCCAAGACATAGAGTGCGTGTCTGGATTCCGGATCGGCGCTTCGTGACGTCCGGAATGACAAAACGAGTGCCGCCCGTGGTGAAATGGCCTTAAATCCGGCCGCTACCGGAACGCGCCGACAATCATCACCGCGCCGCCCAGCACGACAATCGCATCGAGAATGCCGGTATGCACATGCACCGGCAGGGCCGCGACAAAGGCGCGCGCGAGGAAGGCTCCCGGCAGCGCGGCCAGACCGATGAGCAGCCCGAAGGCGATGACCTGGGCGGTCATAACGCCGGAAAATCCGAAGACGAAAATTTTCGTAAGCCCGATGGCGACCGACACGACGGCGTCGGTCGCCACCACGGCCGCGCCTTCCAGCCCGGCCGCCATCAGCAGAGACAGCAATATCACCCCTGCCCCCGCCGTGCTGCCGGCAAGAAACCCGTAGCCCGCGGCTCCCGCGGCGAGACCGCTGTTGCCTAAGCGAATGTCGAAATGCAGCAGCATCCGCCGGAACGGCACGCTGAGACACAGCATGGCGCCGATGGCGATCATGACTCCGGCGCCCGTGAGCATCGTGTAGCCGTAGGCGCCGAGCACACAGGCCGGCAGCGCGGCTGGAAGCATGACGAGCGCGGCCTTCCAGCCGGCGAAGCGAAAAAAGGCCACCACCCGGCTGGCATTGATGAGCAATCCCGAAATGCTGAGAATGGGAATCACCGGCTCAGGGCCGATGATCGGCACCAGCACCAACGGCATTAGCGCGCTGCTGCCGTAACCGGTGACGCCGCCGAGGACAGATACGAACAGCGCAAATCCGACGACCGCGGCAAGCTGCAAAAGCGATATGTCGGCGAAGCCGTGCAGAAGGTTCATCTAGCTGGCGGTTCCGGGCGTGAGATCGGCCGGCGAGATCAGGACTTCGAAGGCCTCGCACCAGATGACGACGCTGGGATAATCCTTCAGGTTGACCCCGTCCGGGATGGGATAACGCTGACTCCCTTCGAAAGAACGCAGTCTGCCGAGATCGATAGGCTTTGCATTCTTCACCGCCGCCGCGTCGCGAACATTGGCTTTCGGTATCAAATAGACGTGGTACTTCGGGCCAGGGCCGACCTTGAAATCGGATTCCAGAAAGACGACGCGCTGATAAACACTGACCTTGCCGCGCCCCCAATGCACCGGATCGGATGGATTGGCATGAATGAATGTGCCGCTGGCGACCAGCGGCGAGCGGTCAGCTTCGGTGAGTTGCTCGGCGGCGGGCGGCGGCGGAAAGACATAGGGAAAGAAAAAGAAGCCGAGCGCGACGCCGAACAGCGTGCCGACGATGCCGCCAATCAGAAAAATAACGACCTTGCCCCAGAATTTTTGAAACATCGGCACCCCCCTGCGGCGTCACATCGTTTTCGCGCCACCTATTGCATTCGATGCGATCCGTTCGATGGTTTCAGTATCCATGGAAAAATTTGCTGCGATCCAGGCTTCCTCGGCGGCGCGCAGGGCTTCGCCCAACGCCGGACCCTTGGCTACGCCACGCTGCATGAAATCCGCAGCCTTCAGCGGGAATGATGGCGCGGTCCATCTTTCGGGCAAGGTTGCGAGATCGCGCCAGGCTCTATCGTCAGCCTTCGCGCCCGCGCGCGCCCAAGCCAAAAGCACGCGGTCGCGGAAATGCTCGGGGCCGAGGCGATAAAGCAGCGCGCGCGCAGCCGCGTCGCCCAATGCCGGAGACAGGCCATGCCATTTCTCCGCCATTGAAGCGAGCCGTTCGTGTTCAGCATTCGCAAGCCGTAGCCGTTGCCATAGGCGCTCAGCGTCTTCCACCACGATAATATTCAACGCGCCAAGATGGCGGACCGGATCGGGCGGCAAGCCGAGCGCCGTCTCGATCTCGCCGATGCGCGCAAAATCCGCGATCAGCGGCACGCCTCCCAGCAGCGAAACCAGCAGGCCCACCTCCGACATTGCCGTGAGCGCGGGCGCGGCGCCTTGCGCGATCAGTAGCTTCAGCAACTCCATCTGCACGCGCTCGCGCGACAACTGTTCCACGCCTGCGCGTCCCGCGATGCACGCGTGAAGTCCGGCCGGATCGAGCGCGCCTTGCCCATAAGCCGCGTGGAAGCGGAAGAAGCGCAGGATGCGAAGGTAATCCTCGGCGATGCGCTTCGCCGGATCGCCAATGAAACGCACGCGCCGCGCCTCAATATCAGCGAGGCCGCCGACATAGTCATAAACCGTGCCGTCGGCGGTGACCGACAGCGCATTCATGGTGAAATCCCGCCGCTCGGCGTCCGCTTTCCAATCGCGCCCGAAACGCACATTAGCCTTGCGGCCGAAAGTCTCCACGTCCACGCGCAAGGTCGTCACCTCGAAAGGCGCGCCATCGATCACGACGGTGACGGTGCCGTGCTCGATGCCGGTCGGCACAGCCTTGAAGCCCGCGGCCTGCACGCGGCGCGTTACCTCCTGCGGGGTCGCGGTGGTGGCAATATCGGTGTCGCCGGGCGGCAGCTTCATCAGCGTGTTGCGCACCGCACCGCCGACGACGCGCGCTTCCTCGCCGTCGCTGGAAAGAACCGCGAGCAGCCGCGCCAACGAGCCCTGGGTGAGCCAGTCGGCATGAGCCAAGCTTCGATCGGTGCGGCCGGAATCTCTCGATAAAGCCGTGCTCACTGCGTGGTTCCCGGCACCAGGCGGCCTTTCTCCACGTGCGCCGGCACATAGATCGAGCCGGGCGGCGCGCCGGAAAGCTGCGCTGCCAGAATGGCGCTGATCGCCATCAGCACCAGCGCAGTGACTGTCAGCCCCGCCACCGTTCGCAGCGGCCAATGTTCCGGATCGAGGACGCCGTGATTCTTCGCCCACAACAGGAAGGCATAGGCGGCAAATGGGGTGAGAAACAGCAGAAGCTCAATAAGGATGGGCCGGATCATTCCAACTCTCTCAATTCGCCGGACTATTCCGACCGGACACTAGCCGATCCCGCATAAATCCGCTCATACAAGTTGCGCAAAATCCCCGCGGTCGCGCCCCAGATATTCCGCTGCTCAAACGGCATGACGAAATAATGCCGCGTCATGCCCTGCCAGTCGCGGCTCTGCTTTTGATGATTCGCCGGCTCCATCAGGAAGGCCAGCGGCACTTCGAAGGCGTCGTCCACCTCGGAGCGGTTGAGCGTGAGGGTATAATCCGGCGCGACGCGCGCCACCACCGGCACGATACGATAGCCGAGCGTCGTCATGTAGAGATCGAGATAGCCGATCGGATCGACGAAACGCCGATCGAGGCCGATTTCTTCCTCGGCTTCGCGCAGGGCCGCCGCCAGCGGGCTCTCATCGGCCGTTTCGATCTTGCCGCCAGGAAAGGAAATCTGCCCGGCATGATCGGGAAGATGCGCCGAGCGCTGCGTCAGCAGGACCGTGGGCTGCGGCCGGTCAACAACGGGAATGAGCACGGCGGCCGGGCGTATCGGCCGGATCGCCCACAAGGCCTGCGCCTCCTTGTTAAGCTCGTGATCGCCTTTATCCGGCACCACGTCGGGATTTAACAGCGCGGCGGGCACATCGCGTGAAAGCCGTGCTCGCGCGCGCTGGAAGAAATCCTCCGCGGGCATCAGGTGAATTCCCGCAAGGCTTCAGCCGGCGCCATGGTGAAGAACGTCCCTTTCGACGCCACGCCGAACATGCGCTGGCCTTCGACGTCGCGTTCTTCGCCCAGCGCCACGAGATCGTAGAACAATGGCCGCGTGAGTTTCGCCCATAACTCCCGGCGGACATGCAAATAGGGCTTGAGCCCGCCGGTCTGCGCTTCTGTCACAAAGCGCAGGGTGTGTTCGCTGTCACATTCCACCCAGTCGTCCACATTGGTACGGAAGTTCAAAATCCTGCCCTCAGATCGGTCTTCTGACCGCATCTCGACCGCGAGAAACGGCGCGTCTTCGACGACAATGCCGACTTTCTCCACCGGGGTGACGAGGAAATACTTATCCCCTTCCCTTTTCAGCACCGAAGCAAAGAGCTTCACCAGCGCCGGGCGGCCGATGGGCGTTTTCAGGTAATACCAGGTGCCATCCCTGGCGATCCGCATGTCGATATCGCCGCAAAAGGGCGGGTTCCACAAATGCACCGGCGGAGGGCCCTTGACGGCCTCGCGTTTTGCCGCGCTCACGATCGCGTCAAATCCGCCGGTTGAGGTCCGCCCTTCCTTCGCCATGGTTTATCCTACGTATTCGGCATGCCTGAGGTCCATATTGCCTGGGCGGGATCAATGGCGCCGGGGCCACAGGATGGCGTAAGCTTAAAAACGACGAGCGGAATCGACCGAATTCAACTCCCACCGAGGAATGTCAATTATGGCTTTGGCACCCGAAGGAACTCCCGAAAAGCTCGAAGACATGATTATCCGGGCGGCGGAATCGAGCGCCGCGCATATCCGCGCGGCCAGAACCGCGATTGGAACTGTCATATTCGGGCAGGAGCGCGTCATAGACAGCGCGCTGGTGACCGTCCTATCCGGCGGTCATGCCTTGCTGGTGGGCGTACCTGGATTGGCCAAGACCAAGCTGGTCGAGACCATGGGCATCGCGCTGGGGTTGGACGCGCGGCGCATCCAGTTCACGCCCGACCTGATGCCTTCCGATATCCTCGGCTCCGAGGTTCTGGAGGAAAGCGCCGGCGGCAAGCGCGGCTTTCGTTTCATCGCCGGACCAGTGTTCGCGCAGCTATTGATGGCGGACGAAATCAACCGCGCCAGCCCGCGCACGCAATCCGCTTTGTTGCAGGCGATGCAGGAGCAGCACGTCACCGTTGCCGGCGCGCGGCACGACCTGCCCAAGCCTTTCCATGTGCTCGCGACGCAGAACCCGCTGGAGCAGGAAGGCACCTATCCCCTGCCGGAAGCGCAGCTCGACCGTTTCCTGATGGAAGTGGATGTCGACTATCCCGACCGTCTGGCGGAGCGGCGCATCCTGTTCGAGACGACCGGCGCCGATGAGGTGCGGCCGACGGCGGCGATGACAGCGGACGATCTGCTTGCCGCGCAACGTCTGGTTCGCCGCTTGCCGGTTGGAGAGTCGGTCGTGGAGGCGATCCTCACACTGGTGCGATCGGCGCGGCCGGGACCCGATGGCGGCGAGATCGGCAAGCTGATCGCCTGGGGTCCAGGCCCGCGCGCCAGCCAGGCCCTGATGCTTGCCGTGCGCGCCCGCGCGCTGTTGCAGGGACGTTACGCGCCCTCCATCGACGATGTGATCGATCTGGCGGAGCCGGTATTAAAGCATCGCATGGCGCTGACTTTCGCCGCGCGCGCGGAGGGTGAAACCATTCCGGCCGTGATCGCGCGCCTGAAGGCGCGCGTCGGGTAAGCGGATGGCGCCCGATCCGAGGCTGAGCGAGCGGGAAGTTGTAGCGGTCAACCGGGCGAGTGGCCGGGGCCGCTCGCTTGCCGCCGCCATGCCGCGGCTCGTCCTTGAAGCGCGCCGCATCGCCGCCACCGTGATCCATGGACTGCACGGCCGCCGCCGCGCGGGCTCGGGAGAAAATTTCTGGCAATACCGCCGCTTCGTTTCCGGCGAGCCGGCGCAGCGCGTAGATTGGCGCCGCTCCGCACGCGACGAGCATCTTTATGTGCGCGAGCAGGAATGGGAAGCCGCGCATACGGTGTGGATCTGGCCGGACCGCTCGCCTTCCATGCAGTTCGCCTCACACCTCGCGGATGACAGCAAGCTCGAACGCACGCTTGTCATTGCTTTCGCGCTAGCGGAAATCCTGGTGGAAGGCGGCGAGCGTGTTGGCGTTCCCGGCCTGATGCGGCCGAGCGCAAGCCGCAACCTCATTGACAAGATGTCGCAGACGATCATCCATGACCCCGCCGAGCGCGCGAGCCTGCCGCCCTCCTTCGCGCCCTCGCCTTTGGCGGAGGTCGTGTTGCTGTCCGACTTATGGACTCCCATCGCCGATATCCGAAGCACGATCGCCCAGCTTTCCGCCAGCGGCGCGAAAGGCCACGTCGTGCAGATCGTCGATCCCGCGGAGGAAAGCTTCCCCTATTCCGGCCGCGTCGAATTCGTCGAGCCGGAAGGCGGGGAAACCATCACAGCGGGCCGCGCGGAAACCTGGCGTGCCGATTACGGAAAACGGATCGAGCGCCATCGCGCTGAAATCCGCGCGGAAACCGATCGGCTCGGCTGGAGCTTTGCCATTCATCGCACCGACCGCCCCGCCAGCGAGCTGCTGCTGGCGCTGCATGCGCGCATGGGCGCGCCGTCGGCCGATAGCGGCATCGAACGCTGGAATGCCGGTCGGGCCGGGAGGTTGGCATGATCTCGGGCCTCCCGCTCGCTTTTGCCCAGCCGCTGGTGCTGCTTGGACTTCTGAGCCTGCCTGCGCTGTGGTGGTTGCTGCGGCTGATCCCGCCGCGCCCCCGGCGCGTCGATTTTCCACCCACCCGGATGCTTTTCGATATCGTGCCGAAGGAAGAAACGCCGTCGCGCACACCGTGGTGGCTGACATTGCTGCGGTTGGTGCTAGCCGCGCTGGTCATCCTCGCCGCCGCGGGGCCGATGTGGAATCCGTCGGTTGCGACATCAGGCGGCGCCACACCGCTTGCTCTGCTGATTGATGACGGCTGGACCGCCGCCTCCGCCTGGGAAGCGCGCATGCGCACGGCCGACGATATTGTCATTCAGGCGGAAGCCGACAACCGCGGCGTTGCGCTGGTGCCTTTATCGGACACGACGCGCGACATTTCGGTCGGCACCGCGGGGGCGGCGCGGGTGCAGCTTGGCCAACTCCGGCCGAAGCCGCATGCGCTGGCACGCGCCGACGCCTTGCCAGCAATCGCGCGGCTTGTCGCCGGCGTTCCCGATATCGAGATAGCCTGGCTTTCCGACGGCATCGACCTCGGTCAAGGGCGCGACTTCACCGAAGGCCTGGCGCGGATGGCGGCCGGCCGCAAGCTCACGGTGATCGAGGGCGGATTGCCGCCCGCGCATGGCCTTGCCGCGGCGGAAAACGCGGCGGCCGCGCTGACAGTGAAGGTGTTGCGTGCCGAGAGCGGTAATGAGGAAATGGGCGCGGTGCGCGCGCTCGACCTCAAGGGCCTGCCGCTCGGCGAAGCGCGCTTTGCCTTCAAAGCGAGCGAGAGCGAAACTACCGCCGAATTCGCATTGCCGGTAGAGATCCGCAACGATATCGCGCGGTTGGAAATCAGCGGGGAACGGTCGGCAGGCGCGGTGCAATTGCTCGACAAGCGCTGGCAGCGCCGCGCGGTTGGAATCGTCTCAGGCTCGACGGCGGACACCGCACAGCCCCTGCTTGCCTCCAACTATTATCTTACGCGCGCATTGAACCCATTCGCCGATGTGCGGTTGGCAGGAAGCGCCTCCCCGGCCGACGCAGTGAGTGAATTTCTCGAACACAATGTGCAGATGCTGATCCTCGCCGACGTCGGCAATGTCGCAGGTGTTGCGCGCGACCGCTTGAACCGCTGGGTTGAAAACGGCGGCGTGCTGGTGCGTTTCGCCGGACCGCGCCTCGCGGCCGCCGATGACGATCTCATTCCGGTCAAGCTGCGGCGTGGCGGCCGCACTCTCGGCGGCAGCCTGAGCTGGGATAAGCCGCAGCCATTGGCGGGATTTTCCCGCGAAAGCCCGTTCAATGGCATGGCCGTTCCCACCGACGTTACCGTAACCCGGCAAGTGCTGGCGGAACCGGATGCCGAACTGGCCGACCACGCCTGGGCAACGCTGGCCGACGGCACGCCCCTCGTCACCGCGGCGCGGCGCGGCAAAGGCGTCATCGTGTTGTTTCATGTGACGGCGGATACGCGCTGGTCCGATTTGCCGTTATCGGGCGCCTTCGTCGAAATGCTCAAGCGCATCGTCGCGCTGGCCGGCTCGACGCCGCCGAGCGACGAGACCGATAAGCCGGCCGCGCGCGAGGTGTTGGCGCCAAGCCGCGTGCTCGACGGTTTCGGCGCTTTCGTTCCGCCGCCCTCAACCGCGCGGCCCATTCCGGTGGATTTCAACGGCCGTGCCGATTCCGAGCACCCACCGGGATTTTATGGCCCGCCGGAAGGACAGATCGCCGTCAACACGCTTGCGCCCGCCGACCGTCTGTTGCCGCTCGATTTTTCGCCACTCAATGCCAGCCGCGAGCAATATCGCTCCAGCGAGCCGCGCGATTTGCGCGGCCCGGTTTTCCTCACCGCGCTTGGATTGCTTCTGCTCGATGCGCTGGTGGTGTTCTGGCTGGCGGGCGGCGTCGCCAAACTGACTTACCGGCGCCGGCCGGCCACCGCCGTCATCGTTGCCGGGATTCTTGCGACCGCGCTCGCGGCAACGCCGCAGGCTCACGCACAAAACGACGATTTCGCCAAAAAGGCGTCGCTGCAGACACACCTCGCGTATGTCATCACGGGTGACGCGGATGTCGACAAGATCAGCAAGGTGGGCCTTGATGGGCTGACGCTGTTCCTCGCCCAACGCACCGCGCTGGAGGCGGGCGAGCCCATCGGCCTCGATCTATCACGCGACGAACTCACCTTCTTCCCCTTGATCTATTGGCCGATCGTTCCCGGCGCCGCCAAACCCTCGGCACAGGCGCTGTCGCGCATCGACGCGTATATGAAACAGGGCGGCACCGTGCTGTTCGATACGAGGGACGCCATCGAAGCGCCCGCCGGGCCGGGAGGAGAGTCGCGCGGGCCCGGTATGATAGCCTTGCGTGAAATCCTATCCTCGCTCGACATTCCGGAACTCGAACCGGTTTCCGCCGATCACGTCCTGACCAAGACGTTTTACCTGCTGCGTGATTTTCCCGGACGTTTCGTCACGGGCAAGCTCTGGGCCGAGGCCTTGCCGGCGGCCGACGGCGAACAAAGCGATCGTCCCGCCCGCGCCGGCGATGGCGTCTCATCCATTCTCATCACGTCCAACGATTTCGCCGGTGCCTGGGCGATGCGCCCCGACGGCGAAGCGATGCTGCCGCTCATGCCCGGCGAACCGCGCCAGCGGGAATTTGCATTCCGTGCCGGCGTCAACATCGTGATGTACACGCTCACCGGCAACTACAAGGCCGACCAGGTACATGTGCCAGCCCTGCTTGAGCGGCTGGGGCAATAGGAGCCAAGCGTGAACTTCGGCATTGCCTTTGCTCCGCTTGTTCCCGCCTACGTCTTGTGGGCGGCCATCATCGTTGCGGCCGTGGTCGCAGGGCTTTTGCTGTTCGCGCGCAGCCGCGGCGCGCTGATCCGCACGGTAGCCCTGGCGCTGATGGCGCTGGCGCTCGCCAATCCGTCTTTCACGCGCGAGGATCGCGACCCGCTCACCTTGGTTGCCGCCGTCATCATCGACAAGAGCCCGAGTCAAAATTTCGGCGACCGCGCCAAGCAAACGGAAGCGGCGCGCGCCGATCTTGTCGAACGCCTCGGCCATATTCCCGGCCTGGAACTGCGGGTCGTAGAAGCCGGCGAGTCGGATGGCGAGACCGACGGCACCAAGCTTTTTTCCGCGCTTGGCGCGACGCTGGCCGACGTTCCGCCGGATCGCGTTGCCGGCGCCATCATCGTCACCGACGGCCGGGTGCATGACGTGCCGGCGGAAGCCGCGGCCCTAGGATTTGCCGCACCCGTGCACGCCCTCGTCACCGGCCGCAAGGACGAAAAGGACCGCCGCGTGGTGCTGGTAACGGCGCCGCGCTTTGGCATCGTGAAACAATCGCAGACGGTCACCTTCCGCGTCGAAGATCAGGGCGTGCCGCCCGGCTCGGCACAGGTCACCGTGCGCCGCGACGGCGAAACCATCGACACCCGCAACGTCATCGCCGGGCAACCGGTGGACGTCGAAGTCCCTATCCCGCATGCGGGGGCGAATATCGTGGAGATCGAGGCGTCGCCGTTGCCCGACGAATTGACCGGCGTGAATAACCGCGCCGTTGTTTCCATCGACGGCGTGCGCGACAAGCTGCGCGTGCTGCTGGTTTCCGGCGAACCGCACGCAGGCGAACGTACCTGGCGCAATTTGTTGAAATCCGACGCCAGCGTCGATCTCGTGCACTTCACCATTCTGCGCCCGCCTGAAAAGCAGGACGGCACCCCAATCAATGAATTGTCGCTGATCGCCTTCCCGACCCGCGAATTGTTTCAGCAGAAGATCGGTGAGTTCCAGCTCATCATCTTCGACCGCTACGCGCGCCAGGGCGTGCTGCCGATCATCTATTTCGACAACATCGCGCAATATGTGCGCGAAGGCGGCGCGGTGCTGATCGCGGCCGGCCCCGATTACGCCAGCCAGACAAGCCTGTGGCGCACGCCGCTCGACGTGATCTTGCCGGCGGAGCCGAGCGGCCAAGTCACCGAGGCGGCCTTCCACGCGCATCTCAGCGATATCGGCAAGCGCCATCCGGTGACGCGCGCCCTGGAAGGCGCGAATTCCGATCCGC
>Ga0080064_1005926_pt1 | contig 13720 bp, 16 predicted proteins | sample Subgrocontami54m_FD_69260 | JGI IMG/M metagenome (GOLD analysis project Ga0080064, IMG submission 69260) | Subsurface groundwater microbial communities from S. Glens Falls, New York, USA - GMW46 contaminated, 5.4 m (SPADES assembly) (version 2) ...
CCCGGCTGTTCATCGGCGGCGAGATGGGTATCGGCAACACCACCGCGGCGGCCGCGCTGGCCTGCGCGCTGCTGGGCGAGGCGCCACAGCAACTGGCGGGCCCGGGCACGGGACTCGATGCAGCCGGCGTGCGGCACAAGGCGGCTGTCATCGCGCAGGCTTTGTTGCTGCACGAAGCGCACTGCGGCGAGCCGCTGGAAGCGCTGCGCCGCCTCGGCGGCTTCGAGATCGCCGCCCTGACCGGTGCCGCCATGGCCTGCGCCCAGGCCGGGCTGCCGCTGCTGGTGGACGGCTTCATCGTCAGCGCGGCGATGCTGGCTGCGTGCCGCATCCAGCCGGCGGTACGCGACTGGCTGCTGTTTGGCCACCGCTCGGCCGAACCAGGCCACGACCGCGTGTTGCAGGCGCTGGATGCCGCGCCGCTGCTGGCGCTGGATATGCGTCTGGGCGAGGCCAGCGGCGCCCTGGCCGCGCTGCCGCTGCTGCGCCTGGCCTGCGCGTTGCATGGCGAAATGGCGACGTTCACCGAAGCCGGCGTTGCCGGGAGCCGATCATGATCGCCGCCCTGTGGCGCCCGCTGCTGCTGGCGCTGGGCATGCTGACCACGCTGCCGGTGCCGCGCGCACACGATCCGGACCCGGACGCAATCGGTCGCGCCCCGCTGACCTACCCGCTGGTTGGCTTGCTGCTGGGCGTGCTGCTGATCGGTGCCAGCTGGGCGCTGTTCGACCTGCCACCGCTGGCCGGCGCGGCCATCGTGCTGACGCTGTGGACGCTGCTGACCGGCGCGCTGCACCTGGACGGCCTGGCCGACTGCGCCGACGGGCTACTGGGCGGCCATGCCGATCCGCAGCAGCGGCGCACGATCATGCGCGACCCGCACGTCGGCAGCGCCGCCGTGGTCGCCCTGCTGCTGGTGATGATTGGCAAATTCGCCGGCCTGGCGGCGACGCTCGATCACGGCAACCTGCTGCCGCTGCTGCTGGCGCCCGCGCTCGGCCGCGGCGGCGTGCTGGCGCTGATGTGCGCCCTGCCCTACGCCAGCCCCGGCGGCATGGCCGAGACGATTACGGCGCAGCTGCCGCGCCAGGCGGGCTGGCTGGTGGTGGCGCTGGTTGCCGGGATCACGCTGTTCGTGGCGCCATCCGCGCTGGTGATCGCGGCGCTGCTGGCCTGGCTGATCGGCCGCGGCGCCCTGCGCCGGCTGGGCGGCGCCAGCGGCGATGTCTATGGCGCGGCAATAGAGCTGATCGAAACCGCAGTGCTGCTGACAATGGCCCTGCCGTCCGGCGAATGAGCAGGCCCGGCGGTCGCTACAATGCGCGCCCCCAACCCCGGTCCGACCGGGCCGCGGAACCCGAACCCCGGCTGCAGTGTCACAGGGACGGGCATTCCACATCACAGGTCATCGCATGCGCCTTTGCACGTCCCGATCCGCACTCGTCGCCTTTGCGCTGCTTATCGTCGGCGCATACCTGACCGGCTGTGCCTCCAGTACCGCCGGCAACGTCTACTCGCGCGACGAAGCGCGTCAGCCGCAGGTGGTGAAATTCGCCACCATCGAGTCCATTCAGCCGGTGAAGATCGAAGGCACGCACTCGTACATCGGTGCCGCCACCGGCGCTGTGCTGGGTGGCCTGGCCGGTAGTACGGTTGGCGGCGGTACCGGCCAGAAGGCGGCCGCGGTGGCCGGCGCCGTAGCCGGTGGTCTGGCTGGCAACGCCGCCGAACAGGCACTGACCAAGGCCGATGGCCTGGAAATCACGGTACGACTGGACAACGACAACGTGATGGCCATCGTGCAGGAGCAAAGTGAACAGCAGTTCCGGGTCGGCCAGCGCGTGCGCGTCGTCCAGCTGAACGGCACCTACCGCGTCTCACCGTGACGGAAATCCGACCGATGGCAGACAAGGACATCGGCAAGCGGCGCGCCGCCGAAGCGGCGCTCGAATTCCTGCCGCAGGACGAAGTGATCGGCGTAGGCACCGGCTCGACGGTGAATTTTTTCATCGACTGCCTGGGCGCGGTGCGCCAGCGCATCAAAGGCGCCGTCGCCAGCTCGGTGGCCACCGCCAAACGCCTGCAGGCGCAGGGCATCGAACTGGTGGACCTGAACGACGCCGGCACGCTGCCCGTCTACATCGACGGCGCCGACGAGGCGACCGCGCACCGCCAGCTCATCAAGGGCGGCGGCGGCGCGCTCACGCGCGAGAAAATCATTGCCGCTGCCAGCCGGCAGTTCGTGTGCATCGCCGACGAATCGAAACTGGTCGGACGTCTTGGCGCCTTCCCGCTGCCGGTGGAGGTCATCCCAATGGCGCGCAGCTACGTGGCACGCGAAATCGTCGCCCTGGGCGGTCGGCCGGTGTACCGCCACGGCTTTGTCACCGACAACGGCAACATCATTCTTGACGTGCTGGACGTGCATGGCCTCGATATCGTGGAACCGATCAAGCTCGAACAGACAATCAACAACATTGCCGGCGTGGTCAGCAACGGCCTGTTCGCCGCCCGTGGCGCGGACGTGCTGCTGATCGGCAGCGCCACGGGCGTGCAGCGCATCGCCTGAGCCGGCCCGCGGTAACGCCCTGACCCGTGTGACAATACCCGGCAGGCCTATCCGGGGAGCCGAAGCGCGTGTCAGGCGCGATCCATTTCAGCCAGCTTCGGCATTACCTGCCGCTGTCCACGTTTCCCCGTGCCCAGCTCGTCGAGCTGGCAGCGATGGCGCGCGTCGAGGAGCCCGCGGATCGCAGCCTGATCTTCGAATCCCCGCACGAACCGTTCGGCGAATCCCTGTACCTGCTGGCCGGCGAAGCCAGCGCGGTCACCACCAGCGGGGTCGCCGCCATCATCGAAGCCGGCACGCCAAGTGCCGCTTATCCGCTCAATGACGGGCGCTTCAAGTCCGTCACGGCCTTTGCGGACGTGGTGCTGATGTACCTGCCGTTCGAGCTGGTCGACCTGATTGCAACCTGGGATCAACTGGCGGTCGTGGAGCGCCGTAACGTCGACCGGGCGACCGGCTTCTTTGGCCGCGGCATTCCCCGCCGCTGGCGCTACAGCTTCTTCCCGGCCCTGCGCAGCACGCCGGCCGCCCGTATCGAAGAACTGATGCAAAGCTTCGTGCCGCAGGCAGTGCAGGAGCGCCAGGTCATGACCCACCAGGGCGAGGTCGTCGGCGAGTTTTTTGTCATCGACAGTGGCACGGCACTCGCCACGCGCGAGAGTCCGGCCGATGAAGGCGAATCGATCGAACTGGCGCAGCTGGGCGAGGGCGAGTGCTTTGGCACCGAGGCACTGCGCGACACGCCGTACAGTGCCGCCACGATCAGCATGATCACCGGCGGCATGCTCATGCGCCTGCCCCAGGAGGACTTCCGGCGCTTGCAAACACCGCCGCAACAAATGCTGCTGGCCGGGTCGTCAGCCATCGAGTTGATCAGCACCAACGGCCGCTGGCTTGACGTGCGCCAGCGCGGCGAGTGGCAAAACTCCCATTTGCCCGGCGCCTATAACCTGCCGCTACAGGAAATTCGCCTGCATGCCGGCCGCCTCGACCCGGCCGTTCACTACGTGTGCTACTGCAACAGTGGGCGGCGGGCGGCGGCGGCGGCGCACATCCTCACGCAGATCGGCATCGCCGCCAGCGTACTCGACGGGCATTACCGTCACGTCGGCGGCGAATAGCCGGTCCACACCACCGGCCGCAGGCGGTCGATCCGGGCCGTTGGCTGCCCACCGCTGCAACTCATGCGATCTTTAGCACTCTAATGGGCCGAGTGCTAGAATTTTACGCGTCCACTGCACGGGAGACCGCATGTCCACAGCCCTGACCGTACCCTTGCCGTTACAGGCCGTTGGCAATCTGAGCCAGCTGATTCGTGCCGCCCACCAGGCGCCCTACCTGTCCGCCGAAGAAGAACACGCCCTTGCCCTGCGCCTGCAGGACCAGGGTGATCTGGACGCCGCGCGCCAGCTGGTCAGCTCGCACCTGCGCTACGTCATTCATCTTGCACGCGGCTACAGCGGCTACGGCCTGCCGCAGGCCGACCTGATCCAGGAAGGCGCTATCGGCCTGATGAAAGCCGTGCGCCGCTTCGACGCAAGCCGGGGCATCCGGCTGGTGTCGTTTGCCGTGCACTGGATCCGCGCCGAAATCCACGAGTACGTGCTGCGCAACTGGAGCATCGTCAAGATCGCCACCACCAAGGCGCAGCGCAAGCTGTTCTTCAACCTGCGCCAGCACAAGGAGCGCCTGGGACACCTGAGCGATGCCCAGGCGGCGCAGATTGCCGAGAAACTCGATGTGCGCCCGCAGGACGTGCGGGACATGGACGCCCGTCTGAGCGATCGGCCGGTGTCCTTCGACGCAGCGACGGATGCCAGCGACGACGACCTGCCCTCCCCCGCGCTGACGATTGCCGACCAGCGCCCCGACCCCTCGCAGGTGCTCGAGGAAGAACAATGGGCCAGCCACCAGTTGCAGCAACTGCGCGATGGCCTGGCGACTCTCGATGCCCGCAGCCGCGACATCCTGCAACAGCGCTGGCTGGCGGAGGACAAGACCGGGCTGAAGGAACTGGGCGAGAAGTACGGCGTGTCGGCCGAGCGCATCCGCCAACTTGAAGCCCAGGCTCTGGGGCGTCTGTCCCGCCGTCTGCAGGCCGCCGCCGCATGACCGAAGGCACTCCGCGCTTGGGTTTTCTGGGCGTGCTGCGGGAGATGGCCTGGGCGTTTCTGGGCGTGCGCGATCGGAGCAGTTACGAGCGCACCACGCGCTCGAACCCGTTGCACATCATCCTGGCTGGCATTCTGCTGACAGTGCTGCTGATTGGCGCGCTGGTCGGGGCGGTGAAATTCGCCCTCAGCGACCGCCCGGCGGCGCATGTATCAGCGGATGCCGTACCCGGCAAGGTAGTGGTCGACCAGAAGGGCGGCGAATAGCCCCATCAGATAGGTGATGGAAAAGCGAAACGTCGCCGAAGCGACCGCGCCGTCCTGCGTGCGGTAGAGCCGTACCGCCCACTGGATGAACCGTCCGCCCAGCAGCAGGGCCGCCAGCGCATAGGGCCAGCCGGCAAAACGGGTGGCAAACGGCAACAGGCTGACCGCCAGCAACAGCGCTGAGTACAGCAGCACGTGCAGGCGCGTATAGGCCAGCCCGTGCGTAACCGGCAGCATCGGGATGTTGACCCGCGCGTATTCCTCGTGCCGGCGGATGGCCAGCGCCCAGAAATGCGGCGGCGTCCACACGAAAATGATCAGGAACAGCAGCAGCGCGTGCGGGTCCACGGTGCCCGTCACAGCTGTCCACCCAAGCACGGGCGGCGCCGCGCCGGCCGCGCCGCCGATGACAATGTTCTGCGGCGTGGCGCGCTTCAGATACCGGGTGTAGATCACCGCGTAACCGATCAGTGACGCAAACGTCAGCACCGCCGTCAGTACGTTGACCCACACCACCAGCAGGGTCATCGACAGCAGGCCCAGCACCGCCGCAAACACCAGCGCCTGCGACGACGTGATGCTGCCATTGGGCAGGGGCCGGTTGCGGGTGCGGTCCATCTGCGCATCGACCCGGGCATCGACCACCTGATTGATCACCGCCGCCGACGACGCGGCCAGAAAAATCCCCAGGTTTCCGGCCAGCAGCGCATTGAGCGGCACCATGCCCGGCACCGCCAGCAGCATGCCGACCACGGCCGTGAAGCAGATCAGCGCCACCACCCGCGGCTTGCACAGCTCAAGGTACTCGCGCCACAGCGGCAATGGCGGCGCGCCGAGCGGTACAGAATCAGCCACGCGCAGTCCTGCGTACAAGAATGTGGGTCAAGGTCAGCAGCGCCAGCAGCAGCAGCGCCGCCACGGCATTGTGCGCCACCGCCACCGGCAGCGGCAGGTGCAGCCACACGTTGGCGATGCCAAGGGAAATCTGGGTTGCCAGCAGCAGCAACATCACCGCGGCGGCGGCGCGCAACGACCCTGTCTGACGCAACGCACTGATCCCCAGGCCGCCCAGACACAGGAAGGCGACCATGGCCCAGGCCCGATGCGCCATGTGCACCGCCACCCGGGCTGGGCTGTCCAGCACGCCAAACTCATAGTTCACGCCCAGGCCCCGCCACAGGACAAAGCCGTCCTTCATGTCCATCGGCGGCCACCATTCGCCCATGCACGTCGGAAAGGTGGGGCAGGCAAGTGCCGCGTAATTGGCGCTGGTCCAGCCGCCCAGGGCGATCTGCAGCACCAGCACGGCAATGCCCAGGAACGCCAGGCGGCGCAGGTATGGCGGTGCGGCGCGACGTTCCGGCACGAACGAGCGCGTGTTCAGATACCCCAGCCACAGCAGGCTCAGTACGCTGAAGCCGCCCAGCAGGTGGCTCATCACCACCACGGGCTTGAGCAGCAGGGTGACCGTCCACATGCCAAGCGCGGCCTGAAACGCGACCAGCAGGACGGTTGCAGTCGCCAGGAGGCGCCCGGTGCCACGGCGCCAGGCCGACACGGCAAGCCCGAGCACCACCAGGCCAAGCAGGCTGGCGGCATAGCGATGGACCATCTCCTTCCATGCCTTGGCCGGCTCGACCGGCCGGTGCGCGAAGGCGTCATTGGCCCGCGCCAGCGCGTCGGGACTCGCCGGCACCGCCAGATGCCCATAACAGCCGGGCCAGTCGGGGCAGCCCAGCCCCGCGTCCGACAGGCGCGTGTAGGCACCCAGAATAACCACCGTCAGCGCCAGCATGGCCGCCAGCAGCCAGGGCAGCGGATGCGCGCCGCGGCGCGTCGTTGATCGACTCAAGGATCGCTCCGTCAGTTGGGCACGAACCGGCGCAGCAGGTGGTCGATATCCTTGCGCGCGGCGCGCGGATCATAATCTTTACGGAAACGCAGCATCGCGAAACCGCGCGGGTCCACCAGCATGAATGCCGTGTCGGCGGGCGGCGCGGCGCCGGCCAGCGCAGTCAGCATGCGGCCATCCGAATCCTCGACCGCGACCAGCCCCTGCAGCTGATCGAGACGGTCAGCCGCCAGGCCGTGCCCCGCCGGGTACACATACAGCCGCACCACGGCGTCCTGGTAACGCGGCAGGGACAGCCATATCTGGCGCAGGTCGACCAGCGTCTTCCAGCACGCCGCGTCGCATTCCCCGGCCACGACCAGCTTCCAGCGCCCGCCCGGCACCGGTGCCGCGGCGTCGAGCGGCACGTGCACCGGCGGCTGAATCAGCACACCGGTCAGCCGCGGTGCCGGGTACCAGTCAAAGCCCAGCTTCTGATAGCCCCAGGACAGCAGTAGCGGTCCGAAAAACAGCGCAGCGAGCCCGATCAGTTTCAGTCGGCTGCTGCGGCGCACGGCCAAGGCCCGGTCGTCCATCAATCCTCCTGTGAAAGGGCCAGGCGGCGCGCACGGCGCAGGCCGGCGAGCACGTAAATCCACAACAGCGCGCCCGCCAATCCGAACCATTGCACGGCATAGCCGTAATGCCGCTGTGGCGTCATCACCACGGTCGGCCAGTCGCGTCGAAACCCGTGCTCGGAATCCGGCGCCAGCCGCAGCACGCGGGCCTGAACTGGCGTGCCGAGGTACTGACCGAGCAGTGGCGCGCTGATCTCGGGCACCACCCACAGCCCGCGGAACGACTCGGTGACTTCGCCCGACACGAAGGGAATGTCAGCCGGCTGGTGCAGATAGCCCGACAGGGTTACGGTGCCCTGCGGCGTCTGCCACGCCGGCACGTCACTGCGCAGCCCCCCGCGCGCCAGCCAGCCCCGATCCACCAGAACCACACCGGGCACGCCCTGGGCCCGAAACGGCGTCAATATGTCGTAACCGATCTGACCGTCACGCACCTGGTTGTCGAGCAATCCCTGACGATCGGCCAGAAACTCGCCGTGCGCCTGTACACGCCGGTGTTCGGCAATACCGTCGATCTGCGTCAGCCCGCCCAGCTCGATTGGCGCCAGCTCACCGGCGGCGGATGCTTCGAGCAGCAAACGGGCTTTCTCCTGGCCACGCTTCACCTGCCAGACGCCAAGCCCCAGCAACAGCGGCAATGCCAACACCACAGCGAGGCTTGCGGCCAGCGTGGGACGGAACCGGCGCCGACCGGCGTAACGAGGAGCTTCGGACACAACGACCGCCGTTCAGCGCACAGGCACCGGGCTAGAATGCGGCACGTTCAAATCACGCGGGGCGGATCATGCTGGTCAAGACAATCATTCTGGCAATGCTGGCGGCCGTCCTGGTCGCGCTCGGCTCAGCCGTGTTCGCGATGCTTGGACCGCGCCGCGACCACACCCGTATGGCGCGCGCCCTGACCTGGCGCATCGGCCTGTCGGTACTGCTGTTCGTCCTGCTGCTCGCAGGATTCGCCAGCGGGGTCTTGCAACCACACCAGGCAATACCGCCCAAACCCACCGTTCACAACCAGTAAACGAACACGAACAATCCGAGCCACACCACGTCGACAAAGTGCCAGTACCAGGCCACCGCCTCAAACCCGAAATGATGCTCGGGCGTGAAATGCCCCTTGATGCTGCGCAGCAGAATCACGATCAGCATGATGGTGCCCAGCGTCACATGCGCACCGTGAAAGCCGGTCAGCATGTAAAACGTCGAGCCATAGATGCCTGACGCCAGGGTCAGGTTCAGTTCATGCATGGCATGGCCGTATTCCTCGGCCTGGAAATACAGGAACAGAATACCCAGCGCCACCGTGGCCGCCAGACCGAGTATCAGCTGGCCGCGCCTGTTCTTGAGCAAACCCCAGTGGGCAATGGTGATGGTAACGCCACTGCTGAGCAGGATCGCCGTATTGAGCGCTGGCACACCCCAGGCAGAAACGATCCCCGTCGGGATATCGAAACCCTCGGCCTTGGGTGGATGGATCAGCGGCCAGGTGGCCTCGAAATTTGGCCACAAGCTGTGCGACAGGGCTTTCATCACATCGCCTTCGCCGCCCAGCCAAGGCACCGAGAAATTGCGGGCAAAAAACAGCGCGCCAAAGAACGCGGCGAAGAAAAACACTTCCGAGACGATGAACCAGGCCATGCCCCAGCGGTAGGAGCGGTCCATCTGCTCGTTGTTCATGCCGGCCTGATTCTCGCGAATGACATTGCCGAACCAGCCGAAAACCATCACCAGCAGCAGCAGCAGGCCGCCCAGCAAAACCAGCTTGCCGACCTCATGCGCGTGCAGCCAATTGACGCCACCGATCACCATCATGGTCAGCGCCAGGGAACCGACGATGGGCCAGCGGGTTTCCGCCGGGACGTAATATCCGCCGTGTGCCTGTGCCATTCCTGCCTGTCCTCCGAAAAAATTAAGCCGGGACCTACTCAACCACCAGCCGCTTCATGACCGGCGTGGGCATCCACCGGCGCCTTGTGCAAATCGAAAAATGTGTACGACAAGGTCACCGTATGCACGTCGCTGGACAGGTCCGGGTCGACGCGAAAGCGGACCTTCATATCTTTCTGCTCGCCGGCCGCCAACGTCTGCTCGGTGAAGCAAAAACACTCGAATTTGTGAAAATGCTTGGCGGCAAGCCCGGGCGCCACGCTCGGTATCGCCTGACCGGTGATTTCCTGTGCCGCGCGATTGTGGGCGACGTAAACAGCTTCCGCAGTCTGGCCGATGCGAACCCGCATGCGATCCACCCGCGGCTTGAAGTCCCATGGCAGATCCGTGTTGGTATTGGCGACGAATTCCACCGTGACTTCGCGACCTTCTGGCTGCGAGTTCCGTGACGGGTTAGCGGAAGCATCGCGCAGTGTCGTCGACTTGCCGTTCAGGCCTGCCACCTGGCACAGGACGTTGTACAGCGGCACCATCGCAAAGCCGAAGCCGAACATCAGCGCAGCGGCCACGGCCAGCCGCCGGGTGGTGCGCGCTATCCGACGCTGGCGCTCGTCAGCCATGTTGCTGACTCATCTGGGCCCAGATGGTGAACGCATAGATGGCCACGACCACCATCGCCAGCCCGGCCAGCAGCCAACGACTCGGACGACGTATGCCGGATTGCGTTTGACGATCATCCCGGGTATTCACGGAATCTCGGGCGCCGTGGTAAAGCTGTGATACGGGGCCGGCGACGGCAGGGTCCACTCAAGCCCGTGCGAGCCTTCCCAGACCCGATCGGTGGCCTTCACACCGCCGCGGACCGTGGCGATCATGATGTACACGAACAGCAACTGCGACAGACCAAACACAAAGCCACCGATGCTGGAAATGCGGTTGAAATCCGCGAACTGCAACGCATAGTCCGGAATGCGTCGCGGCATACCTTGCAGCCCCACGAAGTGCATCGGAAAGAACAACACGTTCACCGAGATCGCCGACAGCCAGAAATGCAGCTTTCCCAGGCGCTCGTTGTACATGTGGCCGGTCCACTTCGGTATCCAGTAGTAGGCGCCCGCCATCAGCGCAAAAACGGCACCCGGAACGAGGACGTAATGAAAATGCGCGACCACAAAATAGGTGTCGGTGTACTGCATGTCGGCAGGGCCGATAGCGAGCATCAGACCGGAAAAGCCGCCAATCGTGAACAGGAACACGAACGCCAGCGCGAACAGCATCGGCGTTTCGAAGCTGATGGACCCGCGCCACAGGGTAGTGACCCAATTGAACACCTTCACGCCGGTCGGCACGGCGATCAGCATGGTGGCGTACATGAAATACAGCTCGCCGGCCACCGGCATACCGGTGGCAAACATGTGGTGCGCCCAGACAATGAACGACAGGAAAGCGATGGCAGAAATGGCGTACACCATCGAGGCATAACCGAAGATCTGCTTGCGGGCGAAGGTCGGAATGATTTCCGACACCACGCCGAATGCCGGCAGAATCATGATGTAGACCTCGGGGTGCCCGAAGAACCAGAACACGTGCTGGAACAGCACCGGGTCTCCGCCACCGGCTGCATTAAAGAAGCTGGTACCGAAATGCCGGTCGGCGAGCATCATGGTCACCGTGCCCGCCAGCACGGGCATGGCGGCGATCAGCAGGAAGGCCGTCACCAGCCAGGTCCAGCAGAACAGGGGCATCTTCATCAGCGTCATGCCGGGCGCACGCATGTTGAGCACGGTGGCGATGACATTGATGGCGCCCATGATCGACGAGAAACCCATCAGATGCACGGCGAAGATGAACACGTCCGTGGTCGACGGCGCAAAGGTGGTGGACAGCGGGGCGTAAAAGGTCCAGCCAAAGGCCGGCGCGCCGCCATCCAGGAACCAGGTGCTCATCAGCAGGCTGAAGGCAAACGGCAGCAGCCAGAAGCTCCAGTTGTTCATGCGCGGCAGGGCCATGTCCGGCGCCCCGATCATCATCGGAATCATCCAGTTGGCAAAGCCGGTCCAGGCCGGCATCACGGCACCGAATACCATGATCAGGCCGTGCATGGTCGTGAGCCGGTTGAACACGATAGGCTCGACCAGCTGCAGACCGGGCTGGAACAGCTCGGCACGGATCAGCATGGCGAGCGAGCCGCCGGTCAGGAACATGATCAACGCCAGCCACAGATACAGTGACCCGATGTCCTTGTGATTGGTGGTGAATACCCAGCGCAGAATGCCGCGTGCCGGGCCGTGATGATGATCGACTTCGTGGGCCAAGGTTGCCATGGCGTGTCCTCCGGACCGTGAATCTTGCGACGTAGCGGGTAGGTTATCCGAGCGCCGAATCAGCGCGCGGCCTTGATCTGTCTGGGCTGCACGAAATCGTCCTTGTCGTTACCAAAGGCGTTTCGTTCATAGGTGATGACGGCCGCCAGATCGACGTCGTTCAGCTGCAGGCCGAACGCCTGCATGGCGGTGCCCGGCTTGCCATGCAAGACCCGGTCAATATGACCTTCAACCGGACCGGTCGCGATGACGCTGCCGGCCAGCGCCGGGAACGCCGGCGGTATGCCCTGGCCGTTGGCCTGGTGGCACGCCACGCAATAGGTGCTGTAGACAGTCTTGCCGCGCTCCACCAGTTCGTCCTTGGTCCACTCGCGGTCGGCACCACTCTTGGCCGCCTCGGCCTCGGCCTTCTTGGCGGTCAGCCAAGTCTCGTAATCTTCGCGTGTCTTGGCCTCGACCACGATCGGCATGAAGCCGTGGTCCTTGCCGCACAGCTCCGCGCACTGGCCCCGATACACGCCCGGCTGCGGAATGTTGGTCCAGCTATCGTTGATGAATCCAGGCACCGCATCCTGCTTCCACCCCAGGGCCGGCACCCACCAGGAATGGATAACATCGTTTGAGGTAATGACGAACCGAATCTTGGTATTGATCGGAACGACCAACGGCTCGTCGACCTCAAGCAGGTAGTGCTCGACAGACTTCGGATCGCCCTTGGTCGCATCGCGGCTGGTGGCGGCAAGGTTGCTGAAAAAGCTGACGCCCTGGTCGAGGTAATCGTACTGCCAGCGCCACTGATAGCCGGTGATCTTGATGGTCAGCCCAGAGTCCGTCGTATCCTCCAAGGCGATCAGGGTCTTGGTGGCCGGGATAGCCATGGCAATCAAAATGATAAAGGGGATGATCGTCCACAGTACTTCGACGGTGGTGTTTTCGTGGAAATTGGATGCCACGGCACCGCGTGATTTACGAAATGCGAACAGCGAATAAAACATGGCACCGAACACCACCACACCGATGGCGATGCAGACCCACAGCGAGATCATGTGCAAATCGAACACGCGGTGGCTGTAGTCGGTGGCACCACGGACCAGGTTCATCCCGTATTCGGCACGAGCTGGCTGCGTGAACAGTACAGCGAGCAACATGCCAAGACCGCTGCGCAGCACTGCCTGATGTTGTTGTCCCATCTTCAAAGACCCATCTCCCTGTTCAATCCGCCACCCAGTGCAAGCAAGGACGCCTGAGTGCCGATCGGCTGCCCAAGCAAACGGCCCAGATCACTCGCCAGTTGCCGGCGCTCGGCCTCCACGAGGAAAGCACCGATTTCGAAAAACCGCCCATGGGAACCCAGTTGCAGGCAACTGGCCCCGCCGTCGCGCACAAGCTGCCAGCGCAGTCTGGCCCATGCACGCTCGACCTCGTCACGCGACTCAAGCCGCTCGCGGCCGCGCAGCACGATCACCCGTCCGTCCTGCACCATGATCAGTTCGCGCCGATACGTGGCCCGCGAACAGCAATACAGCCCTGTCCACACAGCGGCCACTTCCAGCCCACTGAACGGCGCGACCAGCCACAGGCCCTGCCGAGCAAACAGCACGGCGATGAGCCCGTGAAAAATCGCAATCACAATCAGAAGATGCCTGGTCTGCGACCAGCTGCGGGACCGGTTCGGACACAGCTCGAAACGCCACGCTCCGTCCCGCGTCTGCGTTGTGTGCAGCGCCACCGCCACCTCCTGCTGCGCCGGAAGGCGGGCAACCCGCGCCGTCACTCGAATGCGTAGCCAGCCTGCGACAAAAAGCCGCGCGAATACTACCGTCGGGGCCGCCCCCTGACAAGCAAAATCGGGCACACGGTCATTCCTTGACCGGCATCAAGTCTGATCCCCGGCCCGCAACTGGCGGGGCAAGTGCAGCCCGCGCGCGACGCTTCCAGGGGACGCGCCCGGCGCGTGTGCCAGCACACCAAGATTCGGCTCCGGCAGGATTGCTCGCAGAGCCTCGATCGTGTCCGCACGGCGCTCGACCGCGACGTCCACTTCGTTGCCCACCCAGCCGGCCAGCGGCAGACCACAACGGCGGCCGACATCCGCC
>Ga0080064_1005930_pt1 | contig 13706 bp, 12 predicted proteins | sample Subgrocontami54m_FD_69260 | JGI IMG/M metagenome (GOLD analysis project Ga0080064, IMG submission 69260) | Subsurface groundwater microbial communities from S. Glens Falls, New York, USA - GMW46 contaminated, 5.4 m (SPADES assembly) (version 2) ...
GTTACAACCGCGTGGCACACGCGCGGACGGAAACCCCCGTCTTCAAAGGGTGACATCGACATGCGCAAATACCTGCACATCAATCTCCGCGACCGCTCGGTCAAGACCGAGGAACTCAACGGCGAGGATGTAATCCGCGTCGGCCGGTATTACATCGCCAAGACCCTGCTCAAGCTCGGGGCGGCGACGGCCGACCCGCTGTCCGCGGACAATCCGCTGATTTTCTCCGCCGGCCCGTTCGCGGGCACGAACTTTTCCAACGCCAACCGGCTCAGCGTCGGTTGCAAGAGCCCGCTGACGGGCGGCATCAAGGAAGCCAACGCGGGCGGCACCTTCGGCTTCGCGCTCGGCCAGCTCGAGACTGCGGGGCTCACCCTGTATGGCGCATCGAACGAGTGGACCGTCATCCGCATCACCAGGGACGGCGCCATCACCTATGACAGCGCCGAGCCCTATATGGGCAAAGGCAACAACGAGGCCGCAGCGCTGCTGTTCGAGCGCTATGGCAAGAAAATCAGTTTCGCGCTGTGCGGCCCGGTCGGGGAGTATCTCGGTCTGATGGCCGGCATTGCGTTCGCCGACACCGACGGGCGGCCGTCCCGTCTGGCGGCGCGCGGCGGCGTCGGCGCCGTGATGGGCAGCAAGAAGGTCAAGGCGATCGTCGTCGACATACACAAGATGCCGACCTTCCATGACCGCAAGAAAGTCATGGGCGCCGTGCGCGAATACGGCGCGCGGCTTGCCAAGGAGCCGGCAATCGACACTTTCAAAAAGGTCGGCACGGCGATGATGGCCGATATCATGAACCGGGTCGGCGGGCTGCCGGTTCGCAATTTCAGCGCGGGCCGGCTGGTGGAAGCGTCAGAGGGACCGCTCAAGCTCGGCGGCGACTATATTCGCGAGCGCAACATGAGTCGCGGCGGGAATCCGACGCACGCCTGCATGCCGGGCTGCCTGATCGAGTGCAGCAACGTCTATGTCGACGCCAGCGGCAAGGAAATCGTGTCACCGCTCGAATACGAAACGCTGGGTCTGGTCGGCAGCAATTGCGGCCTGACGGACCCGGACGACGTGGCGCGACTGAACGGCGTCGCCAACGATCTCGGCATCGATACCATCGAGGTCGGCGCCACGCTGGGCGTGCTGATGGACGCGGGACAAGGCGCGTTCGGCGATGCGGGGTTCATGATGGAGGCGCTCGAGGACATGCGCCGCGGCAACGAGCGCGGCCGCCTGCTCGCGCAGGGGACTGCCCGCGTCGGCGCGCATTACAAAGTCGCCCGCATCCCCGCCATCAAGAGGCAGGGCATCAGCGCTTACGACCCCCGCGTCGTTGAAGTGACCGCCATATCCATGATGGTCACGGCGCAGGGCGCCGATCACACCACTGGCAACCTGCCGGTCTTCAACTGCAAGGATAAAACGACCGCCGAACTGGTGGCGGCAAGCCTGGAGATTCAAACGGCGTGTGCCGCCGCGGATTCCCTGGGACTGTGCATATTCGGGCGTTCCGTGACGAACGTCAGTGCCGAGCTGATCGTGACGGCGCTCAATGACGCGCACGGCACCAGCCTCGATCCGTCCTTCATGCGGACGCTGGGACGCGAGGCGCTGCGCATGGAGTGGGAGTTCAACAAAGCGGCGGGATTTACCGAGAAAGACGACGAGCTTCCGGAATTTTTCTACACGGACGCCATCGCGCCGAGCGGCAAGACCGCGCGCCATCACAGCGCTGAAGTCAATCGCAGCCTGCGCGAATTGCTCGCCTGACGCGGCCAGAGCATAGAGTCCTTCAGGCCCCCTGATTCGAACGACTCCGGCGTCCCTTCGGGACGCGCGTAGGCCTCGGTTACCGTTGTTTCCTAAGGCAAAGCCGTGCCCGTCACGTGGCTGGACCTGTCACAAATAAAATATTGATATTAAAGTAATTTCAGGTTATTATTAGCACTCAATCACATCGAGTGCCAAGCATTTATCGCCCGATGCCATCGTTTCGAAACCAGGAGATGCATCCATGAAGATCCGCCCCCTGCACGACCGCCTTATCGTCAAGCGGTTGGAGGAAGAACGCAAGACCGCCTCGGGTATCGTAATTCCGGACAGCGCGGCCGAGAAACCCGAGCAAGGGGAAGTAAAAGCAGTTGGCAAGGGCAAGATACAGGAAAACGGCAAAGTTCGTGCTATCGACCTTAAAGTCGGCGACCGGGTGTTGTTTGGCAAGTATTCCGGCCAGACCGTCAAAGTCGAGGGCGAAGAGCTGCTCGTCATGCGCGAAGAAGACATCATGGGCGTCATCGAGTAACCGTGTAGCAAACCAGGAGAAATTCACATGGCAGCAAAAGAAGTCAGGTTTCATGATTCGGCCCGCGCCAAGATCGTCGCGGGCGTCAATATACTCGCCGATGCGGTGAAGATAACCCTCGGCCCCAAAGGCCGCAACGTCGTTCTCGACCGCTCTTACGGCGCGCCGACGATCACCAAGGACGGTGTGTCCGTGGCGAAAGAGATCGAGCTCAAGGACAAATTCGAAAACATGGGCGCGCAGATGGTGAAGGAAGTTGCCAGCAAGACTTCCGACATCGCCGGCGACGGCACCACCACCGCGACCGTGCTCGCGCAGGCCATCGTGAAGGAAGGCATGAAGTACGTCAGCGCCGGCATGAACCCGATGGACTTGAAGCGCGGCATCGATACGGCCGTTGAGTCGGTCGTGGCAGAGTTGAAAAAGCTCTCGAAGCCCACAACCACCAGCAAGGAGATCGCACAGGTCGCCTCGATCTCGGCCAATTCCGACGCCACCATCGGCGAGAAGATTGCCGAAGCGATGGAAAAGGTCGGCAAGGAAGGCGTGATCACGGTCGAGGAAGGTAAGTCGCTTGAAATGGAACTCGAAGTGGTCGAGGGCATGCAGTTCGACCGCGGCTACCTGTCGCCGTACTTTATCAACAACGCCGAGAAGCAGATCTCCGTGCTGGAAGACGCCTATATCCTGTTGTCGGAAAAGAAGATCTCCACCATCCGCGACCTGCTGCCCGTGCTCGAGCAGGTAGCGAAGGCCGGTAAGCCGCTGCTGATCATTGCCGAAGATGTCGACAGTGAAGCGCTGGCGACGCTGGTGGTGAACAATCTTCGCGGCATACTCAAAACTTGCGCCGTGAAAGCGCCGGGCTTCGGCGATCGCCGCAAAGCCATACTTGAGGACATCGCGACCCTGACGGGCGGCACGGTAATCGCCGAGGAAGTCGGTCTGTCGCTCGAGAAAGTCACGTTGACTGATCTCGGCCAGGCCAAGCGCATCGAGATCGGCAAGGAAGAAACCACGCTGATCGACGGTGCCGGCGACACCAAAGCAATCGAAGGTCGCGTCAAAAGCATCCGCAAGCAGATCGAAGACACGACCAGCGACTACGACAAAGAAAAACTGCAGGAGCGCGTCGCCAAGCTCGCCGGCGGCGTAGCGCTGATCAAGGTGGGTGCTGCGACCGAAGTTGAAATGAAAGAGAAGAAGGCACGCGTGGAAGACGCGTTGCACTCGACCCGCGCCGCGGTGGAAGAAGGCATCGTTGCGGGCGGCGGCGTGGCGCTGCTGCGGGCGCGTTCCGCCCTGGGCAAACTCACGGGCGACAACCACGATCAGGAATCAGGCATCAAGATCGTGCTGCGCGCACTCGAAGAACCTCTGCGCTGCATCGTCGCCAATGCCGGCGATGAACCGTCAGTGGTGCTCAACAAAGTGGTCGAGGGCAAGGGCAATTTCGGCTATAACGCCCAGACCGGCCAGTACGGCGATCTGTTGGAGATGGGCGTTGTGGATCCGACCAAAGTCACGCGAGTTGCCTTGCAGAACGCGGCCTCGGTTGCCGGCCTGATCCTGACCACTGATGCGATGGTGGCCGAATCGCCGCAGGAAGAATCCGCCGGCGGTGGCATGGGCGGCGGCGGCATGGGTGGCGGCATGGGTGGGATGGGCGGGATGGGCATGTAGGACGCGATCCGCAGCCCGGTTTCGAGAAAAGCCCCGTTTACGCGGGGCTTTTAACTGAATTAATCCATAGTGCCAACGGTTGGCGCGGCGGCAACTTCCATCTCGGTGAGTTCCTGCACCTCGCGCGCGGTGAAGCCCGGCGCTACTTCCTGCAACACAAACCGGCCATCCTGCCAATGCAGCAGCGCGAGGTCGGTGACGACGTAGGTCACGCAGCCTTTCCCCGTCAGCGGATAGGTGCATTTGCGGCGCAGTTTCGGGCGGCCCTTGCTGTCGGCATGCTCCATGACGATGATCAGGTCGCCTTTGCCCGAGAGCAGGTCCATCGCACCGCCGATGCCGCCCCGCTTCGCGTCTGCCGTGCTCCAGTTGGCGACGCTGCCGGTCGCATCGACTTCATAGGCGCCGAGGATCACGGTGTCGATTCTGCCGCCGCGCGCCATCTCGAACGAAGTAACGCTGTCGAAGAAAGACGCGCCGGGCTTGAGCGAGACAAACTGGCCGGCGGCATTATAGATATCCGGATCGATTTCGTTTTCTTCGGACACCATCTTGCCGTAGCCGAGCACGCCGTTCTCGGCATGCAGGATCACGTCGCGTTCCTGCAGGTAGTTTGAAACCATGGTCGGAATGCCGACGCCAAGATTGACATAAGTGCCGTCTTTGACGAGCGCGGCGGCGCGCTTCGCAATGCCGGCCCGTGTCAGCCCCGGCTTGCCGTTGTAGAGGCGCGGCTTGTCCGAGGGCCGCCGCTCCGGACGGCGCCAGGCTTTGCCATCGACCGTCTGGGTCGTCTTGACGATGCGCGACACAAATATTCCCGGCAGATTGACGAGTTCCGGCGGGATCCCGCCAGGCTCCACGATTTCGTCGACTTCGACGATCGCAACGCGCGCGGCTTTCGCGAAACTGGGATTGAAATTCTGGCTGCCGCCGCGGAACTGCACGTTGCCCAGCCGGTCCGCGCGATACCCCCTCAGGAAAGCGTAGTCCACGTGTATCGCGTATTCGAGCACATGCGGCTTGCCATCGAAGTCACGGATTTCCCTGCCCTCGGTGAGGGCGGTGCCGACGCTGGTCGGCGAATAGAACGCCGGTATTCCCGCGCCGCCCGCGCGGCAGCGTTCGACCAGGATGCCCTGCGGGACCAGTTCCACGGCCATCTCTCCGGCGCCGATTTGTTCCTCGCTCGCCGTGGGTGTGCCGGGCCGCACGGAAAACGCGGCGACCAGCTTCTTCACCTGCTTGCTCTCGGCCAGAATCTGGCCGCGGGTTGCTCCGGGGTCACCGAGGGAGTTGCAAACGAGGCAGAGTTCTTTGGTCCCCTTGTCGCGCAAGGCGACTATCAGGCTGTTTGCGAAACGATGCGCCACACCGAAACCCGCGATCGCAATAGTCGCTCCGTCGGGAATATCGGCGATTGCCTGTTCGGGTGAAGGGTAGACCTTGTCCATGGGGATGCTTTCTCGTGATTTCTTCAATTGCGCTGCCCGACGACTATGCGCGGGCCCGCCAGCGCCGCAAAACCTTAACAGGCTGGTTTTGCTGCGTCAACAACTTGCCGATCTTTCAGGGTTTCCAGAGCTTCACGGCTCGCGAGCGGCGGATTGCGGCGTCGTGCGTGGCAAGCGGCAGTGCATGCGCACGCGCGGTCGCGACAATGAGCCGGTCGGCCGGATCGCCGTGAAACGACGCCGGCAACACGTCGAGCGCGAGCACCACTTCGACGCTGAGCGGCAACACCGAAATCATCCGCTCATCGGTTGCGCGGGCGAGCCACTCGGCGAATGGCAGCGGCAAGTCGAGCCGCCGTTTGGCATGCAGCACCTGAGCTTCCCACAGGCTGATAGCCGGCAGAATCAGCTCACGGTGCGCGGCTTTTGCATCGAGCGCATTGCGCTCGGCGCGCGATAGTGGTGAGCCCGGCGTCAACCACCACACCCAGATATGGGTGTCGAGCAGAACGCTCAACGCAGGGCCTCGAAATCCTCGTCATGCAATACGGACTCGCCCGGCTCGGCGAGCAGGCGCCCGCCGAGCGCGCGCAACTGCTCCCAGGGCCGGAGGCTGCTGGGCCCTGCGGCCGATCCCCAAGGATTCAGGCGCACGACTACCTTGCCGCGGCGCGTGATGGCCACCGGTTTCCCGGTTTTTTCCACGTGCCGGATAATCTTCAGGCAGTGGTGTTTGAACTCCGTAACTGAGATGTCCATTTCCGTATTCTAAATGGCCATTTAGAGAAGATCAAGGAGGAACGGGCGGGCCGCACCTATCGCCCGGGACCCACGGAGCCCTATGGGATCACCTCGAAGGCGAAGCGGAAGCGCGGCAAATCTTCGCCGGGATAGCCTCTGCGCAACTTGCTGCTTGACTGCGACGCGCGCAGGGCGGAAGCTTGCATGAAGGAGGAGTAGCGATGCTTGCCAGCAGAGGGTTTTTGAACACAGCCGTCGGCGTTGCAGTCGCTGCCGTTATGGCCCTGGCGCCGTGGCAGCACGCGCTGGCGCAGGCTTATCCGGCGCGTCCCATCAGAATTCTGTTGCCGTTCGGCCCTGGCGGGGTCACCGACATCACCGCCCGGTTGCTGGCGCAGCGACTGGGCGAATCGATGCAGCAGCAGGTCGTCATCGACAACCGGCCGAGCGCGGGCGGCATCGTCGCGACCGAAGCCGCCATGAAGGCCGAGCCCGACGGCTATACGCTGATGTGGCTCAACTCGGGGCATGCGGTCAGCGTTTCGCTGATGAAATCGCTGCCTTATGACCCGGTGCGGGACTTCGCGCCGGTTTCGACCGTCGGATTTTTTGCGCTCACGCTGCTCGTCAACGCAGATTCACCTATCCGCTCCGTCAGCGGCCTGATCGCGTTCGCAAAAGCGAACCCCGGCAAGCTGAACGTCGGCATCACCAACATCGGCAGCACGCATCACGTCTCCGCGGAGCTGTTCAACTCGATGGCGCTGGTGGAGACGCAGGTCGTGCCTTTCAAGACCACCCCCGCCCTCATTGCCGCTGCCAGGAGCAACGAAGCGCAGGCGATATTCGAATTCATTTCTCCCGTACTGCCGCACATCAAAAGTGGAGCATTGAGGGCGCTCGGTGTCACCTCCGACCGCCGCTACCCGGGCCTGCCTGATGTTCCGACGATCGCCGAGGCGGGGCTGCCGGGTTTCGAAGCGTCGGCATGGAACTCAGTGGCCGTGCCGGTCAAGACGCCGAAGGCCGTCATCGACCGCTTGAACCGGGAGATCAACGCGGCGCTTGCCATTCCCGAACTGAAACAGCGGCTGCAGGACCTGGGTATCGATGCACGTCCCGGCACTCCGGAAGGCTTGCGTGATCTGCTGGCCGCCGAAATCGCCAAATGGAAAAGCGTGATCGAGAAAGCTAAAATCGTGCAGCAATGAAAAACTCGCGCGCCCGGCCACCACGCACCACCCACACACTCGGAGACACTGCTATGACACAACGCATATGGGACGGCTTTCTCACCGACAGAGACAAACAGGTATTCGCCGCCTCCGGCTATGGCGCGCTGCAGGGCTTTGGCAAACGGCCGGCGCTCGTGGTGATCGACGTGAATTACTTTTTCTGCGGCGACCGGCCCGAGCCTATCCTCGACGCGATCAAGCGCTGGCGCAATTCCTGCGGCGAAGATGCGTGGCCCGCGATCAAGGTGATCAAGCGATTGATCGACTCCGCGCGCGCAAAAGGCGTGCCGGTGATCTATACCACGGGAACGTCCAGGCCCGACCTGTGGAACAGGGGAAGCTGGCTCTGGATCAACAGCCGTTCGAGCGAAGACGCCGCGGTGCGGCAGACCCACAATCTGGACGGCAACACGATCGTGCCGGACATCGCGCCCGCAGCGCAGGATATCGTGGTGCAGAAGGAGAAGCCGAGCGGCTTCTTCGGCACGCCGCTGCAGTCTTATCTCGTGCTTCTCGGCTGCGACAGTCTGATCGTGACCGGCACTACCACCAGCGGCTGTGTGCGCGCAACCGTGCTCGATGCTTTCTCCAACAATTACCGCGTCACCGTGGTCGAGGACGGCTGCTTCGACCGTTCGCAGGCCTCGCATGCGATAAATCTGTGCGACATGAACGCAAAAATGGCGGACGTTCGCCCGAGCAGCGATGTCCTGGATTTTCTGGAGCAATATCCGGCGGGGCAATTCAAGCTTCCCTCAGGCAAGGGGATGACCCGATAGACTCTGCTCAGAAAAGGCGCTTCAGGAGTTCGTCGCGGTCAACGCGATCAAATCCGCCGGGGTCGTAGCGACTCGTCAGCGGATCATCCGTTTGCGGGAGCTGCGACCGAATCCCCCGTGAAAACCACGATTTTCTGGACCAGATGCGATCTCACTTCACGGCCATGCATATCGTTGGCACCGAGGCATACGGGCGTCATTGATGCTGCTGCCGGATGCGGGCATCAAGGGCAACCTGCTGCTTAGCGGGCTATCGCGCCCGAAAATCGCCGCAGTTGCAACAGAATAATCGAAGCTTCATGAATTTAACGGCCGAAACCGATCAAACTCCTTCGGTAATAGCAGAACCAACTCGTTTGCAGCCATTCCGTATAGATCCCAAGTAACATCAAGCTGGTTTAAAACGTCAGCCAGCCGTCTGGCGCTGCCCGAACCACGTCCTGCAGCGCCACGCTTTAATTTTTTGGTGGTGTTATCAACATAAAGCGTAGTCGCAGACTGGATGACGGCTCGATTGGTCACAAGCTCCTGTCGTGCGGCCAGCTGCTCAACCACATCACCCGGTTCCCGAAGTGGCCCACAGAGTAGCGCGAGCGCACGTTGCGGATCGTCCTTATGCGCCCGATATATGCTCAGTGGACCGAGGAGTAGGTGGCGATAGTATTTTCTATAGTTGTCAATGTCGGGAATCCAGCGAGCAATTTCTCCTGGTCTAAGGTTGCCATCTCGATCTTTTGCGCATAGCTGATCGAAATAAAAAAGTGCGAGCCAAGCCCACACTCCTATATCCCCCTCGATTCCCTGCATACTTGCCGACGAAAACTTTTCGTCCAAATATTCGGCGGCCTCTATACGGCTATTAAATGTTCGAGCTTCTACCTCGACCGCAGGCTTTATCTGGGATGCGTCCTCATCATCCTCCAGCAGCTCAGCAGGATAGGGGGCCGAGTCGTCAGTCGTGAGAGACTCTAGAAATCTTCGAAACGTGTCTACGCCGTTCTGTGATAGCCGTCTTACTCTCATGCCGCGTTTCCTTCTTTCCAAAAGAGGTTGAACTTGGCAATCACGCTTTGGCGCCTGCAGAAGCTCTCGACGACAGAATCGATCCAATCCTCCTGCATGTCTCGGTGTTCAGGGAACGATCCAACGCCCGGAAGCTTTTCTGAAAACTTGCACCACTGCGCACGCCAGTCATTTTTGTCATCCAAATCCCAATCTTCCTGATCCGATACAATTCGCGTAAGGATCTCTCGAAGTACGAGAGGATAAACTAAGGCAATTACAACAGGGTCGCGAGCTAAGCTTCGCCAATTGCCAATTGTGCTGTTGACCAATAATACCGGCCGATTATTTTCATAGCTCACCTTGCAGATCTCATGTCCGAGATTGCTTGGCATTACCGGCAGAAGCGATGTTCTTTTCTTTACCCTTTCTTCCCGAGCACGGAATTGAATCCGATCACCTTCTGCCAAGAGTAACCCGTGGGGCTCTTCGGATGAGGTAACCCTGACGCGGAAAAGCACTCCATCCAAACTGTCGAATTCGAGCAACGTTCGGTTTGTCGGAGGCTTAAGATGCGCTACCGTTCCGAAGTCAAATCTCATCCAATGGGTCTGCCTGTAAGCCTCTACGAACACTCTGGCGTCCGAGGGCAGCCCATATTCGCCAAGCTGAAGACCGGCCTCGAAGACAGGGTCGCCAGTGCTGCTTGTGTCTACTGTGATGTCGAGGTCTTCGCGAACCAATCGCTTGCGACGCGTGTAATTCAGTGTTCGTACTGTCATAGACTATTCGCGAATAATATTGACACTTACACGGACATCTCGATTGTGATCGAACCCTTTTACGGTAGCTTGGAAGTCTTGCATTTCAGCTTCCAACACAAGCATATTCTCTTGTTTCGAAACAATACGAGCCCCATCAACCTCCACACTGAGTTCGCTGAGCGTAAAATCTGCTGTGTTGTATTTTGAGAATGCATTTCCACGCCTCACATCATAAGCAGCTTTTACTCTTATTCTAGTGGGAAGCGATTGCAGAGCAGTTGCGGGACTCACAGTGAAGCCGCCCTCAACCCGATGCACAGTAAATCTAATGCGGCTATTCCCGGGCGGCGTTGGAATCTCTATCTTTTTACCCTTCTTGGCAGTCGTTTCTTCTTCATCTTGGTCTACCCCTTCGTCATCATCTGAAGGAGGTAGCGAAAAAATATCCGCAAGCAGAGATTTATCCTCCTCCTCTTCCGCTTGCGTCGAAATCCTCACAATCTCCGCCACGCTATCTAAAACGAACTTGATGTATGACGGGCCGTAGTAATACTTCTCCTTGAAATTAGAGCCGTCCTTCTGCCACTGGGTGTGAGACGGATTCTCCGAGTCCCCAAGCAGCGTCGCTAATGGCCCCGGATCGACAACCACTATCGAACGAATTCCTCTTGCGCGCGGTCCTCGCGCATCGGAGACGATAATTCCCTCTCGAATATAAACTGGTCGACCGACAGTATCTTTGTCATCGCGCGCAAAAAACACATCAAAGTGTGATGGCCGCTGCGGTTTGCCTCGCGCCCTGGGTCTCACCATTAACGGTATTCGCAATCCGATGTTGTCGCGTTTCTGAAGTTTTTCCCGGACCAAGCCACGAATCTGCTCACTCACAAGTTCCTCCGACCACAGCAGAGCGCCATCGAGGAGAGGAGCCGCCAGCTCTGGACTGGCATCTCGGTTATCGCGTGCCCATTTCGCCATAGTCACCAGTGGCCTCACCTCATCGCGAATAGACAAATCCAGGCAGTCGAGCTGTTGCTCGAGTGTCTCAGATGTCAGGTGCACGATATTCTTTTCTGACTTAACGGTAACTTGGAGTTCGCCTGTCAATATAGGAAAAAAATAACCCCGAAGAACGGCCGCGGTTATTTCCTCTGGTACTATCTCGTCATGCAGGAAGGGGATGACAAGGCTCAAACCGGGTTCATCTGTCCTAGCAAGCCGAAATATCTTGCTAAAGCGTTCTTGGGTTGCACTGTCTTCAACCGGCAAGACACCTTCCCCTTGGTCCTTAATTCCAAACCACCCATCTTGATAACATCGTGAATCAACGTAGTGAGCACGCAGAATCGCCTGTGCCATCAGGAGTGAGCGGCGGTCATCGATACGGATCGTATATCCGAATACGCACTTCGCTCTGCTGGCCTTAGGAAATACCTGTTTACCTATGCCCCACCGCCCCCGATCCTGCTCACCCTTATCCGACCTGCCTTCAACACGAAAAAAATAAAAGAAGCGATTTCCGACATCCGACTTGGGTAAATACTGAGCCGGATCCCCCGTTAGTCCGGACGTGCCGAAGTCTTCAAACGCCATAAACCTGCACGGTTCGTCCCTCGTTGGGGGTAGTTTGAGACCATTGTCTGGAGCTGCAAAATGGTCCCAACTACCACTTAGATATGGGGCGACCTCACTTCTATCAGATTCGGTTGTTAGCTCTCCTATGGTAATGCTCACCCGGACACCTTCTTTTGAAATTGCCGCGTCCAAGCTGTTTTGTATTCCCTCCCGCACAAGCGCCTCCGCGGCGCCATGAATCACATCGGCCGAAAAAAATTCCTCTTGCATTGCCTCTCGAATCTTCTGCCCTTGCACGAGCTTGTAGAAGTGCCATCCCGTGTTCATACGCCCTTCCTTAAATTATTCACGCTTAACTGAAGATTCACTCGGATTCAGCGGTAACCGCGGCGCGCCGCATGATTTCCTACGTTGTTGCTTTAGGCAGGAGCCCGTCGGCTTGCAGCTTTTCTCCCAGCTTAAGGACTGCTTCCGCGAGATCGCGGTAACGGTCGGCAGATATTGCTAGTCCTTGCTTGCCTGGCATCCAGCCACCTGTTTCAGAGCGATAATGCACGCGGATATTGATAAGTTTCCGCCCGCGGAAATCATCGACGCTCACCCAAACTTCCTCGCGTGAATTCTTCTCGAACTTCGCGACGACCTCCCCACGATCAACTTCAGTCATAGTTTGCTTTCCTAGGATTGGTGCACGTTCATGCGACTTTTTGAACTAGGTTTTTAAGATTGGTCATGATCGAAGTTGCGTCCGTCGCGCCCTTAAGAGATCGTTCTTCAGAGGCGGTGAGTTTCAGGCCGAACTTAAGCTTCAAAAACGACGAGGTATCAGTGCGGCTCTGCCGCCGGTTGACTACGTCCGTCCCGGACATAGCAATTCCCTGCCACTCCTTGTTGGTACGACGCCAGTCGATAGCACGTAATTTCTTGAGCAACTCCTTCCAGTCGCCGGGATAGGAGGACATCAAAGTCTGGCCCATCGTTCCGATCGCCCAGAGCACTACCGCATGGGTATGAATGAATTCCTGGCGAACTTCATAGGGTTTTAGGTCGCCAGCCTTTACCTTACGCCATTCCGGAATATTTGCAGCAACTTCTTGCCAGAATTCGATCGCAAGATCTGTTTTAGCATCGAAATCCGATTCAGAGACTGTCGTCAGCACAGCCATGGTCGCATCATAAATCGCGCCAAGCGTAAACAGCTTTGGTGACCGCAGTGGTAACGAGATTCGATCCTTATCCACGACACCTTTGAACTCATCGACTCGCTCGATTAGCGCCAATGTCACCTGACTCATCAAGTCGCGGTGGTTATACAAAATATTGAGCGATTTTGAAGTTGTCCGTGCAGTCCGATTAAGGTCGGAAAACATCTGCTGCATGCGATCCATATCTTCCCAAGGAAAAAGCACGACCGAAATTGTCTCGTCACCTAACTTTGAATTTTCCTTGAGTGCTTCTTCAATTGCGGCGCGTCGATGTTGGCCATCATTGATCACGAGGTTAGCCTCAAATGGAATCTCCAAAACGCCCAAATCTTGAAAATCGCCAACCGGCTGAAACGTCGGCTCACAATTAAACGATGCGGTCAGTGATGAGAACAGATAACCGTCCTCGTTTTCGAGGATATAGCTGCAGATTTCCGGGACTCTAGTTTTCTGGAGCACACGTTGGGCCCGCTGCTCTGGAGGAAATTCCGCCCAGTCCCGAAAGTTAAAAAGTTTAGGCACCAAGCTGAGTTTCATCATTGCGACGAAATAATCCCGCTTGCCCATGCGACCCCGTACCGCTGGAAAAGAAAGCTTCACTTGGACCTCCATTCTGAATAATACGTCTATTAATCATAAATTATCGACATACTGTATGTCAACTTTTATTGATCTATCGACGTTACAATAATTTTCATCAGTTAATTTGGTGCCCTGAAATACCTCAGACGCATGTATATATAACTGTTTTATAATAATAATTTATGAATCCACTTTGACGCAATAGGGTTTGTTGCCGCCAAAGCTTGGGCTGCGGCTCAAAACATTAATCTGCGGTGAGGGTTTGCGTATTCCGGTGCAAATCGAGCAAGGATTCCACGGGTAATCGAGCAGTGATTCCGGTCTGAATCGAGCAACGATTCCAGGGCATTTCGAGCACCGATTCCGGTGGGAATCGGACACCAG
>Ga0080064_1005931_pt1 | contig 13705 bp, 9 predicted proteins | sample Subgrocontami54m_FD_69260 | JGI IMG/M metagenome (GOLD analysis project Ga0080064, IMG submission 69260) | Subsurface groundwater microbial communities from S. Glens Falls, New York, USA - GMW46 contaminated, 5.4 m (SPADES assembly) (version 2) ...
TGGCTATGCCGGAGTGGATCGGCAGGTTGCGGAAGTCCGGCCATGATGCGGGATAGACTCCATTGTCTGAATGAGCCTAGCGCTTGGATTCAGCCGCAGCGCTGGCGGCGGGAGTGGCCGGGGACGGTGAGGCTGCACTCTGCGGGGCTCGCGTCGGTTGGGCCTTGGAGGTCTCGGCGCGCGTGATGTCGATGCTGCCTTTGAAGTAGGCGCCGTCTTCGATGACGATGCGGACTGTTTTGATGTCGCCCACCAGCTTGGCGTCTTTCTTGATTTCAATCTTGTCACCCACCTCCACGTTGCCGTGGATGGTGCCCAGAACAACAATGTCGCGGGCCTTCACTCCGGCAGCCAGGTTACCGTTGGGGCCCACGGTGAGGAGATGCTCCTGCATCTCGACCAACCCTTCCACCTCGCCGTCGATGTAGAGGTCTTCGCGACTGAACAACTGGCCTTTCAATATGACGGACTTGCCGATGGAGGCCGAACGCCCGGATTCAAATTCAGGGTTTCGTGCGGGTAATGTGCTCATGGGTATCCCTTCGCGTGCCAGAGATGCAGATGTCGGGGGCTGAGGGGTCGGCTTGATTGTAAACTCTTCTTCTTTTCGGCGGTTCCACATTAGGATGCCTCCTTTACCTTGAAATACTTATCGTAGTGGAGATAGAGACGAAAAGGCAATCCGGCTCGCGTCTCCAGGATCAGCAATTGTCATCTCCGGGTGTTTGCAATAATAATGGGTGCGTGCCAAAAGTCAAAGAGCTGGAACAACAGTTTGAGCGTGCGGAGAAACAACTGCGGCTGTACCAGAAGATCAGCCGGTTTTTTACGCGGCAGATTCCGCTGGACGAGGCGCTGCAGTCCATTGTCGCTCTGGTGGCTGAATTCATGCATTCCGATTCGTGCCTTTTGTATTTGATCGCCCGCGAGGAATTGGTGCTGTGTGCGGCCAAGGGTTCCAACCCTGGCGCGGTTGGGGAAGTGAAGCTACGGCTGGAAGAGGGGCTCACCGGTTGGGTGGCTCGTGAGCGGCGCGTGCTTGCCATCTCGCGGGAGGCGCACCAGGATCCGCGGTTCAAATTCTTCCGGGATCTGCCCGAAGATACCTATGAGGCGTTTCTGTCGGCCCCGGTCATCGCCCGCAATCGCGTCGCCGGCGTGATCAACCTGCAGCATCGGATGGCGCACGCGCATTCCGGCGACGAGGTGGAGATGGTCAGCACCGTGGGCGCCTTGATTGGCTGTCTGGTGGCTCTCTCCGCGATGGAGCCGGCCGAGTTGGATGCGGTGGAGTTCGCCGATCTGGTACTGGCCGGGCGGAGTTCCTGATATGGGAACAACGGGGAGACTCCTTTGGATGATGCTGTGGGCACTTGCCTGCCTGGCGGCGGAACCGGCGGGCCGGTGGCGGACGGCTTATTTTCACGAAGAGAAAGACAGCAGCTTTTCCATCAGGGATTTGCGTTTCTCCAGCGCGCGGTCCGGCATGGCTTTGGGCACACTGGTGCTCAAGGGAAAAGCCCGGCCTTCCGTGCTGGTGACCAGGGATGGGGGCAAGAATTGGCACTTTGTTTTGATCAAGGACGAGGGCCTTTCGCTTTTCCTCCTCGACGAGGCGCATGGATGGGTGGTGGCCGGCGACAGCGTGTGGAAGACCAACGATGGCGGGGAAAGCTTTCAACGTCTGGGGAAACTGCACGGCGTGGTGCGCGTGCATTTTCTCGATCCGTTGCGCGGATTTGCGGTGGGTGCGCCGAAGAAGATCTGGAGCACGGCCGACGGCGGCAGGAGTTGGGATAAAGTGGCGGCGGCCGATGAGCCGAAGTCCGACCCCGAGCGAAGCATCTACAGCTGGATCGATTTTCCGACACCGCAGGTTGGTTTCATTACCGGCTGGCACGAACCCGTGCGGATGGATAGCCTGACGCGTTTTCCGCCCTGGATGGATCCGGAGCGTGCACAGCGAAAGCGGCTGTTCCCTTCGCTCAGCCTGAACCTCCAAACCGTCGACGGCGGGACAAGCTGGAAGAGTTCCAGCTCGTCTCTCTTCGGAAAGATCAGCCGGTTACGGATGCTTCCCGGGGGCACCGGGGTGGCGCTGGTCGAGTACGGAGCGAATTTCGAATTTCCATCGGAGGTCTACCGGGTGGATACGTCGAAAAGCGAAACCAAGTCCGCCTTCCGAAGCAAGGATAGAGCCGTAACCGACTTCGCCATTCTACCGGATGGGAACGTCCTGTTGGCCGCGATTGAGCCGCCGGGAACAGTGCGGGATCTGCCGGTGCCCGGCAAACTGCATATGTTGCGGTCCACTCAGAGCGGCTGGTCCGAGATGGGAGTAGATTACCGGGCCGAGGGACTGCGGGCGGTCATGGCAGCGGCGCCTGGCGGCTCTGTGTGGGTGGCAACAGATATGGGAATGATTCTGGAGTGGCAGGCGGGGCAGCTACCGGAACAAAAATAAAGGGACCTGTTTTATCCACAAACGAGAAACAGGAGACACGCTATAACATACTGAAATCATGAGGGAAAGAAGTTGAGGAAAAGCGATTCTCAAATGGCAGATTTCGGTTGACTACGAACGAAAACAGGCGCATCATGTGGATGGTTCCAAGAGGTTCAAGGAACAGCGAGCCAGAAGAGACGTAGCGGACCCGGAACGGTGATCCGGACTTGGTAGGGTTAAACTTACTCCAAGGCCGGGGAGCGAAGGGAGATCGGGCGGATCGGAAAGGTAAGCTTTCCGGCAGTGGAACGGACCCAGCGCTTTGATCCTAAGGGGAAGAAATACCCCGAAGGGGAGCGAGAGTCCGGGAGCACGGCTGGGAGCGTTGGTTTCCGAACAGGCAACGGAGACCGGGTAGTGATCTTTCCCGCTGGGGCAAAACCCCAGGGAGGAAGGGAATCCGGGATCGAACGGGCCAGGGAAAGAGGTCAACGCGGTGTTGAAGGTGGAGGGCCGGGAACATTGACCCCGCCGTGGGGGTGCCTGAGAGGGTATACCTGTTGCGGGAGAGCGAAAGGCCACACCGAGACGTCGGCTTCTACCAGAGGCGCCAGCAGGTGGTTTGGGAGGCGTTTGAGCCTCGGCAGCGGAAACGCGGCAGAGGGTAGCCAAGCAATAACCATCCGGCAAATCTGGATGCCATGTTCAGGCCGTGCATGACGGTCGGAGGACGAGCTGTGATATGGGTCACTTGGAACCACTTCTATTTTCAGGCCCTTGCTGAGTTTCCCGGGCCCGCAGTAACTCGCGAGTACTTGGCCAATTTGGAGGCGCGGCGAGCTGCCGTCTGAAGCAGTAACCAGCCTGTTTCTGGCTAGTTTAGGGTGGCCGGCACCCTTTGGGCCTTGATAAGAACGCGCAAAACGGAGCTGCCGTCTGAAGCAGTAACCAGCCTGTTTCTGGCTAGTTGAGGGTGACGGCGCCCTTTGCGCTTGTAAACCAATCCCATTTCCAGCCGAGAAGTATTGTAGTGCCTCAGAGTGTTCCAGTTGCGGCTGGACAGCGGGTGAGCTTCAGCCGGGATCGGCCGCTGACCTACCACGCTGATGAGGAACTTGTGCGCCTTGGCAAGGACTCGGTGTGGGCCTATCCCCTGCTGGTTCTGATTCTTTGGGGGTTCAGCAACTACGCAAGACGACAGCCCGAGGCCCTCGCCGGGATGGCGGCGCTGACAGTGGCTCTGGCATTGGTCAGGATCTGGCTGTTGAGCGGGTGGGAAAAGAAATACGGAGCAGATCCCAACCGGTGGAAACGAATCTGGAATGCGTGTGTGTTGGCCTCTGCCACCAGTTGGGGTTTATTTGTCTCCTACTCGGTAATGGTTTTCGGCTACGGCGGGGTCACGCAGATTCTAATCATCGCGGTGGCGGGTTTGTGCGCAGGGGCGGGCAATGCGCTTTCACCGGATCGTAGGCTGACCACCTGTTTTCCACTGCTGGTGCTATTGCCGTCGTGTGTGGCTCATTTGCAGAAAGGACCTTCAGCCGGTTATGGAATGGCGCTGATCACAGTGGCCTTCGTCGGCTACCAAGTGATCCAGTCGCGACGGCTGAATCAGCAATACTGGAACGGGCTTACGGATAGGCAATTGCTGTTGCGCCACAGCGAGGAGGTGGAGCGGGCTCAGCACGCCTTGCAGGCGAGCAAGGACCAACTGATGCTGGCTCAGGACGCCGCGGGGATTGCGATTTGGGATTGGGATCCGGCTTCGGACCGGATCGCGTGTTCGGAAGAATTGTTCTCCATGCTATCGCTGGCGAACCAGAACAACTATCTGAGCACGGAAGCTTTTCTGGCCTGCATCCACAGGGAGGACCGCGCCCGGGTGTCAGCGCAGATCGCCGCCGCGATCTCCCAGGAGGAGCGTTTCCATCTGGAATGCCGTTTGCAACCAAGGGAGGACCAATCTCGATGGCTCAACTGCCAGGCCAAGGTGCAGCGTGACCAAGCGGGCAAGGCGGTCCGTGTGGTGGGGGCTGTCACCGACATTACCGAGACGCGGCAGGCGCAGGAGCGCCTGGAGCAGTACGCGGCTGATCTGTCCTCGATGGTGGAGGAGCAGGTCAACTCGGCCAACAGGATGGGTCAGTTGATTGGTGAGTTGGAGGTGGCCAAGCGGCAGGCCGAGGAGGCAGCCAGGGTGAAGAGCGAGTTTTTGGCCAACATGAGTCATGAGATTCGCACTCCGCTCAACGGGCTAATCGGAATGACGGATCTGCTGCAGGACACCTCGCTGGACAGCGAACAGCGCGATACCGTGGAAACGATTCGCGGTTGCGGAGATGCGTTGCTGTGCGTCATCAACGACATTCTGGATATATCCAAGATCGAAGCCGGAAAAGTGGAACTGGAAGAGGTTGATTTCCATTTGCGCAGGACCATCGAAGAATCCGTGGAAATGGTGGCGGAAAGAGCGCGTGGCAAAGGGCTCTTGTTGCGATGCGATGTGGATCAGGCGGTGCCGGCCTGGGTTGTGGGCGATCCGGGACGGCTGCGCCAGGTGTTGTTGAACCTGACCGGGAACGCGATCAAGTTCACCGAAAAGGGAGGGATCACCGTTCGTCTCAGTCCGGCCGCGATGTTGGAGGAGCGTGGCGAGGTGATATTTGAGGTGAGCGACACCGGAATCGGAATTTCCGCCGAGGCGCAGGAGAGGCTGTTTGAACCATTCACACAGGCCGATGCTTCCACGACGCGAAGGTATGGCGGCACGGGACTCGGGTTGACGATCTCGCGGCAGCTTGTGCGGTTGATGGGCGGAGAACTTGGGTTGCACAGCGAGCCGGGCCGCGGCTCGACTTTCTGGTTCACGATCCGATTCCAGCGCTCGGCGGATCAGCGCGAGGATGGGGGGAGTGGAGCGAGTCTGCGAGGACGCCGTGTGCTGGCTGTGCAGCCGGATCAGGAGGACAGAACCGGGTTGACCGGTTGTCTGGTCTCGCTGGGGATGGAGGTGGAAAAAGTTGGAGACATGGCGGCAGCCCTGGAGATTTTGGATTCGTCGCTCCGCCTGAACCAGCCTATTGAAGGAGTGCTGGTGGATCATGACGCCGTCACATGCAGTGGGATCGAATTGGCCAAGGCCGTCCGCGGCGATCCCCGCCACTCAAGTCTTCCGTTGATACTCTTAAGCGGCGCCGGGCAGCGTCCGCGCAAAGAGGTGCTGGCGGAGGCCGGCATATCCGCTGTTTTGCGCAAGCCGCTGCGAAAGCTGCAACTGGAGAGGTCGCTTCTGCAGTGGCTTTCGGGGAGCGGCACGGCGGGGTCTTATCCATCCCCTCGTGACGCCGCGGCGCAGGCGGGGTCGCGTGGATGGGTTCTGCTGGCCGAAGACAACAGTGTCAATCAGCGGGTCGCAACAAGGATGCTCGAGAAGCTCGGCTATCGGGTGGATCTGGTGGTCAACGGCGCGGATGCGGTCGAAGCTGCGCTGAGAAACGATTATGACGCTGTGCTGATGGATGGCTTCATGCCCGAAGTGGATGGGTTTGAGGCATCGCGCCAGATTCGGATTCGGGAGCGTGCGAGGCGTCGCGTACCGGTGATCGCGCTCACGGCCAGTGCGCTGGAGGGGGATCGGGAAAAGTGCCTCGAAGCAGGAATGGACGACTATCTCACAAAGCCGGTTCGACGGGAACAGCTGCAACTGATGCTGGACCGGTGGATTCCGGCCAAGGAGCCTGTCGCCTTGTAAGTGTTTCGATTAAGATGGTCCCATGACCCTGGACGAGCGCTCGCAACTGGATGAGCTCGGCTATTGTCACTTGCATGGGTTTCTGGACTCCGGCCGTGTTTGGGAGTTGAACCAGCGTGTGGAGGAGCTGTTCGAGGCGGAAGGCGATCGCGCCGGGTGCGAGTTCCGGCAGGAGGAAGGTGCGCGGCGACTGGCCAATGTTGCCGGCAAGGGCGAATTGTTTCGCGAATGCATTGTCATGCCGGCGATCCTGGAGTATATCGGGCATGTGCTGGGCCCCGAGTTCAAGCTGAGCAGCCTGAACGTCCGTTCGGCCAGCCCGCACAACGGCATTTCGCAGCCGTTGCATGCGGATGTGGGGGCGGTGGCGGACGAATTCGGATACTGGGTGTGCAATACGGTTTGGATGCTCGACGATTTCACCGCGGACAATGGCGCCATTCGCGTGGTGCCTGGGTCACATATCTGGCGAAAACTGCCGCAGGAGGCGATGGATGATCCTTCCGCTGCGCATCCGCGGGAAAGGCTCATCACGGGCCGGGCCGGAGACGTAGTGGTGATGAATGCGCATGCCTGGCATGGAGGCACCGCCAACAACACCGGCGCGCATCGCCGGGCCATGCATGCGTTCTATTGCCGCCGCGACAAGCCGCAGCAGCAGTATCAGAAGCAGTTGCTGCCCGCTGAGGTACAGGAGGGGCTGAGTCCGCGGTTGCGGCAGTTGCTGGCACTCGATGACCCATTGAACGATGCGTTGAGCGCCACTGGTTCGGGCGGGAGCGGCTTCCTTAAGTAGACTGCTGGTTTTCCCGCGCCATGGCCTCCAGCGTCATACGCGGGCAAATGCTGCCGTGAATGTAGTCGAGCAGATTGGTTGCCACTGCGCGGACTCTTTTTTCGACGCCCGGGTTGAGGCAGTTCCCGTCTTTGTCGAAGGCCGATTGCACGCCGGCAACGGAAACCGAACCCGGCAGTACAATGGCGCCCACGTGCGAGCAGACGCTGGCCAGCGCCTCCAGGCTCTTGATGGCGCCGATCTGTCCGGCGGCCACGCCAAGCAGCGCGACTGGTTTTCCGGCCAGAACGGACGGGAAGCCGAGATTCTCGATAACGAGTTTGGTGACGCTGCTGAAGCTGCCGTGATACTCAGGCGTGGCGATGATTACACCAGTGGCCAGGGACACGGTCTTCCGCAACGCTTCTGCGTCGCCTGAGCCGCTGTCGCGGCCCGGGAAGTCGAGCCGGAGTGCGGCCGGGTCCACTACGTCCACCTGGACGCCGGGTTGTGCGCTGAGTTGGTTGGCTACCAGCGCGGCGGCTTTGGCCGTATAGTTGCCCGGGCGCACGGTGCCGATGATGACGACAATGCGGATGGAGGAGACTGGAGGGCTCATAACTAATGATAGCGTTGACGTACAGCCGGATCGGGTACCATCGTAGAAAGATGGATAAGATCTACTCCCGGGGAGAGCTTGCCCGGCTGCGTGCGGCATGGAAGTGCGAAGGCAAGCGGGTGGTGTTCACCAATGGCTGTTATGATCTGCTGCATCCGGGGCATATCCGGCTGCTGGAGCGGGCCCGGTCGCTCGGCGACGTCCTGATCCTGGCGCTCAACAGCGATGAAAGTGTGCAGCGGCTCAAGGGACCTACGCGGCCCTTGATTCCCCAGTGGGACCGGGGGAGGTTGGCCTCGGCTCTCCAAAGTGTGGATGCGGTCACCTATTTTGACGAGGACACTCCGCGCGAACTGATTGCCGAAATCCTTCCTGACATACTGGTCAAAGGCGCAGACTGGTCTCATTTCATTGCGGGCCGTGAAGAGGTGGAGGCCGCGGGCGGCCAGGTGATGGCGCTGCCGCTCGAGGCCGGCTTTTCCTCCACCAACATCGTCGAAGAGTTGCTGAAGCGTATCCCGTGACTCATCCGGCCGTTAGAGACTTACTGCAAACGGCGGCGCATCAGGGGGCCTTCCAGCAGCTTCTACAGTGGGCTCCGGAGGCCGATACCGGGCGGCGCGGACTGAGCGGACTTTCGGTCACCGCCAAAGCGCTCTACATCGCCTTGCTGCATCAGGCTTCGGGCCGCCCGCTGCTGGTGGTGGTGGATGGGAGCCGCCAGGCGGAAACGCTGACCGAACTTGTTCAAACATTCTTCAACATACTTGTTTCAAACATAGGCGGGCATGGGCCGCAGTTGATTCCCGCCCTGGACGTGCTCCCATCGCAAGGGCTCTCACCACATTCCGGCATCGTTGAGTTGCGCGCCATCGGGCTGTACCGGCTAGCGCAGGGCGCGACGCCGATCACGATTACGCCGGTGGCCTCGGCGTTGTTACGAACCGAGACACCGGAGTTTCACCGGCAGTTGGCGGTCTGGCTGCGCACGGGCGAAGATGTGCCGCTGGAGGATCTGACAGCGCACCTGGAAAGCGTCGGCTACCAGCGGCGGGAGCCTGTGGAGCGGATGGGTGAATACTCGGTTCGCGGCGGAATTCTGGATGTGTTTCCGGCCGAGGCCTCGCATCCGGTGCGCGTGGAGTTCTTCGGCGACACGGTGGAATCGATGCGCAGCTTCAACGCCGAAACGCAGCGGTCCGTATTGAAGATTCAGGAGGCGGCGCTGCTGCCGTTGATGGAATGCCCGCACTCCCGGGTGCTGCTGCACGAGTTGGGCTCGCCAAGCGGGGAGACGTTTCCGGGCTGGGAGTTTCTGGTTCCGATGGCGCGTCCGCGCACCTCCTCCGTCCTGGAGCAGGCGGAAGGAGTTCTGGTGGTGGTGGATGAGCCGGAACTGGTGGAGTCAGCCTGCGCCCGTTTGTGGAAGCGGCTGGAGGAGCCGGGACGGGAACCGGTCTGCGAGCCTGGGAAGATCTACCTGGATTGGGATGAGCTGTCCGGGCGCATGGCGAGGATGCCGCGGGTGGAGTTGCGCGAATTGGATTTGGAAGGCGAGGCCGCCGGAGGACACATCCCCAGCCGGCCCTCGATGGCCTTTCACGGCAACATGCAGGTGGCGGTGGCCGAGGCACGGACGCTGGTGGAACAGGGCAATCGCGTCGCGTTCTTCGCCTCCACCACCGGGGAGATGGAACGGCTCGCCGATATTTTTCAGGAGTACTCGGTGCCGTTTCAATTGGCGCTGGATCCCAGTGAAACCACCGCGCCGTACCTGGCCGAACGATCCTATCTGGCGGGCTCATCCACCAACATTCTGCTGGCGCGCGGGCGAGTGCGGCGGGGCGCCCTGCTGCTGGATAGCAAGCTGGCCATGTTCGGCTCCGAGGACCTCTTTGATGCCTCGGAAATGGTGGCTATGCCGGGTGTGCGGCAGGGCGCGGCCACGGCATTTGCCGCCGACATTGGAGACCTGAAGCCCGGTGATTACGTCGTGCACGCCACGCACGGCATTGGCCAGTTTGTGGGATTGAAGGAGATCGCGCAGGGTGAGCAAAAGGGCGACTTCATGCTGCTGGAGTATGCGGGCGGCGCCAAGCTTTACGTTCCACTGGCACGGCTGGACCTAATCCAAAAGCACCGCGGATCGGGCGAATCGGCTCCGGCGCTGGACAAGCTGGGCGGGGTGAGTTGGGCGCGCACCAAGAGCCGCGTCAAGGCCAAAATGCGCGACATGGCCGAGGAGTTGCTCAAGTTGTACGCGCAGCGCCGCATGGCCGAAGGGTTTGCCTATTCTCCGGACAGCAACTGGCAGCGTGAGTTTGAAGACGCGTTTGAATATACGGAAACCACGGATCAACTGGCGGCGGTCAAGGACATCAAACGCGACATGGAAAGCGCTCAGCCGATGGACCGGCTGCTTTGCGGCGACGTCGGCTTCGGCAAGACGGAAGTGGCCATGCGAGCGGTGTTCAAGGCGCTCGGTGACGGCAAACAGGTGGCGATGCTGGCCCCCACAACGGTTCTCTCTTTCCAGCACTTTGAAACTTTCAAGCGCCGGTTTGCTCCTTTCCCCGTGCGCGTGGAGATGTTCAGCCGGTTCCGCACGGCCAAGGAGTTGAAGTCGCTGGTGGAAGATCTTGCGGCGGGCAAGATCGATATCGCGGTGGGAACGCACCGCCTGCTGAGCGAGGATATTCATTTTCGGGACCTGGGGCTATTGGTGGTGGACGAGGAGCAGCGTTTTGGAGTGCGGCACAAGGAGCGGCTTAAGCAGATGCGCAAGAACCTCGACATCCTGACCATGTCGGCCACTCCCATTCCGCGCACGCTGCACATGTCGATGCTCGGGTTGCGGGATCTTTCCGTGATCGAGACACCGCCCAAGGACCGGCTGTCCATTCAAACGGTAGTGGCGCGATTCAATCCGGACATGGTGAAGACGGCGATTGAGCTGGAGCTGGCCCGCGGTGGACAGGTTTACTATCTGCACAATCGCGTGGACAGCATCTGGAGCCGCGCCGCGGTGATTCAATCGCTGGTTCCGGAGGCGCGGATCGGCGTGGGCCACGGGCAGATGGGCGAGCAGGCCCTGGAAAAGGTGATGCTCGGGTTCATGCGGCACGAGTTCGACGTATTTGTCTGTACCACCATCGTTGAAAACGGGTTGGACATTCCGCTGGCCAACACCATCGTCATCGAACATGCCGAGCGATACGGACTGTCAGAGCTGTACCAGTTGCGGGGCCGGGTGGGACGCTCCAACCGGCGCGCCTACTGCTACCTCATGGTGCCCGAGGATGCCGAACTCACCGAAGTGGCGAGGAAGAGGCTGGCAGCGCTGCGCGAGTTCAGTGACCTCGGCGCGGGCTTCAAGATCGCCGCGCTGGATCTGGAGCTGCGCGGGGCAGGGAACATGCTGGGCGGCGAGCAGCACGGCCACATTAACTCGGTTGGCTACGACATGTATATGTCGCTGCTGGATCAGGCGGTTAGGGAGCAGCGCGGCGAACAGGTGGCCCCGGAGATCCATGCCACGATGAATCTGGGGCTCGATCTTCGAATTCCCGCCGGATACATTGAGGACGAGCATCAACGGCTGCGGGCCTATAAGAGGATCGCGGAAACACAGGATGCGGCGCGGGCGCAGGAGGTGGCGGCCGAGCTGGAGGACCGCTATGGAACGGTCCCGGATTCCTTGCTCTTGCTGCTGCGGTTCGCGGTCCTGAAGAGCACGGTGGAGGCATTGGGTGTGGAATCGGTGGAACGCCGTCCGGGTCTGGTGCATATCAAGTTTCATGGCGAGTCAAAGGTGGACCCGGGGCGCCTGATGGAGTTGGTCAGCCAGAGCCCGGGGGCGCAGTTTAGCCCGGCCGGCGTGTTGAGTTTGCCGGTGGATACGCAGGCGGGAGCGGCTGTTCTTTTGGAGCGGCTGGAACAGAGAATGACGCAATTAAAGGGGTAGGCTTCTTGCAGCGACTACCCGCGCAAAGGATAATGTAAATATGCAGCGGTTCTTGTATTTGGCGATAGCCTGTTCCGGTTTGATGGCCGGGGCCTGGGCCGCCGACGTGACGATTCTCGAGGAGATCATCGCCAAGGTGAACGGCGACATTGTCACGCGGAGTGAGTTGGAGCGTAGCCGTCACGCCATGGAGGCTGAGCTGCGACAGCGCGGCGCTAAGGGTCCAGAGGCGGAGGCTGTCCTCAAAGAGAAGGAAAAAGACATCCTGCGAGACAAGATCGATTCACTGCTCCTGATTCAGAAGGCGAAGGAATTGAGCATCAACGTGGATCCCGAGGTCAGCAAGCAGTTGGCCGACATCCAGAAGGATGCCGCCAAGACCGACATCGGCCTGGCCGACCCGGACAAGTTCCAGGTCTACGTGAAAGAGAACACGGGCATGTCGTATGAGGATTACAAGAGCGAGATCCGCAATCAGATGTTGACCCAGCGCGTGGTTCGTCAAGAGGTGGGCGGGCGTATTAACATCCCGAAGCCGGAAATTCAGAAGTACTATGAGGAACACAAGGCCGAGTTCCAGCGCGAGGAGCAGATTTTCCTGCGAGAGATTTTTGTGTCCACTGAAGGCAAGGATGCCGCGGGACAGGCCGCCGGGGAGAAAAAAGCCAAGGATTTAGTGGCGCGCGCCAGAAAGGGCGAGCGGTTTGGCGAACTGGCGCGGGACAACTCCGATGCCGGAACGGCGGCGCAGTTCGGCGAGCTGGGAGCCCTCAAGAAGGGCGATATGCGTGGGGATCTCGAATCATTGGTCTGGACCAAGGACAAGAACTATGTGACCGATCCCATCAAATTGCCGAATGGGTACCTGATTCTGCGCGTGGAGGACCGGCACAAAGCCGGACAGGCGCAGCTCGAAGAGGTGGAGAGCGAAATCCAGGAGCGGCTTTATATGCCGCGTTTCCAGCCGAAGATCCGTGAGTTTCTGACGCAGCTGCGGCAGGATGCTTTCTTGGAGATCAAAGAGGGGTTTGTAGATATCTCGGCCGCACCCGGCAAGAAGACGGAGTGGACAGATCCGGCGCAGTTGAAACCGGAGACGGTGACCAAGCAGGAAGTGGCATCCAACCCGAGACGGAAACGGCTCATGTGGATGGTGCCAATGCCCGGAACCAGCTCGGTTCCCAGAAGCAGTTCCAAGTAGGAGGGGCGAGGCAGCCGGTCCGGCTCCTCCCATCATGAAGTCTCTTTACGTGAATCAGATTGAGGCCAATCAGTTGGCCTCGGGCACATTTCTTGTGCAGTCCAAGGACATCCGGCAAAAGAAAAGCGGCGAGCCGTTTCTGAGCCTGATCCTGGCCGATAAGACCGGGGAAATCGACGCCAAGATGTGGGACAACGTTGAGAAGGTGATGGACACCTTTGAGCGCGAAGATTTCGTTAAGGTGAAGGGACAGCCCGGGGTTTTCCAGAATCGCATGCAGTTTACCCTGCACACGCTGACGCGGGTGGGGGATTCGGAGATCGACTTCGCGGATTTTTTCCCGGCCTCATTGCGCGATCCGGACGAGATGTTCACCGAGTTGCAGGGGGTGGTGGCGGGCATCGGAAATACGCACTTGCGGTCGCTGCTGGAGGCCCTGTTTTCCAATGAGGAGCTTGTCCGCAAGTACAAGCTCGCCCCGGCGGCAAAAACCATCCATCACGCCTGGCTGGGCGGGCTGATTGAGCATGTTCTCTCGCTCTGCACGCTGTGCAGGAACACCGGAGCTCACTATCCGCATATCGACGTGGATCTTCTGCTCACCGGGGCGATTCTGCACGACATCGGCAAGATTGACGAGCTTACCTATGACCGCGGCTTCGGCTATAGCGACGCTGGGCAACTGGTGGGACACATCATGATGGGTTACCGCTTGGTGAGCGATACGATGGCGAGCCTGCCCGGTTTCCCGCCGGCCCTGCGCACGCTGATGGAGCACATGATCCTGAGCCATCACGGGCAGATGGACTTCGGATCTCCCAAAGTGCCCATGTTCGCGGAAGCCATCCTGCTGCATCATCTGGATAATCTCGATTCGAAAATGGAGACCGTTCGCGTGGCCGTGGAGAAGGATCGCATGGTGACTGGATGCTGGACCGGCTATGTT
>Ga0080064_1005937_pt1 | contig 13694 bp, 12 predicted proteins | sample Subgrocontami54m_FD_69260 | JGI IMG/M metagenome (GOLD analysis project Ga0080064, IMG submission 69260) | Subsurface groundwater microbial communities from S. Glens Falls, New York, USA - GMW46 contaminated, 5.4 m (SPADES assembly) (version 2) ...
GTCGGGCACCGATCCGGAGACGTTGCCGGTGGTCGTGTGCGCGCTGGAGGTGCAGTCGGCGAAGGCGAGTGCCCCTGGTCGAGATGCGGCACGTCCGGCTGCTGGAGCAGACTCTCGAGGATGGCGTCTCGCGCAGTCGATCAGCCGCCGCCGCAGGCGCGTCGTCGCGCGGAAACACACACGGCCTCGCCGCAGAAAATTCCCCGGTGCCGAGAAATTATCCCCAGGGGGGAGCCCAGTCGCCGATTTCTTCGCCGAAGGCTTAAGTATTTCGCTCCGGCCGAGCGCCACTAACGCGGTACCTGACTTGCTGTAGCAGCCGGCGACACACGCTTCCTGTTAAGGATCGAACCACCATGCGCATCGCCACTATCGCTCTTCTTTTCAGCGTCTTTGTCCTGACCAACGCCTCCAGTGCCTACGCCGATGACGCAGCTCAGGTCGAAAAGGGCAAGCAGGTGTACGCCGCGCAGAAGTGCGGCATCTGTCATTCCGTTGCCGGCGTCGGGAACAAGAAAGGCAGTTTCGATGGCGTCGGCTCAAAGCTGGCCGCCGCCGAGATCCGCCAGTGGATCGTGGCTGCTCCCGAGATGGCGGTTAAGACAAAGGCCGAGCGGAAGCCGGCGATGAAGGCCTTTCCGAACCTGGCCAAGGACGACGTCGACGCGCTCGTGGCGTACCTCCACAGCCTGAAGAAGTAGCCACTACCGAGCCGATCTGTGCCCCGGCCACTCCCATCGGTGCTGTTCCGCAACGGTGTTGCGCTGCTCGGCACCGCGATCGCCACGGCGATGGCGGTGTTGTTCGCAGTGCTGCTGTTGCTCGATGCGGCCGGGTATCTCTCCAACCCGTACCTGGGGCTTGCGCTGTTCGTCGCCGTTCCGGCGGCGTTCGTCGTTGGACTACTCCTGATTCCGCTGGGTGCCTGGGTCGAGCGGCGCCGCCGCCGGCGCCAGCCGTCCGTCGCGCATCCGGATTGGCCGGTGATCGATCTCGGTGTCCCGAAACAGCGGATCACGATCCTCGTGGTCCTGATCCTGACCGTGGTGAACCTGGTCATCGTGTCGGTGGCGGCGTATGGCGGCGTGCACTACCTGGAAAGCGCCGAATTCTGCGGCAACGTCTGTCACACGACGATGGAGCCGCAGTTCGCCGCCTATCAGGTGACGGCGCATTCGCGCGTAGCATGCGTGGAGTGTCATGTCGGACCGGGCGCGGGCGCGCTCGTCGAGTCGAAGCTGGCCGGCACGAGGCAGCTGTGGCAGGTGGTCACGGGCAACGTGCCCACGCCCATGCCGTCGCCGGTGCACTCGATGCGGCCGGCGCGCGACACGTGCGAGCAGTGTCACTGGCCGGAGAAGCAGCACGGCGACAAGACGCGCCTGATAGAGGAGTTCGCCGACGACGAGCAGAACACCGGGACGGTGACGAAGCTGCTCGTGCACGTCGGTGGGGGCAGTGCCGCCCTCGGCATCGGGACCGGCATCCACTGGCACATGAACGTGGACAACGAGATCGAGTACGTCGCCGCGGACGAGACGCGGGCGACGATTCCGTACGTCCGGCTGAAGGACCGGTCCGGGAAGGTGCGTGAGTTCGTCGCGGAAGGCGCGACGCCGGATCAGATCGCCAGCGGTCAACGGCGCCGCATGGACTGCATGGACTGCCACAACCGGCCGGCGCATACCTTCACCGCCACGCCGCAGCGGGCGATCGACACCGCCATCGCCCTTGGGCAGATCCCTCGCGAGCTGCCGTTCGTGCGGCGCGAGGCGGTGGCGGCCGTGTCCGCGGAGTACTCCAGCCGTGATGCCGCCCTCGAGGCGATCGCGGCGCGCCTCAACGCGTTCTACCGGGAGCAGCCGGTGGACGGGCGTCTGCTGGCGCGTGCCGTGGCCGCGACCCGGGATGTCTGGACGCGGAACGTGTTCCCGGCTATGAAAGTGACCTGGGGCACCTATCCGAACCATCTCGGTCATGTGGAGGCTCCCGGCTGTTTTCGGTGTCACGACGACAGCCATCGGGCCAGGGACGGCAGCGTGATCCGGCAGGACTGCGAACTGTGTCACGCGATGCCGGCGGAGTGAGCGTGGATATGAGTGGACGACGAGCGTTTGCAATTGCGGCGGCTTTGTTGGGAACGATCATGGTGTTCGCCTGGACGAATGTGCCTGCGCAGACGTCCGCGCCGTCCGCAGCGGCGCCGCAGGCAGGAGTGCAGGCGCCTCAGGCCGCCTTCGTCGGCGAGGAGACCTGCCTCGGCTGCCACGAGGATCGGGCCTACAAGGGCACGCGGCACGGCATGGCCGCCAACCCGAGAACGCCGGCCGCCAACCATGGCTGCGAAAGCTGCCACGGACCGGGGAAGGCGCACGCCGAATCCGGCGACGCGGCGCTGATCCTCAACCCCTCGAAGGTGACGCCCCAGGAGGCGAGCGAGACATGCGTGTCGTGTCATAACCGGAGCACGCACGCGCTCTGGACGGGCAGCCAGCACGATCAGCGCAACGTCGGCTGCGTCGGCTGTCACAGCGTGCATGCCTCGAAAGGCCCCACGCTGCTCAAGGCGAAGGACCAGAAGGCGCTCTGCAGCACATGCCACAAGAACATCACCAACAAGCAGCACCGCTTCAATCACATGCCGGTGCGGGAGGGGGCGCTGACGTGCACGTCGTGTCACAACGTGCATGGCAGCACGAACGTCAAGCTGCTCAAGACCGGCACGACGGTCGATGAGAGCTGTACGAGCTGCCACGCGGAGAAGCGCGGCCCGTACCTCTGGGAGCATGCGCCCGTCACCGAGAGCTGCGTCACCTGCCACGATCCCCACGGGTCGAACAACGATCGCATGCTCGTCAGCAAGCTGCCGTTCCTCTGCCAGCGGTGTCACGTGACTTCGCGGCACCCTCCCACGGTGTACGAGGGCTACACCCTGCGGAACTCCCAGAACGCCAACAAGATCTACGGGCGCGCCTGCACCAACTGTCACACGCAGGTGCATGGCTCCAACGCCCCATCCGGCAAGGCGTTCCTGCGGTAGGCGAGGAGACAACGATGCGCTGCAGACTCATACCTCTGACCGTGCTCCTCGCGCTGGCGCCCCGCCTGGGGTTGGCCCAGACGCCGGCGCCGGAGCCGTCACAGACGCCGGCCACTGTTACAGGGGCGCCGTTCAGCGGAACTCTCGACCTCGGAGGCCTCTTCACCTCCACCGAGGGCGACGAGGCGCGCTTCGAGCGCTTCCGCGATACGCGCGACGGTGTGTACTCGGGCTTCAGTCTCAACCGGGACACCGGGTCGTCGCTGTTCAACGCGAGCGCCTCGCACATCGGCTACCGCGATCAGCGATCCTCCGCGAGCCTCATCGGCGCGCGGGTGAACGCGGCCTTCGACTGGACGTCGCTGCCGCTCAACTTCAGCTACCTGACCCGGACGCCGTATGTCACCAACGGCAGCACGCTGACGCTGGACGACAACGCGCAGCGTGCGGTGCAGGGGCCGACCAACGCCACGAACGACGGCACGGCTGTCGGGGTACCGTGCGCGCCCGGCGCGCCGCCGGTGAGCTGCAGCACGCCGGCCCTGGCCGCACAGGTGCTTGCCGCCGGGTCGATCTACAACAGCCTCGCGACGCAGTTCGACCTGCGCCACCGCCGCGACACAGCGGCGTTCGGCCTGACATACGCCCCGACGCGGGCGGTCGATGTCGAGGCGAAGTTCACCTCGGTCGGACGGGAAGGACAGCAGCCCTGGGGGGCGTCGTTCGCGTTCAACGATGCGGTACAAGTGCCGCTGCCGATCGACCAGCGCACCAACGACCTGTCGCTCGGAGCGGTATGGGCGGACGAGCACGCGATGTTCCGCCTGGGGTGGGACGGATCGTGGTTCAACAACGAGTTCCAGAGCCTTGTCTGGGACAACCCGATCCGAATCACCGACTTCAGCAACGGCCTCCTGCCGCCGGCCGGGCCGTACGACCCAAGCGGCTACAGCAACGGCAACGGTCCGGCGCAGGGGCGCATGTCCGTCGCCCCCGACAACATGATGCACGTCGTGAGCGCGACGGGGCTGTACAAGATGCCGGGCCGGACGACGCTGAACGGTACCGTGCAGCTCACGTCGCAGCACCAGGACGATACGTTGATCCCCTGGACCATCAATTCGGTGATCGACACACCGCTGGTCTACGCGGCATTTCCGCACCTTGCGGCGCTGCCCCGTGCGACGGCGCAGGCCGAGGCCAAAGGGCTGAACACGCTCGTGAACCTCACCACGCGTCCGGTACGGGCCATGAACGTCACCGTGCGTTACCGGTACAACGAGCGTGACGTACAGACGCCGACTTTCGACGCCACGGAGTACGTCCGCTTCGATGCCGTTCCCGAGGAAATCGAGGAAGGGCTCTCCCACCAGTACGACACCTCGCGTCACCTGTTCGACGCCAACGTCTCCTTCACCCCCGCAGGCGCCGGCACCATACGGGTCGGCTACGGGCACGAGGCGGTGGAGCGCCACGGGCGCGGATTCGCCGACGTCGGCGAGGACCTCTTCCGGGCGTCGTACGACGCGTACTCGACCCAATACGTCACGGTCCGCACGAGCTTCGACACGGGACGCCGGCGGGGCGAAGGCTTCGTGGAGACCGGGATCGACTACGAGCTCGGCCCGGGAGGGACCCAGCCAACGCTCAGGTACTATGACGAGGCGGACCGCGACCGGATGCGCGGGACGCTCCTGGTCACCGTAATGCCGCGCGACACGATCGACGTCTCGTTTCAGTTTGCCTCGGGGAAAGACGAATACCTGCCCGACACCTCGGTGCCGGTCAGCCGGCCCGGGGAGCTGTTCGGGCTCCACGAGCAGAGCGTCGCCAGCTGGAACATCGGCGCCAGCTTCCACCCGAGCGACGCGATCGCGGTCGGGGCGAGCGTTGGCCGCGACACGTACGGGTCGCTGCAGCTGTCGCGTAACGCCAACCCGCCGCCGGACCCGAGCTGGACGGATCCGGCGCGCAACTGGACACTCGACAACGACGACACGGTCAACACGTTCAGCGTGAACGTCGACCTCTTGCGCGCGGTTCGCGACACAGATATCCGCTTCGGCTATGACTACAGCGACTCGAGAAACAGCTTCGTGCACGGCGGACCGCGTATCGCCGCCCTGACCTCGCTCGGTCAGTTCATCCCGCTGCCCGACGTCGAGAACACATGGCACCGGGCGACGGCCGACGTGCAGTACTTTTTCACCAGCCGTGCCGGCGTGGGCCTCGGCTACTACTTCGAGACGCTCGAAATCGTCGACTTCAACACGATCGACACGAACGGGCCCGTCGGCTTCACCGAGGCCACCGGGGAACCGCGTCTCGACTGGCTCGGCGGGCTGACGACCGGCTATGGCAACCGGCCATATACGGGCCACACGGGATACGCTCGGCTGCTGTATCGCTTCTAGCATGTCCGTTCCTGAGATTGGGAAGGGGGCGCCCGCGACGCCCGATGTCGACGGCCGGCGGCGCGCATTCCTCGATGCGGTGCTCGCCTTCGGCTTCGTGTCGACCGCGATTGCGATCGTCTATCCTGTTTCCCGGTACCTGGTCCCGCCCGAAAGCGAGGAGCCGGCCACGGCCAGCGTGGTGGCCGGTAAGCTCTCGACGCTGGCGGTGAACTCAGGCGTCATTTTCAGGTTCGGCAGCAAGGCCGGCCTCGTGCTGCGGACGCCGGAAGGGGAGGTGCGGGCGTTCAACGCCACCTGCACGCATCTCGATTGCACCGTGCAGTACAAGGCCGAGACGTCGCAGATCTGGTGCCCGTGCCACAACGGCTTCTACGACCTCGCCGGGAACGTGACGTCTGGGCCGCCGCCGCGGCCCCTCGAGCGCTTTGCCGTGAACCTGCGCGGCGAGCCTGGCGACGAGGACATCGTGGTGTCGCGCGCATGACGAGGGCACGGTGAGACAGCGCGCGCTGAAATGGCTCGACGAGCGGCTGGATCTCGGCGGCATTCGCGGCTTCATTGCCGAGAAGACCGTCCCCGTGCAGCGCCACGAGGTCTGGTACTACTTCGGCGGGCTGACGTTGTTCCTATTCATGGTGCAGGTTGCGACGGGCATCCTTCTGGTCCTGTATTACCGGCCGAGCGCGGAAGAGGCGTACGAGAGCGTCCAGTTCATCGTCGCTGAAGTCGAGTTCGGCTGGCTCATTCGCAACGTGCACAGCTGGTCGGCCAATCTGCTGATGGCGACGGTGTTCATCCACCTGTTCAGCGTGCTGCTGCTCAAGTCGTACCGCAAACCGCGCGAGCTCACGTGGCTGACGGGAGTTGCGCTGCTGTTCCTGATGCTCGCGTTCGGGTTCAGCGGGTATCTGCTGCCGTGGAACGAGCTCGCGTTCTTTGCCACCAAGGTGGGCACCGGAATCGCCGGGGCCGTGCCGGTGGCCGGCACGTTCCTGATGCGGCTGCTCCGCGGCGGCGACGAGGTGACGGGGGCGACGCTGTCGAGGTTCTACGGCCTCCACGTGGCGATCCTCCCCGCGGTCACGACGGCGCTTGTCGCGCTTCACCTGCTCCTCGTCCAGCGGCAGGGAATGAGTGTCAGCCTCAAGGACGAGCACCGTGCGCGGGCGGGCGTGCCGATCCCGCAGCGTCCCTTCTTTCCGAACTTCATCCTCCGCGACGTGATGCTCTGGTACATCGCCGTCGGAGTGTTGGCCGCGCTGGCGGCGTTCTATCCCTGGGAACTCGGGCGCAAGGCGGATCCGTTCGCGCCCGTGCCGGCGGGCATCCGCCCCGAGTGGTACTTCCTGGCGATGTTTCACACGCTGAAGCTGCTGCCGAACCACGTGCTCGGGATGGAAGGCGAGCGCCTGGGCGTGATGGCGTTCGGCGCGGCCGCGGCCTTTCTGCTGCTGGTGCCCTTTCTCGACCGGCGCGCCTCGCGCGGCGAGGACAGCCCGCTCTTCACGGTGATTGCGGTCGGGGGGCTCCTGTATCTGGTGGTGTTCACCGTGATCGGCTATGTGGCGGCCTGACATGCGGACCTGTGCGATCGCGCTGCTGGCATCGCTGGGTCTCGGTTCCGGCGCCGCGGCCCAGACGTCGGGCAGTTCCCCGAACGAGTGTGTGCGGTGCCACGAGGGCCTGCCTGAAGCGCGCCTGTCGGCGCCTGCCGCGGCCGTGAAGGATGACGTGCATGTCCGCAGCGGGTTCACCTGCGTGGACTGTCACGGCGGCAACGCGGCCGAGGGCGACGCGCAGCGGGCGAAGGCGCCGGCAACTGGCTTTCGCGGCGTCCCGCGGGGAGCAGCGCAAATCGCGACGTGTGCGCGATGCCACAGCGATGCGGAACTGATGCGGCGGTTCTCCCCGCGCCAGCGGATCGATCAGGCCGCCGAATACGCAGTCAGCGGTCACGGCAAGCGGCTGGCCGCCGGCAATGCGACCGTGGCGACCTGCGCCAGCTGTCATGGCGCGCACGGCGTTCGGTTCGCCTCCGACCCCAAATCGCCTGTCCATCCGACGGCCGTGGCCGCGACGTGCGGCACGTGCCACACGCAGCGGAGTGATTACGAGAAGAGCGTGCACTTTCACGCGCTCACGAAGCGCGGCGACCTCTCGGCTCCGACCTGTAACGACTGTCATGGCAACCACGGTGCCGCGCCGCCCGGAGTGGACGCGGTCGCGAACGTGTGCGGGACGTGCCACGCCGTGTTTGCGTCGAAGTTCGCCGCCAGCACGCACGCGCAGATCTTTACGTGTGTCGAATGCCACGGCAACCACGCGGTCAGCCCTTCGTCGGACGAGATGCTGGGAGCGACCGCGCCGGGTATCTGTACGCCCTGCCACGGCGGTGCCGACGACCTGGGGTTTGCGACCGCGGGGACGATGCGGTCGCAGATCGAGAGGCTCAAGGCGTCGATTGCGCACGGTGAGGGCCTCGTCGAGCGGCTCCGGCTTTCCGGCATGAGCGTGCGCGATCAGGATGTCGCGCTCGACGAGGCACGCAACCGGCTGGTACAGGCGCGCATGGAGGTGCACGCCTTCTCGCCGTCGTCTCAGGTCGAGCCCGTGACGTCGGAAGGCCTGCAGATCCTGTCCGGCGTGGAGCGCGCCGCGCAGCGCTTGTTGGTGGAGCTGCGGTTCCGGCGCCGCGGCCTCATCGCGTCGGTGGCCCTGATCCTGATCGTCGTGGGGGCGCTCGCCTTGAAGATTCGGCGCCTCGAGCGCCGAGGAGACGTGTGATGACGATGACCATTCCAGCGCTCGGCACGGTGCTCTGTCCGGTGGACCTGTCGGAGCATTCGCAGGCCGCGCTCTATCTGGCCGCGGGGCTGTCGATGGCTGCCGAATCGCGACTCGTCATCCTCCGCGTGGACGACCGGTCGGACAGTGAGACCGATGTGATGTCGGCGCGCGTGGAGCTCGAGGAGTTCATGCGTCAGACGTTGCCCGGCTCGGCGGGGTATCGCGCGGCCACCGAGACGATCATCAGCCATGGCAGGCCGGCGGAAGTGATTCTGGCGCACGCCGCAGGTAGGGAGGCCGGGTTGATCGTAATGGGCACCCGCGGCCGCGGGGCACTCGGGCGCGCGCTCCTCGGGTCCACGACCGAGCGCGTGCTGCGCGAGACATCCGTGCCTCTGGCGATGGTTCCTCCAAGTCACCCCGAGGTGATCTCGCTGGCGGAGACACGGGCCGTTCCGCATGTCGGGATCGTGCTTGTGCCCGTCGACCTCGCCATGCCAGCGTCACGCCAGCTCGAATGGGCCGGGCGGTTCTCGGTGGCGTCCGAGCATCACTTATTGATGATGCACGTGGTCCCCAACGGAACCGATCGAGACACGGCCAGGGAACGCCTGGACGCACTCGCGCGCACGACGCCAACGGCCAGAGGGATCCGAACGCTGGTGTTGGACGGCGACGTCGCCGACGAGGTGGTTAAAGTCGCCGCCCGGGACAAAGCGGGAATGATTGTGCTGGGCCGGAGCGGTCAGGCGCCGGGGAAGATGGCCTACGAGCTGGTCCGCCGCACGAGCAGTGTCGTCGTCTTGGTCCCGTAATGGCGCGGTCCTGAACTCAACGCGGCATGTCCTTGAGCGCACACCATCCAAAGCTACGTCACATCCGGTCGGGCGCGCGCCTCGCGGACAGAACTCTTTCAGCTCGTCTCGTTTTCCTTCATTTCACGCCCCCAACCTCCGCATCATGGTCACGAAGCCGCCGACCAGTACCACTACGAGCGCCACCGCCACGATGTAAGGCATACACATCCTCCGTCCGGGCGCAGTGAGGCGGGCCGGGGATCACGAGTGGGCAACGATCGTGCCACGGCGGGGCAACCTTCGCAAGGCAAGGAGAGGGGCGAGTGCGCCCTACGCGACGCGACAGGCGCCGAAAATTCCGCACCGCCGACAGGCGTTTTTCCCTGCGATGAGAGACAGCTATTCGATGGTCTTCACCTGCGCGTCCGGGCGGGTCCGCAGCGCGCGCTCGATGGCCATTGCGACCTCGTCTCGGGGGTTTTCGACGCCCACCAGAATCTTCCCGTCCGACACTTCGGGGTCGTACAGGTTCGTCCCGCTGCGCCCAAGGCTCGCCGTGACGACCAATGTGGTGAACGTGGCCAGGATTGCGCCGAGCATCGTCAACTCGAAGATGATGATCAGGTTGGGCCACCAGGCCACGATCGGCAATCCCCCCACGTTGATCGGCCATGATGTCTCGGTGAGCCACGTCAGCCAGACGCCCACGGATATGCCCACGAGACCGCCTGCGCAGGCACACCACCACATCCACGTTCCCTTGTCCATGTCACCGAATTCATAGTCTTCCATGGGCTGGGCGGAGAGGACGGTCATGTCGCGGTCCGCAATCCCAGCGGCACGCAGGCCGTCCACCGCCTGCTGCGCCGACGAACCATCCGGATATAAGGCGTACAACGCTTTCACAGGTGTAGCTCCCCGAGCGGATGTTCTTCCAAGGCTGGCAGGATGAGCCGCGGCGACGGATGCGCGCTCGCCTTGAGCTCCCAGATCGAGATGATCGGCACGAATTTGGCGAACAAGACGTAGAACAAGATCATGGCCGCGAACGTGGCACTCGCAATCACGATCTCGACGGGCTGCGGACGATAGGTGCCGAAGGTGTACGGCAGGTACTTGTGGCCAAGCGACGGAACGATGATCAGGAACCGCTCGAGCCACATGCCGAGAAGAACCGCGGAGGAGGCGATCACGCAGCCAGTGATCGTGCGGAAGCGTCGGATGCCCATCAGCACCAGCGGGACGAGGAAATTGCAAACGACCATCGTCCAATAGAGCGGCGCGAAGGATCCCCGCTGGGTCTGCCAGAAGACGGCCATCTCGGTCGGTTCATTGCCGTAGTACGTCACCAGACGCTCGTTGAACACGAAATAGCCCCAGAGCAAGGCCATGACCAGCAGCAGCTTGCCGAGATTCTGAAAGTGCACCGGGTGCAGGTACGCCTCGAGGTGCAGGAAGCGGCGCAGCACGGCCATGGCGATGATGAGCCCCGCGATGCCGCTGAAGATCGCCCCTGCCACAAAGTACGGGCCGAAGATGGTCGACTGCCACATCGGCACGGGCACCATGGAGAAGTCGAACGCCACGATCGTGTGGACGGAGACGGCGACCGGTACGATGGCGATCGCCATGATTTGCATGGCCGTCTCGAGCCGGTGCCACTGCTTCGGCGTGCCGCGCCATCCGAGGGCCAACGCGCCGTAGAGGCGCCGCCTGAGCCCCGTCGTCCGGTCGCGCACGACCGCAAGGTCGGGAATCATCGGCAGAAAGAGGAACAGGACGCTGCCGATGAGGTACGTATTGATCGCGAAGAAGTCCCAGACGAGCGGCGACCGAACGTTCGGCCAGAGGAGCCGGTCATTCGGGAACGGAAACAGGAAGAACGCGAGCCACGGCCGGCCGAGGTGGATGATCGGGAACATCGCCCCGATCATCAACGCAAAGACGGTGATGACCTCCGCACACCGCGTGACCGGTCGGCGCCAGCCGGCATTGACGAGCCGCAGGATGGCGGAGATCAGCGTGCCGGCGTGACTGATACCGATCCAGAAGACGAAGCTTGTGAGGTAGACGCCCCAATAGATGGGCCACCGGATCCCTGAGATGCCGAAGCCGAGCGTCATCTGGATGGCCCAGCTGACGAGTCCAGCCAGCACGATCGAGCCAAGCACTGCAACGAGGAGGTAGAACCTCCACGACGTGTGCAGCAACGGCCGCAGCAGATCGTTAGTGATCCGGTGAGCCGTGGGGCGACTCATACCTGGGACTGCCGACAGCGGTACGTGACCTTGGGATGCGTGCTGGGATCCTCGAGCAGCGTGCGGCCGCAGCGGGTCCTTGGTGCTTCGGAGAGTGGCGGAGCGACTCATACTTGTGACTGTCGAGTGAGGTACGTGACCTTGGGAGCCGTGCCGAGATCTTCGAGCAGCTTGCTGCCTCGCGGCGAACGGGAGAGGCGCGATACCTCGCTCTCCGGATCGTTGAGGTCGCCGAACACGAGTGCCCGCGGGGCGCAGGACTGGACGCACGCCGGCTGGATCTCGCCATCGCGAACCTCGCGCTGCTCGGCCGTAGCCTGCATCGTCGCTGCCTTGATACGCTGCACGCAGAACGTGCACTTCTCCATCACACCGACTTCGCGGAGCGACACGTCAGGATTGAGTTGCAGGTGGAGTGGCTTCTCCCAAGACGGGTTGAAGAAGTTGAAGAACCGTCCGTTGTACGGACACGCATTCGCACAGTAGCGCGTGCCGATGCACCGGTTGTAGACCTGGACGTTGAGGCCGTCCTCGCTGTGATGGCTCGCGTAAGTCGGGCAGACCGGCTCGCACGGGGCGGTGTCGCACTGCTGGCACATCACCGGGCGGAACTTCAGCCGGACCTCGGGAAAGTCACCTTCCCAGTAGCGCTCCACGCGAATCCAGTGCGTGGCACGGCCGCGCGCGGCCTGGTCGGCGCCAGCGGTGGAGACGTTGTTCTCTGCGTGACACGCCGTCACACATGCGCCGCAGCCGGTACAGCGATCCAGATCGGCGGCTATTCCCCATCGATGCGTCATCTGCGCTCCTGGTGTGCTACCCACGGCTGAGCTCTTCGTGCGCGTGTTCGCGCATCCCACCGGCGAACAGAATGAGCTTCCCATCCGGTCCGCCGACTCGCGCGATGCGTACGCGGGTCGCCGCCCACGCCAGCGCGCCGGTGGCCGCTTCGGTCACCGGCGCGAGCAGCGCAATCGGGTTGTCGCCGCGCCCGCTGGCATAGCGCGTAAACATCTGGTGGCCCTGGCCGACGGGCATGGCCACGACATCCGGAGCGATGCCCGGTGAAATCACGACGCCCGCGCGCACCGCGCCCTGCGTCGACGCGATCTCGACCACATCCCCCTGCTGCACGCCGAGCCCCTCGGCCGTGCTCGGATTGAGCTCAATCCAACTGCTCCACATCGCCGATGTGAGCGGATCCGGCATCTCCTGGAGCCACGGCAAGTGCGCCAGCGATCCATCGAAGAAGGTCATCGATGGATAAGGCAGGAAGTGAAACGGGTAGTGCTGCGGATCGCCATCGAACTGCGGTGCGGCAAATGCAAATGCGTCGCGGCCGGATACCGTCCCCACGTCTCGAGCGGCGCCCTGGGAAGCCACGCGATGTCCTGGGAGCGGGCCCCACCAGCCACCCCGTTCCTGCGCCTCGGCCCAGGCGTCCCCGTCCGGCGTTGCTGGAGGCAGACTGGCGAATGTCGCGCCCAGCATTTCGTCGTAGGTCTGCCATGGCAACTCGAGCGGGCGCCGGAGACGACGGCCCACGTCGAGGAGCACGTCGGGCATGGCGCGGGTCTGGTGCAGCGGCCGCATGACGGGTGGCGCCACGCTCGCGACGGCCATGGTGGCGCCGGCTTCGGGAAGCACGTCGATCCACGACTCCAGAAAGGAGTGATCCGGCAGAATCAGGTCTGCCAGCACGCTCGTCTCGTCCAGAAAGCTGCTGAAGCTCGCAATGAACGGGACTCTCTCGAAGGCGTCGCGCACCTTCCACGAAGGCGGCGTCGTGAACACCGGGTTGGCGCCGTCGACGAGCAGGACCTGCGTCGCCGTCGCGCCGCCGGCAAGAATGCCCGCCGCAACCTTCTCGATCGATGGTCCTGGCGCCGCCGCACCTGCGACCGCGTGCACGGTGCCGAGCTGAGGCGTAAAGAAGACGCCGCCGGACTGTTCGACGCTCCCCACCAGGGCATTGAGCGCGTTCACGGCGAGGGCACTGAACAGCCCGTTGGTCTGCGCCAGCGGCGGTCCACCGGTGCTCCTGGATTGCGCACACATGCAATCCCCGGTATTCCAGTTCCAGGACAAGGGCTGTTTCATGCCCTGGGTTTCCGGTAAACGTGAGGTGGCCTCCGTGTACCTCCATGGCGGAGGCCAGTGAACGGACATTCCAGTTGCCCACTATGAGCCCTGGGCTTCCGTTTCAAAAAATTTCTTGGGGGGGGGGGGGGGGGCCCGCTTTTAGCCCCCCCCCCAGCCCCCCCTGGGGGGGGGGGGGGTTTTTTTTTAAAAAAAAATTTTTTTTTTTTGTCTAAGGTTTTAACCCTTTTTTACCGGTTTTAAGGACCGGGGATTTGAATATTGCAATTTTAAAAATTTTTCATAACCCTTGTTT
>Ga0080064_1005938_pt1 | contig 13690 bp, 14 predicted proteins | sample Subgrocontami54m_FD_69260 | JGI IMG/M metagenome (GOLD analysis project Ga0080064, IMG submission 69260) | Subsurface groundwater microbial communities from S. Glens Falls, New York, USA - GMW46 contaminated, 5.4 m (SPADES assembly) (version 2) ...
GTGAGGATGGGCCATGAGAGGGTGCTCCTTCGACTAGAGGTCTGTAGATAGCCACTAGCCGACCCGGAACACCCTCTCTTTGTCAACAACCTCTTCGAACACTACAGCTACGGGCGTGGGATGCTGTCGCGACGCGCGCGGATATGGCTCGCGCGGGGATCGCGCGGGCTGGAAAGCCCACGCTACGGGGCCGGAAGTCTTCGCATCGAGCCGGATCGGGCGCGCGATGAGTGCGCGGGCTGAAGTGCCCATGCTACGGGGCAGTGATGCCGTCGCGCGCCTGCGTGCTACGGTGAAACGCGCGCTGTCGCGGCTGCCGCCGGAGGACGCGCGGGCTGAAAAGCCCACGCTACGATCTGGTTCGGGCTGTTCGATCCGCCAGACCAATCCGTGAAATCCGCGCAATCCGTGTTTTCCCGTCGTCGTCCCCAATCATCTGCGCCATCTGCGAAATCTGCGGTTCCCGTACCTCCTCACCGATCCACCACCTACCCAATCCGTGTAGTCTGTGTAATCCCTACGGGCCGTAGGCTGTGGTTTCACACGTGAAAGAGGCCAGCGTGCGCAAGATCTTCGACATCCACATGCACTTCCCCCGCAACTGGGAGAAGCCCGACTCCGACCCGAGGCCGCTCGTCGAGAACCTCTACAAGCAAGCGAAGGCCGCGGGGATCACGAAGGCGAACTTTCTGTGCGGCGGCCGCTGGGGCATCTCGCATGAGACGTCGATCAAGCACGCGCAGCGCCACCCCGATCTGTTCATCCCGACAGCGATGATCGATCCGGAGACGACGACGCCTGCGCGCCTGAAAGAGCTGCGCGCGATGGGGTACCGCGGCCTGAAGATGATCGGCGTGCAGCGCGACTACGACTGCGAGGCGTACTTTTCGGTGTACGAAACGGCGCAGAAGTTCGGCTGGCCGATCCTGCTCCACATGGGCGTCATCGGCGGCGGCATCGACTATCGCGTCACGCATCCGCGGCGCAACTCCGAGGCGGCGGAAGGGCTGCGCCGCGCGCAGTCGGGCGTGTTCGCGCAGCCACGCAACATGTCCGCAACGCGCATGCGGCCGTTCCACCTGGACACCATCGCCAACAACTTCCCGAGGTTGCGGCTGATCGGCGCGCACCTGGGCGGCACCGGCAACTATGACGAGGCGGCGTCGGTCGCGCGCTGGCGCCACAACGTGTACTTCGACTTCAGCGGCGGCACGACGATCGAGCGCCACGCCGTCGAGCGCCGGTTGATCGGGCACGAGATCGGCTTCGAGAAGCTGATCTTCGGCTCGGACACGCAGCCGGAGAAGATCGCTGAGCACATCCGGCGCTGGGATACGATCTTCGATCTGCTCGACGTGCCGGAGGACGCGCGCGAGCGCATGTGGTGGTCGAACGGCGCCGAACTCTACGGCGAGGAGCCGATCGCGTGGATGAAGAAGCCGCGCGGAACGGCGAAGACTGCCGCGATCAGGGTTGCACCGCTGCGGAAGCGGGCCGCCGCGAGGTCCGCTGCGGCGCGATCGCAGAAGACGGCGAGCGCGAAGAAGCCCGCGGCGAAGCGCGCGCGGTAGCCGGGCGTACGTTCATGCAGCTCGCCGCTCGATCCCATGTCTTCCTTGTGCGAAACGGAAAGATCCTTGTGCTCCAGCAGTCGGGCGGCGTGCGCTGGTGGGAGCAGCCGGGCGGTACCTTGGAGCCCGGCGAGGACGCGGCGAGCGCGGCGATACGAGAAACATTCGAGGAGACGGGCCTCCGGATCGAAGCGCCTGATCTGCTGCGGATCTGGAGCTACCGGAACGTCCGCGGCGAGGAGGTTGAGTCGTACGCGTACGTCGCCGCCGCGCCGCCCGGCGAAGTACATCTCAACGAAGAACATAGCGCGTACGGGTGGATGGCGATCGACGACTACGTCGCTCGTTACTGTAACGATGCGCTCATCGAAGCAGTGCCGCAACGCGCCGACTTCCTCCTCGGCCTGAGAGAGAACTGTGAGTTGCTTCGTGAATGGCTACGGGCGAGGTCCGATGCATGACCAGGCACAAGCACTACGCGCTTTAGCGCGGATTCAGTCCGCGCGGCGGCCGTGCTCACGACGAACGCGCGGGCTGAAAAGCCCGCGCTACGGTGCGGTGATGCTCGGTCGGCGGCGATCATTGGGCGCGATGCGATGCGTGAGATGCTCGCGTGGCGAGCGATCGTCTCGACATGGAGAACGCGCTGACTTCAGTCCGCGCTACGGGAGACGTTCTCGGCATCGAGAGTCACGAATCACTCCAACCAAATCTGCGCAATCTGCGAAATCTGTGGTTCCCCGTCATCCCAAACAATTCCGTGAAATCCGCGCAATCCTTGTTCCCCTCCCGTCGTCCTCAATCTGTGGAATCTGTGAAATCCCTACGGGCCGTAGGCTGTGGTTCCCGTAGCCATCGTTTGACACCCCGGCGGCGACGTGGCTAAGATCGACGAGTCCCTGACGACAACTTGCCGCCCCGGTTTCGGGGCGTTCGTCTGTCACGAGGCGTGAGGCCGATGGCAACATCTCCCATGATCGACCGCCAGGCGCCACCGGGGCATGATTGGCCACCGGCGTCGCAGTTCCACGAGACGCCGCGCACCGGGCGGATCCCGCTGCTGGCGGTCGTCTTCTCGATCGGGCTCGCGCTCTTCATCACGATCGACCCGCCGCGGCCGTGGATATTGCTCGCGGTGACGGCGCTGGTCGCGCTGGGGGCGGACGGCATCTACCGCCTGCATCCGCGCGCGGACTTCCACACGATCGCCGACACGGCGCCACACCTGTTCGTGCCGGTGCTGTTCTCGCTCTCGGCTGGCCTCTTCCTCGAAGACGTGGTGCTGAGCTACTGGGCGGCGCCGGCCGTGATCGGAGCGGGCACGCTGATGGGCGCCGCGCTGTACGCGGAACACATCTCGGTCGAGCCGCACAGCGCGTCGTACCCGGCGGCGCGGTTCGTGCTCAACGTGGTGACGTATCTGTCCGCGTTCGGCTTCTATGCCGTCGTGTACGGGTTCGATGTCGAGCTGCTGCCGGCGGCGTTCTCTGTCGGCCTGGTGAGCATGCTGCTTTCGGTCGAGATCTTCCGCGAGGCGGAGGCGGACCCGATCCGCGCGCTGGTGTTCGCGGCGGTCATCGGCGTCATCGTCGCCGAGGCGCGCTGGGTGCTGTACTTCGTGCCGCTCGAAGGGTTCCTGGCCGGCGTCTTCCTGCTGCTGGTGTTCTACCTGACGACGGGCGTCATCTCGCACTACCTAACGGACCACCTGGAGCACAGCGTGCTGCTGGAGTTCGCCGTGGTGACCGCTGCCGGGCTCGCCATCGTCGTCGGCGGGCGCGTCCTCGGCTGATCGCCGCACGCCGGTGCCCGAACCATACTTCGGCCTCGATTTCGCCAGCCCCGGCCACACGTCGGGGTACGCGGTGCTCGACGCGGCGGGTGCGCTGCTCGATGTCGGTCTCGCGGGCGACGACGCGGAGATCATCGCGCTGATCGAGCGCAGCGGCGCGCGCACGGTCGCTATCGACTGCCCGCTCGGCTTGCCGGCCGGACTCGACTGCCTGGATCCGGCGCACCCGTGCCTTGCGAGCTCGCCGCGGGGGATCCGCGAGTGCGAGCTGGCGGTGCGGGCGCTCGGCTACGGCCTCTACTTCACGACGAAGAAGACGATCATCCGCGCGATGGCCGAGCGCGGCATCGCGTTGCGCCGCACGCTCGAGGCACGCGGGCTGCGCGTGCTGGAGGTGTATCCGTACGCGACGAAGCGCGTGTTGTTCGGCACGCCGATGCCGAAGAAGACGACGCCGGATGGCGTGCGGTGGCTGCGCGATCGCCTGACGCCGTTGGTCGCCGGCCTCGATGCGGTGACGCGCGATCTTACGCATGACGAACTCGACGCGATCGTTGCGGCGTACACGGCGGTGCTGTTCGCGCGCGGGGAGGCCGTCGCGCTCGGCAATGAGGCGGAAGGCACGATCGTCGTGCCCGTGCCGATCTGAACCGGACCGAACCGAGAGAGTGCACGCTGGACACCCAGCCAAGGCCACCCTGCTGCGTGGCGACAGTCGGCCTTAGCTCTGTTTGCGATCGTACTTCCGTTCTGCGTCGGCCTGCGCGGATCTGTACAGCTGGTCGAACGGCGCCCTGGCCACCCTCGCCAGTAGCCTGGCTATGATGATCGCGGCCGCTTCCCGATACGGCTCTCCCTGGCGCGACGGGCCTGCGCCGGCCTCCCATGGTCGCATCACGGAGGCGAGCGTGGCCGACTGCTGGTCGAAGTAACGCTTCCAGACGGCGGCGATGGAGAGGATCAGCGCATCATCGTTGTGCTGCACGAAGGCGGTCATACCGCACCTCCTGTCCGCATGACCGGCCCCCCGCGTTTGCCGTATCGCTCGCTCGCTCTGCTGAGCCGCCGATGCAAGCATCGCTCAGCGTCCGCACATAGCGCCCAAAGCACCGCGTGAACGATGTCAGTTCATCGCGGAGCCCGACATTGGAATCCCCCAGCGTCGCCGCGAGGCGTTCAAGGTTCGCTTCGATCACTTTGCTCTGGATGTATGCACGCTCTAACTCGACGTGCGGGGCGCGTGCTGTCGTCATCTGTCAACCTCCTCTTTTGATCATGCATCTCTCTCGACACCTGCTCTCATCCTTGCGCTTCTTTATGGCGGAGTCCCCCCGAGCGGCCCCGCGACACGAAGCGCCGACCGCTGCTTGATCAGTGAGCCGGCGATGGCGACGGTCAATATCGTCGCGATCACGGCAAGGCTGACCAGTGATGGAATCTTGTACAGGTCAACGATGATCATCTTTGTCCCGACGAAGACGAGCACGGCCGCAAGCGCCGGCTTGAGGTAGGCGAGCCCGGAGAGGTAGCCGTTGAGGACGAAGTAGAGCGCCCTCAGCCCCAGGATGGCGAAGATGTTGGAGGTGAAAACGATGAACGGGTCGTCGGTGACCGCGAATATGGCCGGAATGGAGTCGACAGCGAAGATGAGGTCGGTGCTCTCGATCAGCACGAGCACGAGGAGCATCGGCGTGATGTACAGGACTCCACTTCTGCGCACGAAGAACTTCTGGCCCTCGTAACCCTCAGTCACCGGCCATATGCGGCGTACGGCGCGGACGAGCAGGTTCCGATCCAACGACGGCTCCGCCTGCGTGTCCCGCAGGAACTTGAGCCCGGTGAGAATGAGAAACCCACCGAAGATGTAGATGACGAAGTACGACCAGTCGAGCAGCGCTGCCCCGATGAAGATGAGGACACCGCGCATGATCAGCGCGCCGACGATGCCCCAGAACAGGACGCGATGCTGGTACTGGGCGGGGACGGCGAACGCGGAGAAGATCAGCAGAAAGACGAAGACATTGTCGACGCTCAGCGACTTCTCAATGAGATAGCCCGTCGTCCACTCGAGCCCCTTCTCGGACCCCTGGAAGTAGTAGATGCCGCCGTTGAACGCGATGGCAAGCCCGATCCACACGGCGCTCCACGCGAGCGCCTCGCGGCGGTGTATCTCGTGCGCCTTGCGATGGAACACGCCAAGGTCGAGCGCGAGCATGCTCATCACGAACGCGAGAAACAGGATCCAGGGAAGGTACTCAGCAAGCAACGTTCGACTCCCGTTTGTGGGTGCGAGGACTGGCCGTCAGGCCCTGGTTCAGGCGCTGTTCCGGTCAATCGCCCACGTCGAAGTCGCCGTCGCGCTGATCTTGACCACGCCGCCCGGTTGCACGTCCTGATGTCTGCTGGCTGCGCGCTCCGTCGCCGTCGTCGCCCGCACAACAGCCGTGCCGTCGCGCCGCGCGCTCGTCATCGCCTTCGTCACCGCCGAGGATCCGGGAGAGGAATCCGCGAATGCCGCCGCGTTGAGCGGGGCCGTCGCCGCGCCCGCGCTCATCGCGACGGCCGTCAGACATGTCCAGGAGTTCGTCGAGCATGAAAAAAACCTCCTCGCGGCAGACCCTTGCCGCATCCAAGCATGCTTGGACGGGCAAAGTCTCACCTCGCGAGAAGGCTCTCGCGTCCAGCACCGGCGGAAGGGTCCCGCGTATTGACGGCGCTGGACGATCCGCGATTGCGGGATCGTGATTACTCCCTTTGCTGCTGGCAGTGTACCCGGCGTCCGATCGCGGCCGCAAGTTGCGCCGGCGGAATATGAATGACCCGCACTCGAGGATCGGCGATGTGTGTCTGTTGGGGCTCCGGCAGCCGTGATAAGATCACCGCGTTCGGGGCGTGGCTCAGCCCGGTAGAGCACCTGACTGGGGGCTAACACTGCCCTAACGCTGTGCAGTTGTATCTGCGATCTGAACCTAGAATCACGAAGTTATCTACTGTTCGCGCGACGTGCAAATCGCATCTAACTTCTAAGTGGCAAGACGAGATGATGGACGACGGCGAGCTGATCCAGGCGCTCGGCCACCGCGAACAACTGCTCGACACGCTCATTCGCGATGATGTGACGGCGATCGATGAGGTACAGGCGCGCGTGCTGACCGCCGCCGGCTATGACGTTCTCGAGGACGAGGTAGACGACGAGGATGAGTGATGGCTGACACATACGACGTGATCATCGTGGGCGGCGGCATCGGCGGGGGCTCGCTGGCGACGGTGCTGGCGCGCGCCGGCAAGTCGGTGCTCATGCTGGAGAAGACGACGGTGCACCGCGACCGCGTATGTGGCGAGTGGATCGCGCCCTGGGGCGTCGTCGAACTCAAGAGGCTCGGCCTCTACGACGACATCATCCGCGCCGGCGGCCATCACGTCGCCCGCCACATCTCCTTCGGCGACGACGTCACACCTGAGGAGGCGATCGCCGCGACCAGAAGGCTCGACACGTTAGTACCCGACATCCCGGGCCCGCTCTGCTTCGGGCACCCTGCGTCGTGCGATCTCTGGAACGAGACTGCCACCGTCGCCGGCGCGACGCTGCTCCGCGATGTGACCGTCTCGTCCGTCACCCTGGGCAAGTCGCCGAGCGTCACCTACACGCGCGGCGGCGTCGAGACCACGGCGCACGCGAAGATCGTCGTCGGCGCCGACGGGCGTGGCTCGTTCGTGCGCAAGGCCGCCGGCATCGAGCTGCATCGCGATCCGACGCACCACCTTTTCTCTGGCATGCTCGTCGAGGACGCGCACAACTGGCCCGACGATCTGCAGGTCATCGGGACTGAGGGCGACGTCAACTACTTCGCGTTTCCGCAGGGCAACGGCCGCATCCGCCTCTACCTGGGCATCTCGACCGACAACTCGCACCTGGTGGCGGGCAAGGGCGCCCAGCAGCGCTTTCTGGACTCCTTCAAGCTGAACACCTGCCCGGGCAGCGAGCATCTCGCAAGCGCCCGGCCGGCCGGCCCCTGCAATGCCTACCCCAACGAAGACACCTGGACCGACGAGCCCTTCGTCGAGGGATGCGTGCTGATAGGCGACGCCGCCGGACACAACGACCCGATCATCGGCCAGGGACTCTCGATCACCTATCGCGACGTCCGCATCGTCAGCGAGATCATGCTCGCCGGCGACGACTGCTCGCCGGCGGCCTTCGCGCCGTACGCCGAGGAACGCGCCGAGCGCATGCGCCGCCTGCGCTTCGTCGCGGCGCTCGCGTCGATGGTCGACTGCGAATTTGGCCCCGAGGCGGAGGAGCGGCGCCGTCGCGCCCACGCAAACCGCGCCAAGGACCCGACCCTCGCCGCATTCTCAGTCATGGTCGGCCCGGAGAACATGCCACCGTTCGCGTTCGAGCCGGAGATCATCGAGAAGACGCTTGCTTAGCTTCCAGTCTGTCCCGGCCGATTGCGAACGCCTGCTCAGCGGTATCGACTGATAGCCGCTGTGTGCGCGATCTAGTGCGCGTGATAAACTCCAGCGTTCGGGGCGTGGCTCAGCCCGGTAGAGCACCTGACTGGGGGTCAGGAGGTCGCAGGTTCGAATCCTGTCGCCCCGACCATCTTCCCCCGCCGCCGGCTCGTGCGGTGACGTACCCTCGACCTATACGCAGGCGGGAGCGCTGGTATGAATCTCAAGCTGCTGTTTCAGGGCGCGGCGGGCACGGTCACGGGGTCGCGCCACCTGCTGAGCGTCGGCAATCGCAATCTGCTCGTCGATTCGGGCATGTTCCAGGGGCTGAAGGAGCTGCGGCTGCTGAACTGGCGGCGGCCCGACTTCGACCCGCAGTCCGTCGGCGACGTGATTCTCACGCACGCGCACCTGGACCACTGCGGGTCGCTGCCGCGGCTGGTGCAGGCGGGGTTTCGCGGCACGATCCATTGCACGCCGCCGACACGCGAATTGGCGGAGCTGGTGCTGCTCGACTCGGCGAAGCTGCAGATGGAGGACGCCGAGCGCGCGAACCGCCGCGGCTACACCAAGCACAATCCGGCGCTCCCGCTCTACACAACCGATGATGTAGCGCGCACGATGAAGCTGTTCCGCACGCACGGGTACCACGAGCCGTTCGACCTGGGCGACGGGATCACGGTGACGCTGTTCGATGCGGGGCACATCCTCGGTGCGGCGTTCGCGCAGGTGCGCGTGAGCAGCGGCGGACGCGATACGACGATCGTCTTCAGCGGCGATGTCGGCCGCTACAACGTGCCGCTGCACAACGATCCGGAGCCGCTGCCGCCGTGCGACGCGCTGGTCGTAGAATCGACGTACGGCAACCGCACGCACGACGCGACGCCGATGATCGACCAGATCCGCAAGCCGTTCCGCGACACGCTGACGCGCGGCGGCACGATTCTCATCCCGGCGTTCGCGGTCGCCCGCGCGCAGCTGATCATGCTGATGCTGCGGGAGCTGATGGAGTCCGGGGACATCGCGGAGATCCCGATCCATCTGGATAGCCCGATGGCCGTCCACGTGACCGAGATCTATCGCAAGTATGCCGGGACGGTCGACCTCGATGCGTCGCTGACGCAAGCGGAGTGGCAGCGGATCTTTCCGAAGGACGTGCAGTTCCACGGCAGCGTCGAAGAATCAAAGCAGCTGAACCGCCTCACCGGGCCGCGCGTCATCATCGCGGCGAGCGGCATGCTCACGGGCGGGCGCGTGCTGCACCATCTTGAGCGCTTGGGGCCGGATGCGAAGAATCTGATCGTGCTCGCCGGGTTCCAGGCGGCCGGCACGCGCGGCCGGGCGTTGGTCGATGGCGCGCGCACGCTGAAGATGCACGGCGCGCAGATACCGATCCGCGCGGAGATCATCTCGCTGCTGGGGCTGTCGGCGCACGCCGACGCGAATGAGCTGGTGCGCTGGCTGCAGTCGGACGGCGCGGCGCCGAACGCGGTCTTCATCGTGCACGGCGAGCCGGACGCGGCGGCCGCGCTCTCGCAGCGTTTCGAGTCGGAGCTGCACCGCAAGACGTTCGTGCCGAAGCTGGGCGAGATGTTCGATCTGGGCGCGCTGCTGGGGTAGGTCTCGGGCCTCGGTGGCGAGCTCTGCCGCACGCGGCCGGTTGCGGTTCGAGGCGGCGCTGTACTCCGTCGGTCCGGCTACGCCGGACGAACAGCCGGGGCCGGCTATGCTCCGCGCTTCGCGCCTTTTGTCCGAGCGATCTGACGCGCGCTAAACGGAACGGGCACGGCGCGCCGTGCCCCTGCGAACGTGTTCGTGCCAGCCACGGGAAAGGGGCACGCCACCGCGTGCCCCTACGACTACAGACTACTTACTAAGAACGCAAATTGCTTTGATCTGGCGCTGCTGGGGTAGGTGCCGGCGAACTCGGAATTGCGACGGGGCTCATCCTCGCACGCGGACGTAGGTGGTTCGATGCCAGGGGTACTCCGTCGGTCCGGCCACGCCGGACGAACAGCCGGGGGCGGCTGTGCTCCACGCTTCGCGCCTCTTGTCCGAGCGATCTGACGCGCGCTAAACGGAAAGGGCACGGCGCGCCGTGCCCCTACGGATGTGCTCGTGTGCGCACGGGAAAAGGGCACGCCACCGCGTGCCCCTACGACTACAAACTACTTACTACGAACTACAAACTGCCTAGATGTCCAGGTTCTTGACTTGGGTGGCGTGGCCCTGGATCCACTTCTTGCGCGGGGCGACTTCATCGCCCATCAGGGTGGAGAAGATCTCTTCGGCCTTCATGGCGTCTTCGATGCTGACCTGTAGCATCGTTCGCTTCTCGGGGTCGAGCGTCGTTTCCCAGAGCTGTTCGGGGTTCATCTCGCCGAGACCCTTGTAGCGCTGGACGTGCGCCTTCTGCCCGTCCTTCACTTTCGCCAGGTGCTGGTCGCGCTCCTGGTCGCTGTAGATCCACGTGTGCTGGCGTCCCACCTGGATGCGGAACAGCGGCGGCTGCGCGATGTAGAGGCAGCCCTCATCGATCAGCGGGCGCATATAGCGGAAGAAGAACGTCAGCAGCAGCGTGCGGATGTGCGAGCCGTCGACGTCGGCGTCGGCCATGATGATCACGCGGCGGTAGCGGAGCTTCGCCAGGTCCATCGTCTCGCCGAAGCCCATGCCGAGCGCCGTGATCAGCGAGCGGATCTCCTCGTGCGCCAGCATCTTCTCCATGCGCGCCTTCTCGACGTTGAGGATCTTGCCGCGGAGCGGAAGGATCGCCTGGAAGCGCCGGTCGCGCCCCGTCTTCGCCGTGCCGCCGGCGCTGATGCCCTCGACGAGGTACAGCTCGCACTGGAACGGGTCGCGCTCACTGCAATCGGCGAGCTTGCCCGGCAGCATCGTGCCATCGAGCAGGCCCTTGCGCACGACGAGATCGCGCGCCTTGCGTGCCGCCTCGCGCGCCCGCGCCGCCAGGATGCCCTTCTCGATCATCCGCCGCCCGTCGGACGGGTGCTCCTCGAGGTACTGCATCAGCCCTTCGGCGACGGCGCTCTCCACGTGCGTCTTCACCTCGGCGTTGCCGAGGCGCGTCTTCGTCTGACCCTCGAACTGCGGCTCCGGCAGCTTGACGCTGATGACGGCGACCATGCCTTCGCGCACGTCGTCGCCGCTGAGGTTCGCGTCGTCGTCCTTGAGGAACTTCTGCTTGCGCGCGTAGTCGTTGAGGACGCGCGTCAGGGCGCTGCGGAAGCCCGTCTGGTGGGCGCCGCCGTCGATCGTGTTGATCGTGTTGGCGAAACTGAACTCGACCTGCGAGAAGCCGTCGTTGTACTGGATGGCGCACTCGACCTGCGTCGTATCCACCGTGCTCTCGACGTAGATGGGGCGCGCGGTCAGCGTGTTGCGGCCCTTGTTGACGTGCCGCACGAAGCTGGCGACACCGCCCTCGAAGCAGAAGTTCATGTCGCGCTCATGGCCCGGGCGCTTGTCTTCGAAGCGGATCCAGATGCCCTTCGTCAGGTAGGCCATTTCGCGGAAGCGCTGCAACAGGATGTCGTAGTCGTATTCGATGGCATCGAAGATCTCGTCGTCGGCCAGCCAACCGGTCGTGGTGCCCGTGTGCGCTTGCTTCGGGTCCGCGGCGGTCTTCAGCGAGCCCTTGGGGATGCCGCGCTCGTAGTCCTGCCGGTACACCTTGTTGTCGCGCCGCACCTCGACGTACATCTTGCGCGCGAGCGCGTTCACCACCGACGCGCCGACGCCGTGCAGACCGCCCGACACCTTGTAGGCGCCGCCGCCGAACTTACCGCCGGCATGCAGCACCGTCATGATCGTCTCGAGCGCCGAAAGGCCCGTCGTCTTGTGCTTGTCGATGGGGATGCCACGTCCGTTGTCGCGTACCGTCACCCAGTTGTCGGCCTCGATCGTGATGTCGATCTTGGTGCAGAAGCCGGCCATCGCCTCGTCGACCGAGTTGTCGACGATCTCGAAGACGAGGTGAAGCAGACCGCGCTGATCCGTCGTGCCGATGTACATGCCGGGGCGCCGGCGCACCGCTTCGAGCCCCTCCAGCACCTGGATGTCGGACGCGGTGTAGGAATCGGCCTGTTTGCCGCGCTTGGGCGCGGGCGTATCTTTCGGCTTGCTCACCATGTCGCTGTTTGCCCCAAATCTGTTTGTCTGAGAGATGTCCCGGATCGAAAAGACCCCTGTCGACATCGCTGTCGCCGGGCCTTCAAATGACGGTTACCGAGGGCTTCGGCATCGCCCATATTCTACCACAGTTTGGGGGCTTCTTGAATCTAGTTTTGGGCCTCGGTTGGGGCATTCTGGCCACGGAGGGCGGTGCGAGTGTCGTGCAGAGCGAAGCGAGGCATCTTCCCCGGCTGAGACCATTCGCGTTGCTCAGGGTTGACAGCGCCGTCGGCACGACCACACGGGCGCGTTGCGGGGCAGCGCTCTAGAATGACGGACATCGAAAGAGGACCGTCTATGAACCTCGACCCCGAACGGGCCGGCCTCTCACCCGAGCGTCTCGGACGCATCACCGAGCACCTGACGAAGAACTACGTTGCGCCGGGCAAGATCGCCGGATGCCAGGCGCTCGTCGCGCGCCACGGGCACGTGGCGTACTTTCAGTCGCTCGGCAACATGGACCGCGAGCGGGCGCGGCCGATGGGCGACGATACGATCTTCCGCATCTACTCGATGTCGAAGCCGATCACGTCGGTGGCGCTGATGACGCTGTACGAGCGCGGGCACTTCCAGCTCAACGACCCGGTCCATAAGGTGATCCCAGAATGGCGCGACCACCGGGTATGGGTCTCGGGCGAAGGCGCGTCGATGGAGACGCGCGAGCCCGCGCAGCCGATGACGTTCCGGCAGGTGCTGAGCCACACCGGCGGCCTGACGTACGGCGCGACGAATCATCCCGTCGACCGCGCCTACCGCGAGGCGGGGATCCGCCAGCAGCCGGGCGAGACGCTGCGCTCGTTCGTGGAGAAGCTGGCGCGCGTGCCGCTGCGCTACGATCCCGGCGACCGCTGGATGTACTCGTTCTCGACGGATGTCTGCGCGTATCTCGTCGAAGCGATCTCCGGCACGCCGTTCGACCGCTACCTGCAAGAGACGATCTTCGATCCGCTCGGCATGTCCGATACGTCGTTCACCGTCGCGCCGGAGAACGCGCATCGGCTCGCGGCCAGCTACCAGCGCCAACCCGACAAGACGACCGCGCTGATCGACGACCCGGAGCGCAGCCCGTACCTGAAGAAGCCGACGTTTTTTTCGGGCGGCGCCGGGCTCGCCAGCACGACGGCGGACTACCTGCGCTTCTGCGAGATGCTCCGGCGCGGCGGCGAGCTGGACGGCGCGCGCATCCTCGGCCGCCGCACGATCGAGCTGATGGCGAAGAACCACCTTTCCGGCAACCGCACGCTGACGGACATGGCGATCGGCGCCTTCTCCGAGACGGCGTACGAGGGCATCGGCTTCGGCCTGGGCTTCGCGACGACGCTGGACGAGGTGGCGTCGGGCACGCTGGGCCAGGGCGATTTCTACTGGGGCGGCGCGGCGTCGACGATCTTCTGGGTCGACCCGAAGGAAGATCTCATCGTGATCTTCATGACGCAGCTGATGCCGTCGGCGACGTTCAATTTCCGCGGTCAGCTCAAGAGCATCGTGTATTCGTCGATCGTGGATTGAGGCGAGCGCCGCCGATGCGAACGAAGTCCTGCCTGAGCTCCCCTTCCACCACTGTACAGACCGGGGACATACTGGACGGACGTACGAGGACATACTGGACACTTTCAGGCGGCGAAGGACTGCCTGGAAGGAGGTGCGGGGTGCCCTGGAGGGAGACGTCCGTGGAAGCAGA
>Ga0080064_1005939_pt1 | contig 13690 bp, 16 predicted proteins | sample Subgrocontami54m_FD_69260 | JGI IMG/M metagenome (GOLD analysis project Ga0080064, IMG submission 69260) | Subsurface groundwater microbial communities from S. Glens Falls, New York, USA - GMW46 contaminated, 5.4 m (SPADES assembly) (version 2) ...
AATCTTCGTATGTCCTATGTTTCGGACGAGGTGGGATAGCTCAGGGACACCTGCGTTCTTGCCAAAAACGTGAATGTCGCCATCCGAGGATACCGTGATGGCGACAGCGTTCCCATCCCCCTTCAGTGCAGTGACCAATGCATTGAGGTGACGCGTACCCCACCGCAATGTCTTGTGCCATTCCGACCAGTCGTTTCGTCCCTCTCGGCATCCATTTCGCAAGGCTTCTATTTCAGACACTTGATTTGGCAAGTCCACTGAACCGTTGGATTGAATTACTGGAGTCAGCTGCCGTCTTCCGTAAACCCTTCCTGACCCCCAATCAATAACCGTTGCTCCATCTTGTACGGAAAGCGAGATCAAGACGTCCTGATTCCCTCTTGTTACAAGGTTTCTACCCTCGGCGTAACTAAAGACTTCTGTCATGGGAAAAGTAATTCTCTTGAGTGGATACGAGCCAGAATCCCAATCTCCCAGGACGAAAGTTGCTCCTCCTATTCCTTCATTGGACAGCTTCCACACGGTATCGCAGAAAACATCAAGATCGAAACCAGGGTCCGAACTCAATTCTCGCCTAATGTATTCAAAGAGTTTCTTTTTGTATTCTCTTCCATAAGCTGTTGGAACAACCCACTTTGCCCCTCGCCTCCAGAGTGCCAATACGCCTTCAAAGTATACTTTGATGTCACGATTCTTCTCGATCGAGATAACGTAACAATCCTCGCTATCCGCCAACTCTTCAGGGCTCGCATCCGCCGGAATTCCTCTACCAAGAAATAGGAGGTCACCGTAAGGACTAGCCTGAATTATGGCCCCATGTTCCTGGAGAAAACTGTAATTACCTAGCAGAAGACTTATTGCTTCTTTAACTTCACTATTCGAAGCATGCAGATCATCATTGTACTGAACTTTGAATCTCCTGCCCTCGCCGCCCCAACCCGAAACCCTCTCCACGCGCCTTGAAGTATAATTTCCACCGCTGACCACTATAGTAAATCCCAGCTTCTTCCCTTCATGGATGGCCACATCAGCAACTTCCTCACAGAACCTTAGGTAATCTGAAAGCCAAGGACGGCGTTCCGCTGTAAAGGCGTTGCCCTTGGAAGTCACTTTACTTAGATTGTTTACTAGATCCCTACCGATAATATAGATCAACCGATGATCCGGCTGGGTACTCGGCATTTTCTGTTGAAGCTTCTGTTTTGCAGCACCTAGCATTTTCTTCGCCTCGACGACCGTCGCATTTGCTAGGCTGAAAAGATTATTTATCTCCTCAGACGAGAGCTGAGTATTCACCCCAAGAATGAAGCAAAAACGCAAATCCACAACTTCTCCAGGTGGAAGTATCACGTAAAAGTGGTCGCCGCATAATCTCCGATACAGTAGGAGCAGCTGAAGCATCCTCGCTACATGCCTAGTATTCTTCTCAGTTTCATGGGTAGTGGTGGCGACTGTAAATCCAAAGCAATCAGTATCCGCGGCGAGGGAATCCGTGCCAGGCTTGACAGACAGCAAAAAGGGTAGCCCCTTCTCTGCACCAATACGATTATGTATCCTTGGGAAACTTGCCAGCAACCTTCCTTCAATAAGTCCCCCATCAAACTCACATCAAAAACCCAGTTGGGGGAAGCCCAGCCCGGGTTGATGTAATACGAATCGAAGATGTGACCGGGTCAAATTACCCAGAGTATAACCACAGGCTCAATGAATGGGCGTCTTTTATTCCAATTGGTGGCCATTCGTCAAGTAGAAGGAACGGGGCGGGTCCACCTCTCTGTAAGTTAGCTCGGTCAAACGCCCAACTGGCTGGACATGAAAGTGGGGGATGTCTCTACTTTAACGACCTGCTTGACGAGGAAAGGGACATTACCGAACTGCTGGTAGCCTACAACGATGGCGTCCATCTTGGAATCATATAGGCCAATCACCTGGCTGTTATGTATCACAACAAACTTGCCCTCAGCGGTTCCCAGCAGTTGATCGCGGTTTTGCTCGTACGTCTTTAATTCAGTGTCCAGAATCAGCGCCATTGCCTAAACCTCGGCCTCCTTATTTCGGATCGACGCTAACCGTTAAGCCGAAGATGACCAACTTTTGAGCCTGGCAAGCAACCTTTCAAGAGCCGTTCTGTGCCGGAATGACATTTAGACCAAAGATCCGAAAGTCGCTGTCCAGGGCAAACGCCTCCTGAATCCCTGTGTCTCGACATATCGCGAAGCTGGTACAGTCCGTAAAGGAAAACTTCTGGTCTCGGTAGCGCTCGAAAATACGCCGCCCTTGATCAAAGTAGGTTTGATTGACCCATATGAAGGTTAAGCGGCCGCGGTCAACGAGCTGAATCAAGTTGGTTAGGACTTGCAGGGCGATCGCGTGTGACACCTCATAACGTATCCGTGTCATTAGCTCGTCCAGGATGTAGTCTGAGATCACGGGTTCATAATTCCGCTCCTGGAAGAGCTCTTTCCACAAATCGCTGCACACGGAATGATGGTCATCGCTTCGGTCGAAGACAGAGAGCAAACTACTTGTATCCAAGAACAGCTTCATTTACTCCGCCCATAAATCTCGTCGTGATGCTCCGCAAAGTGGCGATCACCGGATGCAAAAATGCCGACAAGACCGAGCCACAACTCCTCATCCGTGGGTTTCCTAACGAGCGCTTCCACCGGAGTTGCTGACACAGAGGAAGTCTCACCGAACCCAATCAGATCAGCGAGCCTTTTGTTATAATCCTGTTGCGAAGAGGCACTGCCTACCAACGTCTGGCCGACCGGCACATATTCCGAGACACGAGGAGACGTGACGGGCCGGTCGTAATACGCGAGGCGCCAATAGCCGTTGGATTCCAACTGAGTGCCTGGCGGCATGGTGACTATGCTTTCTTTCTTTCAGAACGGATTGGTTTAAAACCAGCCAGTGCTTCCTTGGTGACCGATGCATGAAACACGTTTTCTATTGTATCATGCGCCGTGTCGACCCATTCCATCAGATTCTTGTCCTCGACCTGATCGGGTTTGGCGAGAACATAGTCCATATCCAAGACGATCGCTGCTCCACCTTGCTGCCCGGGAATCTTTGTCGTGATAAGAATCAGCCGATCCCTGCCGGCCTGGTAGGTAAACTCTAGCCGTAAAAGGTACGGATCGGGTTTTCCAGGGAGGGACGGGGGTATCTTAAATCCAATTTGAATCGGCGCCGCCAAATTCTTATCTTCCGCAACTGCGATATGATTGATATATCGCAAGGCCAGCCTGGTGAGCTTCTTGGGAAGCGCAATCTCGCGGTAATCCGCAAGGCGCTTCTCAATTTCCCTCCGAAAGGTCGCGTAGTCAGAATAGGGGCGAAGCTGATTAACCGCTAGCATCCCAAACCCAACCTGAACGAGTCGCTTGGCCGAAGGATTGCGAAAGACCGTTATTTCCTCCGTCGCCATCGTCAACTCTTGGCCCCCTGCTTGTACCCCCAATCCTCGCCTTACCTCGATGTCGGGATATTCCGCCTTGACCCGCTCATAATACCGACCTGGGATGAGAACGCGCTGCACGCCAATCTCTCCAAACCGAAACTCACATACCGCTTCAACGAGCGGCGGGTTTTCGAATTGGACTCGTTCGGGTTTTGTCGCGCTCATGACTTACGCTCTTAATTACACTTGGCAATAGGACCCGTCAAGGCGCCAAGGGATGCGAAGACGGCGAGTAACGCAAGTTTGCCCAGGGCCGATCGAGCCAAGCGGTATACGGCAACGGCGCGATGAATGACTTCCGTCGCCGCGAAATTATCCGAGAATCTTCGGCGCATGGTCGTGCGGTGGGAGCATTACCGCCTCCCGCTCGTACTGCAACTGATAGAGACGGTGATAGATGCCGTGCCTTTCCATCAGCTCGGCGTGGGAACCGATCTCGCGCACCTCGCCGTGGTGCAAAACAATGATGCGGTCGGCGTTGCGGATGGTCGAGAGGCGGTGTGCAATCACGAGGCAGGTGCGGTCGCGCATGACTTTTTCCAGAGCGTCCTGAATCAGCGCCTCGGTCTCGGTGTCAACGCTGGAGGTCGCCTCGTCCATCACCAAGATTTCTGGTTCAAACACCAGCACCCGGGCGAGCGAGAGCAGCTGGCGCTGGCCGCCGGAGAAATTACTGCCGCGCTCCCGCACCGGGGATTGGAACCCGTCGGGGAGCCGGTGGATGAAGCTCTCGGCGTTGGCAACCCTGGCCGCTCTTTCGATCCGCTCCATCGGTATCGAGCTATCGCCGAGCTCCAGATTCGTCCGGATATCGCCGCTGAACAGGAAGACGTCCTGGAGCACGACGCCGATGTGGCACCGCAGGACCTGGAGATCCCACTGGCGCACGTCGATGCCGCCCACTCGGATGACGCCTTTTTGTACGTCGTAGAAACGATTGAGCAATTTGATCGTCGTCGTCTTGCCCGAGCCGGTGGCCCCGACCAGCGCGACCTTCTCGCCGGGCTCGATGCGGAACGACACGCCCTTCAGCACCGGATCGTCCGGCCGGTAGTGAAACCAAACGTTGTCAAACACCACTTCGCCGCGAAACGGCTTCGGCACGACGGCGTTTTGGGGACTCTCGATCGACACCGGGGTATCCAGCAGTTGAAAGATTCTCTCCGCCGCGGCCATGGCCGATTGCATGACGGCGTATTTCTGGCTGAAATCGCGCAGCGGGACGAAGAAGCGATGAATGTATTCCTTGAACGCCACCAGCGTGCCGATGCCGATCACACCGTGGAGCACCTCGCCGCCGCCCCACCACAGGAGCAAGCCCACGCTCACCGAGCCGGCCGCCTCCACCATCGAGTAGAGCGCCGCCTCGTAAAGGTTGGAGAGATGATAGGCGTCGCGATGGGAGGCGTTGAGCTCGTCAAATTCGCGAAACGTCCGTTGCTCCCGAGTAAAGAGTTGGATCACGGCCATGCCGGAGATCGCCTCGCCCAGATAGGCGTTGATCCGGGCGATGCGCTCCCGAATCCGGCGGTATGCCTGGCGCGCTTTGACGCGAAAGAAATTGATCGCCACCGCCATCGGCGGAATCAGCGCCAGCGACACCAGCGCCAGGCCGACATTGAGATAGAGCATGATGCCGAGGATCCAGATCACCATGACGAAATCGGAGATGAGCGTGATCACCCCGGCAGAAAACATTTCTTGCAGCACGTCCACGTCGGTGGTCATCCGTGTGACCAGGCGACCCACCGGGTTGCGGTCGAAATAGCTCATCGGCAGCTTCTGCACATGGGCAAACAGGGCCACGCGCAAATCGGCCAGACAGCGCTGCGCCACCTGCATCGCCATGTAATAGTGAAAAAACAGGGTGACCGTCTCACCGATGAGGGCGACGAGAAAAAGCAGGCCGACGTTGCGCAGTCCGCCGAGGTCCCGGCCGGCGATGTATTGATCGATGCCGATTTTCATCAAGTAGGGTTGCGCCAAACCCAAGGCCTGCTGCAGCGGTAGCAGCGCCATGGCGAGAATGAAAACCCGCCGGTACGGAACGATATACTTCCAGGTGCGCTGGATGAGGCGAAAATCATAGGCCTTGCCGAGAACCTCCTCTTGCTGTAGCGCTCGAGCCATCTAGATTTGCTCCAACTCCTCGCTCAATCGCTGCTGCCGGTAGAGATCGGCGTAGACACCTTCGCGCCGGATGAGCTGCTCGTGGCTGCCCCGCTCGATAACCCGGCCGGCGTCGAGCACCAGAATCTCGTCCGCTTCTTTGACCGCGGAGATCCGGTGCGAGATGATCAGACAGGTTTTCTCCCGCAGGATCGCTTTGAGACCGTGCAGGATTTCCGCCTCGGTCTGGGCGTCGACGGACGACAGACAGTCGTCGAGAATCAGCACAGGCGGGTCCATGACCAGAGCCCGCGCCAGGGTTGCCCGCTGTTTCTGGCCGCCCGAAAGCGTCACCCCGCGCTCACCAACGATGGTCTCGATGCCCTGGGGGAAAATTTCCACGTCACGATCGAGTTTGGCGATCCTGACGGCGCGCTCGACTTCCGCGTCCGTGACCTCGTCGCGGCCGAAGGTTAAATTGCGCCGCAGCGAGGACGAGAACAAAAACGGGTCCTGCGGCACGCAACCGATCATCCGGCGCAGCTCGTGCAGCGACAGCCGGCGAATGTCCTGGCCGTCGAGGAGAATGGCTCCCGAGGACACATCGAACAGCCGCGGCAGCAACTGCGCCAGGGTGCTCTTGCCCGAGCCGATCCGGCCCACTAGGCCGACGGTTTTGCCTACCGGCAACGTGAAACTGACGTCATCCAGCGCGGAATGACCGTTATTCGAGCGCCCATATGAAAATGACACGTTGCGAAACTCCACTCCTGATTTTAGCCCCCGGACCCGCAGCGGCGCCGGCGGGCCGGTGATCTCCGGCGCTGCTTCGAGAATCTCATCGAGGCGCTTCATCGCGGCGCGCCCCCGTTCGACCAGCGAAAGCATCCAGCCGAAGGCCGCCGTGGGCCACGCCAGAATGTTGAGGTAGGCGATGAAAGCGACGATGTCGGCGACCAGCAGATCGCCGCGCATGACGCGAATGCCGCCGTACCAGATCACGATGAGCACCGTGAGCGCGCTGACCCCCTGCATGATCGGGCCGACGATGCCGCGCATACGCGCCAGCACCAGGCTCTTGGCCTGAAAGTCTTCGTTCAGCGCCGCAAACCGACCGATTTGCGCGCCCTCCTGCGCGTAGGCTTTGACGACGTGCATGCCGCTCAAATTCTCCTGCACGTGACTGCTCAGGACCGACATCTGGCGCTGCACATCGAGGGATGAGCGCATGATCTCGCCGCGGAATTTGCGCGCCATGAACAACAAGACCGTAAACGGGGCCACGGCCGCTAGCGTCATGCGCACGTCCATGGAGAACATCAAAGCCAAAGCGTAGACGTAGTAAAGCGGGGCGTTGACGAAATTGAGGATGCCGGGGCCGAGCATCACGCGCACCGCCGAGATATCGTTGATGACCCGGGACATCAGATCACCGGTCCTCTGCACGTGGTAAAAAGAGACGGAAAGTTTTTGCAGGTGAGCAAACAGGTCGTTGCGCAGATCGTATTCCACGTTGCGCCCCGCGTTGAAAATCAGCGCGCGGGAATAGGTGCGCACGACACCCTGAGCCACCGCCGCCAGCGCGATGATGCCGGCGTACGCGGTCACATCGCTGAGCGAACCGCCGTGCTCGATGATGCGCACGGCTTCCCGGATCCACCAGGGAATCCACATGACCAGGGTTGCGGTGCCGAGAAGACAAACGCCCCCGACCAGGTAACGCCGCCAGTAGCGCCCCAGGTAACGCAACAAACGCTTCATGATTCCATCGAAAATAACCCAGGGCGCCTGTGATCGCAAGGTAACCGCCGCGCACGGGCCGGAATGGGCGGGTAGGGGCGACCCTATGTGGTCGCCCAGAAACAGGGCAGGCCTGCCCCTACGTGGTTGAATTCAGATTGCACGTCTCCCGCAACACGTGTCCCTTGACATTGCACGAAGCGTCCCTGATAAAAATACGATGGCATCTCACACAACGACGCGCCGCGACGACATCCGCAACATCGCTATCATCGCCCATGTCGACCACGGCAAAACCACCCTGGTTGACGGGCTGCTTCGTCAGAGCGGCACCTTTCGCGCCCATGAGCATCTCATTGAACGCGTGATGGACTCCATGGAGCTGGAGCGCGAGCGCGGCATCACGATCATGGCGAAGAACACGACGATTCACTACCGCGACGTCAAGATTAACATCGTCGATACGCCCGGCCACGCGGACTTCGGCGGCGAAGTGGAGCGCACCCTCGCCATGGTTGACGGTGTCATGCTGCTGGTCGACGCCTCCGAGGGACCGCTGCCGCAGACGCGCTTCGTGCTGAAGAAAGCTTTGGAGGCCAAGCTACCGCCGCTGGTCTGCATCAACAAGATCGACCGGCCCGACGCCCGCGTCGTCGAGGTGTTGGACGAGATCTACGATCTGTTCATCGATCTTGACGCCACCGAGGAGCAACTGGATTTTCCCGTGGTCTACACCAACGCCCGGGCCGGCACCGCGACGCTGGATCTCAAAGAACCGGGGCAAAATCTGCAACCGCTGTTCGAGCTCGTCGTGAACGCGTTGCCCGGCCCGGTGATCGACCCGGCGGCGCCGACGCAGTTCCAGGCCAACAATCTCGATTACAACGACTACGTCGGCCGGCTCGCCGTTGGAAGGATCAAGAACGGCAGCCTCGCGACGGGGAATTACACGCTCTGCCGCAGCGACGGCACGCAACAACCGGTGAAGGTGACCCAGGTCTACGGCTGGCAGGGATTGAAGCGGGTGGAAGTTGCCTCCGCGGATGCGGGGGATATCGCCGCCGTCGCCGGCATCGAAGACATCGGCATCGGCGACACGATCGCGGACCGGGAGAATCCCCGCCCGCTTGCCGCCCTGCGCATCGATGAGCCGACTATCGCCATGGTCTTCAGCTCCAACAATTCCCCCTGGGCCGGACGCGAGGGAGAATTCGTCACTTCGCGCAAGCTCCGCGAGCGGCTCTTCTACGAGCAGAAAAAGAACGTCAGCCTGCGCATCGCCGACACCGAGCAGCCCGACTCCTTTAAGATCACCGGCCGCGGCGAATTCCAACTCGCCATCATCATCGAGACCATGCGCCGGGAAGGCTACGAACTGATGGTCTCCAAGCCAACTGTAGTCACCCGCGAGATCGACGGCGCGCTGCATGAACCGATGGAGCTTTTGGTAATCGACGTACCGGAGGACTTCATCGGCGTCGTCTCTCAGCTCCTGGCAGTGCGCAAAGGGAAAATGACCAAGATGACCCACGCGGGGTCGAGCCGCGTGCGCTTGGAATTCTCCGTGCCGTCGCGCGGCTTGATCGGCTTTCGCTCACGCTTCCTCACCGATACCCGCGGCACCGGCATCATGAACGCGCTCTTCAACGGCTGGGCGCCGTGGCATGGGGCGATCCATGCGCGCAGCAACGGCGCCATGGTGTCAGATCGCGAAGGGCCGGCCACGCCCTACGCCGTTTTTCATCTCCAGGAGCGAGGCATCATCTTCATCCCCCCCGGCGCGCGCGTCTACGAAGGCATGGCCATCGGCGAATATTCGCGCGACGTCGATTTGAACGTCAACATCTGTCGCGAAAAAAAGCTCACCAACATCCGCGCCGCCGGCCGCGACGAGAACATCATCATCACGCCGCACCGCGAAATGGGCCTGGAGGAAGGAATCGAGTGGATCGCGGAGGATGAACTGGTCGAAGTGACTCCGCAGTCGGTGCGCCTGCGAAAAAAGATCCTCAAGCAATCGGACCGCCCGCGCCGGCGCCAGGAACGGGACGAATAAAGGCCGCGTTAGGGCGTCTTCGCCTTGGGCGCCTTATTGCCGGCTGAAGAATCGCTCTTGCCGCATTGCGCGGCTCTGACGAACATCACATGAAGGTTTCGCGAGGGAACCTGGACTTCGACCGCGAGACGGGTGCCGGCGTTGTGCTCTTTGAGTTCCGCCTTCTGGCCCAGGGCGCGCATCTTTTCAACGAGCTGATGAGGACTCCGCACGTCCTTCAAATCATCGCCCCTCTTGGCCAGGACGGACAATGGGACGCATGACCCTTCTCTTCCCGCCAGAAACCATTCGTCCTTCTGAGGAGCAGCGGCCGCCAGCAACGGAATGAGCAGAAAAAACGCTCTCACGATTCCCTCCACCATCGACTTCCCGTCTGCAGGGACTCAGCGCGGCAGCACCGCAACCAAGGCAGCAATCGTTATTTCACCACAGAGACGCAGCGCCGCAAAGACGCCAAGGCCGCAAAGGAAAAACGAATTGTCATTTCGAACGAAGAGAGAAATCTTTCCTAGATCCCTCGCATTCGCTCGGGATGACAGGCCTTGGGCCTGTCACTTGGCGACTTTGCGCCTTGGCGGGAGGAATTTCCGACTCCGAGTGCTCTCAGCTTCCACATCCTTTGCGCACGCCACGCAAATTTTGAGCTGTAGTACAGAGTTCTCAGAGTTCGGAGTATTTTTAATCAAAACCGTTTTTCTCCGCGCCCTCAGCGCCGCTGCGGTTAGCCACATCGAAGCCTGAACTCTCCCCGCTTTACGCCCCGCGGACCGCAATTTCGCTTCCCCACCCCCGGACGAGCCACAATGTTAAAGCAAACCAAGCGGCGCGTCAAATTTACGGTCTTAGACTGTCCGCCCAACAAAGTAGCCCGGATGGAGTGCCAGCGGGATCTGGGAGATTGCCCGGCGTCTATAGATCAAGTAACCTTAGAATGCACGGAGAGGGCCAATGGAAATTGCGCATTCCGTCAACGGCGTCCCAATTCGGCTTACGGAAGAACGGTGGGCACATATCATTGAAAATAAGCCCTACATGAGAGCATACTGTGAAAAGATGCTAGCAGCAGTAGAGAACCCTACTTGGGTGTTGCGCGGACATACCGGAGCAATGATAGTGGTTCTTTCCCTGCCGAAACGGCAATACTTGAACGTTGTCTATCGCGAGGTCAGTCGACACGACGGCTTCATTATCACCTCGTTCGTTTCCCGAACCATTAACCGGAGCAATACCATATGGCCAAAAGAGAGACGTTAGAAAAGAAACCGTTGGGGCATCTCCTCAAAGCGGTCCCCCACCTGGTACAACTGCCAAAAACTCACATGTGGCTGGACTATGACGAAGAGGCCGATGCACTCTATGTCCACTTCGAAGACAAACCCGCTTCCACTCACAGCGAGATTCGAGATGACGGAGTCATCCTGGATTACAAGGGCCGCCGCTTGGTCGGAGTAACGATTCTCGACGCCTCACAGAGATAGTTAGACACCCAGCACCAGCAACGGTAGCCCGGATGGAGCGTGAGCGGAATCCAGGGCATGATTTCCTGGATTACGTTTTCACTTCATCCAGGCTACGCACTTCTTCGCTCCCGTGCCATTGCGTGGTACAATCGAGGCCATCAATTAGGAGAGCACGCCATGAGCACTAAAAAGATTGACGTGCAGGAAGCGCAGACGAATTTGCAAGACCTCCTGTCCCTCGTTCGTGAAGGGACAGAAATTGTCTTAACGGAGGGCACGACTCCTTTTGCCCGCGTAGTACCGATTGCCGTCTCCAGCATGCCACGTGTGGCTGGATTACACGCTGGGGCTATCTGGACCAGCGATGATTTCGATGAACCCCTACCAGACAACTTCTGGACGGGAGCGGCATGAAGTTATTGTTGGACACGCATACTTTCATCTGGTGGGACAGTGAACCAGCTAAGCTCTCTCCACAGGTCCTTGCTCTGTGTCAAGATCGCACAAACAGCCTATTACTTAGCGTCGCAAGTGTTTGGGACATGCAGATCAAGCTCCAACTGGGCAAATTAAAACTTAACTTGCCTTTAGTCGAGATTATTGAGAGCCAACAGCAGAGGAACAATATTGAGGTTCTACCAGTGGCGCTCGCCCATGTGTTGGCGTTGCAAGACTTGCCTCCGCATCACAAGGACCCCTTTGATCGTCTGTTGATTGCCCAAGCGAACGTTGAAGGTGCGACCCTGCTCTGCAACGATCCTGTATTCGCAAAGTATGGTGTCAACGCATTATGGTAAATGATGTGCGTGCCCAACAAACGTAGCCCGGATGGGGCGTGAGCGGGAGCCGGGGATATATTCCTGGATTACATTTTCACTCATCCAGGCTATATGCTGGAAACCCGTCGGTCTTGTCCGTTACCATTAGATCAAGTAAGATTCTTGTCATGCAAAACCCTAAAGTCTCACAGCCGATCCGAAAGCGAGTCAGGGTGCAGAGCGGGCGTCGAGCCGAAATTACGAATTTACCGTTTCCAGCGGGAAGCGAGATTGGCGTCATCGTCACTGCCGCGGAGGCTCGCACAAATAAAAAGAGCGCTGCAAGCATTTACGACCACACGGCCGCGGTCGTGCGACGCAGACGGATGCCCCGCTACTCTATGAAGCAAATCGAGGATATCATCCACCAGAGCCGGACTCAATGTGCCACTTCGAGCCATAACCGAGCCTGACAGAGTTTCAAACAAAGGGAGCGCCAATGGGACAGCCGCTTGAAGCAAAGATAACCAAGAGAACAAAGAGCAGGGTTCACATCGAGATCAGAAAAGAAAGTTTTGAAGCGTTTTGTGATTCCATTGGTCTCTACCGCAAGAAATTTCTCGATGCCCTAGACGCCTCGGAACGAGATCATCGCTCAGGAAAGGTCACTAAACGAAAAACGCTGCGCGAATTGATCGATTGAGCGGCGATGATCGAAATATCGACCACCGCCACGTTTGATCGCCTGTTCCGCGAGTTGCCTCGACAAATTCGACAGAAAGCAGCCAGAAGAACCGACCTGTTTCGAAATAATCCATTCCACCCTTCTCTCCGGACTGAAAAACTCCACCCGAAACACCACGAAGTCTGGAGTTTCCGCGTTGACCAGGCCTATCGAATCGTCTTCAAATTCATCGGCCCTGGCCACGCCGAGTTGCGCTACGTCGGGCACCACCACTTTATCTACAACTTCGACCTTTTTAGGTGACCACAATTATCGATTACGGCCCCCCTGAATCACGTTCCTCATCGTCCCGCCGCCCTTTCATTCTTGCGTCCGAATCACTGAGTCGAGTCGTAAAGCTGCCCGTCATCCACCGCCGCCGATCCGGGCTTCATGCTGTGCGGCACGGTTACCTTTACAGACCCCGAGCACACACCACCTTGGCCGTCGTTGGCGCTGAAGTTGATTTGATACACCCGACCATTCCCACCACCCCATCGCTCGGAACGCACAAGCGGCTGACTCCCTTGGATGACCGCATCCGGAGTGGTATCTCCATCGCCCACGCCATTCACAGGCTCATCCTGAGTCACGCTCTGAATCGTGATATTGACCGATCCGTCGTCCGGATCGGTCACTCCTCTGATAAAGACAGGAATCATCGCGTGATTGGGCGGCCAAAGCACATTCGGGAACGCGCTCGCGAGATTGCAAAGCGGCGGGCCGTTCTTCACGGTGACCACTACGTCCGCAGGATCACTGATCAGCCAAGAGTCGCTTACCGTCAGACGGAACGTGAGCATCGTCGTGCCGCTCGTCGGTGGCGCCGTGAAACTTGGAGACGTGGTGTTAGCGTTGGCAAGTGGCACCGCCGGCCCGCTTACCTGCGACCACTGATAGGTGAGCGGGTCGTTGTCAGGATCGAAGCTGCCGCTGCCATTCAAACTAACCGCCCGGCCGCTATGCACGGTCTGAGCGGTTCCGGCATCCGCAACCGGCGCATGGTTCACGTTCTCCACCACGACGGTACTCTCCGCTACCGCGGAAAGAGCGCTGTCCGAGACCGTCAAAGAAAATGTTAGCGTCTGAGATCCGATCAAGCCGCCAGGGATCAGCGGAGCAGTAAATGTCGGCTGGGCCGTATCGGCGCCGTTTAGAACCACTGCGGGTCCGAAAGTTTGAACCCATTGGTACGTTATGAAATCGCCGTCAGGATCAAAACTCGCGCTCCCATCGAGCGCAACCAAACTTCCTTCATCCTCAAAAATGCGCGAAACATGGCATTTTTCGACCTACTTCCGAGGAGGAGTAAAGGTCTCTCATTTGCAAATTCGGAAATTTTGAGCCAGCCACAGGCGATCGACCTTGCGCGACGCT
>Ga0080064_1005940_pt1 | contig 13688 bp, 12 predicted proteins | sample Subgrocontami54m_FD_69260 | JGI IMG/M metagenome (GOLD analysis project Ga0080064, IMG submission 69260) | Subsurface groundwater microbial communities from S. Glens Falls, New York, USA - GMW46 contaminated, 5.4 m (SPADES assembly) (version 2) ...
CGAGGCGGCGCCCGAAGGCTGCGGGCGAGGCGTACTCCTGTACGTTGAGCCCGCAGCCGAGGGCGCCAACGAAGCAGCTGGGCCCTTATCGGCCGCCTGGGCCGCGGACGATCTCGAGCATGCGGCGGTAGCCCGAGGGGTCGATGCGCGCGTCGATCAGGGTCGGCCCCTGGGCGCCCTGCGCGGCGACGAGCGCGCCGGCGAAGCCCGCCTCGTCCGTCGCGGTCCGGGCCGCCACGCCGAACGAGCGCGCGAGGAGCGCAAGATCGGGCCCCGCGTACCGCATGGGCGCGCCCGCATACCCCTTCTGCTCCTGCTTGATTTCGATGAGCGACAGCGCCGCGTCGTTGAACACGATGACGGTGATGGGCAGGCGCAGGCGCACGGCCGTTTCGAGCTCCGCCGCGACCATCATGAAGCCGCCGTCGCCCGTGAAGCACACCACCCGCTGCTCGGGGAAGGCGAGCTGGGCGGCGATGGCCGCGGGCAGCGCGAAGCCCATGGTGGCGAGCCCATTCGAGATCAGGAACTCCCCCGGCTCTACCGCCTGCCAGTACTCGGCGGCCTGGAACATGTGGGCGCCGGCGTCCGCCGTCGCGATACTCCCGGCCGGGGTCAGCTCGCGGGTGATCTGGACCACCCGGTGCGGCGCCAACCCCGGCACGCCGATCTCCAGCGCGCGCCGCCGCTCGCGGCGCAGCCTGTCCACCTCGACCACGTCCCAGTCGGCGTGGTGCTGGTGGAGCCGCGGCGCCAGCTCCTCGAGGATGGCGCCGAGGTCGCCCACCACCTCGAGGGCCGGGGAGAAGTAGTGCCCGCCTCCGGCAGCGGACCGTGCCGGCGCGCCGGAGGGGCCCCGCACGAGGCTCAGTACGGGCGCGGTGTAGCTCCAGCAGCGCGGGATCAGCTCGACCGTGTCGAGGCCGAAGGCGATGATGAGGTCGGCGCGACCGACCGCGGGCTCCTCGAGCGCGCCGCCCGTGAACACGCCCATCGCCAGCGGGTGAGGATCGGGCAGCGCGCCCTTGGCCTTGTAGGTGGTCAGGACGGGCGCGGGCAGCGCTTCGGCAAAGGCGCGCAGCCACTTCGCGTCGGCGGCGCGGCACTGAAGTCCCGCCACCACCAGGGGACGCTTGGCCCGCCTGATCATCTCCGCGGCGCGATCGAGATCGGTGGCGGCGGGCTGCGACAGCGGCGCGGGCGGCGCGGTTGCCGCGAACGGCACGGCGGGCTGGCCTGCAACGTCTGCCGGCAGGTCGAGATGCACGGGGCCTCTCGGCTCCTTCATCGCGAGCTGGGCGGCATGGGCGATCCAGTGGCCGGCCGACTCCGCCGTGACGGCAAGGCTTGCCTTCACCACCGGCCCCAAGACGGCCGCGTGATCGAAGGCCTGGTGTGTGGCGAAGCCGAGCGCCGAGGCGGAGTGGCGGTCAGAGAGATAGATCAGCGGGCTCCGGTCCAGGAAGGCGTGGGCAAGGCCGGTCGCGCTGGCGCTGACCCCGGGGCCCAACGTCGACAGCGCCGCGCCCGGCGCGCCACCGAGCTCGCCCGTCACCGCGGCCATGATGCACGCGGCGGACTCCTGGTGGCAGAGCACGAAGGGCAGGCCCTGCGCACGCGCGGCCTCGAGTAGCTCGAGGTTGGAGCCGCCGCCCGGGACGCCGAAGATGCGCTGGACTCCCGCGCGGCGGAGGCCGTCGATCAGGATCTCGGCGACGGTGGGCATCGGCGTCAGGACCGAACGGGCAGGATCACTGTCGCCGTCCCTGGGACGGTCACTTCACCCGCGTTCTCGATCCACAGCTCGAGGTCGACGTGGCCGTCCGGGCCTTTCTTCTTGACGCGCCCGCGGGCCGCGATGGTCTCGCCGGCGAAGTTCGGCCGCCGCATCTGGAAGCCGAGCGACTTGACGAAGCCGTCGTCGCCCATCCAGTCGGTGACCACGCGGCAGAGACAGCCGCGGATGAAGGCCGTGTTGATGAAGATGTCCTTGTGCCCGGCCTGCCGGGCGAATTCGCGGTCGTGGTGAATCGGGTAGAAGTCCTGGGTGCCCGAGACCTGGGCGACCATGCGCGTCGGCGTCAGCTCGAGCGCGAAGCCCGTGAGCTCCTCCCCTTCCTGCACGTCTTCCCAAGTCGGACTTGGCCAGCGCGCCGCTGCACTCATGCCCGGCTCACCCCCGTCGCGATTTCGTCGGGCGTGCGGTGGACGAGGATCTGGTTGGTCCGCTTGGCGACGACGTCCTGATTCTGGTTGACGATCGTGGTCTCGGTGCGGATCCAGACCGAGAGCGGGTCGAGCTTGGTGGCGCGCTGGTGGATGGCGACCACCTTGTGGCTGGCGCCGAGGCGGTCGCCCACCTTGACCGGCTGGAACCACTCGAACTCCTGGTTGAGGTTGATCAACCGGTCGCCCGGCGTCGGGATCCCGCGGACCACCGGGAAGATGTCGTAGTCGGCCGGCGGGTACGGCCCGAGGGAAGCGAAGTAGTCCACCATCACGGGCGGGCAGTGCCCGTCCTCGAGGAAGCGCGGGTTCATGTCGTCGAGCATCTGGCAGTGGCGGCGGATCGGCTCGTGCTCGACCGGATAGCGCCCCCATCGCAGCGGGGTCTCGTACCCCTCCCACTGCTTCTTCACCGCCTTGACGTCGTAGGCCACGGGGACGCTAGCCGGCGAGGCGGGCGAGAACGGGCCGCATCCGGTCGAGGGCCTTGCGGATGTTGGCCTCCGAGTTGGCGTACGACAGGCGCAGGTAACCCTCGCCGTACCGGCCGAAGGCCGTGCCGCCGAGCACGGCCACGCCGCCTTCCTGGAGGATGGCCTCGGCGACCTCGCTGGACGGCCGCTTGAGCGCCTTGATGTTGGGGAAGACGTAGAAGGCGCCCTTGGGCGTCCGGCAGCTGACCCCCGGCAGCGCGTTGAGCCCCGCCACGATGATGGCCCGGCGGCGCTTGAACTCCGCCACCATCTGGCGCACCGGCATCTGGTCGCCCTGGAGCGCGGCGATGCCGGCCCACTGCGTGAACGACGCGGTGCAGGAGTTCGAGTTGACCATCAGCCGCGCCACGTGCTCCGCGAGCGGCACCGGCATGACACCGTAGCCCATGCGCCAGCCCGTCATTGCATAGCTCTTGGAGAAACCATCCAGGATGATGGTGAGATCGCGCATCCCGGGGAAGCGCGTGATCGACGCGAACTCGCCCTCGTAGAGGAAGGCCTTGTAGATCTCGTCGGTCAGCACCGGGATCTGGTACTTGACGGCGATCTCCGCGATGCGGCCGAGCTGGTCCAAACCCAGCACGCCGCCCGTCGGATTCTGGGGTGAGTTGATGATGATGAGCCTGGTCTTCTTCGACGCGGCTTTCTCGAAGGCCGCCATGTCGAAGCCGAAGTCGCTCTCCTCGCGAAGCGGGATAGGCACGGGGACGCCGCCCACGAAGTTGATGACCGACTCGTAGATCGGGAAGCCCGGGTTCGGATAGATCACCTCGTCGCCCGGGTTCACCAGCGCGGTGATCACGAAGTACATGATGGGCTTGGCGCCCGGCGTCACCACGATCTCCTCGGGCGCCACCGGGATGTTGCGCGTTCCGCCTATGTCCTTGGCGATGGCCTCGCGCAGCTCGGGCAGCCCGGCGGCGGGGCCGTAGTGCGTGGCGCCGTCGTCGAGGGCCCGCTTGGCCGCGTCGCGGATGTGGACGGGCGTGTCGAAGTCCGGCTCGCCGATCTCGAGGTGGACGATCTCCTTACCCTGGCGCTCGAGGGCCTTGGCGCGGGCCAGCACCTCGAAGGCGGACTCGGTACCCAGCCGTGACATACGCTCGGCGAAGTCCATGGTGCCGCCGATTATACTCGACGCCATGGAGATGGTGGAGGTCGCGGCGGGCTGGTTCTGGATGGGCTGGGAGGAGGGAGGTCCCGGCGAGCGACCGCGTCACCGGGTCTGGCTCGATGGCTTCGCCATCGCCCGCGCTCCAGTGACCAACGCCGAGTACGCCCGCTTCCTGGAGGCGGCGGAGGCCGCTCCCCCGCCCTGGTGGGACGACCCGCGCTTCAGCGATCCCGGCCAGCCCGTGGTCGGCGTCAACTGGTTCGAGGCGGCGCTGTACTGCGACTGGCTGTCGAGCGAGAGCCACGGACGCTACCGGCTGCCGACGGAAGCCGAGTGGGAGAAAGCGGCTCGCGGCGGGCTCGAAGGCGCGCGCTTCCCGTGGGGGAACGTCAGCCCGACGTCGGCAGGCTTCGACAGGCCGCCCCGGGTCACTGAGAGCGCCGCCAACCCGCTCGGACTCCGCGCGCTCTCAGGCGTCTGCCACGAATGGTGCCTCGACTGGGCGGACGGAATCTACTACGCGGCATCACCCGAGCGGAACCCGCAGGGGCCGCCCCACGGCACGCGGCGCGTCTCGCGAGGCGGCGCCTGGCGGCACCAGGACCCGTGGAGCCCCGTCGCCCACCGCTCCTCCCTGCCGCCCGACCTGCGCTACTCCGACTACGGTTTCCGTCTGGTTCGCGCGGAAGATTGACTACCAGAGGCTTGCCGGGAGCGGCAGCCCCTCGAAGTCCGATGTGGGCAGCGGTCCCGGCGGCGTGACGCCGAGGTCGGCGGCCAAGTCGTAGAGCTGGCGCAGGTGCCGGGCCGCGTGCGACGTGGTGCGCTCGAGCAGATCGTGGCCGTTCTGCGGGCCGTAGCAGCCCTCGATGGTGCGCGCATACTCGGAAGGGCCGGCGCCCTCGAACCAGCCGGCGACGCGACCGCGCACGAGCGCGCCGTAGCGCGCGACAGCCGGGCCATCGACGAGGTCGGGCGGCGCTTTCTCCTGGAGCCACGACTCGCGGAGCTCACCCATGTCCATGCCGTCGACGTAGCCCAGCGACAGCCTGAAGACGTGGAAAGCCAGGTCCCGCACGCTCCGGTCGCATTGGGGCGGCTTGTGGTCGAGCGCGCTCAGGGGGAGCGCAGCCAGCAGTCTTCCGGCACATGCCAGGAACCTGTCGAGCCGCGCGCCGAGCTCGAGCGGCGACAGCACTTACCGCACGCTCAGGAACACGTGGAGCCCGCGACGGTCCGCGACGACGAGGTCGAGCAGGCCGTCGCCGTCGAGGTCTTCCACGGCGAGGTTGGACTGCACCGGGCCCGCGAGCTGGAGCGCCCAGCGCTCCTCCCAGCGACCGCGCGTCAGCTCCAGCGCGGCCAGCACGTCGCGGCTTTGGCGCGGCAGGATGACCTCGAGCCGGCCGTTGCCGCTCATGTCGGCGATCACGGCCTGGTCCTGATTGCGGGACCCGTCCGCATGCGAGGAGTAGCCCAGGGCCTTCGCCGAGGGGACGAGAAACGCGGCTCTCCGCTCGTACGCCACCAAGACGCCGGCGAGATGCGGCGAGTTCACGGCGATGAGCTCTGGAATGGCGTCGCCCGAAACGTCCGCCGCGCCGATCACGTGCACCCAGCGGTTGCTCTGACCGAACGCGGGCCCCTCGGCCAGGACCTCGAGCCCGACTCCGCGCCAGCCGAGCACGAGAATCGAGGAGCCCTGGCTCGGCGCACTCTTGACGACGACCACCGCCGGGCGACGGCCTTCGCCGATCGGCGCCACAATCGCGATCAGGTCCTCGAGGACCGCGGGCGCGCGAACGACGTAGCGGAACCGAATGGTGAGAGCGTTGGGCGCGACGGCGATCACGGTCACGGCCGACGCCTCGATCTTGTCTCCGAGGACGCCGTGCGGGTAGCGCTCGGTCGGGTCCGACAGGACCACAGCCTGGAGCCCGGAGGAGCCGTCCAGACTGCCGAGCGTGATCCGCGAGTCGGGCAGCGCGTGCGCGTCCACGCGTGACACCACGCGGGGACCGGAGGGCAGGCTTCCGATGAGCACGAGAGCGCCGTCGGCGGCCACGGCCAGGAGATCGTCCCAACCCTTTCCCTCGATGGTGACGGGAACCGGTGAGGTCAACCGGGAAAGGGCGCCACCAACGTCGAAGGCGCGAAGCACGCCCTCGCTCCACATGAGGAGGCGGCCCTCGGGCGACACGGCGACGATCGCGCTCCGCCCCTCGCCGAGCGCGACGCAGAGGCGCGCGAAGTCGCCCTCGATCCGCGGCAGCGTGACCTGCGCCTCGGGATCGCCGAAGCGCGCGTTGAACTCGATGACCCGGAAGCCGTCCTTCGTGCGCATGAGCCCGGCGTAGAGGACGCCGCGGTACGGCGTGCCGCGCCGGACCATCGCGCGCGCGACCGGTGCGACAAGGGCCGCGGCGGCGTCAGCTGCCTCGTCGTCGGGGAGCACCCGGGTGGGCGAGACCGCGCCCATGCCGCCGGTGTTCGGCCCGGTGTCGCCGTCGCCGACCCGCTTGTGGTCGCGCGCCGGCGGCAGCGCGACGACCGTCTCGCCGTCGACGAGCGCCTGGAGCGACGCCTCGGGCCCTTCGAGAAGCTCCTCGATGATGACCGGGCCCTCGCGCATGACCGACAGGTCGAGCGCGGCGAGCGCTGCGGCGCGGTCGCGCGCGACGACGACGCCCTTCCCCGCCGCGAGGCCGTCGGCCTTCACGACGACCGGGCCGTCGCGCTCCTCGAGGGCGGCGCGCGCCGCCGCGACGCTGGGGTAGGCGCGCCAGGACGCGGTCGGGACGCCGGCCTCGTCCATCACCTCCTTGGCGAACGACTTGCTCCACTCCAGGCGCCCGGCCTCGCGCGACGCGCCGACCGCGGCGACGCCGGCGCGGCGCAGGTCGTCGCCGAGCCCGCGAGCGATGAGGTCGTCGGGGCCGACGATGCCGAGGTCGATGTGCGCCGCGGCGAGGTGCTGCTGGAGGCGCGCGACGTCGGTCGGCGGGAAGTCGAGCGTGCGCGCGAAGAGCTGCATCGCGGCGCTTCCGGGGACGACGTCGATCGTCGCGACGCTCCGGTCGCGCGCGAGCCGCCAGGCGATCGCGTACTCGCGACCGCCCGAGCCGAGGACGATGCAGTTGAGCCCCGGCGCGCCCGGCGCGCGGCCCGGGCTCCGCTGTGCGCGCTGCTCCGCGATGACCTTCTCGAGGCTGCGGCCGAAGAGCTTCATCGCCCGATCCGGCGCGCCTGATCGCTCGTCGGAGCGCACCGGAGACGCACACCGAAAGCCTACGGGAGACGGCCAAGGGCGGCAGCGAAGCCTCCGCAACCTGGTGCCGATGTCTGTCTTGTGATGAGACCCGGTCGGTTCCCGTGTCAGGTCCGCCGCACGGGTGTTGACAAACGCCAACAGGCTGGGCGATGATGCGGCGGCGACATCCGAGGAAAGAGGTAGAGGATGCCCTTGCGGCCATCCTCGAGGATCCGTGGTGGCGGCCCGAACAACCACGAAAGACCGGTCACCGGTGGGGCGTGCTGAAGCGCGGCCACGGCCGCGGCGGGTGCATGCGGTCGGTGTGGGGGACACCCAGCAGCCCGGCCGGCCACGCACAGGATCTCAAGGACTGGGTCAAGTGCTGCGGTCATCGGCCGCTTCGTTGAAGAACTTCTCGTTCACGATCGTCACTGACGACAAGGGCGGATCGGAGGAGATCGCCGAGCGGCTCTATCCGAGCTGCGCCGATGCGTGCGTGGGTGAGTCTGACCTCATCGTGAGCATCAGCTTCCACCGGAACGCACGCACCTTCATGGACGCCGCAGGAAGCGCGATCGACGACCTCGCGGCGGGCGGCTGCCGCGCCGTCTGCATCCAAAGCAGGGACATCGTTGACCTGCCGGAGATCGCCCGGAAGACGAAGCGCACACGCGAGAGCGTGCGCCTGCTCGTCGCGGGACGGCGAGGTCCCGGCAATTTCCCCGCCACCGCGTACCCGGACCAGCGCGAGATCATGCGACTGTGGCACTGGCCCGACGTGGAGCGCTGGTTCGCCGCGTACGAGAAGCGCCCGCCGGTGCTCGTAGACCATGCGGACGATATCGCGACGATCAACGCGGCGCTGGCCTTCGCGAAGCTGCGCTCGCGTGTGCCCGCGAAGCTCCGGCCGGCGCTCGATCGCCTGGCCACCGGCGGGCAGCCGCGCCGCGGGATCGGGTCGACGGGGCGCGCGCTCGCTTCCTAGCTACGCGATCCGGTCGGGAAGGAAGCTGCTGCTTCCATCTGAGATCACTCTGCCATTCTGCCAGCAGAATGGCAGAGTCATTCGTAGGTCGGTGGCAGCGGTCGGCTAGGTCCGAGCGGGCGCGCTCCAGCTGACCACGCCGAGGCGCGGCACCTGCGCCGGGGGCCGGGGCTCCGCGAGCAGCGCCAGCAGCGCCCGGTCCTTCGCGCTTCCCTCGCGCACCCAGAGCATTCGTCGGGCACGCGCGAGCAGCACCGCCGGATCCGCCGGTCCCGTGCTCGGGCGCTCCAACAGGCGCACCTCGCAGAGCCTCCCGCGCGCGAGCTGGAGCGCGAGGAACTCGGGGAGCGCAGGAAGGGTCGCCCGCGGCTCCCCGTGGACGCGCGGCCAGAGCGCGTCGACCTCGTAGGGCGGCGGCACCTCGAGGAGCACCGCGACGCACAGCCGTCGCGCCGCGCGCTCCATCGCCTCGAGGAAGCCACCGATGTCCTCGACGTCGTTGGCGACGTTCACCGTGAGGGCGACGTCCGCCTCGAGGGCGACGTCCGCCTCGGGGCTCTGCCGTTCCAGCGGCGGCACCGGCCAGCGCGCCTCGACGACCTCGACGTTCTCGACGCCGGTCTCGGCGATCCCCGCGCGGAGCAGAGCGAGCATCGCCGGCGACGGATCGAGCGCGATGACGCGCCGCGCAACGCGCGCGAGCGGCACCGCGTAGCGGCCACCGCCGGCGCCGATGTCGAGGACGACGTCGTCGGGCCGGACGAGCGCCTGGAGCGCACCGATGAGCGGGTCATCCGCGCGGGCGGGGTCGAAGCGGAACGAGGTCGCGACCGGCGCGTAGAAGTCGCCGTCGCCCACCTCGCGCACGCGGTCCACCTGCTCGCGGTTCGCGCGGACGCGCGCGGCCCAGGCGGCGAGCGCGGTGTCCAGGTCGGGGCGGAGCGGATCACCGTCCACGGTCACTCCCGCTCAGCGGCGAGCGCGGCGTGCGGGTCGGGGCGGAGCGCATCGCGGTCCACGCTCACTCCCACTCGATCGTCGCGGGCGGCTTCGACGAGACGTCGTAGACGACGCGGTTCACGCCGGGGACCTCGTTCACGATGCGCGCGGAGACCTTCGCGAGGAGCTCGTACGGGAGGCGCGCCCAGTCGGCGGTCATGAAGTCGTCGGTCGTGACGGCGCGGAGGGCGACCATGCGCCCGTACGTGCGGAAGTCGCCCTGCACCCCGACGCTGCGGGTGGAGGTGAGGACGGCGAAGGCCTGCGCGACGTCGCGGTAGAGCCCCGCCGCGCGGAGCTCCTCGAGGAAGATCGCGTCGGCCTCGCGGAGCGTGTCGAGCGCGGACCGGTCGATCGGACCGAGGATGCGCACCGCGAGCCCGGGGCCGGGGAACGGGTGCCGCCAGAGGAGGTCCTCGGGGAGGCCGAGCTCGGCGCCGGCGCGGCGCACCTCGTCCTTGAAGAGGCGCCGGAGCGGCTCGACCACGCCGAGCGTCATGTCCTCGGGGAGCCCGCCGACGTTGTGGTGGGTCTTGATCCGCGCGGCGGTCTTGGAGTCGCGCGACTTCGACTCGATGACGTCGGGGTAGATCGTTCCCTGCACGAGGACCTCCGCCGCGGTGCCGAGCTTCTCGGCCTCCTCCTCGAAGCAGCGGACGAACTCCTCGCCGATGATCGTGCGCTTGCGCTCCGGATCCTCGACGCCGGCGAGCTTCGCGAGGAAGCGAGCGGAGGCGTCGACCACGACGAGCCGCACGCGCTCGCCGAACGCCGCGATCACCTGGCGGCCCTCGTCCTTCCGGAGCATCCCGGTGTCGACGAACACGCAGGTGAGCTGCTCACCGATGGCCCGCGCGACGAGCGCGGCGGCGACGGCCGAGTCCACGCCGCCCGAGAGGCCGCAGACCGCGTGGCGCAGGCCGATGGTCGCGCGGATCTCGGCGACCGCCTCCTCGATGAAGGCCGCGGGCGTCCAGTCGCCGCTGAGGCCGCAGATGGTGGAGAGGAAGTTCCGGATGATCTCGCGCCCGTGCGGGGTGTGCGCGACCTCAGGGTGGAACTGCACGCCGAAGCGGAGCGCGCCGTCGCTCATCGCCGCCGCCGCGAGGCGGTCGGTCCGCGCGATCGCGTGGAAGCCGGGCGGGAGCCGCCGCACCGAGTCGCCGTGGCTCATCCAGGCGTGCTCGCGCTCGGCGAGCCCGGCGAAGAGCGGCGTCCGGGAGAGGATCGCGACCTCCGCGGGACCGTACTCGCGCCGCCCCTCGGCCGCGACCTCGCCGCCGAGCACCTGCGCCATGAGGTGCATCCCGTAGCAGATGCCGAGGACCGGGAGCGTGCCGTCGAGGATCGCGGGGTCGATCGAGGGCGCGCCGGCCTCGTGCACGCTCGCCGGGCCGCCGGAGAGGATGACCCCGCGGACGCCGCGCGCGCGCAGCTCGGTCGCGCTCACGTCGTGCGGGAAGACCTCGCAGTAGACGCCCGCCTCGCGCACGCGGCGCGCGATGACCTGGGTGTACTGCGAGCCGTAGTCGAGGATCGCGACGGTGTCCCTCATCGTCAGTACTGCGTCGCGCCGGTGAAGGCGAAGGTGCCGAGGTGGAGCGCGGGGACCCGGTTCCACGCGGCGCTGAGGCCGAACTGCTCGGCGGGAACGAGGAGCGAGAGATCCTTCCCCACGCCGCGGACCGAGGCGAGCGCCTCGTGGTACGACTGGGTGAAGCGGAAGTTCTTCACCGGGTAGGCGATCTCGCCGTCCTCGATCGCGAAGACGCCGTCGCGGGTCATCCCGGTGACGATCGTGCGGAGCTGGTGGACCCAGCGGGTGTACCAGAAGCGCGTGACGAGCACGCCGCGCCGCACTCCCCTGATGAGCTCCTCGCGGCTCTTGTCACCCGCCTCGAGGCGCAGGCTCATCGGGCTCGCGGGCGTGAAGCGGTTCGGCGGCAGCGCGTGCCCGGTCGGCCGCGCGCCGGCGCGTAGCGCGGAGCCGGGGTCGTAGACCACCGCGCGCGCGATCCCGTCCTCGATGAGCGTGAGGCGCTCCGTCGGCTGACCCTCGAAATCGAAGGGGCGCGGGATGCCGAGCGGGTCGTACGCGTCGTCGGTGAAGGTGAGCGGACCGGTCACGGTCTGGCCGAGCTTTCCGCCGACGAACGAGCGTCCCTCCTCGACCGCCATCCCGGTGAGCTGGCTCCCGAGGAAGGCGACGATGTCGCGCACGGCGTACGCCTCGAGGACGACCTCGGTCGGGCCGAGCGGGTGGTCGCGCGGCTTCTGCGCGAGGAGCGCCTTCGCCACCGCCTCGTCGGCGACGGCCTGCGCGTCGCAGTCCGCGACGTCGAGCGTCACGCGCTGCGCGAACGAGGAGCCCTCAGCGCCGATGACCGCGGCCTGCGCCTCGGCGATCGTCTGCGGCGTGTACGCGCGCACGCCACGCGAGCTGGCGACGAGGAGCTCCTGGGTGTCGGTGGAGACGAACCCCGCGGCACGGAGTCCCTTGGCGAGCGCCGCATCGCAGATGACCTTCGCCAGCCGCGCGCGGTCGAGCGGCGTCGCCGCGTCGGTGCGTGCGCGGTAGGCGGAGGGCGCCACGGGGATGGGCCGCGGCTCGGGGATCCCGGCGAAGCGCTCGTTCTCCGGCGAGAGCCGCGCGAGGTCGCTCGCGTCGCGCGCCGCCTGGGCGATGCCCTCGGCGTCGACGCGGTTCGTCGCGACGACCGCGACGCGCTTCCCCACCGCGACACGCACGCGGAGATCGACCTCGCGGCTCACGACGTTCTGGTGGATCGCGGCGTTCGCGAACCGCGTGAGCGCGCCGGTCCGTGCGATGACGACCGCCTCGGCCGCGTCGCCGGTCGCCTGCCGGAGCGCGGCCTCGGCGATGCGGGTCAGCTCGTCCTGGCCGAAGAGCGCCACTACTTGACCACCCCGACCCGGACGTTGCGGAAGCGGGCGGGCGCGGCGCCGTGGCCGGTGTGACCGATCTGGCCGGGCTGGCCCTTGCCGCAGTTCGGCGTGCCCCACATCACCCACTCGCTCTCCGAGCAGACCGCGTCACAGGAGCCCCAGAACTCCGGCGTGATGCCGGTGTAGGTGGGGTTGCGGAGCATCGCGCCGCGCTTGCCGCCCTTGATCTCCCAGCCGATCTCGGTGCCGAACTGGAAGTTGAGCCGACGGTCGTCGATCGACCACGAGCGGTTCGTGTCCATGAGGATCCCCTCGTCGGTCGAGGCGATGAGCTCGTCGAGCGTGCCTGCGGTCCCCGGCATGACCGAGACGTTCGTCATCCGGATGAGCGGCAGCCGCGCCCAGCCGTCCGCGCGCATCGTCCCGTTCGAAGGCTTCCCGAGCGCGGCCGCGGTCTCGCGGCTCATGAGGTAGCCGGTGAAGATACCGTCCTTCACCGCCCAGCCCTCGCTCGCGGGGACGCCCTCGTCGTCGTAGGCGAAGGAGCCGAGGCCGCGCGGCGAGGTCGAGTCGATGCGGATGTTCACCTGCTCGCTCCCGTAGCGGAAGGAGCCGAGCTTGTCGGGCGTGAGGAACGAGGTGCCCGCGAAAGCGGCCTCGCTGCCGAGCGCGCGGTCGAGCTCGATCGGGTGGCCGCACGACTCGTGGCACTGGAGCGAGAGCTGGTTGCCGGCGAGGATGACGCTGGTGACCTGGTCCTGCGGGCACTGCTTCGCGGTGAGGAGCGCGACCGCCTCCTCGGCGACGCGTGGCGCGTTCGCGGCGAGGTCCCAGTCGCGGAGGAACTCCCAGCCGGCCTGGTTCTGGCAGCGCATCCCGTCGGGGTAGCTGCGGATCTGCAGCTCGCCGTTGCCGGCCGCTTCCGCGGCGATGCCGCCGCCGGTCTCGGTGATCGTCTGCGCGATGTCGGCGCCCTCGCTCGAGAGGAAGAGCTTCTCCTCGCGCCAGATCCCGTAGCTCGCGCGCGTGGTGCGGAGACCCTTCTGCTCGCGGAGCCGGGCCTCGGCGGCGAAGAGGAGCGCGAGCCGGTCCTCGAGCGTCAGCGCGAAGGGATCGATCTCCACGGGCGTGACGTAGGTCGCGACCGCTGCGGCGACGGGCGCGAGGCGGACGTCCGCGCGCTTCGTGATCGCGGAGGCCCGCGCGATCTCCACCGCGAGCGCCGCGACGCGGTCGGCCTCGGCGGCGGTGACGACCTGCGACGCGGCGAAGCCCCAAGCCCCCTCGGCGATCGCGCGCACGGCGAAGCCAAGCGAGCCGCGGCGATCGACCGCCTCGAGCGCGCCGTTCTTCACGAGCGCGTCCTCCGCCGCGCGGCGGACGAAGCGGACGTCGGCGTACGACGCGCCACGGGTCTTCGCGGTGTCGAGCGCGCGCCGAGCGAGGTCCCGCTCCACGGACCAGCTCGGGCTCGCGCTCAACGCATCAGGCCTTGACCCGGTAGTTGGGGGCCTCGCTCGTGATGCGGATGTCGTGCGGGTGCGACTCGCGGAGGCCCGCGCCGCTGATGCGCACGAAGCGCGCGTGCGTACGGAGGTCGTCGATCGTCGCCGCGCCGGCGTAGCCCATCCCGGCGCGAAGGCCGCCGATGAGCTGGTGGACGAGCGGAGCGAGCGGTCCCTGCGCGCGCACGCGGCCCTCGACCCCCTC
>Ga0080064_1005941_pt1 | contig 13688 bp, 13 predicted proteins | sample Subgrocontami54m_FD_69260 | JGI IMG/M metagenome (GOLD analysis project Ga0080064, IMG submission 69260) | Subsurface groundwater microbial communities from S. Glens Falls, New York, USA - GMW46 contaminated, 5.4 m (SPADES assembly) (version 2) ...
TCAACTTAACGATTGATGAAGCTCTTGATTTTTTCAAAGACGAAGTGAAATTAAAAAATTCACTTTCTGTACTGGCCCAAGTTGGTTTGGGTTATTTGCGGCTCGGCCAGCCTGCGACGACATTATCCGGCGGGGGAGCCCAACGGCTTAAATTAGCGCATGAACTCTCTCACGGCAAACATGACAACCTGCTTTATTTATTTGATGAGCCGACAACAGGACTTCATTATTATGACATCACGTTTTTACTCACCGCTTTTGAAACTTTATTGGCGCGCGGCCATTCTCTATGCGTCATTGAGCACAATATGGAAGTGATCAAATGTGCCGATTATGTGATTGATTTAGGGCCTGAAGGCGGTGGCGCCGGAGGAGAAGTGGTGTATCAGGGGGCGCTTAAAGGATTGCTCAAAACGCATCAGTCTCATACGGGGCGAGTGCTTAAAGATTATCTAAATCATGGAAAATAAACCATTTATGAATTTGACTTTCTGCCATTTTGACGATTTAATTTGTATATGATAAAACATGCAGGAATGGCAATCGTTTTATTATGCACCTTGATTCCGTATGGTTACGGTGCTTTTCAAAGGGATTACGTTAAAGAAACTCAAACCGATCCTGTGGCTGTTACGGAAGAACTATTAACCCGGGAATCTGAATCAGGTCCGGCTTCACCGTCTTTTAAAATGAAGGATACCTCCACTTTTATGGGTGAAAAACCATATGGGAATCAAAAAAAAGAAGAATTTTTAGACGAGACTTCAGATTCAGAAACTGATTTTTCAACGGAGAATTGGGATGATTGGTTTCACTCAGAAAAAGAGGAAGTGAAATCAACGGAAGCGCTTGTCCAAAAAGAAGTTAAGGAAAAAACTTAGCCACCGGAATCTTGACAAGATACCCCTTTGCCTGTATCCTTTACAAGATTTTCTATTAACCTCAATCGATCAATTCAATGATAGAAAGTGAAGTGTCTCAATGAGTAATTCTTACCGCCGCTTCAAAATGCACTACCTCAATCACCGCGGAAAAATTTTTATCGGGCTCGCCGCGCTAATTCTAATTGGTCTCACTATTTGGGGAATGGGTTCGCTGGAATCCTATTACCGAAACATTACTTTAGCAACCATGCCACTTCAAATGCTGATGGTGGCAGTCAACGCAATCATCTTTGTTTATTTATACAGCGCTGTTCTGCGCGGCGGTTTTGGAAAAATTAATCAAAAAAGCGTCAAAGGAAGTGATGTCAATGTCCGCTTTGCGGATGTGGTTGGCATTGATGAGGCTAAAGAAGAAGCATGGGAAGTGGTTCAATTGATTAAAGATCATGCTCGCATTAAGCAAATTGGCGGTAGAATTCTTCGCGGTATTTTAATGATTGGTCCTCCCGGTTGCGGGAAAACATATTTGGCCAAGGCCATTGCGACAGAAGCCGAGCTTCCATTTCTATCCATGTCAGCCAGTGAATTCGTCGAAATTTTTGTCGGCGTCGGCGCTTCACGCGTCCGCTCCTTATTTAAAAAAGCCCGCTCGTTAGCTTATGGATTTGGTGGCTGCATTGTATTCATTGATGAATTGGATGCCATGGGTCGCAATCGTGTCTTTAATCAATTTGGCGGCGGCTCTGAAACAAATTCTACGCAAAATCAATTACTCGTTGAAATGGACGGCTTGAACAGCCAAGCGCAAAATGTGATTGTGATCGGCGCGACAAATGCTCAGGAAGATGTTTTGGATCCTGCGCTTTTGCGTCCTGGCCGTTTTGACCGAAAAGTTTACATCGTACGTCCTGGCCTTGAAGGCCGTGAAAAATTATTCACATATTATTTAGGCAAAGTAAAACATGATGCCTCCATCGACGTTGGACATTTGGCGCGAAAAGCCGTTGGGAAGTCGCCAGCCGAAATCGAAAGTATCATTAAAGAAGCGGCGCTCATCGCAACGCGCAATGGAAAAGATGTTATTTCATACAAAGAAATTACCGAAGCCATCGAACGTATTGAATTGGGCGTTAAGAATAAAATTAAAATGCAAGATTCTGAAAAGGAAATGACTGCTTTTCATGAAGCCGGGCATTTGCTTGCGATTTATTTCCTTCATCCAACCGATGATGTGTTTAAAGCTTCCATCATTCCCAGAAAATCAAGCTTGGGTGTTGTTCATCACCAGCCGCGCGAAGAATATTTTTCCCATGACCGCGATAAACTATTGGCCGATATTAAATGTGCTGTTGCCGGTTATGTGGCGGAGAAGGTGAAAAAGGGAGTGACTACGACCGGTGTTTCCGCTGATTTTACAAACGCCATGAAGGTAGCTCATTTTATGGTCTGGAAACTCGGAATGGGGCCATCGGGTTACATTGGTGATTACAGTTCTATTCCCGAGCATGAACTTGCAGAAACCATTAAAACCAAGCTTAATGAAGACACCAACCAAATCTTAAAAGAATGTATGACCGATGTTGAACAGTTACTCAAACGCGAATCTGTTGTGTTTGAGCGGTTCGCTCATGAATTGTTGACCCGGCAGGAACTTGAATTTGATGAAATTGAAGCTATTTTTGCAGAATACGGAAAAGCCAATCCGAGAGGTTTCGAAGCCAAACGCACCCTTCCGGATGGCTCGACTAACAATAGTTAAACTCATTAACCCTGTTTTTCACACTGGCGGCGGAGCTCATACGGCTCCGCTGTTTTTTTAATGATGAAATATAAATTCCAAATCTCAACGTTTTTGATTTTGTGCACGCTGCTCATTTTTAGCGGCTGCGATGTCAGTTATCCTGAAGAAAAAGTGGCTTCTGCCATCAAAGAAATCTGTTTGCAGGAATATAAAATCGAAAATGTCGAAGTCAAATTTGCAGGCAAGACCGTCGGCGTTTTTCTCCCGCTCAAAAAACTATTTGCCATGGATATCCGTCAGGAACTTCTGTCTGGAAATATTGCCAACTTGGAATCTCTATTTGAACCCGAGCCGGAAGCTATGGAACAGCTCGAGAACGTTCTTTTCACCATTTCCCGCGTCCTGCTCAGTTCAGATCGGGAAATTGATTTCTACCTGCTTCAAGCCACGGATGTTGAGTCCACCGGTTTGCAACTGGTTCTGATGGGATATGTTCCGGATGTCAGGCGGGTTCGGCTTTGGGATATTTCGCGGACGGAATACCGCAAGCGGGTTCTGCATGAATTGAAATTTAATCGCTCGGTTTTGTGGGAAAAACCGGTGAGACAATTATTTACTTTGGCCGCAGAAGGTAAACTTAATTTTGAATCCGCGGGGCAGTTTTTTACCAAACCCATCACTCCGGAAATTGCCTCCCCGCTTTTATATCATTTTTTAGCTCATCTTGAGCACAAACAAAATATCCGTATTGAATTAGAAGATATCCGAAGCAGGGCGTATAAGAATAATCAATCTTTGGTTTACATCAAAATGAAAGAAACGTTTGAACCCATGACGCCGGGAAAATTGGATGCTGAAGATCTTTATCCTTCCGGTAGTGTGCTGGAATATATGTTTATTGTTGAACCGGCAGACAAACAATTTAAAATCGTACAAGTTGTTCCTTTTTATTATATTGACGAGACAAAAACACTCAAAAAGGTACCTTTGCCACCGGAACTGGATCTGGACCGGAATTTGGATGCATGGCCCCAACGTTTTCACCTCGAGGAAATTACGGTCGGTGATTTCTTGGCCAGACAACTCAACCGGCGCGTTCAGCAGATGTTGCTTTCAGATGAACGAATTCATCACACGGTCCGGCATGCTCAGGTTAATTTTACATTTCGGGAAGAACCAGAAAAAACTGCCGATCAACAACCCCATTTTTCGCTTTATTTTGATTTCATCACCAAAGGAATGCAGAAAGATAGAACCTTAAAAGAAGTTATTAGCGATGAAGATGTGCTTTATTTAATGGATCTGATTTTAAGGGAATTTGCAGTTTTAATAAGAAGTTATCGGTTTGAAGGATATCAATATTTAGAACTCATTTGGGAACCTGCCGGATCGACTGCAATTTTGAAAATCCAACCCGCTCAGCTCGGCCAATTCCGAGAACGTAAAATGAATGTTTCCACCTTGCTCGGAAGCAATCCGCCGCTTCGTTTTTAACCACCATTTCTGAATTCAGTAGGGTTGAACCTCCTAAAAGGTTCTGTTACAATCGCTAGCGCTCTTAGCTATCGAGTGCTAATCGGAGATCAAAATGACAGATTTAACAGACCGCCAACAAGACATTTTAAGAATCATCGTCAGTATGTATGTGAAGACGATCACTCCGGTTGGCTCTCGCACCATTGCCAAGTTTTATCAAGATGCTTTGTCGCCAGCTACCGTTCGCAATGAAATGCATGATTTGGAAGAACAAGGATACATTAAACAGCCTCATACATCTGCCGGGCGTATTCCAACCGATCAAGGCTACCGGCATTACGTCGATCATCTCAAACCTGAAAATACGGTCCCTCCTCATGTGGCAGCTTTGGTAGCACGCGAATACCGTGAGCGCATGGATAATATTGAAACTTTATTTGAACGTACCTCCAAAATTTTGTCTTCACTTTCAGAACAAGCCGGTCTGGTTGTGTTTCCCATTTTTGAAGGGTTGACCTTAAAGCGGATTGAATTAACCCCATTGGGCACTAAATATTTGCTCGTGGTTTGGGTAACTTCGAACGGATTTGTTCAAAATAAAATTATTAGCTCCAATGAAATTCCAATTACTGAACTGGAACGGATTAATCGGATGTTGAATGAAGAGCTCAGTGGAATTCAAATGTCAGAAGTCCGCGATCGTCTGATAGACAAATTAAATGTCCAACATTCGCTTCACCGCCTTTATCAAAGCGCTCAAACAATTATTCAAGAAAGTTTGCCAAAAACTCAATCCAGACGCCTGGCCCTAGAAGGATCTCGGTTTATTTTGGACCAGCCGGAATTCCATGATTGGGAAAAATCACGCCGGTTATTCAAAACTCTGGAAGAAAAAGAATTTTTGACGGATCTGGTTCAAACTAATTCCCAATACGAAGGCGTCAATGTCCAGATTGGCTTGGAACATCACTGCGAAGATATTTGGGATTGTTCCTTTGTGACAGCTCAATACCGGATCCATGAGAAGGTGGTGGGATCCTTGGGTGTCTTAGGGCCCAGGCGTATGCCATACGAACGGATGATTTCGCTGGTGGATTATGTTTCAAGACGTTTTAGTGAAGCGCTGGAACAATGGTTTTAAGATGAAAGAATCTGAGAAAAAACACAAACAACCTGAACAGGAAAAAGAAAAGATCCAAGCCGCTTCCGGCCCTACGGGCCTTAGGCCCGGAGAGGATTCCGAAATTGTGGAAATCAGTCGTCCCGAGTTGGAAGAGCTGAAACAAAAATCATCTGAATTTTCTCAGCTCCAAGAGCGTCTTTTGCGTTCCGCCGCTGATTTTGAGAATGCCAGGAAAAGGCTTGCCAAAGAGCGCGAAGAATTTATCAAATATGCATTGGAAGACGTGATTTATCAGCTTCTTCCGGTTCTGGATAATTTTAATTTTGCGCTTTCTCATATTAGCGGAGATGATGACAAAACCCGCTCGATGCGGGAAGGATTTTTATTGATTCAAAAACAGCTGCTTCAAATTATGTCGGAGCGAGGTTTGAAGCCAATCGAAATCTCTGCCGGAAAACCATTTGATCCTCATAAGCACGAAGCGGTCGGCAGCATTGTGGATCCAAATAAGCCGGAAGGAGTCATTCTGGAAGAAGTACAAACCGGTTATGAACTCAACGGCAAATTATTACGCCCAGCAAAAGTGAAAATCTCAACTCACCACAAACCTCAAGCAGAAGAGAAAGCAGAAGAATTAACTTAATATGGCCTCCAGTACCAACAAGCGCGATTACTACGAAGTGCTCGGTATTTCCAAAACGGCTTCTCAGGATGAGATTAAAAAAGTATACCGAAAATTAGCCCTTAAACATCACCCCGATAGAAATAAAGGAAACAAAGAAGCTGAAGACCGTTTCAAAGAAGCGGCTGAAGCATACGCTGTATTAAGCGATCCGCAAAAACGGACACAATACGATCAGTTTGGTCATTCCTTGGGTGGCGGCGGGTTTCAGGGTTTCGAAGGTTTTGAAGGTGCTTTTCAAGGATTTGGAGATGTTTTTGGGGATTTATTCGGAGAGTTTTTCGGAACGTCCCAGCGTGGCGGTGGCAGAAGCGGTAGTCGGGGCGCTGATTTGGAATATTCCGTCGAAATGAATTTAGAAGATGTGGTTCATGGAAAAGAAATTTCCATTGAATTTCACCGGCTGGAAACGTGTGAAATCTGTAACGGAAGCGGAGCAGAGCCGGGCAGTCATCCCACGACTTGTACCGACTGCGGCGGTCATGGGGAAGTACGTGTCTCACAAGGATTTTTTACGATGCGCAGAACCTGTCCGAAGTGCCGCGGCGAAGGAAAACAAATTTCAAAACCGTGCAAACAGTGTCACGGCAGCGGCCGTGTCCGGAAAAACCGAAAACTAAGCATTAAAATTCCTGCTGGCATTGAAGATGCATCGCAATTAAAAGTGACCGGAGAAGGCGAGGCAGGCGAACGCGGTGGACCACGCGGTAATTTGTATGTGCATGTGGGGGTCAGACATCATCCGATCTTTGAACGCGCCGGAACCGATCTTTTAATTGAAGCAAAAATTGGAATTCATCAAGCTGCACTGGGTTCTCAAATCGAAGTTCCTACCTTAGACGGAAAAGTATTGCTTAAAATTCCACCCGGAACACAACCGGGAAAAGTATTTCGAATTAAAGGAAAAGGCACTCCTGATTTAAGAGGGCACGGAACCGGAGATGAACTGGTGCGAATTAATGTGGATATTCCGGAACGCTTGAGTTCGCAGGAGAAAAAACTGCTTGAAGAATTTGCCAAGTCACGGGATGGGTCCAGCGAAAAAGCCATTTTTTCCCGCTGGCATATCGAAAGGTAATTGATGCCTACGTACGAATATGAATGTACTCAATGCGCTCATCGCTTTGAAAAATTTCAGCCGATTACGACTGAGCCAATTAAAATATGTCCGGTCTGTCAGGGAACCGTTCGCCGATTAATCGGAGGGGGTTCCGGAATTATTTTTAAAGGCAGCGGTTTTTACCAAACCGATTACCGTTCTTCTGCCTATCAAAAGAAAGCCGATGCTGATAAGAAACCCGTCAAAAAATCGGATTCAAAAACACCACCTCCCGCTTCGCCAAGCACTCCTTCAAAAGATAAATCATGATCCCCCACCACTTTTTTGGCTTGGAGATAATGATAAAATTATTTTCTGTTCATAATGAAAGTGGTGGGGGATGAAATTTTTTGATTATGAAACCAGGGTGCGCTATGCGGAAACGGATCGTATGGGGATTAGTTATTACGCCAATTATTTTATTTGGTTGGAAGCGGCACGCACGGAATACTTCCGCACCTTAGGATTGGTTTATTCTGAATTTGAACAGAAAGGTATTTTTCTTCCTGTCGCGGAAGCTCAATGCCGGTATGCCGAACCTACTTCGTATGACGATGTCATTACGGTCCGAACGATTGTAAGCCAGATGAGACAAAGTTCCATTCGGTTTGAATATGAAGTGTTTAAGAATAAGGGCAAGAAGCCGGTCGCGACCGGCTATACCATCCATGTTTTTAGCGGTCCCAATTTGAAACCGATCCGAATTCCGGAAAATTTGCGGTCCAAAATAGAGCTTAGTTCATTCCAGTCTTAGCGGTGACCCAAATAGTTTCGCCCAACCAACTTTGGGTAAATCGACTGATCAGATTTTTGCGGTAGTCAATGCAGGTGACCTGAACGACAAAGCCCATAGCTTCAAGGAATTTCTGAATTGAATCCAATGTTTGCAAATTAATATGGAGTTTTGTGTGTTCACTTTCCGGGTATTTAATTTTAAAAATTTCCTTCATAAAGGTTCCCAGCGAAGCTGCGTGTTTGCTTTTTCTGCGCGCAAGCCTTAACAATTGCTTAATGAGTTTAAATGGAAATTCGAGAATTCTTTTGAGCGGATATAAATACCGGATGTAATTTAAATTGGGCGTACTAATAATTAAAGCGCCGCCCGGTTTTAAGGCCCGTTTGAATTTTTCAATTAATATTTTGAGTTCCCAGTCATGAAGATGTTCATAGACTTGATTGCATACGATGACGTCGAATTCATGTTCAAAATGAAGCTCGTGCATGGTAAACTGAAACAATTGAACGCGTTGCCTAACCTCTTCTGGAAATTGCTTGGCATAAGATTGAGCGAATTCTATAGCATCTTTGCTGAAATCCACGCCCACTGCATTTGAGCCGCGCTTGGCCAGTTCCAAAACCAAATTCCCGCGGCCGCAGCCGAAGTCAAGAATACGGTGGCCGGCTTTCGCACCGCTGAATCGGATGGTTTCTAAAATGGCGGGGTCAATCGTATCGTGTTCTAAATATTCAAGGCCCGGCAGACTTTTGAGATAGTAGTCTTTATCGTAAAGTTCCGGTCCCAGGGCGGGGCGCTCGTCTAAATTCATTTTGGAAAACCTGTTTTCATTGTGTTTTCTGAGTGGTAAACTGAGGTACAAAATGGAGTGAAACCATGAAATCATATACCGAATATCTATGGATGAACACAAGAATAAAAATTATTGGCCAATATTGAAAACCCGGGTATTATTGATGCAATATGTCAACAGAAGAAAGAGCAGAGCTAAAAGTGGAAAAACTTCAAATCAAACTTCCGGCTGATCCTGGAATTCAGCTTAAAAATCTGCCCAAAAAAGGCCGTCATTCAGTTCTGATGGTTTTATTCTTTTTGGTTCCGGCAATTATTTTAGGTGCTTCATTATTGCTATTTCTGTTCTCGTCATCGGCTCATTTCGCTTATCCCTTTGAACTCGGCAGATTTTCCGGTACCGCCGAAATTTATTCTCACAAAACCAAACAATGGACCACGGTTACCCGGAGAAGTCATCGTCAGATTATTTTATATGCCAAGGATAGAATCAGAACGCTCAGCGACTCGGATCTTGATTTCCGGATTCCCAATGCGCTGGACTTAAGATTGAAAGCTTCCTCCGAGATGGAGTTGATGAAAACGCGCTATGACGAAGAGTTGAAATTCAAATTAATCAAAGGCGGACTGCTTGGAATGACCGATGATCAATTTGGAAATCGAAAACTGGAAGTTACAACTCCGCGATTCAATGCCATGATTCAAAATCAAGGCTCATTTTTAATTCAAACCGGAAAAGCCGACAGTTCAGCAGCAGCCTTGTCCGGCCAAATTATTGTCAAAGCCCCGAGATCCAGAAAAGCAGTTCTGATCAAGCCCCTTGAAATCTTGACTCAAGACGATAAAAATGCGCCGTTCAAAGCAAAGCGCGTGAATTATCAGGAGTGGAAAACTGTGGGAGAAGTCCGTGATTTAACGGTGGTGACAGCCGAAAAAGTTGCCGAACAAATCGACCTCAGAAAAAAGGCAGGCACATTATTTAAATATGTGTTTGATGAAGGCGTTTTCTTCAAGCCTAATTGGGGCTATGCTGAACGTGAATTTTATGAAGATTCTGAATCCAAACAGGTGATGCTGCGAATTGATTATGATGTTTTTCCGCAGAATTCATTTTCAGGCATGTATTTTAAAACCCGAGACCTTGATTTGTCGAAAGTGCACCGCATCAGTTTTGACGTTAAATCGGATTCCCAGAAACCAATTCCCAGCCAATTCAGAATTGAACTCAAAGACCAGCTTGCAACAGTCCGTGGGTTTTCAGTGAAACCGATTTCAAAAGAATGGAAACATTATACTTTTGAGTTCAACGCTCCCAAGCCCGTTTCGGTCGGTGAAGTAGTTTTTGTTTTTGAAAATTCCAGAATCGGTGCTTTGAATACAAACGGAACGATCCATGTCAAAAATTTGATGATCGAGTAGTTTAATTTGACCCTCTTTTTTCATCGTGTTAGACTAACCCCTCCAAAAAACCATGTCCAAAAAATATAAAGTTTCAATTCTAGGTGACGGTGGATGGGGAACGGCAATTGCCCTTGTGAATTCGCGCAAAGGCAATGAAACGCTCTTGTGGGGCGCTTTTCCTGATTACGCGCAGGTTCTCGATCAGAAACGAATCAACGAAAAATTTCTTCCCGGAATCCCAATTCCAAAAGATATCATCATTACTTCTGATCTTCATCGAGCCGTCAATTTCGGCGATATTTTAGTGCTTGCTGTTCCGGCTCAATATTTACGAAACATTCTGTTTAAACTCAAAGCCTATGATCTCTCGAAGAAGATATTAGTCAGTGTGGCAAAGGGCATCGAAGCCAAAACCTTGGCGCGACCTTCAGAAATTATTTTTTCGGTTCTCCAAAATGTGAATTTGGTTGTGCTTTCAGGACCTTCTCATGCTGAAGAAGTCGCTCGAAATATTCCTACCCTGGTGGTGGTGGCTTCCAAAGACCAAAAAGCCGCCAGTGCGGTTCAAGATGCATTCCGAGATTTAAGATTTAGAATTTATGTTCAATCCGACATCGTAGGCGTAGAACTCGGCGGTGCTTTGAAAAATATTATTGCGATCGGAGCCGGTGTATGTGATGGCTTAAAACTAGGCTCCAATACAAAAGCGGCCCTTTTAACGAGAGGTTTATTGGAAATTACTCAATTGGGAGTTCGTATGGGTGCAAATCCCAATACTTTTTTTGGGCTTTCTGGACTTGGCGATTTAATTACGACGTGTATTTCAGAATACGGCCGTAATCTTCGCGTCGGTCGGGAACTAGGCCAGGGCAAAAAGATCAAAGATATTATTTCAAGTATGGAAATGGTGGCTGAAGGAGTAGAAACAACTCGCAGCGCTTATCAGCTGGCACAAAAATATGGGGTGACCGCTGCCATTATTACCGAAATTTATAAAATGCTTTTTGAGGATAAAAATCCCAGACAAGCATTAGATGATCTTATGAGCCGAGAAGCTCATGAAGAGATGAAACAATATTGAAATACAATTAAGAATTCAAAATGTAGAATTGAGAATTAAAGTGCCACTTCGTGGCATCTATTAAACGTCGCGAAGCGACACCTTCATTTTACATTCTCAATTTTTAATTCTTAATTGTTCTTTAGCTGGCGGAGGGATTTGGCGCCTTCCGCTTCGCTGCAGGTCGGCCACTCGCTCCGCAATACAGATGCTCGGCTTACCTCGCATCCTGCAGAGCTCACTTCAAATCCCTCGGTCACTTTAGCTGGCGGAGGGATTTGAACCCCCGACCCGCTGTTTACAAAACAGCTGCTCTGCCCCTGAGCTACGCCAGCATAATATAAGATACAAAAACGGCGTAGCAATAATTGCCCCTGCCCGCCAAACAACGCGGCGAGGTCCGTCCTCAAAGCGTTGTTGGACGGGTCTCGCCAACGCTTTGTGGCGGAAGCTACGCCAGCTTAAAATGAATCATTATATAGAAGCCGGCAGCTAAAATGGACATATGATACAGCCAATTTTTCCTCAGTGAAACAACAATTCTTTTTGTTTTGAGGAACGCTCAAAAGGCGGGCGGTAAACTGATTTTTCGTTTTGATTCAGGCCTAATTTGTGACAATGAACATAGAAAATTTTCTGAATGTTTTCCCAATACGGACCTTGGCCACGGTGGCGGTTTCCAAATTCAGATTGATACAATTTTCCATCGCGCGTTTCCCTGATCCGGCTCTCAATCTTCTGATATGCCAATGGAAAGAGCGTTTTCATTCGCGATAAAAAAACCGCTTTCACATTCCCAGGAAGTCTCAGAAGAACCAGCGACGCACTGGCAGCACCACATGTTTTGGCTTTCTCAAGAATATTTGGAATATCAGAATCATTTAAGCCCGGAATAATGGGTGCGATGTTCACTGACACATTAATTCCTAAATCTGAAATTAATTTAACGGCCTCAAACCGTCTGGTAATGGAGGCCGCGTTCGGTTCAACCAGCCGAGCAGTTTTGTCATCAAAAAAAGGAATGCTGACCACCACATTTAGATGTGTCCGTTTGTGAAGTTTCTTAAGAAGAGCTAAATCTCTGACAATTAAAAATGATTTTGTAATAATGCCGACCGGATTTCCAAATTCAAGGCAGACTTCCAAACATTGCCGCGTCAAACCGTAGCTCGCTTCAAGCGGTTGATAACAATCTGTATCACCCGAAAAAATGATGAGTTCACCTTTCCAGGATTGTTTCATAAACGTTTGACGCAAAAGTTCCGGCGCTTTCTTCTTGACTAGAATCTTGGTTTCAAAATCAGTGCCCGCACCAAATCCGAGATATTCATGAGACGGCCGCGCGTAGCAATAAGCACAGGCATGCTGACAGCCGCGGTAAGGATTCAGGCTCCACCGAAAACCCAGATCCGGAGATTGATTCTCGGCTAGAATGCTTCGCGTGGCATCTTCGTAGATTTCAAGCTTGGTGGGCGGATCAATGCCGTCAAAGTAGACGAGATTTTGGGATTCAAACGGATTGGGAGGATTGCTCACTACTTTCATAAACTAAAGTGCCTTACGAATTACTTTTTTCTGAGAATATTCTGAAACGCTTTTGGAATACAATTAATTATATCAGAAGCGACAAGCGATGCTTCCCCTTTTTCTTTTGCTGCTAAATCTCCGGCGAGTCCGTGAAGGTAAACGCTAAAACACGCCGCTCGAAACGGTTCGATTTTCTGGCCCAACATCGCAGCAATTATACCGGTTAACACATCGCCAGAACCGGCCGTTGCCATGCCCGGATTTCCGGTTGTGTTGACATAAACATGACCTTTTGGTGATGCCACGACGGTATGGTGACCTTTTAAAACTAAAATGATTTTGAAATTCTTTGCAACTTCGATGGCACGCTGTTTTCTTTCCAAGTCTGATTTTGGAATCGTCCCGCCAAAGAGGCGAATAAATTCTCCTGTGTGCGGAGTCAAAAGTGGCCGCGCGGCCACTTTCTTCAGTAGACTTACTTTACCAACAAACGCGTTTAAACCATCTGCATCAATCACCGTCGGTTTCTGTGATCCTAAAACAATTTTACGAATCACGGTTTGGGTTTCCGAATTTTGTGAAAGACCGGGACCAATGGCAAGAACGTCTTGGGTTTTTAGAAATGAACTGACTGGTTTCTGGGCAGCTAAAGACAAACTTCCTTCTTTGGTTTCAGGAAGGCCTTTCATCATGGCTTCTGTCATTTTCCGTGTCAACGGCAAAAGCAGGCTCTTGGGAACGCCAACGGTGACAAGACCTGCGCCGGTCCTCAGCGCTGCGGCACTCGTCAAATAACAGGCTCCGCTCATTCCTACGGATCCGGCCACAACAAAAATCCGGCCATAATCTCCTTTATGCGTCTGTGGAATTCTACGTTTAAAATGCCGTTTCAATTCTTTTGGAATATTCATCGATTCGCTTTTGCAATCAGAGCGCACATTTCCGAAACTGCGGCTTTCATTCCCACAAAGATAGAACGCGCCACGATGGAATGGCCGATGTTGAGCTCTTCCATATATAGAAGCTTGGCCACCGGAACCACATTCTCATAATTAAGCCCGTGGCCGGCATTAATTCCAAGGCCTAAATTGTGACCCAAGACGGCCCCTTTTCTTAAGCGAATTAATTCCTGAGTTCGTTTCTTGCCTGTTTGGTTTGCATAAGTTC
>Ga0080064_1005942_pt1 | contig 13688 bp, 13 predicted proteins | sample Subgrocontami54m_FD_69260 | JGI IMG/M metagenome (GOLD analysis project Ga0080064, IMG submission 69260) | Subsurface groundwater microbial communities from S. Glens Falls, New York, USA - GMW46 contaminated, 5.4 m (SPADES assembly) (version 2) ...
CCCTGTGGCGCCGCAGCGCGCGGCTTACGCTGTGGCTGCCCGCGCGCAAGGCGGCAGCGGTGGCGGGCCTCGCCGCGGCGCTCGCCTACGCGTGGCTCGCGGGCTACGCGGTGCCGGCGCAGCGCACCGTATACATGCTGGCGGTGGTCGCGGCCGCGTTGTGGATGGGGCGCTTCACCTCGGCTTCGGTAGTGCTGAGCGCGGCGCTGCTGGTCGTGCTTGCGCTCGATCCGTGGGCGGTGCTCGCACCGGGGTTCTGGCTGTCGTTCGGCGCAGTGGCGCTGATCATGCTGGTATCGACCGGCAGGATCGCGCAGCCGCACTGGCTTGCCGTTTGGGCGCGCGTGCAGTGGGCGGTAACGCTCGGATTGGTGCCATTGCTGCTGGCATTGTTCCAGCAGATATCGCTGGTGTCGCCGCTTGCCAACGCCATCGCTATCCCGGTCGTGAGTCTCGCGGTGGTGCCGCTCACGCTCATCGGCGTGCTGCTGCCAATCGACGTGGTGCTGCAGCTCGCGCATGCGGTGATGGCATTGTGCGGGGCGCTGCTCGAATGGATGAGCGCACTTCCCGCCGCGGTGTGGCAGCAGCACGCGCCGCCGGCATGGACTGTCGTGGTGGCGGTGGCGGGCGTGATATGGCTGCTGCTGCCGCGTGGTTTCCCGGCACGCTGGATCGGCGCAGCAGCGCTGCTGCCGTTGTTTCTGGCGGCACCGCCGCCGCCCGCGGCGGGCACGCTCAGGCTCACTGTCCTCGACGTCGGCCAGGGGCTTGCGATCGTCGCGCAAACGCGCAATCACGCGCTGCTCTACGATGCCGGACCCGCATTCGGCCCGCAGCTCGACAGCGGCAGCCGCATCATCGTGCCGTACCTGCGCGCGGCCGGCGTGCGAGCTTTGACGGGGATGGTGATCAGCCACGCCGATACCGATCACAGCGGCGGCGCGGTCTCGGTGCTGCAGGCGATGCCGGTCGGACGGTTGCTTTCGTCGCTGGATGAGGATGACCCGCTGCTGGCGCATGCCGCGACTGTCGAGCGCTGTCACGCCGGGCAGCGCTGGCAGTGGGACGGCGTCGAATTCGAGCTGCTGCACCCGGCGCCGGAAAACTACACACTCGAGAAGTTCCGCACCAACGACCGTAGTTGCGTGGTGCGCATCAGTATCGCGGGCGCAAGCGTGTTATTGAGCGCGGACATCGAGAGTAAGTCGGAGCGCGAACTGCTGGTTGCAGCGCCCGACAAGCTGCGCGCGCAGGTGTTGCTGATGCCGCACCATGGCAGCCGCACTTCATCGTCACCGGAGTTTGTCGAGCGGGTCAATCCCGACATTGCGCTCATCGCCGCGGGCTACCGCAACCGCTTCGGCCACCCGAATGACGAGGTGCTCGATCGCTATCGTGCGCTCGGCAGCCGCATCTACCGCACCGATCGCGATGGCGCGCTCTTGCTGGCGTTCGACGGCGACGGCACGCTCAGCGTGCAGCGCTATCGTGCAATGTACCGGCGCTACTGGCACGCGCCGCTGGATAATCCCGACCTGCTTGACGATGAGGAGCAGTGAGCTAGAATCTTTTCTGCAGCATGATGCCCGGGGTGCGGCTCGGCTGCAGGCCAAGTGCGGGGGAGGTCGCCGGCTCGAGGCCGGGCGTTGTATTCACGTTGAGCATCACGCCGACGTCCAAGGTGTTTTTCTCGTCGAGCGGCATGATGATGCTTCTGATCTTCCTGTTGTAACTGAGGCTGAAGGGCAATGCGATGCCTTCTCTGCTGCCTCCCGGTTGCGGTTTCAGGCCAAACGGGCCCGGCGCCAGGCTGTCGCGAAACGCGTCGGAATCGGCGCTGGCCGGCGGACGCAAATTGGCGCGGGACGACGCGTCGGTATTCGCGCTTTGCGCCTGAGCAGGAAGTGAAATGGAAATTGCAGCCAGACTGCCGGCGGCGAGCAGCATGAGCAAACGTGAAATCTGCATGATGTTTGTCCCCTTGCTTACCTGCGGAGTTCAGGTACACGAGCCTTCGGTCCGAGACGTATTATCAGCTATGCGAGAGGATGGATTCAACAGTCGCGTAACGCGCGGCGGTTAAGCTTATAATATCCCTGTAATCAATCAGATATACGTCAACGACTGATGGCGCGCACTACCCATTTGAAACTTGCAATCCAGCCCGCGGATGAGCGCATTGCCGGCTGGCTGGCCGCGCTTGGCGCGGATTACGCCGAATCCGATGTCGCGTTGCTCGGGCGCGTGCTCGAGTGGATCGCGCCGCAGGCCGCCGGGCGCACGCTGCAAGGCGGCGAGCCGCTGCTGCCGCACGCGGTCAACACGGCATTGATATTGCGCGAGTTCAAGCTCGATGCCGAATGCCTAGCAGCCAGCCTGCTCGCGCATCTTGCCGTGGCGCATGAAGCAGTGCTCGCGATACGCGATCAGTTCGGCGCGCGCGTGGCCGAACTCGCCGAGGGTGTGGCGCGCATGGCGATGATTGAAAACCTGAGCAGGAGCGCATCGCGCGGCAGCGAACAGGCAGCGCAGCTGGAAGGGCTGCGCAAGATGCTGCTCGCGATGGTGCAGGACGTGCGCGTAGTGTTGGTGAAGCTCGCCGATCACGTCCAGACCCTGCGCTTCGTGGTCAAGTGCGACGACGTACAAGTGCGTCACGACATGGCGCGGCTCGCGCTCGATATCTTCGCGCCGCTCGCCAATCGTCTCGGCGTGTGGCAGCTCAAGTGGGAGCTCGAGGACCTGGCGCTGCGCATTCTCGAGCCCGAGACCTACCGGCGCATCGCCAGACTGCTGGATGAAAAGCGCGGCGACCGTGAACGCTACATCGAACAGGTGATCTCGCGCCTGCGCAGGGAACTCGCGGGCGCCGGAATCAAGGCCGACGTCAGCGGCCGCCCCAAGCACATCTACAGCATCTACCACAAGATGCGGCGCAAGGGTGTGGATTTCGACGCGCTCTACGATGTGCGCGCGGTGCGGGTGCTGGTTGGCGACGTGAAAGACTGCTATGCCGCGCTCGGTGCCGTGCACAGCCTGTGGACTCCGCTGCCCAAGGAGTTCGACGATTACATCGCCAAGCCCAAGAGCAACGACTACCGTTCCTTGCATACGGCGGTGATCGGACCGGAGGGCAAGCCGCTTGAAATCCAGATTCGCACTTTCGAAATGCACGGCCACGCCGAACTCGGCGTCGCGGCGCACTGGCGTTACAAGGAAGGCTCGCGCCGCGATGCGGGTTACGACCAGAGAATCGCGTGGCTGCGCCAGATCGTCGAATGGAAGGATGAAGTCGCCGATGCCGGCGAGCTTGCCGCGCAATTCAAGAGCGAACTGCTCGAGGACACGATTTATGTGCTGACGCCGCAGGGCAGGGTGATCGATTTGCCGCAGGACGCCACCCCGATCGATTTCGCCTATCACGTCCACACCGACCTTGGCCATCGCTGCCGCGGCGCCAAAGTCGACGGCGCGATGGTGCCGCTCAATACGCCGCTCAAAAACGGCCAGCAGGTCGAGATCCTGGCCGGTAAGCAGGGCGGGCCGAGCCGCGACTGGCTCAATCCCGCGCTCGGGTTTCTCAGGAGCGCCGCTGCCCGCGGCAAGGTCAGACAATGGTTCAACCGCCAGAACCACGAAGCGTCGGTGGCGCAGGGGCGCGCTGTCGTCGACAGGGAATTGCAGCGCCACGGCATGACCGGCATCAATCTCGACAGGCTCGCGCAGCAGTTCGGGTTCGACAAGCTCAACGATTTTCTGGCCGAGGTCGGGCGCGGCGAGATCGGGCAGCGCCAGTTGCAGACTGCGCTGCGCAAGGACGGGCCGGCTCCGGTCGTTGCCGACGAGCAGCCGCTCGTGGGCAGGCCACGCGCTCAGCCGGGCGGCATTCTGGTGGTGGGCGTCGACAAGCTGCTGACGGTGCCGGCGAAATGCTGCAAGCCGGCGCCGCCGGACCCGATTGTCGGCTTCGTTTCGCGCGGCCGCGGCGTGACCATACACCGCAAGGGCTGCGCGAACGTCGCGCTCCTGAATGCCGAGCGGCTCGTCTCCGCGGATTGGGGGGCATCCCCTGATGCGACTTTCCCGGTCGACATCGCGATCGAGGCTGACGACCGCACCGGTTTGCTGCGCGACATCACCGAGATCCTGTCGCGCGAGCGCATCAACGTCACGGCGACCAACAGCGCGAGCCGCGACGCCGCGGCGCGCATGCTGCTGACCGTCGAAATCAGCAATCTCGATCAGTTGAATCGCATGCTGGCGCTGATACGCGAGGTGCGGGGAGTGGCGCGCGCGGCGCGACGTTAACTTTTCGTGCCTTCTCGACGCGCTCCATACCGATCCATTCCCACCGCACGCGCGAATTGCCTTCGAGTTGTTCCCACCACGCCTGCACCGCGAAACTGTGGAGATCGTGTCATAGGCCCGGCTGTTCCGCCCCTATCGGTAAAGGAAGAAAGCGCCACCGCATGACCTAGATCAAACGGCGGTTCGCTTTCATGTGGTAAACGCACTCAATAATGCCGTTGAAATCCCAGTCACTTCCACACCGCGGTAGTTGGACGTAACGCGTTATTTGGACTGCGTTTCTAATTCCTGTCCTTGATTCCAACGAGGCGCGTAGCCTCTCGGGAGGATTGGGAGGCAAAAAATGACTTCCTCAAAACAAACGGTACTGACAGGAGTAACTCTCTCAGAGACTGATTTTCAAGAACTGGCAGAGGTACATCGTCCGTTGGGATCTTTTGACGAGCTACCTTCGCCACCGACTCCAGATTACACATCGGCAGATTCGTGGGCTGCCTTGTGGCCAAGGGCGGATGAAGCAGATGCCGCTCCGCCGAATACCGCTTATCCCGAAGCACAGAATTCTGCGCCGGCCGATGTGTTCTTCGTCCATCCCACTTGTTACACGAAAAAAGATTATTGGAATGGACCCATTGATGATCCCGACGTGAAGAACGCGGTTTCTTTCATGATGATGTATCTGGCGAGCGTTTTCAATGCTGCGGCACGCGTCTACGCTCCCCGTTACAGGCAGTTCACCTTGTTTTCGGTCGTGGAGAGGGAGACGACAGCCGGGATGCAGGCCATTGAACTGGCTTACTCGGATGTCGAGCGTGCGTATGAGTGAATTAAGGATCTCACATGCCATGAGACTCGGCGACAAGCTCAGGGCCGCCGCGGATTGGCTCCGGTCCACGAGCAACGCAGCACGGTATCTCGTTTTTTTCCTGTCGCTGCAATATCTCTTTGCCACGCCCTACTTCTGGAGCGAGACACAACCCCAGACCGGTTCCATCCTCGCGGAAGACAAGTTCGGGGAGTATCTGTGGTCCTACTCGGACTTTTTGTTCACGCTGCTTGGCGGAGTTTTTGCGGTCAGCCAACGGATGCGGATGGTCGTAGTGGCGTCGCTGATAGCCGTTATTGCCGTCGCCACGACACTGGCATCGGACGTCGTGCAGACGAAGCAGTTATATGTTGCAAGTGACGTGGCCATGATCGTCTTCTTCTTGTTTACCGCGTTGGTCATTCTTCACGATATATGGACCACGCGCCGCGTTACCCTGGACACCATCGTCGGGTCGGTGTGTGTCTACGTACTGATGGGCGCTACCTGGGGTCTTGTCTACACGCTTACTGAATTGCTGTTGCCGGGATCCTTCGAGATAACGGCATCGGGAAGAGCGGTCGATCAGGCCCTGCTGACCGCGCGTCATTACCCGCTGTTCATGTACTACAGTTTCGTGACTCTGACTTCGGTGGGCTACGGCGACATCATTCCGGCCGCGCCTGCCGCTCGCTTGCTGGCGGCCTGGGAGGCGATTCTTGGGCAGTTCTACATGGCCATCCTGGTGGCAAGACTGGTTGCCATTCACATTGCACACACAACAGCGGACGCTGCAAGTGCGGATCCTTCGCAGGGTCATCAGCGCAAATCTTAGGTATATGGGCTACAAGGTAGCCACCGGCCGCCTCGGCTGCCCGGACCAAAACAACCTCGATCAACTGAACCGGGTGCTGGCGCTGATACGCGAAGTGCCGGGAGTGGCGCGCGCGGGACGGCGCTGATTGGCGTTTATTTGAACCACCGCGCTGAAACGGGTAGAATCCCACGCTTTCAGGCGCGTAGCTCAGCTGGTTAGAGCACCACCTTGACATGGTGGGGGTCGTTGGTTCGAGTCCAATCGCGCCTACCAGGTTTTAAAAGGAGTGCGGCTGGCCCGCACTTTTTTTTCGCCTGACGCGCTGAAATGATCCGGACATGATCAATGTAAGACTTCCTGACGGTACTATCCGTCCTTTTGACAAACCGGTATCGGTTGCCGAGGTCGCCGCGGCAATCGGTCCCGGCTTGGCCAAAGCCGCGCTTGCCGGCAAGGTCGACGGCAAGCTTGTCGATACGTCGTTCGTGATCGACCGGGACAGCGCTGTCGCGATCGTCACCGACCGGGACCCCGAAGGTCTCGAGTTGATCCGGCACTCGACCGCGCATTTGCTTGCTTACGCGGTCAAGGAACTCTTTCCCGACGCGCAGGTGACGATCGGGCCGGTGATCGAGAACGGCTTCTATTACGACTTTTCCTACCGGCGGCCGTTCACGCCGGAAGATCTGACCGCGATCGAGCAGCGCATGGCCGAGCTCGTCAAGCGCAACATCCCGGTTGCGCGTGAAGTGTGGCCGCGCGATAAGGCGATCGAGTTCTTCAAAGCGAGTGGCGAACACTACAAGGCTGAGATTATCGCCTCGATTCCTGCGGGCGAAGTCGTCTCGCTGTATCGCGAAGGCGATTTTCTTGACCTATGCCGCGGGCCGCACGTGTCGTCGACGGGCAAGCTCAGGGTGTTCAAGCTGATGAAAGTCGCGGGCGCCTACTGGCGCGGCGACTCGAAAAATGAAATGCTGCAGCGTATTTACGGCACGGCGTGGGCGAAGAAGGAAGACCAGGACGCCTATCTGCGCATGCTCGAAGAAGCCGAGAAGCGCGATCATCGCCGCCTCGCCCGGCAGCTCGATTTGTTTCATATGCAGGACGAAGCTCCGGGGCTGGTGTTCTGGCATCCGCACGGCTGGGTGATCTGGCAGCAGGTCGAACAGTACCTGCGGCGCGTGTATCAGGATAATGGCTACCGGGAGGTCAAGTGTCCGCAGATTCTCGACCGCGCGCTGTGGGAAAAGTCCGGCCACTGGGACAACTTCCGTGAAAGCATGTTCACCACGGCGAGCGAGAACCGCGACTACGCGTTAAAGCCGATGAACTGCCCGGGCCACGTGCAGATATTCAACTCGAGTCTGCGCAGCTATCGTGAACTGCCGTTGCGCTACGGAGAGTTCGGCGCCTGCCACCGCAACGAGCCCTCCGGCGCGCTGCACGGCATCATGCGCGTGCGCGGCTTCACGCAGGACGACGGGCACATTTTCTGCACTGAAGCGCAGATCCAGCCGGAGGTGGCGCATTTCATCGACGTGCTGATCGAGGTTTACCGGGATTTCGGTTTCGACGCCATCATTTACAAGCTCTCCACGCGGCCGGCCAAGCGCGTCGGCTCCGATGCCACGTGGGACGTCGCTGAAAAAGCACTGGCGGACGCACTCGACGGCAAAGGCGTGAAGTGGGAAACGGCGCCCGGCGAGGGCGCGTTCTACGGCCCGAAGGTCGAATTCTCGCTGCAGGACTCGATCGGGCGCGTCTGGCAGTGCGGCACGATCCAGGTCGATTTCTCGATGCCGGGGCGGCTGGGCGCCGAATACGTGGCCGAGGACAACACGCGCAGGACGCCGGTGATGCTGCACCGGGCGATTGTCGGCTCGATGGAGCGTTTCATCGGCATCCTGATCGAAAACTGCGCCGGCGCGTTTCCCGTGTGGCTTGCCCCCGTGCAGACCGTGGTGCTCAATATCAGTGCGAATCAGGCGGCGTACGCCGAACAGATTGTGGCCGAGCTCAAGCGTGCCGGGGTGCGCGCTGACGCGGACTTGAGGAATGAGAAGATAACCTATAAAATACGGGAACATAGTCTGCAAAAGCTGCCTTACCAGGTCATTGTCGGGGATAAGGAAATGGCGTCGCAGACAGTTGCCGTGCGAACCCGCACCGGTGAAGACCTCGGCCAGATGCCGGTTCAGGCTTTCATCGCGCGCCTGCAACACGAGGCGCGAAAGCTCGGGCGCACGGCATAACTTTTGATATAGCGGGGTTTTTGTATAGTCCAGGAAAAAGAGCCGCGCATTAACGGCGAAATTAATGTGCCTGAAGTCAGGCTGATCGGCGCCGCTGGCGAGCAGGTCGGCATTGTCGGGATCGCGATCGCCAATGCGCAGGCGGAAGCCGCGGAGCTCGATCTGGTCGAAATCGCGCCGACGGCGGTACCGCCGGTTTGCCGGATCATGGATTACGGCAAGTTCAAGTACCGCGAAAGCAAGAAGCGGCACGAGGCCAAGCTCAAGCAGAAGCAGATCATCGTCAAGGAGGTCAAGTTTCGCCCCAGCACCGACGAAGGCGATTACAAGATCAAATTGCGCAATCTGATCCGCTTTCTCGAAGAAGGCGACAAGACCAAGGTCACGCTGCGCTTCCGCGGCCGCGAAATGGCGCATCAGGAATTCGGCTACCGGCTGATCGAGCGCGTCAAGAACGATCTCGAGCCGTACAGCGTGATCGAGCAGTTTCCGAAGATGGAAGGGCGGCAGATGGTGATGGTGCTGTCGCCGAAGAAAGGCGCCGTGCCGATAGCGAAAGCGGCGCCGAAGAAGGCGGCGGCGAAGCCGGCTGCTGCCGCACCCGCAGTTGCGGCGGCAGCGACTGGCGCGGCGACGGACGAAAAAAAGTAGTTGCAGTCCAGAAGTAGTTGTCCGGGTTCCCGAAGTCTTCCTCCTGGGAAGCACCCGGCGCTATGTTATAAAAGGAGCAGTCATGCCCAAGATGAAGACGAAAAGCGGCGCCAAGAAACGCTTCAAGGTTTCCGCCAGCGGCCGCATCAAACGTGGCAGCGCGTTCATGCGCCACATCCTGACCAAGAAACCGACGAAGCGGAAACGTCATTTGCGCGGCGGCAGCAGCGTGCATGACAGCGACAAGAATTCCGTTCGTGCCATGCTTCCCTACGCGTAAGGAGACGAACCATGCCCCGAGTAAAACGTGGCGTAACCTCACGCGCCAGCCATAAGAAAGTCATTGCGCGCGCCAAGGGTTTCCGCGGCCGCCGCAACAACGTATTCCGGATCGCCAATGAAGCGGTGATGCGCGCCGGGCAGTACGCGTATCGCGACCGTCGCAACCGGAAACGGGATTTTCGCAGCCTGTGGATCACCCGCATCAACGCCGCGGTACGCGAGCACGGCCTGACCTACAGCGTGTTCATGAACGGGCTGAAGAAGGCTGCGATCGTGGTCGACCGCAAGGTGCTCGCCGATATCGCGGTGCTGGATAAGCCAGCATTTACCAAGTTTGTCGAAAAAGCCAAGGCCAGCCTCGGCGTCTGAGCGGATACGGCGACAAAAGGGAGGCGCGGGATCGCCTCCTTTTTTTTCGGGTTCGTGACGCAATGGAAAAACTCGAGACGATTGTTCAGGAAGCGCTCAAGCGGTTCGCCGGCATCGACGATGCGGCGGCGCTCGAGCAGGCCAAAGCGCGCTATCTCGGCAAGTCGGGCGCGCTGACCGGGTTGCTGAAAACCCTGGGCACGCTGCCCGCCGCTGAACGCCCGGCGATGGGCGTGCGTATCAATGCCGCCAAGGAGCGGCTCGACGCGGCACTCGCCGCGCAGCGCGAAAAAATTCAGTCTCAAAAACTCGAAGCGAAGCTCGCGCAGGACGCGCTCGACGTGACGCTCCCCGGGCGCGGACCGGGCATTGGCGGGCTGCATCCGGTGACGCGCACGATGCAGCGCATCGAAGCGCTGTTCCATGCCATCGGTTTCGAGGTCGCCGACGGCCCCGAGATCGAGACCGATTACTACAACTTCACCGCGCTCAATCAACCGGAAAACCATCCGGCGCGCTCGATGCACGACACGTTTTATATCGACGACGGCAAGCACTTGTTGCGCACGCATACCTCCCCGATCCAGATCCGCTACATGGAAACGCACCGGCCGCCGATCAAGGTCATCGCCCCGGGCCGCGTTTACCGGGTCGATTCCGATGCCACGCATGCGCCGATGTTCCATCAGATCGAGGGGCTGTGGATCGATGAGCAGGTCAGCCTTGCCGACCTGAAGGGCGTGATCGCGGATTTCCTGCGTAATTTTTTCGAGCGGAGCGATCTTGAGGTGCGCTTTCGTCCGTCGTTCTTCCCCTTCACCGAGCCCTCGGCCGAGATCGACATGAGCTTCGGCGAGGGCTGGCTCGAAATCGGCGGCTGCGGCATGGTGCATCCGAATGTGCTGAAGAACGTCAACATCGAAGCCGAGAAATACCAGGGCTTTGCCTTCGGGCTGGGGCCGGACCGGCTCACGATGTTGCGGTACGGCGTCAACGATTTGCGGTTGTTCTTCGAGAACGACCTGCGATTCCTGAAGCAATTCAACTGATGAAATTCTCGGAAAACTGGCTGCGTACCTTCGTCAACCCGCCGCTGGCGAGCCGCGAGTTTGCGGAAGCGCTGACGATGTCCGGCGTCGAGGTCGAACTGGTCGAGCCGGTTGCGCCTGCCTTCGACAACGTGGTGGTGGCGGAAGTGCTCGAGGTGCAGAAACACTCGGCTGCCGATCGCCTCTCGGTGTGCAGTGTCAATGCCGGCGGCGCGCCGCTGCAGGTGGTTTGCGGTGCGCCCAATGTGCGTGCCGGCATTCGCGTGCCGCTCGCGCGGATCGGGGCCCGGTTGCCCGGGATCGAGATCAGGCAGGCGAAGGTGCGTGGTGTTGAATCGAACGGCATGCTGTGCTCGGCGCGGGAACTTGGGCTTGCCGATGACGCGTCGGGACTGCTGTTGCTTCCTGCCGATGCGCCTCCCGGCACCGACATTCGCGAATATCTCGATCTCGACGACCATTTATTCACCATCAAGCCGACGCCCAACCGCGGCGACTGCCTGAGCGTGTTCGGCTTCGCACGGGAAGCCGCCGCCGTTACCGGCAGCGCGCTGACCCCGGCCCCGACTGCCGCGGTGCAGGCCGCGTCGTCCGACCGCATCGAAATCGCGCTCGAAGACAAGACGGCGTGTCCGCGCTATTGCGGGCGCATCGTGCGCGGTGTCAATGCACGGGCGGCGACACCGCGCTGGATGGTGCAGCGCCTGGAGCGCAGCGGCCTGCGCAGCATCAGCGCGATCGTCGATGTTACCAACTACGTAATGCTCGAGCTCGGACAACCGCTGCACGCGTTTGACCTCGCGCGCATCGATGGGGCAATCCGCGTGCGGCGCGGGCGCAGCGGCGAGCAGCTCAAGCTGCTCAACGAACAGGAAATCGCGCTCGGCGCGAGCCTCTTGGTGATAGCCGACGACACAAAACCGCTCGCGCTCGCCGGCATCATGGGCGGCATGGAAAGCGCCGTCACGCCGGATACCCGCGATATTCTGCTGGAAAGCGCATTTTTCGATCCGGCCGCGATTGCCGGCAAATCGCGCGTGCTTGGATTCGGCTCGGATTCGGCGTATCGCTTCGAGCGCGGCGTGGATTTCGCGGCAACGGCGCAGGCGCTGGAGCGCGCCACGCGACTGGTGCTCGACATCTGTGGCGGAACTGCGGGGCCGGTGTGTGAAGCCACGGCAAGGTTGCCGGAGCGCAAGCCGGTGCGCCTGCGGCGCGCGCGCGCGCAGCGCCTGGTGGGCATCGAGTTCACGGCACAGCAGGTTGCCGATATTCTGCGCCGTCTCGGGTTTGCGTTCGATGCGCAGGGCGACGAGTTCCTGGTCACACCGCCCAGCTACCGCTTCGATTTCGCAATCGAGGAAGACCTGATCGAGGAAGTCGCACGCATACACGGTTACGACAGGATTCCCGCCAACCCGCCCGTGGCGGCGGCCGCGATGCTACCCGCGACCGAGACGCGCATCAGCATCAATGCATTGCGGGGGTTGATGGTGGCGCGCGACTATCAGGAAATCGTCAGTTACAGTTTCGTCGATCGTCAGTGGGAAATTGATTTTTGCGCCAACCGCGATCCGGTCGCGCTCGCCAATCCGATCGCCGCCCATCTGAGCGTAATGCGTTCAGGTCTGATCGCAAGCCTCGTCGATTGCCTGAAACTGAATCTGAGCCGGCAACACGAGCGCGTGCGGCTGTTCGAGACTGGCCGTTGTTTTTGGCGCGCGGATGCGGGTTACGGGCAGGTGACGATGCTCGGCGGACTTGCCTATGGGGAAGCCGTGCCGGAGCAATGGGGCGTGACCGGGCGGAAAGTTGATTTTTACGATGTTAAATCCGACGTGGAAGCGGTGGTGGCCCCCGGCATCGCGCGCTTTGAGGCAGCCCAGCATCCGGCCCTGCACCCCGGACGCAGTGCCAAAGTGATCCTGGAAGGGGGCGCAATCGGATGGCTTGGGGAGTTGCATCCGCGCCTGCAGCAGGAGTACGATTTACCTTATGCGCCAATGGTTTTCGAGCTGAACTTCGATAAAATTAGAGCTCGGAACGTGCCGGTTTACCGCGAGGTGTCGCGGCAGCCGCTGGTGCGGCGGGACCTGTCGGTCGAGGTTCCCGAAACCGCAAACGCCCAGGCCATGCTGGATGCGCTCAGAAAATACGCTCAAAGACACGTTTCCGAGGTCGCGCTGTTTGACGTCTATCGCGGCAAAGGCATTGATTCAGATAAAAAAAGTATTGCATTTAAGGTGTTATTGCAAGATACTGACAAAACATTGACTGATGCGGATGTCGAGGCCACAATTGGGCAGATGCTTCAAGTCTTACAAGAACAGTTTCAGGCAAGGCTCCGCAAATAAGGGGAAAATATGACTTTGACCAAGGCCGAGCTGGCGGATCTGCTGTTTGAGAAGGTCGGTTTCAACAAACGCGAGGCCAAGGACATGGTGGAGTCGTTTTTCGAGGAGGTTCGGCTGGCGCTCGAAAACGGCGAGGGCGTGAAGCTTTCAGGATTCGGTAATTTCCAGTTGCGCGACAAGCCGCAACGGCCGGGCCGGAATCCGAAGACGGGAGAGGAGATTCCGATCACTGCGCGCCGCGTCGTGACCTTTCATGCCTCGCAGAAGCTGAAGGCGATGGTTGAACAAAATTACAATAATGGAAACAAACCACAGTCCTAAGGACGCGCTGCCACCGATACCTGCGAAGCGTTACTTCACAATCGGTGAAGTCAGCGAACTGTGCGGCGTCAAGCCGCACGTGCTGCGTTACTGGGAACAGGAGTTCACGCAGCTCAAGCCCGTCAAGCGCCGCGGCAACCGGCGCTATTACCAGCATCACGAAGTGCTGCTGATCCGCCGCATTCGCGATCTGCTCTACGATCAGGGTTTTACCATCAGCGGCGCGCGCAACCGCCTCGATGAGACCGTCGCCGAGCCGGCCAAGGCCAGCCGCGCGGGCGCCGGCAGGGCGGCCAACCTCTCCGTGCTGCGCAAAGAAATCAAAGTCGTGCTCGACATACTGCGCCGCTAGCGGCGCGCGCTTTTTGCGCGGAATGCATCTGTTATAATTTGTTTTCGGGGCGTAGCGCAGCCTGGTAGCGTACCTGCATGGGGTGCAGGTGGTCGGAGGTTCAAATCCTCTCGCCCCGACCA
>Ga0080064_1005943_pt1 | contig 13687 bp, 10 predicted proteins | sample Subgrocontami54m_FD_69260 | JGI IMG/M metagenome (GOLD analysis project Ga0080064, IMG submission 69260) | Subsurface groundwater microbial communities from S. Glens Falls, New York, USA - GMW46 contaminated, 5.4 m (SPADES assembly) (version 2) ...
GAAGTCCACCCCGCGGCGGCGGCTCCGCCTTCCACAAGAAACGACCCCAACATCACGAGGCAGGCCAGCGCCATGATCCAGTAGCTGAGCATGTTGAGAAATGGGAACGCCATGTCGCGCGCGCCGATCTGCAGCGGGATCAGAAAGTTGCCAAATCCTCCCAGCAGCGCAACCGAGACGACAAAGAAGACCATGATGGTGCCGTGCATGGTCATCAGCGAAAGATAAAACTCCGGCTTCATGAGGCCGCCTTCCATGCCCACCGGGAGCAGTTTCCCGAGCAGCGGCCAGGAGCTGTGGGGCCAGGCCAGTTGCAGGCGCATGAGCATCACCAGCAACCCGCCTACCAGGGCCATCGCCATGGACGTAAGCAGATACTGTATGCCGATCACCTTGTGGTCCGTGCTGAAGACATATTTCCGCAGGAAGGACTGGCCCGCGTGCCCCTGTTGCGCGGCAACCTGATCACTCATTCTTGTTTTCCTCCAGCCATTTGTGGAACTCCTCTTCGCTTTGCACAATCAACAACCCGCCCATCTCGTAGTGGCCAAGCCCGCACAGCTCCGCACACGGAAGCTCAAAGCTGCCCTTCTTGGTGGGCACAAACCAAAACTCGATGGTCATCCCCGGCACCGCATCCTGTTTCACACGCAGGTGAGGCAGATTGAAACTGTGCAGGACATCCTTGCTGCGCAACCGGATCTTGATGGGCCTGCCAACGGGAACATGGATCGAGTTGATCCCAATGATGTCGTCCTTGCCGGCCGGATCCTTGCCGTCCACTCCCAACGGGTTGTCGAGCGAAATCAGCTTCGCCTCCTGCTTTCCAAACTTTCCGTCCGGCCCGGGGTAGCGTACGTTCCAGGCAAACTGCTCCGCGGTGACCTCGATGACGATGGAGTTCGCCGGCGGCGGGCCGTAGATCTTGGCCCAAACCGGCAAGCCGAGCACCAACACGCCGCCCTCGGCAACAAGCGCCATTACGATCATCGGAATGAGTGACCAGTTGCGCTCCACGCGGTGCCCGGTCATGCGAAAACTGACACGCTCCCGCCCCGCGCTTTTCCACAGAAACCAGCCCAGAATGCCGTGACCGATCAGGATCAGGCCGCCCACGCAGTACAAGATGTAGTTGAGCATCAGGTCGATGCCGGCCCCGTGGTCGGATGCCAGTTCCGGCATCCATTTCCTGGCGCCCAGACCCACCACGACGATGCCGGTGATCCAAACGGCAATCGCAACAAATAAAGATTCAGCGGATGCGGCCCCGCGGCGGTAGCCGCTAGTTTTCCCCATGCGGATCCTCCCTGAGCAGAGTTGTGACCGGAAAGTTTAGGCAAGTTTACGGCCAGAGTGTAATTCGCTCAATCGCGAGAGGGTTATTCGGGAAGCGGCGGATGGGCTGGGTGAAATGACGAACCGCTCCAGGGTGAAATGGCGCTCGGTGGGGCCAAGGGGTCCGAGGGAATTGGGTTTGTTCTGTAATTGGCGAGATCGGGTGAGTCCCGGTTAGCCGGCGGGCGGCAGAACTCTTCGATGGCTTGGTCGAATTGGATGGCCTGCTCACGGCGGAGGTTGCCGATGTCCCGCGTTTTCTGGACGTTGGAGGTACGGCGGAGATCCGTGAGTTGCTTGAGTGATTGGAACCAGACGCGCCGGGCAGCGGCTTCGTAGCGGGCGAGGCGATCCAGGGCTTGGGCGGCGGATACGCCATCCAAGAAGAGGTTCGCCATGCGAGCGGCCGGTCTGTCCGCGATGGATTCATCGCCCATGGCAGCAAACAGGATCTGCTGTTCGATGCGGGCAACGCGGAGAAGTTTCCATTGGGACTGAGCCATTTGCTGGATGAGAAAATCCTCGGTGGCGGAAGAAGGGTCGTGTTCGGCGCAGAGCGTTTCGAGGAGGGCGTCAAAGCCGGCGGGATCCTCGCCGGGTAGAACGACGTGAGAACCGGCGAGACCTTGGGAAGTCGCGTTGCGGGCGACGACGGCCTTGCCATCCGGGGTTCGCGGCCCGGTAGATAGTTGTGCGTTATTCTGATTTGCGTTGATCTGAGCGTTGGATGACATTGCGATTTCTCCTTTACGAGGTGACACGCGCAAAACGGAACTGTCGTCCGCACCGGCAACCCGCGTGTTTATGGGCAGTTTGTGGGCGCGAACGGCGCCCCTTTGCGCTTACGCCCGAAGAGTAGCATTCGAGGGCCGGAAAACGGATCGGGGGAGTTTGGGGAATGGGGTTAAGGGGTATGTTTGACAACGGGATAGAAATATTATTGCCGGTTGTGAATCACACAACGCTGGGCGCCACAACGGGGGATGAAAAGGGCGAAGGAGGAAGATTTCTTTCGATGGTTCCTCCAGCCAAGTTCCAGTATGCGGTTCCCTGCGCGACTTCCCGCGAGCGATCGGCCTTTCCACTTCGGTAAGCTGATCGGGAGGAGCAGCATTTGAGTCGTCGATGGGTGCCGGCCCTTTCAATCTTGGTAATTGCCCCTATTGTGCAAAGCTGTGCAACTCGACACGTTGATTTTCGGCACACAACTGTGAGCGCAACTCAAAACCCGTTTGTGGGGACCTGGGAGCTCGACACAGCTTCGCTGGATTACCAATCTGGCCGACCCGGGAGGCAAGCAACCTACATAATCGAGGCCGTCCCAAGTGGATTGATGTTTTCCTTGGATGGAGAGGACGCGGACGGCAGGTCTATTAGGTTTCAATATGGCGATGCCCTGGATGGAACCGCACAACCGCTGCCTGGCGGTGACGGCACCCTGCAGTTGGTATTGAGACAAGATGATCCCCGCTCAATTGAAAGCCTGCTCTTGCGAGGGGCGCAAGTTGCCGACCGTTGGACGCGAGAGATTCTCCGATGGGCAAACCATAACGATGATTCAACACGTTCGCAGCCCAGACGGTCGAGAACTCAAAAACCGCAGCCCCTATCGCCGAACCAAGCACTAAATGCCTGGCTGCTCGCGGTTCAACGGCGTTCCCGGCGGTGTTCCGCAGACGGCGACCGCCATGGAAGGCGTAAACTAGCGGCATGCCTGATACCCGACGCATGACCGCGATCATTGAACGCGAGGACGACGGTTTCGTAGCATTATGCCCGGAGTTGGATATCGCCAGTCAGGGCGCATCGATTGAAGAGGCACGCGCCAATCTCGTCGAGGCGCTTACGCTCTTCTTCGAAACCGCGTCTCCTTCCGAGGTTTCCCGGCGATATCAGAGCGAAGTATTCGTCACCCAGGTCGAGGTGCCTGTTGGGTAGACTTCGAGTCCTATCAGGCTCCGAATTATGCAAGATTCCCGTCCCCATTCATGATTCCGTGAGGCGAGGAACGTTGTTTAGCATCATCCGGCAATCGGGGCTCGCCAAGAGCCTCTTCGACCGACTGATCGGCGATAGATCCACGGCGAAGGCATCCGCAAAGCAGTACCGGCCCCGTTTTCGTATCAGCGGGCAGCGCAGCCCATTTGCCAGGGCGTCCGGCGCTGCCGTTGGTGACAGCGCCAGACGGGAAAGATCTAGAAACCGAGGCGCAAGCCGAAGCGGACCTCGCGGGATCGGCCGATTGCGTCGCCGGCGGACTGGGTGGATGTAATTCTGCCGAAGGCGGAGCTATTGGCGTTGTTGTTGGGGTTGGCGAAGTGAGGCGTGTTACTGAGGTTGAAGGACTCGGCCCGGAATTCGATATTGAGCCTTTCGGTGATCAGGAACTTGCGAAAGAGACTGAGGTCCGTATTGACGACTCCAGGTCCGCGCATGGTATTGCGGCCAACGGTGCCGAAGCGGGGGCCAGTGGGCCGGGCGAAGGCGTTGGTATCGAACCAGGTACCGTCGTCGCCGGCAAATCCGAGTTTAGCCACCACGGGTGTGACCAGGTCGGGAGTCTGGGCGTTGCCGGGCATGTTCAAATCGGCGTTGGAGGCGCTGAGTGTGTACTGTCTTCCCGAATAGGCGGCGAAGAGGCCGTTGAACTGCCAGCCGCTGAGGACGGCTTTGGGCGCGCCCGTGGTAGCCCACTTCTTGCCTGGGCCAAAGGGGAGTTCATACATATAGCCGATTTGGAACATGTGGGGAATGTTGTTGGCGGAGGAGGCGCGGTTGCGGTAGAACACGCTGGCGGCATTCCAACTGAAGGCGGTCCAATCGCCGTAGTTGGCCATGTCGATGGAATGGGAGTAGGTATAGGCGCCTTTGAGGAAGAGGCCGCTGGCGAGACGGCGGTTGAGAGTGGCTTGGAGGGAGTGGTAGTTACTGTGGGTACGGCCATTCCACTCGCGAGTGGTTGATGTCCGCCCGAATTTAGTGAAGAGGGGACGCCCGTTGTTGCCGGAACCGGGGATCTGTGAGGCATTGATATCCAGGAAGGCGAAGCCGTTGACCGAGGCGGTACCAACGTAGCCGACGGAGCCGACCATCTCACCAGGGAGCTTACGTTCGAGGATGAAGTTCCAGGACTGGATGTAGCCTCGAGTCATTTCCCGGTTGGCGACAGGGTAGCCCATCTCACTGGAAGAGGGCAGGGGAATACGGCCCTTGCTGATATCGGGGCTGACGATGAGGGGGATGCCGACACCGTTGCCGAGGGGTCTGTTGGGGACACCGGCGGCGATGTAATTGGGATCCGTGGTAACGGGCTGGTAGGGGTTGGTACCACCGTAAACGGCAACAATGGTTAAAGGATACCAGCCGCGCAAGGCTTGGGCGCCCCAAGGATGGGAGTGGTAGGTGATGCCGTATCCGCTTCGGATGACGGTGTCTTTGTTGAGCTGGTAGGCGAGGCCAACGCGTGGGGCGAAGAGCCTCTTGGAGTAACCGACTCCGGCGTCCTGGGGGATGCCGCCGCGTCCACCGACGAGAACTTCATTCGTGGTGGGATCGTAGGATTCGATTCCGAGGCCGGCTGAACGGGTCCGGTTGGGGTAGAGTTCCCAGCGCAAACCAAGGTTGAGGGTGAGCTTGGAGGAGACGCGCCAGCGGTCGCGAATGTAGAGCGCCCACACGTTCTCCTTGCTGTCCATCTTGATATTCTGAGGACTCTTGCCGGAATTAGAGGGGGTCCCCAGCATATAGGCGGCCAACCCGTTCCAACCGTTCTGAAACGAGGGGGTTCCGCCTTGGAAACCGACGCTGGAAGCGATTGCGGCGGTGTTCAGCGCGGTCACGGCATTGCCGAAGCTGAAGGAACCGCGGGGGCCGGAGCCCAGTTCCGGCTGCCAGTGGTTCATGAGATGGTGCATGAAATCGAAACCAAAGCGGAGCTCGTGAACCCCCTTGGACAAGCTTGCATTGGTGCTGAACGTATAGGACTGGTCGTTGCGGAAGGCCGGATTCCATCCTTCGGTATTGCCGAGCGTGGAGTAGTCTCCGTAGCTGAAGGCGGGCATGCCACTTTCCCGCGGATCTGTTCCATTGGTTCCGGGAATGCCTAGAGTGTCCGATCCGAAGTTGGTACCAAGGTCTGGGGATTTCACATACTGGCCAAATCGGGTCCAGCCGAGAGTGCCGTCAATGAGGAAGTTTGGGGAGACCGTATAGGTGGAGCCGATGGCGCCGATCTGGACGCGGGTGTGGCCGTCGCCGACGCCACCGTCGCACAAGCATCCGCCGCCGGCGGCGCCGAGGCCGAAGTCGCCGTGAACGAGAGCTTCCATGATGCTGTACTTGCCCCAGATCTGGTTCCTGGCATTGCGATTCCAATTGATCTTGGCGTCGCCGTTGTTGCGGTTGAAGCGTTGGGTGCCAATGTTGAAGTAGTTGTTGGTTTCGCCGGGCTGGTTGGCGCGGGGGACCAGGGCGAGGAGTTTCATCGTGGCGGGGTTGAGGCGGGAGGCGGGAATGACGTTGATGCGGCCATTGTTTGCGAAGACGGAGCGGCCGGTGCCGTTGAGGATGCCCGAGAACGGGTCAAAGACCATACCCTGGCGGAGTTGGGTGGAACCACCCTCGGTTGTAGGCACGATGATGTTGCTGCCCCGGGAATCGAGGACCGGCGCACCGAGCCTTCTGCTGAAATCGCCGGTGCGGAAATCATCGGCGGGGACCGAAAAGAGGGCGGAGCGTCCGAGTCTTTCGAAAGTACCCTCCCAGTCGCCAAAAAAGAAGAGCTTGTTTTTGCTGATGGGGCCACCGATACTGGCGCCGTCGATATTGCGCACGCTTTTGGGCTTCCTGGTGACGCCGGCGCGATTCTCGTCCCAGAGCGGGGCGCGGAGGGCATTGTTGGTGTTCATGGCGAAGAGACTGCCGTGGAACTGGTTGGTGCCGGATTTGGTGGAGACGGTGACGGCTGCGCCGCCTGTCATTCCCTGCTCCGCTTCAAAGTTGTTTGTCGAGACGTTGACTTCCTCGATGCTTTCCACCGGGGGCACATAGACCATGTGATGGGGCATCGTCACGAGAATATTGGGGGCGCCGTCGACGCGTGTATTGTTGTCGCCGCGGTCCTGGCCGTTGAAGTTGAAGGTGAAGTCGCGCTGAGGAGTATCAATGACCGCGTTCTGAAAACGTCCCGGGGTGGCGCCGGGAACGAGGTTGATGAGGCTTTGAAAGTTGCGGTAGCCGGACAGCGGCAGATTTCCGATGGCTCTGGATTCCAGGTTTACATTCACATCGGATTTGTTGGTCTGGAGCAAGGCGCTGTCGGCTTCGACCGTAACGGATTCGGCGACGCCGCCTACCTCCAGGTTCAGGTCGGTGCGGGTGGCTGTGTTAATGAGAACATTGACACGCTTCAGGCTGAGCGGTTTGAAGCCGGGGGCGGAGACCGAGAGGTTGTAGGCTCCCTGGGGCAGGTTTTGAATGGAATAGTAGCCCTCGTCGTCCGCGGAAACCTGGCGGAACAAACCTGTAGAGGTGTGGGTCACGGTCACAGGCGCTTTGGCTACAACGGCACCGGACGGGTCGCGGACGGTGCCGACAATGGAACCGTATAGAACCTGGGCTGAGGCGATTCCTGCGCTGGATCCCAGCAAGGTGAAGCAGACCGCTAAAGTGCATAGCATGGTCAATGAAGTATTTTGTCTTTGTTTCACGACGATCCCCCACTCTCACAGATTTGATTGAACCCTGACGACAACAGTATACATCCGGATCGAGCGCATGCACAGGGGGGTCAGGGGGGTCAGGAAACGAGTGGGCATGGCGCTCCGCCGCGGCGATTTCGTTACGATCGTAATCCAGCCCTTGAACTTGTTGCGCTTGAGAAGGCGGTGGCGGCGGGGAAAATCGACTGGACTTTGGCCGTTAACTCTTTATTGCTCGCATCTGGTGGCAGGCGGTTTCATGGCTTCCGGCCTCAATAACCCTCAATTGAAAGTCGAGGACGCAGGCACAGACGCGGTAAAGTTTCGTGTTGGAAGAATCTCCGCTCCATCGCTCCTGGTAACGCTGTTCAAAGGAAGCACTTGGCTGGTTTGCCGGCATCCCGGAGACTGGCCCTCCAAGAATTGGCGCACTGGCCTGACGGGGGAAGCCTGGCGTTGCGCAACCCTGCCGCCACAAGTGAGCGTTTTGCAATACAGTTTCGCAACGCTCGAACTCCAACGTGACCTATACATCTGCCCCTCTCAAGAATAGGCGTCCTGATAAAGTTCCCGATTTCTGCTTCCTGACGTTTCGGACCTAGTCCGATGTGCTCACATCGTCGCCCTCCATCGCCCTGTTTCATCCCCCTTTGTCGCGCCGCCAGATCGTCCTTTACTTTCTGCTACAATGTAAAGCGATGCCGGAGTCGACTCTATCGGCGAAGAACCAGATCGTCATCCCTCGTGCTGCGCGCGAGGCTCTGCGATTGAAACCAGGTGATAAACTTCTTGTGGTGGTCCGCGGTGAAAGAGTGATCGTGCTGCAAAGGCCTAAGGCTTATCAATCTGCTATCCGCGGTCTAACGAGTCGAGCCTACCCTCAGCGATACCTTCAGAAGGAACGCCGGAGTTGGGACTGACTCAGCTTCGCGCGTTCCTTCGCCGTCATCAGCGTATCGCGCTGGACACTAGCGTTTTCATTTACCAACTGGAGGCGAATCCCCGATACGTTATTCTGACGGGCCACATCTTTTCGTGGGTCGAGCGGCCGGATCACGCAGCCATAACGTCCACTATCACCATGTCGGAACTCCTCGTGCAACCGTACCGGGAGGCCAACGAGCAGCGCGTAAACGAATTCTACAGTCTGCTTTCGACGTACCCCAACCTCAATTGGATAGCACCAGATCTGGCGGTAGCGGATATAGCAGCCAGAATCCGGGCTAATCATCGGCTGCGGACTCCGGACGCACTTCAAGCCGCTTGCGCGGTCCAGGCAAAAGCCACGGGATTGATCACCAACGATACAGTTTTTGAGCGTGTGGACGCTTTTGAAACGTTGGTATTGGACCAGATCTTGCCGCCTCCGATTGTGCCTGCCTCGCCCTGAGCTGTACAGTGTGGCGGGCTACTGATAGATGGGTTCGAGCTTCTCGCGAATGTAGTTCCGGCAACGCGTAAAGCTATGCCGCGGACTGACGGGCGTGTGATGGTGGTCGATCGTAATCCAGCCCTTGAACTTGTTGCGCTTGAGAACGCGGTGGAGGCGGGGAAAATCGATTTCGCCATCGCCCAGATCCTGATTGCATAACAGGAAGGTGGCGTTCTGCGTGCCGGCCGGCTCCACTTTTCCGCTCGCAACCAACACGTCCTTGGCGGCATATACGTACTTGGCGTCCACGTAGTCCATTGAAACAAGCCTGTGGCCGTAACGCTCAAACAGGTCGACGATGTTGCAGCCACCCAGGTAAAGATGCACCGTGTCGGGCGACCAGTTGAAGCGCTTCGGGTCTGTGAGCTTCAGCATCAGTTCGACTTCGTCCTGGCTCTCCACGAGCGCCCCCTGCGAGTGATTGTGCTGGCCGGCCTTGATGCCGTAGGTCTCGGCGAGCGCGCCAATCCGGTTCCAGAACTCGCAGGCGACGCGCATATGTTCGCGCATCAGCACTTTGTTGGGACGGCGAGGCGCAAACACGGTCAATAGATCCGAGCCCATGCTCTTCAGAAATTTGCAGGCCTCATGCGCGCTGGCCTCAATCTTGGCGTGCTCGGCCTGTTCATCCGCCGCTCCTCCAAAGGAGAGCGTCGCCAGCCGCAAATTCCGTTTCGACAGCTCCTTCTCCAGCCGCGAGGCCGGCATGCCGTAACGTTCCAGAGTCCCCGGCCAACCGTTCAGGCGAAATCCCTCCAGCCCCGTGTCCTTGATGACGTCGAGCATGCCGGTGAAGCAGTCCGCGGTGGTTTCGGCGCACTGGGTTGACGTCCAAAGAAAAGAACTGCAGCCCCAATGGATGTTGCGCTCGCCGGGCGGGGTGGCGGCTTCGATGCGGTCCTTGATCGCGGCGAGGCTGGCGGCCGCGGCGGCGAGGAACTTTCTCCGGTTCGTCATGACCGAACGATTATATACGGGTTTCCCAGGGCGGGAGATTTCCTGGTTGTTGCAGTTCGGCAAGGCGGGTGGTTTACGTCTGAACCCATGGATTCGGAAACATCATTCTGAGTATCTGGACTAGACCCAGCAATCATGCGGCTGTATGAACTTAGGGCTTCGTGTTCAAATACGCCACCAGGTTGCTTAGCTCATCATCCTTAAAGCGGGGCCACGGGATATTCTTGGCCTTCATCTGCTCCAGCATTTTGGGACCGTGGGTCCAGAGTACGGAAACCATGCCAATGGAATTTCCCGGGTTCGACGGCGGCTTGGGGCCGTGACATTGCAGGCAGTTCTTTTCGCGATAGACCTTGGCTCCCTGCTTCGCATTGCCGGGACTCTCGAAGTATTGCAGGGACCAGAGATAGCCGACGAGGCGGCGCATCTCCACGACGCTGATTTCCGGCGGCATTTGCAGCATCTTGGGGGCGTGGTTCCACATGGCGACTGAGAAGTCCGTCATGGTGCGGCCTTGAAAGCGGCCCTCTAAGGCGAGGCTCCCCTGGTGACAGCCGGAGCAGCCCTTGGAAACAAAGATCTCCGCTCCGCTGTCAGCCGACTCCAGAGAGTACTCATCCTCGCCCGGCTTGCGGTTGGGAAGATTGCGCAGGTACACATGCAGGTCGACAAACTGCTGTCTGGTGAAGGTCGGCCAGGCCATCTTCGCGGCCGTCATTTCCATGCGCATTTGGGGAGAATGGTTCCACATCGAGCGAGCCATGGCGATGGAGTCAGTCAAGGCGCTCCACTGAGAGACGGGCGGGCCCTTTTTGGCTCCCTGTGTGGTGAGGTTGTGGCAGCCCGAACACCCCTTGGAAGCAAAGAGAGCCTTACCCCGCCCGGCATCGCCGGGCGGCTCGAAATAGCGGAAGGCATACAGGTATGCGAACAGATCGGCTGCCTGCCCGGCGTCCAGACTTGGTTTGGGAATGCCCTCCCGCTCCATGGCGGGCCACATCACCGGGGCGTGGTTCCACATCAGGCTGGCCAACAGGGACGGGGTGTAGGCGCGGCCAGTTCGTTTTGCCAAATCGGGTGCGGTCTTGCCGCCAACGCCGTTTAAGCTATGGCACACAATACATTTATTTTCCGTAAAGAGCCGTTCCCCGCGACGGGCATCGCCGGGGATTGGACCGGAGGCCAAGACGGCCATCGAGGCCACTAGAGTCAGGACCAGGATTCTTCCAAACAAAACGCGCAAAACGGAGCTGCCGTCCGCCGCGGTCCCCCTGGTGTTTCTAGGTGTGTTGGTGGCGCGGACGGCGCCCTTTGCGCTCATCAAAACGCGCAAAACGGAGCTGCCGTCCGCCGCGGTTCCTCTGGTGTTTCCAGGTGTGTTGGTGACGCGGACGGCGCCCTTTGCGCTCATCAAAACGCGCAAAACGGAGCTGCCGTCCGCCGCGGTTCCTCTGGTGTTTCTAGGTGTGTTGGTGGCGCGGACGGCGCCCTTTGCGCTCATGGTTGCTTCTCCCAGGGATTGATGCGCAGGCCGATAATCAGGTGATGGGTGCGGAAACCCTCCATGGCAAAGAACGGTTGCGACATCTCATACCATCGCCATTCCGCGTATCCGGTGACGGCTTTGGTCACCGGGCAGTTGATCCGGCCGAGCGGTTGCCAGTAATCCGTGGGGCGGGTGCCGGTGGAAGTAAACAGCGCGCCGCCCAATTCCATATACGGGTTGAGCTTGCTTTTCAGGGGAGACACGCGTACCAGCGCCGTCCCCGTGTTGGCGTTGTCCTTGTAGAGTGATTGCACCGGCTGCAAGTTCTGCGGCTCGAGGAACCGAATGTCTGAGAGCAGCGTGGAACGGGAGTACTCCGCCAGGATGCTGAAGCGCCGGGCCTCCTGAGGCCGCCATTCAATGGTCGCGCCGGCCGAGCGGGTACGGAACTCATAATCGATATTCCTGGCCGGGTTTCGATTATCGAGCATCGAGAAAGAACCGCCTATGGTCAAGCTGGCGCGGGCCTGCCAGCGCACGCGCGCCTTGAGGCGATGGTAGTTTTGGAGGCTGGTGCGAAAGTAGCTGCGATCGCCCGGCGAGCCTTCATAGTCGATGTTGGCGGTGAGCTTGGCCAGCGGGCGATACGACAGGCCCGCGATGCCTACATGACGCCGGATCTCTCCGGCGCCCTGCGCGGTGGTGAGAAAAGAGGGAGGCACCGAAGCGTTTCCCCATTCGTAACGATGGCCGCCGCGGAGCGTGAGCTTTTTTGTGAGATCGAAGAGCAGATCCACCTGTTGCCGGTTGTAGTTGAGCGCCAGCCGGGTGAGAGTGAAACTTTGCTGCGTCTGTGCCGGGCTGGTTGCGAACAGGAACTGCTCGGCCAGCAGGGCCGATCCTGCATTATGAAAGCGGTCCGTGGACCAGACCTCGAGAATTCGCAGCCGGCGATGAGGCCGCAACTCAACGCCGGCCGAGGCCGCGCTCCGCGGCAGCTTTGCCTCCGAGCCAAGCAATGTATCCATGCCGTTAAAGAATCTGGTCGCGCCCAGGTAGAACAGGCCCCGCGAGTTGTCGGTGTAGTTCACCTCGGAGGTGGGGCGGCTGTAGAGGAACTGCCCGTAGAAATTCAACCAATTCACCGGAGCGGCGGTGAGAATCGCTTTACTGTAGAGATTGTTCCCGCGCACCCCGTAGGCCTGCTCCAGATCAGTCAAAAAGAGCTGCTGGCCGAAGATCGGCGTCGTGCGATTGCCGAGGTTCTTGTCCCTGGTCCAGTTGTGCTGATCGTCCTTGAAGGCGGCGCCACCCTGCTCCAGGGTGATGTGGTAGCGGCGGAACTCCATGCGCAGGCCGCCGCGAAAGTGATTGGTCTGGTCTCGCAAGAGAGTCGCCACGGGAAACTCGTTGCCATTGGTGAAAAACGGTGTGATGCCGGAGCCGGAGCCGGAATCGTGGGAATAGATCAGGTAAGGAACGAACCGGCGGTTCGGATACAGTTCCAGTTCCACGTTTCCGTATCTGCGCCGCACGTCGAAGGAGCGCTGATTCAGGACCACTCCGTTCTCCAGGCCCGGATTGGCGAAGGACGGAAGAAAATTGTAGTAGGCGATGTTCCGGTAGTCGGAGGTGAAGCGGTAGGCGCCCTTTTTCTCGGCCTCCACGCGAAGCGTGTTGTAAGGATCGCCGCCCCAGCTGTGGGCGGACACGGACAAGCGGTTGAGCCAGCGCGAGGTGGCATCCTCCAGCCCGAAGTCCGCGCCGAACAGCTTGGGACCCTCGCCCAGATTGACTACGCTGCGGTATGTCTCCCGACTGCCCGCTACATCGGAGACGAACCGGTAGCCGGTATCGAGCGAGAGCGACACCTTTCTCGCCGCGGCCGGAGCTAGAGCGGCTTCGGGCTGCTGCGCGCCGAGCAGCGTCGCAATGGATAGCGCAAGGGCAAAGACCACTCGCCTGCAACAATCCCCGCCCTGACTGGCGGGGCTATCGCCTCCCGACAGCAGATCACGATAGCCCCGCTTGTCAGAGCGGGGATTGTTGCAGAGGTCCCTTTGCAGCAGTGGGGTTCTCATTTGAGCAACGCCCTGCTTACATGCGAGCCATGCACCTTGGTATGACAGATGGTGCAATTGCGGAAGCGAGCGCTTCGCAGGTCATGAAACCCGGGCGGGATGCCGCCCAGGACGCCGGTGTTGGTCCCCCCGCCCGGCTGCGTGATGCCGGCGTGGCATTCCAGGCAAAGTTGGCTGACGGTGGGCCGGGTCAGCATTCGCGGATTGGCCGAACCATGCGGTTCATGGCAGCTCTGGCAGCCCTCCAGACGCACCGGGGCGTGCTCATAGGCGAACGGCCCGCGCTTGTCACCATGACAGTTGAGGCAGCCTGGTTCACCGCCCGTGGAAAGGCGAAGCATTGCGGTCAATTGCGTGCCGTGGGGGTTGTGGCAATCGGCGCAGGACATTGCGCCTTGGTTGATGCGATGGCCGTAGGGGCGTTGGAAGGAGGCCCGCTGGGTGGTGTGGCAGGCGCCGCATTGTGTATTGATGCGGGCGAGGCGGTTGGTGAGGGCGGGTTTGGGTGCGTGAACGGAATGGCAGGAGACGCAGGCCACCTGATTCTTGCCATGGCTGCCATGCACGCGTCCCACATGAGTGGGCTGCATGGTGTGGCAGGAGAGGCACCCCGCGTCGGCCTTAGCCGGATTCTGCTTAGCCGGGTTCAGAATATTGGCGGCGTCGGCCGATTCGGCGTGCTTGGCCCCCGGGCCGT
>Ga0080064_1005945_pt1 | contig 13684 bp, 12 predicted proteins | sample Subgrocontami54m_FD_69260 | JGI IMG/M metagenome (GOLD analysis project Ga0080064, IMG submission 69260) | Subsurface groundwater microbial communities from S. Glens Falls, New York, USA - GMW46 contaminated, 5.4 m (SPADES assembly) (version 2) ...
CGCTCGTCGCCGGGGGTGCCGTGTTCGGGCTGGGGGGCGTGGGCGAACGGGCAGGGGCGGCGGGGGGGAGCACGCTGGGGCGGCCGGCGGATCCGGTGGTGCTGACGGGGGCCGACGTGCCGCCGCTGCGCGGCATGGCGCCGGGGCTGCTGGTGGCGTTCAGGTACGACGGCGGCTGGCAGCAGGTGCCGGTGCAGGTCGACGAGCGCGCGTACATCGACCTGGGGAAGGTGTACGGCGGCGCGGCGGTCGGGGTGCCGGTGCTGTCCTACACGGACGCCGGCACGTTCACGGGCGCCGACGCCGACCCGAACATCGACGACAACGACGAGATCGTGGTGATGGCGAAGGACGCGGGCGGGGCGCCGCCAGCGTTCTCGGAGCCGGCGGGGGTGGTGGCGAACAGCGGGGTGCAGGTGTCGGTGGCGGATGTCGCCACGGCGGCCAGCGGCGTCGTGTACCTGTTCCGGCAGGACGGCAGCCTCGACCCGGCGGCCGGGGCCGCGTACGTGACGTACGCGTTCAACCTGCTCTCGGGGCCGTACCTCACGACGTACAACAAGACGAACGGGCCGAACCCGGAGAACAGCACGGCGTCCTCTCCTTATTACGCGCATCACTTCGGCGACCGCTGGATGAGCGACGAGCTGCGCGTGTACGCGGGCGGCGCGACGGGCGCGGACATCCTGGACCGGCACAAGGCGCTGTTCGCGCCGGGGAACTGCGCCCGGAGCGAGGACACGTTCGACAGCGGCGAAGGCGCGTTCATCGTGAACAAGAGCGGGCCGGTGCGGGCGCTGCGCGGGTACATCGGCGCGAACAGCGGGCCGTACACGCAGCGGGAGCACGTGTTCTACGAGCGGCGGCAGGACATCACGACGTTCCTGCGCGTGCACTCGATCGGCAGCGTGATGGACTTCTTCGACTACAGCCCGGACGCGGCGGGCATGACGTACCGGAACAGCCTGAACCTCGGCGGCGTCACGATCGACGGCGTGCCGGACAGCGTGACGCCGGGGCAGCCGGCGTGGGAGAGCGTCGACGGCGCGCAGGGCTCGCTGGTGATCGCGCACGGCGTCTCGACCGATCTGGCGGGGTTCGCGCCGACGTCGTACTACCTCGACGACACGACGCCGGATCCGCCGGTGGAGCAGCAGTGCACGGGCGATGCGTTCGCGTACGGGTCGAGCGGACCGTGGGTGAACCAGGCGATCCCGTGCACCGACCCGAAGACGTGCACCACGCCGAACCACCTCGTCACGAAGCGGCGGCTGTACTACGGCGCGCCGGGGCTGACGGCGGCGGACGCGCAGGCGGTCTACGACGCGGCATCGACGCCGCTGACGTTCGCGGTGGAGCGCTGGCGCAACGTCGCGCCGACTCCGACGCCGACACCGCCGCCGGGCATCGACGGCGATGGCGACGGCGTGCCGGATGCGTCGGACAACTGCCCGGCGGCCGCGAACGCGGACCAGGCGAACCACGACGGCAACTTCATCGGCATGGGGCTCTACGGGAAGCTCTTCGACGACATCACGCGCGCGAACTCCGACGCATCGGGCGACGCCTGCGACAGCGACGCCGACAACGACGGGCTGGCGGACGGCGTCGAGCGGGGGGCGCTGCCGCCGTGCCAGTCGGCGAGCGCATCGACCGACCGGTGGAAGACGGACAGCGACGGCGACGGCGCGCTCGACGGCGCGGAGTGCGCGCTGGGGTACGACCCATCGGACGACCGCTCGCGGCCGGTGAACTCGCCCGCGACGGGCGATACGGACCACGACGGGCTGACGGACGCGTTCGAGGCATCGATCGGGACGAACGCGGCGGTAGTGGATAGCGACGGCGACCGCATCGGCGACGGGATCGAGTATCGATTCGCTGGCACGAGCGCGCTGGCGGTGAACACGGACGGCGACGGGTGCGGCGACGGGCGGGAACTTGGGTCGCTGAACGGCGACTTGCAGGTGAACTCGACGGACCAGCTCATCGTGGCGCAGAGCTTCTCGTACTCGGGCAGCCCGAAGTACGTGCCGTGGTACGACTTCAACCGAGACAACGTGATCAACTCGACGGACATGCTGATCCAGGTGAAGTCGTGGGGGAGTTGCCCCTAGCGGGGCAAGAACAGACAGCAGAGGGCAGAGAACAGAACGTGGCCGGCTGTCAGCGCTCGGGGGGGCGATGGTTGACGGCGGGGAGGAGTGCGAGTGGGCGGAGCGCGAGCTTCCGGGGCGGGTCGTCTGGCCGAGGCGTTGTACGGCGCCGGGTTCTCGTTGTTGTTCGCGCATGAGGTCGATTCGGGGTACTGGCGGGAGTGGGAGCTGTTCCACCTTCCGGGCGGGATCTCGCTCTTCGTTGTGCTGCACATCGCCATGGGGGCGCTGCTGCTGGCGGGGTTCCGGAGCGTCGTGCTGCGGGAGCGGGCGGCGCGCGCGTGGTCGCTGCTGCTTGCGGCGGGCGGCACATTCGCATTCTGCATCCACATGACGTTCATCGGGCTGGGGCACGAGCAGTTCCGCCGGCCGGCGTCGGTGGGGGTGCTGGCGGCGCTGCTGGTGGTGTCGGTGGCGCTGGCGGCGGTGGCGCGGCGGGGAGCTGTCAGCTCTTAGCTCTTAGCTGTCAGCAGACGCCGGACAACAGACAACAGACAACAGAGGACGACCGCAGGACGCTCTTAGCCGTCAACGCGAGGCAGCGGGCGCTGGTCGAAGCCGGGGCAGGTTTGCAGCGGCTGGGGCGGGTACTTCGGGTAGCGCGGGTCGTCCTTCGCGCGGGCGCAGAGGCGGGGGGGGGCCGGTGGTTGGTTTCTCCCCTCGCCGCCCCCCCGGGGGGGGGGGGGGGGGGCGGGGGGGGGGGGGGGGGGGGGGGGGGGGGGGGAGAGGGGTTGTCTTCGTAAAAAAGTTTTTCGCCAAAGTCATCTTGCGAAGCGCACCCCTCTCCCGGCTCGCGCTCGTGTTACTCGCGCTCGCCACCCTCTCCCACCGCCGCGCCGCCGAGCGAAGCGAGGGCCCGGCGCGGCTCACTTATAAGTGCTCGCGCTGGCCGCTCGCCATCGGCTCGCCAGCGCGAGTGGGGAGAGGGGAAAAGAATGCAAAGTTTCGGATTATGGATTCCGGCTCTCGCCGCTGCGCGGCTCGGCCGGAATGACAGTTTTCGGAGGCCTACGCCGCGCGCTGCTTGTGCTTGCCTTCGAAGTTGGGCGCCACTTCGCGCATGAAGCGGTCCATCTCCTCTTTCACCTGGTTGTGCGGCTTCAGCCCCACATTGAAGTAGAGGATCACTTCCTCGAAGCCGGCGGCCTCCACCTTCTTCAGCGTCTCGGTCATGCTGGCGGCCGAGCCGATCAGCACCGAGTTCTCGGTGAGGTCCTCGGCTTTGATCTTCTGCAAGCGCTCCACCATGCCGATGAAGTAGCGGTAGCTGGGCGGCGCGGTTTTCGGATCGCCGGGGAAGGCCGGGATCACGCATTCCTTGTAGTAGCGGATCTGCCGCGCGCGCTGCGCCGCCTCCTGCTGCGGGTTGTCGGCGAAGTGGGTGAAATAGCTGCACATCAGCCGGCCCGGCTTGGTGCCGAACTTGACGCAGCTCTCGTGATAGAGCTCGGCCACCTGCTTGAGCCCGCCGAAGCTCATGGCGGCGGCGAACGGCGCCACCACCAATCCGCAGCCGAGCCGCGCGGCGAGTTCGATCGAGGGTTTGGAGAACGAGGCGACATAGGCCGGCAGCGGATTTTGCACCGGCTTCGGCGTGATGCGCACGTCGTCGAACTGGTAATGCTTGCCGTGGTGCGAGATGCGCCCCTCCGCCGCCCACAGGGTGCGCACGAGCTCCATGCCTTCTTCGAAAATGCCCTGATTGTCGGCGAAGTCGACGTTGAACGGCAGATATTCACGGCTGTCGTAACCGCGGCCGGCGGCGAAATCGACCCGGCCGTTGCTGAGCAGGTCGAGCGTCGCCCATTGCTCGGCCACCCGGATCGGATGATGCAGCGGCAGCACGGTGACGGCGGGTGCCAGCCGGATGTGCTTGGTGCGCGCAGCGATATAGGCCAGCACCAGGTCGGGGCAGGAAAGAACGCCGAGCGAATTGAAATGATGCTCGCCGATCCAGGCCGAATGCATGCCGAGCTGGTCGGCATACAGCGCCTCGTCGGTGATGTCGGCGACGAACGCGTTGGCGCCGCGGGTATTGTTGTCGTAGTGATTGTCGCTCAGCGTGAAATAGCCGAAATCCATATTCGATACTCCCGTTCGCGGCGCCGCCAGTCGAGCGGCGAGGCCATGCGCGTCCACCAAAATCCCAAACAACGACGTCCAAAGGAAATCTTAGATGCATATGCAACTGTTGTAAATGCATTCCGGACTTTGACAGGACAGGGATAGTTTCATAAAAGCGCCGATACCGCCGCATGAAGGGCCTGTCCGTGACCGCTCGCCCACACCTGAAGCTCGACCGCTATCTGCCCTATCTGATCAACCGCCTTGGCTCCGCCCTGGTGGCGCGTTTTTCGCGCGAGGCGCTGGTCGGGCAGCGGCTCAGCATCGCGATGTGGCGGGTGCTGGCGGTGTTGTCCAACAACGGCGGGCAGCGCCAGGTCGATCTCGCCGGCATGACCAGCATCGATCCCTCGACTTTGTCGCGGCTGGTTGCCCGTCTGGTGCGCCGGGGTCTGGTGACCCGCAAGCGCTCGCTCACCAGCAACCGCGAAGTGGTGGTTCAGCTCACCCAAAAAGGCCGCGCCATCGTCGGCCGGCTGATTCCGATCGCGCGCCGGCTGGAACGCGAGGCCGCGTCCGGGTTGCCGGCACGCGAGCTTGCGGTGCTCCGGCGCGCTCTGCGCCGGATGCACGAAAATATGGCGGTAGGCTAGCCGAGGAGTTGAATCGTCATTCCGGCCGTGCCGCACGCAGACAAGTTTACGCAGTCTGCGCAAGCTTGACTGCGGTACGGCGAGAGCCGGAATCGACGAATCCACATAGCGATACGGCTCGGCCTTTATTCCTCATCCTGAGGAGCGGACCATCCGATCTCGGGTTTACCCGAGATCGGCTCTCATAAATCGCAAGTCGGGTAAACCCGACTTGCGTGGTCCGCGTCTCGAAGGATGAGGCCCGAACGAAGGTCTGCATCTGAAGGAGGCGGCCTCATGGTTCGAGACGCGCAGCCATAGCGCGTCCTCAAGGGCGTTTACGCCCGTCTGCGACGGGCTATGGACGCGCTATGGCTGCGCTCCTCACCATGAGGATCATCTCCGATCGCGTGTTATGGATTCCGGGTTCGCCGCTTCGCGGCGCCCCGGAATGACAGATGGCTCAGTCGATATGCGCCGGAAAGTTTTCGTCCTCGAAGATGGTCATTACCGGCGGCTTGCCGGGAAGCCCGAGCTCCTGCCAGCGGCTCACCACATTGTCATAGGCCGCCTTCGACAGCTTGGTGCGGCGGGAGAAGGTCTTGATGTAGCGATATTCCATGCAGGCATTGATCAGACATTTCGATCCCCACGGCCGGATTTCCGGCGGGTTCTGGCTGGGATCGAGATAGGTGCTCCAGGTCTCGCGCAGGATGTCGATGGAATGCGCCGGACGCGAGCGCGTGGCCATCGCCCACAGCACCTGATTGACGTCGGTCGGATCGATGTCGTCGTCGACCACGATGACGTATTTGCCGAAATAGGCGCCGGCGGTGCATTGCGCGGCCAGCGCCATCACCTGGGCGGCGTGCCCGGCATACATCTGCCGGACCGACACCACGGTGATGCCCCAGCCGGCCGCTTCCGGGATCGACCAGACGCCCTGGATGCCCGGCACGCCGAGCTTTTGCAGGTCGCCCCAGACGCCGGCGGAGCGCAGCGCCGCCCAGAACAGCCCGCATTCGTTGGCCGGACCTTCCGCCATCAGCGCGCAGGTCACAGTCGGATTGTCGCGATAGCGCACCTTTTCGACCCGCATATAGGGCGTAGGGCTGCCCGGCCGGCCGTAATAGCCGGTGAACTCTCCGAACGGACCTTCGGCGAAGGTTTCGTCGGGATAGACGAAGCCTTCCAGGATGATCTCGGCGCGCGCCGGCAGCGGCAGCCCGGTGACGTCGCCGGTGAACAATTCGATCGGCGCGCCGTTGATGCCGGAATAATACTCGTACTCGCATTCCGTTTTCGGCAGGCTGGTCGCGGCCACCAGAAACAACAGCGGATCGATGCCGTAGCAGGCGGCGATCGGCATCGGCTTGCCCATCTTCCACCACTTCTCGCGGTCGAGGGTGGCGTCCTTGCCGGGCGAGGTATAGATGCCGATTTCGCGCGGGCCCTTGATCATCATCCGGTAGGTGCCGACATTGACGCGGCCGGTTTCCGGATCCTTGGTCACCACCGCATCGGCGGTGCCGAGATAGCGGCCGCCGTCGAGCGGCCACATGCGCTGCGCGGGAAAGATGCGGATGTCGATCTCGTCGCCGGTGACGATGTTCTTGTTGCAGATGGCGGTCTCCGGTCCGACCTCCTTGGGCGCCATCTTGCGCCCCATCTTCTGCTGTAGCGCCTTGATCGCCTTGAGCGGATGATCGACCGGCTGCTCGCCGATCATCAGGCAGAAGCGCGAAATGTTGCAACCGATCATGTTGTAGATCGCGCGATGGCCGGGATGGCCCTTGATGTTCTCGAACAACAGCGCCGGGCTCTTGGTCTGTCCGACCAGATAGGTGATGGTCGCGGCTTCCAGGTCGGGATCGACTTCGGCGGTGATGCGCTTGAGCTCGCCCATCTCCTCGACCTGCGCCAGCCAGGCATCGAGGTCGCTGCTGTTGGCGGTACGCGGCGGTTTGGGAATGGCCGTCGCCTGCTCGCGGTCGCTGCCATTGCCGCCGACTGACACGCTCATTTCCATGACTTCGTCCTCACCCTGCTGTATTGCCAAAGGCTTTTGGCAGAAGAACTTGCGGCAGAATAGTTAGCATCGTAACCTTTTTCCAGCGAATAGCGGGGCGGCCAGCGGCCTTTCTGCCGCACCCGCCATGTTATTTTGCTGAGGCATTGAAGGAGCCGAACGTGTCGGTGACCGGCGTGACGCCACGCAACAAAGCGGACCCGGCCGGCGCCGGTGCCGCGCGGGTCAAAGGCCCGCGCGTCTGGCTCGACATGGACCAGAAGGAGCTGGACGACGCCTACGACCAGCGCGTCTATGCACCCAACCAGCCTTTGGTGCAGCGACGGCGCAATGCCGCGAGTGCGCGGGCGCGCGAAGTGCTTGGGCCTCCCGAGCGGCTCGCCTATGGGCCGAGCGAAATCGAGAAGCTCGACATCTACCGCAGCAAGCGGGCCAATGCTCCGATCAATGTCTTCATCCATGGCGGCGCCTGGCGCGCCGGGGCGGCCAAGGATTTCTGCGGCCCGGCGGAAATGTTCGTCAATGCCGGCGCCAGTTTCGTGGTGCCCGACTTCCTCAATGTCGATGAAGCGGGCGGCAGCCTGTTTCCCATGGTGGAGCAGGTGCGGCGCGCCATCGCCTTCGTCTATCGCCATGCCGCGCGCTTTGGCGGCAATCCGCAACAACTCTATCTCACCTCCCATTCGTCGGGCTCGCATCTCACCGGCTGCGCGCTCACCAGCGACTGGTCGGGTGAAAATCTGCCGCGCGATTTCATCAAGGGCGCGGTGCTCGCCAGCGGCATGTATGATCTTGCGCCGGTGCGGCTGTCCAAGCGCTCGCTCTATGTGAAGTTCACCGACGCGATGGAACAGGAATTGAGCGCGATCCGCCATCTCGACCGGCTCACCGCCCCGATCGTGCTGGCCTACGGCACCGAGGAGACGCCGGAATTCCAGCGCCAGACCCGCGACTTCTTTGCCGCCGTGCGGGCCGCCGGAAAGCCGGCCGAACTGTTGGTCGCCGAAGCCTGCAATCATTTCGAAGTGGCGGAGACTCTGGCGAACCCGTATGGGCTCCTGGGCCGCGCCGCGCTCAAGCAGATGGGTCTCGGAGCATGATCCCGAAAAGTGGGAACCGGTTTTCGGAAAAGATCATGCTTAAACAAAAAGCTAGACCATAAGCCGATTAATACCAACAATCGTAATTCCAACAATCGTAATTGTTGACTCGTCATGCGCGGGCTTGACCCGCGCATCCATCGCAAAAAGATGATTCAATTCATGAAGATGGATTGCCGGGTCAAGCCCGGCAATGACGACGGAGATGGGTCGTCGTTAAAGACCATTGGTATAAAATGAAGCGGATCGTGGTCTAGCGCAGCGTGACGTGCGCTATTGGGAAGCCGCCGGCGCAATCTTCGCCGGCGCCTGCGACGACGTTGGCCGCAGCGTCTTGCCGAAGGCGCCGAGCGCGATGGCGCGCGCGACATATTCGGCCAGGCAATTGTAGCCGGCCTCGGTGCGCTCGAACTCGTCCGGCCGGAAGGCGCCTTCGCCCGCGGCGGCTTTCTCGATCAGTTGCATGGCGTCGCCGCGCCGCACGATCAGCACGTTTTCCTTGGCGGCGATCTGCCGCAACATGTCGCGCACCGCGATGTAATTCGAATTGCGCGCCATGGCGTCGACGTATTGCAGGCCGACCAGGATGACGTCCACATGGTGCGCGCGCAGCCAGTGGATGGTGTCGATCACCGCCGCCTCGAGATAGGGCAGCGGCACATAGGCCAGCGCGTCGTTGGTGCCGACCTGCCAGAGCACCAGGTCGGGACTGGTGAGCGCCACTTCGGTCCTGATCCGGGTGGCGGCATTGGCGGCGAGTTCGCCGGAAATGCCGCGATTGATCATGACGACGTCGAGGCCCTGCAGCGCATGTTCGAGAATCTGCTCGATCTGCGCGGTATAGCCGCCCTTGCTGAAGCGCCGTCCGGCCGCAGCCGAGGCGCCGATGGTGAGGATCCTGATCTTCTTGCGGTTGTCGAGCGCGGTGGCGACGTTCGGCAGCGGCGAGGCGGCGATCAGCTGCCCGCCGATCTGGCATTCGCGCGAATAGGGCGTAAGCGGCGTCGCGGCGTCCTGCGCGGACGCCGGCTGCCACAAGGTCAAGAAAGTCAAAAAGAACGTGAGCAAGAACGTCAGGACTCCGCCGGTGATGCCGCCGGCAGCTTTGCCCTTACCCGTTCGCGCCATTCCGCCAGCCATGCCGTCACTGCCATGATCAGGATGCCGGTCAATACCACGGCGGTATCGACGCTGGTATAGCCTTCATAGACGAAGCGGACGATCTGTCCCGCCAAGCTTAACAGCGAGCCGGCGCAGAACACCGGAAGCGAGTTCCGCCCGAGCATCGAGAGAAAATCGACCAGCGGCCAAGCGAAGCGCCGGATCAGCGGGAACACCCCGGAAAACAGCGCGACCAGCGCCAGGAACTGCACCAGGCGCATGGGCGATACATAGGTCTTGTCGGCGATGAAAAACAGGATCGGCTCCGGCATCCGGGTCGGATCGGGCCACCACTCGTTATAGGCGACCAGGCCGCCGGCGACCACGATGGGCACTGCAACATAACGAATCGCGCCCATGTGGCGGCGCACAAAACCGCCGATGCCGTCCGCGCGCGCCATCACGAAGCCGAGCACGAACACGATCTGCCAGGCGAACGGATTGAAGAACCAGGTGCCGGACAGCGGCCAGGTCGGCGGGATGATGCGGAAATACAAAACCGCGCAATAGAATACGAACGAGAGCGGCAACAACCAGTTCGGTGCGTAGCGGTCGATCACCGCGATCACCGGCGCCATCAGCATCAGCACCACGTAAAGCGGCAGGATGTCGAAATAGCCGAGATGGTGGGTGACCAGCGCGAGCCCGATATGGGTCGGCACCGGGTCGTAGAACACCGCCGCCGCGTTGTGCCATTCCAGCACCAGCGGATTGTCGAGCAGCACGGCGGCGACCGCCAGCATGGCGATCGCCAGCATGGTGATCAGGATCTGCGCGGCATAGAGCTGCAGCGCGCGCGCGAACAGCCGCAGCACCAGATAAAGCGTCGGCGTCTGGTTCGTGATGCCGCCGACCAGGTAGCGCAGCGAAAAGCCGGCCAGGAACACGAACAGGTCGGCGGAATCCGACAGCGACACGTTGGCGTGGGTGAAGCTCTGATAATAGATGCCCGGAATGTGGTTGATGAAGATCGACACCAGCGCGAAGCCCCGCCAAAAATCGATCGCATTGGCTTGGCGAGGCATGGGGTCTCCGCGGAAAAGGGCCTTCCGGCGGCGCTGAAAAATCGCCGGGACGGCGACGGCGTCGCCTTGCCGTCCACCGCGGACGGGTAAGCAACGCGCGCCTAAGGATAGCGTGCTAGCCGGGCATGGTCATCGCCGCAAGCGATTACCCGCCAACACAAAAAGTTCAGAGCTCAGGATTGCTGCCCGTGCAACAGGCAATCGCTGCCGCATCCATGATCGGCCGTTCACAGAACGGCGGCGACCACCAGCAGCGCCGAAATCCCGACATACATCGCCGTTGTGCCGAGCGAATGGAATTGATCGCCGAGGCCGACCAGCCACAGAACCGAGCCGAGGGCCAAAAGGCCGTGTTGGAAATATTTGGGCATTTTGGGCCTTGCGGACCGCTCATTGTCACTGCCGGCCGCGCCGGCCCGCATCAGCGAAACCGCGCACGGCCGGCTTGGTTCCCATTGCCGGCGATTTTGGAGAGGCACGATTTGGGCCAGAGCGGACTGCGGGGGCCGGCGGGCACGTGTGGCCTGGGAGCGGTATGCGTCAGGGACGGGGGAGGTGATCCCCAAGGGGGACCCTGGAGCTGTCCCATTTTGCACTGGAGCTGAACGGGACAATCGAATGCCTTCTAAGAAATCGTACAGAGATGTTCGATCAGCGGTCCCTGCCGATGGGGGGCGGCGCACGCGCCACCGCTTAAATGCCGAGGCCGCCAACCGAGGCGGCCTCTTTCCGCGTCTATCAACGCGGACTTAGACGCAACTGCACTTTGATCCCGAGCAGTAATATCTTTTACCCGGCGGGCAGCTTTGCGCCTCCGCCGGAATGACGGTGCCAAGGATCGCTAACGCAGACAGCAGAAACAGCAGTGTTCTCATCGACCAACCCTCCAGCCTCTCACTTGAGTGAGCGTAGGATAGTTTGGTTCTTCGGCGTTGCAAAGTGGTGAATGAAGCGGCGACATAGGGGTGAAGGAAATCGAGCGCCTGATCGCGAAGCTCAAACTCGACAAGGAAATTTTGGCCGAACAGGACGCCGACAATGACGAGACCGCAACTGAGGTGGCGATTAGATGCGCCGCCGTGTGGGTGCTAGCGGCTGCCGACAAGCTGGATCGGGTGTCATCGCCACGGTGACAAAGTCGGGATATTTATTCATCGCGCCACTCGCGGCATCGACACCTAGGCCGATGACACCGCCCAAAATGACATTTCCTGCGGCCATGGTTTCAGTGCCGGCCGGGATGATGCTTGAACCGGTAACGTAGCATTCCTTGGTGCACTGTATGGGCAGCGCATTCGACCCCTTGTTCAGGGTGACGGCGCCCGGCGTGGTGACGAGCTGGGGTCCGCTCTGGGTTTGAATGGTGCACGTCGCCCCTGGCACACCCGGCGTGTCAACAGCGACAACTTGTGTAGTGCCCCTTGTGATGGTCGCGCACGCCGTCAAAGTCAGGGCAAGCCCTGCCGCTGTCCAAGCCAAGGTACGCATGACATCCCCCCAGTACCGCATAAAGATGATGTATCAACCTGCGGGTGAGCGCAATTGGCTACCACCATCGGCGAATTAGGACAGTCTCCCTAAATACGTAGTTTACACCACAAGCCCCATCCTGTAGTGTTTTGGCCATAGGGAGTTGGACATGGCCAAAAAGAACGTTTTTGCCGAAAAGCGCTTTCACGACGAGGACGCGGCGCGGGAGTGGTTTGAAGCCTCCCGCTGGCCGGATGGTCCGATCTGCCCCCATTGCGGTTCCTTGAAGCACTACGCCACCAAGAAGGTCGGCCGGTATCGTTGCGGCGAGAAGGAGTGCCGCAAGGACTATACCGTCATGACCAAGAGCGTCATGGAACGCAGCCACGCCAAGCTCACCCAGTGGACTTGGGCGTTCCACCTCGGCGCGGCGTCCAAAAAGGGCTTCTCCGCGATGCAGCTACAGCGCTCGCTCGGCTGCGAATACAACACCGCTTGGTTCCTGCACCACCGCGTCATCGAAGCCATGCGCCGCGGTGGCCTCGATCTCCCGCCGCTGGGCGGCCCCGGCCAGATTGTCGAGGTTGACGAAGCCTACCATGGCTACGTCGATGAGGCCCGCGTATCCAAGCAGCGCGGTGATCGTCCCTACAAGCGGCGCAAGCATATCGTAACAGCGAGCCATCGTATCCCTAGTGGAGCGCGGCGGCTCGGTACGGACCTTTCATGTCCCGACCGCCGACGCGGAAACCGTGGCCAAGATCGTCCGCGAGAACGTCCACGCCGAGTCCCGGCTGCACACTGACGAAAGCAGACTGTACGTCAAAGTCGGCGCGGAATTTGCTGCGCACGAAACCGTCAATCACAGCGCCAAGGAATACGCCCGTGGCGACGTGACCACCAACACGGTCGAAGGTTATTTTTCGATCTTCAAGCGCGGTATGCGCGGCGTGTACCAGCATTGCGCCGAGAAGAATTTGCACCGCTACCTTGCGGAGTTTGATTTCCGCTACAACACCCGCAAAATTACCGATGGGGAACGCGCGGTCCTTGCCGTCAAAGGTGGCGAAGGCAAGAGACTGACGTACCGGCAACCTCACTAAGCCGAATTTCTCGCATCAAGCCGCGCGCTTCATCAAGTGGTGCAAGAAGAACTTGAAGCCCAAGAAGCCTAAGCGCGTGCGGTATTGGCAATCGAGGAAGCCCGTCCCTTAGTGCGGGCCTTCTTCACACGCTTGCGCTTGTTGCTGAGAGAGCGGGACTCCCCGTTGCGCTTCGGGATATCCTTTAGGGGGGTTGGTGGACCGGCAAACGCCCCCCGCAAAATTGCTTGCAGTCGCTGCTTCGCAAACGCTTCCGATCCAGGCATCTCTTAAGCTCCGGGTTCGAAATGTCGTCTTTCTTGTATACAGGTCCTTATAAGACATATCCAGAATTCGGTCGATGCATCTATTGTGGCGAGACAAACGACCTGACCGATGAACATATTATTCCGTTTGCCCTCGGTGGCAATGCGGTCCTACCGAAAGCAAGTTGCAAAAAATGCAACAAGATCACTCGCGGCTTCGAAGAGACATGTTGCCGTCCTATGCTCGGCCCGATCAGGATTCGACTCAATTTGCAAACGCGCCGAAAGAAAGAACGCCCGAAACACTTGCCTTTAGACATTGCGGGGCCGAACGGCCGCAAATCAATTCAAGTGCCCGCAATGGATTATCCAGCGGTATGCATTGGAATACGCCTCGATCCTCCCAGCATGATCCGTGGCGCGCCTCCGAGCGGTAAAGTAACCGGAGAGCTGTTTGGCAAACGCGCTCAATTCGCCGAAGCCATCCTGCAAAAAGGGGATAGTGCGGTCATCGGCAAATTTGTCATGGAACCGTTTTGCCGCATGATCGCAAAAATTGGCCACGCGCATGTCATGGCTGCGATGGCCAATGCAGGCAACCAAAGCAAACAAGGCTGCCAATGAAACAAGCGAATGCCGCCCAGAGAAAATAGGGCGCGAGCCATTCGTAAGCTGGGGGGAGTCCTAACACGGTCAAAC